>JAEAMF010000572.1_pt1 | contig 42719 bp, 44 predicted proteins | sample 8958721 | NCBI WGS metagenome assembly JAEAMF01 (sample SAMN16933255, study PRJNA681124) | bioreactor sludge metagenome | isolation source: anaerobic bioreactor treating anionic surfactant - SDBS | place: India: Bengaluru | collected 2019-02-28 | reverse complement strand
TCGCGCTCGGTGACGAGCGAATTCTCGACCTTGCCGGGGTCTGCCCAGCCGAGCGCCATGCCGCACACCACCATTTCATTCTCCGGCAACCCGAGCTGCTGCGCAATCACGCGGTGATACTGTGTGAAGGCCGCCTGCGGACAGGTGTCGAGGCCGCGGCCGCGCGCGGCGACCATGATGCTCTGCAAGAACATGCCGTAATCCAGCCAGGAGCCCTGCTCCATGATGCGGTCGATGGTGAAGATGAGACCGACCGGCGCGTCGAAGAAGCGGTAGTTGCGCGCGTGCTGGGCCGCCATCCCGGCCTTGTTGTCGCGCGTAAGCCCCAGCAGGGAATACAGGTCCCAGCCCACCTTGCGGCGGCGGTCGACGAAGGGCGAGATCCACTCGCGCGGATAATAAGCGTATTCCTCGGTGTGCCGGCGCGCCTGCTCCGGGTCGGCGTTCACTGCCAGGATCGCCTCGCTCAGCTTCTCACGCGCCTGCCCCGTCAGCACGTAGACCTTCCATGGCTGGGTATTGGAGCCGGAGGGCGCGCGCGCCGCCACCTCGAGGATGCGCTCGATGTCGGCACGCTCGACCGGCTTGGGTAGAAAAGCGCGGATCGAGCGGCGCGAGGTGATGGCGGCGTCGACGGCTTCCTGCTGGGGGCTGTTGATCATGGGGTCTCCTTGTTATGAGGTTGCTTGACGACGAATGCGACGCCCAGCACGGCGACCAGCATGCCGGCCACGGCGAGCGGGCTGAAGGACTCGCCGAACAGCAGCCAGGCCATGATGGCGGTGGTGGGCGGGGTCAGGTAGAGCAGGCTGCTGACTTCGGTGGCGCGGCTGCGCCGGATCAGGGTGAACAGCAAAAAGATCGCGCCGATCGACAGCGCGAAGATCGACCACAGCCAGGCGAAGATGAACTCCGCGCTCCAGGCGATGGTGGAGAAGCGCAGGTCCAGGCCTTCGAGCACGATGGCCAGCGGCAGCAAGGCCAGCACCGTGGCGCCGAACTGGATCACGGTGCCGGTGCGCAGGTCGAAGCCCGGGCAATACCGCTTCTGGTACATGGTGCCGGCCGTGATGCAGAACAGGGCGAACACGCACAGGGCAATGCCGGCGGCGGTGAGGCCGGCCAGGTGCAGCTTGCTGTAGACCACCAGCACCACGCCGGACAGGCCGAGCGCGAAACCGAGCCACTGGCGCGGGCGCACCCGCTCGCCGATCAGAGGCGCCGCGGCTGCCGTGAGGATCGGCTGCATGCCGACGATCAGCGCAGTCAGCCCGGCGGGCATGCCGATCTTGATCGCGGCCCAGACACCGCCGAGGTAGCCGGCCTGCAGCAGCAGCCCCGCGACCGCGACGTGCAGGAGCTGGCCACGCGGCCACGGAGCGCGCAGGAGGAACACGACCGGCAGCAGCACCGCCAGCACGCCCAGGCAGCGCAGGATCACGAAGGTGAGCGGCGGCGCATACGGCAGGCCGAGCTTGGCGACGATGAAGCCGGTACTCCACAGGAACACGAACAGCAGCGGCACCGGCGAAAGCCAGGAAGCGGTCGGGATGGCAGTGCTTGTTCGGGTACCGGAAGACATGGTGGGATGGTCGGCGGGATGCTGCACAGCGGCTTGAATGGATGGCTTGGCGAAAACACAAGCCAACAGTCTAGCACGCCGGCGCAGACGGTTCCGGTGCTTCCCTCGACGCAGCATTTCTTGCGCTAAATCAAGTCTAAGTCCTTGAAATTTCTTGCAATCAATGCATTCAAGAAATTTATGCACAAACGATGGTGCAGCGCGTCAAATTCGCTTGACTCGCCCGTCGACATGGTTGAAAATTCGCTCTGTTGCGGTGCACAAAAAAGAGTTTCGTCGACATCGGACGGAAAAAACCTGCCTCACAAGTCCAAGCAACATTCCATCCCCTTAAACGCACTGAATTTTGGAGAGTCACATGTTTGCAATTCCTGAGCAGTTCTCGAACGCCACCAAAGCCAACCTGGAATCGCAGTTCGCCCTGCTGTCGTCGCTGACGGCCAAGACCTTCGAAGGCATGGAGAAGCTGGTCGACCTGAACATCAGCACCGCCCGCAGCGCCCTGGAAGAGTCGTCGAACGTCACCCGCCAGCTGCTGAGCGCCAAGGATCCGCAGGAGTTCTTCTCGGTCACCACGTCGCAGGCCCAGCCGGCCGCTGAAAAAGCCCTGTCGTACAACCGCCAGCTGGCCGCCATCGCCACCGGCACCGGCGCCGAGTTCTCGAAGGCCGCCGAAAGCCAGATCGTCGAAACCAACCGCAAGGTCATCGCCCTGGTCGATGAAGTGAGCAAGAACGCCCCGGCCGGTTCGGAAACCTTCGTTGCCGCCGTCAAGACCGTGATCAGCAACGCCAACGCCGGCTACGAGCAGTTCAGCAAGACCAGCAAGCAGGCTGCCGAAGCGATCGAAAACAACGTCAACGCAGCGGTGAGCCAGTTTTCGGCGACTGCTCGCAAGGCTACCGCTACTGCTGCTGCCGCGACCCAGACCGCTGCCGCCTAAGCTGCGACTGGTCAAATGAAAAAGCCGGGACGGTGACGTTCCGGCTTTTTGTTTTTCAGGCTGCTTAGTCGCCGCTCCGCTTTCAGCCGCTAGCCTAAAAACCGTCATTCCGGCGAAGGCCGGAATCCAATTCCGTCGCGTCCCACTTACTTCGTACGCAGCTGGACTGCCTGCAAACTTGGATCCCGGCCTGCGCCGGGATGACGTGCTGGAGCCAACGGGGAAACGAGTGTCGGCCTACCGCAAGGCTACTCCCCCAGATACGCCGCCTGCACCCGCGGATCGTTCAGCATGTCCGCCGCATTCCCGGTCATGGTCATGGTGCCCGACTCCATCACATAAGCGCGGTGCGCCGCCTGCAGCGCCAGCTTGGCGTTCTGCTCCACCAGCAGGATCGTGATGCCCTGGTTTGAGACGTCGCGGATCACTTCGAAGATCTTCTCCACCATGATCGGCGACAGGCCCATCGAAGGCTCGTCCAGCAGCAGTAGTAGCGGATGGCACATCAGCGCGCGCGCCATCGCCAGCATCTGCTGCTCGCCGCCCGACAGCGTCCCGGCCAGTTGGCTGGCACGCTCCTTCAGGCGCGGGAACACCGCATACCATCTCTCGATGTCCGCCGCGATCCCCGCCTTGTCGTTGCGCGTGTAGGCGCCCATCATGAGGTTCTCGTGGATGCTCATGCGGGTGAACACGCCCCGCCCTTCCGGCACCATGGCCAGCTTCTGCTGGACCATGCGGAAGGACTGGGTGCCGCGCAGCGGCTGGCCGAGATAGCTGATCTCGCCTTCCACCTTGCATGGCGGGAGCGTGCCGGTGATGGCCTTCAGGGTGGTGGTCTTGCCGGCGCCGTTGGCGCCGATCAGGGTCACCAGCTCGCCCTTGTTCACGTCCAGGTCCAGGCCCTTGACGGCCTTGATGCCGCCGTAGGCGACCTTCAGGCCCTTGATTCTCAGGATGTTGTCGCTCATTCGTGTGCTCCGCCGAGATAGGCCTTGATCACGGCTTCGTTCTTCTGGATCTCGCTTGGGATCCCTTCCGCGATCTGCTTGCCGTACTCGAGCACGGTAATGCGGTCGCACAGGCCCATCATCAGCTTGACGTCGTGCTCGATCAGCAGCACGGTCTTGCCTTCGTTCTTGATCTTCACCAAGAGCTCGCGCAGGGCCAGCTTCTCGGTGGCGTTCATGCCGGCCGCCGGCTCGTCCAGCGCCAGCAGTTGCGGGTCGGTGGCGAGCGCGCGCGCGATCTCCAGGCGGCGCTGGTCGCCATAGGACAGGTACTTGGCGGTGCGGTTGGCATACTGGCCGATGCCCACGAAATCCAGCAGCTCCTGCGCGCGCCGGCGGATCGCCGCCTCTTCCTTGCGCGCCGCCTTGTGGCGGAAGATCGCGCCGAACACGCCCTGGCGGGTGCGCACGTGGCGGCCCACCATCACGTTTTCCAGCGCGCTCATCTCGCCGAACAGGCGGATGTTCTGGAAGGTGCGCGCGATGCCGGCTTTCGCCACTTCATGCGGGGCCGACGGCGAATACGGCTTGCCGGCCAGCTCGAACGTGCCGCTGTCCGGCTGGTACAGCCCGGTGATCACGTTGAAGAAGGTGGTCTTGCCGGCGCCGTTCGGGCCGATCAGGCCATAGATCTGGCCGCGCTCGATGCGGATGCCGACGTCGGTCAGCGCCTGCAGGCCGCCGAAGCGCTTGTTGACGCCGGCGATGCTCAAGATGATCTGCGCGCTCATGCCTTGGCTCCCTCTTCTTCCTCGCGCGCCAGGGCGGCGTTGGGACGCTCCTCCCGGTTCGGCGACGGCCACAGCCCGGCCGGGCGCACCAGCATGATCAGCACCAGCGCCAGACCATACAGCAGCTGGCGCAGCACCTCGGCCTCGATCACGACGGTGCCGAACAGCGCCTGCTGCGCCGGCTCCACCACGTGGCGCAGCACTTCCGGCAACGCCGCCAGCAGCACGCCGCCCAGCACCACGCCGGGGATATGGCCGATCCCGCCCAGCACCACCATCGCCAGCACGGCGATCGATTCGGTCAGCGAGAACGACTCCGGCGACACAAAGCCCTGGAAGGCACCGAACATGGCGCCGGCCACGCCCCCGAAACTGGCGCCCATGGCGAAGGCGAGCAGCTTGACGTTGCGGGTGTTGATGCCCATGGCCTTGGCCGCGATCTCGTCCTCGCGGATCGCCACCCAGGCGCGTCCCAGGCGCGAATGCTGCAGGCGCGAGGTGATGAAGATGGTGGCGATGGTGAGGAACAGGAAAAGGAAGTAGTAGGCGTTCACCGAGGGCATCGAGAAGCCGCCGACGTGCACCGTGGCCTGCGAGCCCGCCTCGCCCGCCAGCGACACGCCGAACACGCGGATCGGGTCGATCATGTTGATGCCCTGCGGCCCGTTGGTGAAGTTGATCGGGTCGTTCAGGTTGTTCATGAAGATGCGGATGATCTCGCCGAAGCCGAGCGTGACGATGGCGAGGTAGTCGCCGCGCAGCTTCAGGGTCGGGGCGCCCAGCAGCGCGCCGCACAGGCCCGCCACGATCGCCGCCAGCGGCACGATCGCCCATACCGACAGGTGGATGCCGTTCTGCTGGATCTCGGGGCCGAAGAAGGCCACCAGGGCTTCGCCCAGCGCCGGCGAGTAATAGATGACGGACTCCAGCAGCGCCGCGAACTGCGGCGAGGAGAACAGGCCCACCAGGTAGGCGCCTACCGCGAAGAACGCGATGTAGCCCAGGTCGAGCAGGCCGGCGAAGCCGACCACGATGTTCAGGCCCAGCGCCAGCATGATGTAGAGCAGCGCGATGTCGATGATGCGCACCCAGGAGTTGCCGAACTGGGAAGCGACAAAGGGGAAGACCAGCATCAGGGCCAGCACGGCCGCCATGCTGGCGTAGGCCTGGCGCGGCTTGTGCCGGACGTCGAAAGTCAGGAGTGCCATGGTGTCTGTCCCTCCCCGTTACGCGCGGTCGGCTACGCGCTCGCCCATGATGCCGGACGGGCGCAGGGTCAGCACGAGGATCAGCACGACGAAGGCGAAGATGTCCTGGTAGTGGCTGCCCAGGAAGCCGCCGGTCAGGTCGCCGATGTAGCCCGCGCCGAGCGCTTCGATGATGCCCAGCAGGATGCCGCCGATCATGGCGCCGTAGATGTTGCCGATCCCGCCCAGCACGGCGGCGCAGAAGGCCTTCAGGCCCGGCAGCATGCCCATGGTGAAGGTGACCGAGGCGTAGTTGGCGCCCCACATCACCCCGGCCACCGCCGCCAGCGCGGCGCCGATGGCGAAGGTGGCGACGATCACGCGGTTCGAGTCCACGCCCATCAGGCCGGCCACCCGCGGGTTTTCGGCCACGGCGCGCATCGCCCGGCCCATGCGGGTGCGCTCGACCAGCAGCACCAGGGCGACCATTGCCACGGCGGCCAGCACCAGCAACAGGATCTGGGTATGCGAAATGAGCGCGCCCATGATCTCGACCGGCTCGGGCGAGAGCAGCTGCGGGAAAGGCAGCGGGCTGCGGCCCCAGATCATCATGGCGAAGGTCTGCAGCAGGATCGACACGCCGATCGCGGTGATCAGCGGCGCCAGGCGCGGCGCATTGCGCAGGCGGCGGTAGGCGACGCGCTCGATCAGGATGTTGACCAGGATGGCCACCGGAATCGCGCCGAGGATGGCGATGGCCAACTGCAGCCAGCCGGACAGGCCGGGCGCATGGGCGTCCATCAGCTTGAGGATGGTGAGGCCGACCATGGCGCCGATCATCAAGACGTCGCCGTGCGCGAAGTTGATCAGGTTGAGCACCCCGTAGACCATGGTGTAGCCCAGGGCGACCAGGGCATACATGCTGCCCATCACCAGGCCGTTGAGGAGTTGTTGGATGAATGTTTCCATCGTGCGCGTTCGCTCTGCTTTCTTGAAGGGCCATGAAAAACGGCACTGCCGGGTAGCCCCGCAGTGCCGTTTCTGGCCTGGCGTTCATGTTCCGATGGCCGTCATCATAACTTGGCAAATGGAAAACTTACACTGGAAATCAGCTCACTCTGGCGAATTTACTCCGATGTAATGACGGCAGCTTAAGCCGCCTTGGCCCCATCCAGGCCTTTCGGCAGCGGGAACACCACGTTCTCCTCGACGCCTTCGAGCGCACGCACGCTGGCCGCGCCCAGTTCCTTGAGGCGGTCGATCACGGCCTGCACCAGCACTTCCGGAGCCGAGGCGCCGGCGGTCACGCCGATGCGCTTCTTGCCGGCGATCCATTGCGAATCAATCGCATCAGCCCGGTCGACCATGTAGGCCGGCGTGCCCATCTTCTCCGCCACTTCGCGCAGGCGGTTCGAGTTGGAGCTGTTCGGGCTGCCGACCACGACCACGACCTCCACCTGCGGCGCCATGAACTTGACGGCTTCCTGGCGGTTGGTGGTGGCGTAGCAGATGTCGCCCTTCTTCGGCTCGATGATGTTCGGGAAGCGTGCCTTCAGCGCAGCGATGATCTCGGCGGTGTCGTCCACCGACAGCGTGGTCTGCGACACGTAGGCCAGCTGGTCGGGATTGTTGACCTGCAGTTTCGCCACGTCGTCGACGGTCTCGACCAGGTGCATGCCTTCCTCGGCCTGGCCCATGGTGCCTTCGACTTCCGGGTGGCCGTCGTGGCCGATCATGACGATCTCGCAGCCCTGCTTGCGCATCTTGGCCACTTCCACGTGGACCTTGGTGACCAGCGGGCAGGTGGCGTCGAAGATGGTGAGGCCGCGCGCTTCGGCCTCAAGGCGCACGGCTTTCGAGACGCCGTGGGCCGAGAACACCAGGGTATTGCCTGCCGGGACGTCTTCGAGTTCTTCGATGAAGATCGCACCTTTGTTGCGCAGGTCTTCGACCACGTAGGCGTTGTGCACGATCTCGTGGCGCACGTAGATCGGGGCGCCGAACTGGTTCAGGGCGCGCTCGACGATCTCGATGGCGCGGTCCACGCCGGCGCAGAAGCCGCGCGGCTGGGCAAGCAGAATTTCGTTTTCCATGAAGGTTTCCTGTTTACAGAACCGAAATCAGTTTCACTTCGAATTGCAGGGCCTGGCCGGCCAGCGGGTGGTTGAAATCGAACAGCGCGGTGGTCTCGCGCATCTCCAGCAGCACGCCGGCGAAACGGCCGCCCTTGGGTGCGTTGAATTCGATCAGCTCGCCCACCTTGTAGTCGGCATCCGGCACCGAGTTCTCTTCCAGCGTTGCCTTCGACACCGGCTGGATCAGGTCCGGGTTGCGCTCGCCGAAGGCGTCAAGCGCGCTCAGCTGGAAGGTCTGGTGCGCGCCTTCCGGCAGGCCGATCAGGCGCGATTCGAGGAAGGGTGCAAGCTGGCCCTGGCCCAGCAGCAAGGTGGCCGGCGTGCCATTGAAGGTAGTGATGAGATCAGTACCGTCGGCGGTGGCCAGCCGATAATGCAGGGTCAGGTAGGACGATTCGTTGACGACTGGAGCGTTGGACATGTTCTTTGTGGTGACAGGCAGGCCTGTTGCAGGCAAACCGCTATTGTAAGCCACGCCCGGCCTCCCTGCCCCGGCGCGTCCCTTTTTATCGCAAGGATCAGACAATGAGAATCACCGAATGGCCGGAAGAGCAACGCCCGCGTGAACGGCTGCTTCGCGGCGGCCCGGAAGTGCTGTCGGACACCGAACTGCTGGCGATCTTCCTGCGCGTGGGTGTCGCGGGAAAAAGTGCGGTGGCGCTGGCGCGCGACATGCTGGACCACTTCGGCTCGCTGCACCGGCTGCTGCATGCCAGCTCCAGCGAGTTCGGCGCCCTGCACGGGCTCGGTCCGGCCAAGTATGCCCAGCTGCAGGCGGCAATCGAACTGACGCGGCGCGCCGTGGCCGAGGAGTTCGAACGCGAAGGCATGTGCTCGCCGGACGCGGTGCGCGCCTGGCTGCGCCACCAGTTCGCGCTGCAGGCGCACGAATCCTTCGTCGTGCTCTTCCTGGACGTCAAGAACCGCCTGATCAACTTTGAGGAGATGTTTCGCGGCACGCTGACCCATACCAGCGTCTACCCGCGCGAGGTGGTGAAGGCGGCGCTGCGCCGCAATGCCGCGGCCGTGATCCTGGCGCATAACCACCCGTCCGGGGTGCCGGAGCCGAGCGAGGCCGACCTGCGCCTGACGGCCAGCCTGGTGCAGGCGCTGGCCCTGGTCGACATCCGCGTGCTCGACCACTTCGTGGTGGCCGGCAGCCAGGTGCATTCCTTTGCCGAGCACGGGCAGTTGTAAATCCGCACGGCAGGCAAGCCCCGTAAACCGGTGCCAAAACAAGGCTCTAGCGAACTCATCAGCAATTGTTAAATATGTTAATTAGCATAAGACACAATTGTTTTTCGCAAGTGATTGATTTGCTTTCAGTTTTCACGCTATACTCTCGTTTTTCCAAATCTGGATATTCTTAAGGAGTGCACTATGGCACGTGTCTGCCAAGTTACCGGCAAGGGAGTGATGGTTGGCAACAACGTCTCCCACGCTAACAACAAAACCAAGCGTCGTTTCCTGCCGAACCTGCAGAACCGCCGCATCTTCGTGGAATCGGAAAACCGCTGGGTCTCCCTGCGTCTGTCCAACGCCGGTCTGCGCGTGATCGACAAGCTCGGCATCGACGCCGTGCTGGCCGACATGCGTGCCCGTGGCGAAAAAGTTTAATTAGGGAGCTATCATGGCAAAAACTGGCCGCGACAAAATCAAGCTGGAATCGACCGCAGGTACCGGTCACTTCTACACCACCACCAAGAACAAGCGCACCATGCCGGCGAAGATGGAAATCACCAAATTCGACCCGAAGGCACGCAAGCACGTGATCTACAAGGAAACCAAGATCAAGTAATCGATCTTGTTTCTTCGAAAAAGCCGCCCGTTTCGACTGGCGGCTTTTTTATTGCCGAGTCCGGCACGCGCCGTCGCGAATACAACACTGCCTTGACTCGGCGCAGCGCGATCGAGTGCGAATATTGCAATGTGCGCTCGGCCGTGAAAGCATGGGGTCTTGCCGACTTCACCACGAGCCAGCATGCATCCGCTGCTGAAACTGCCTGTGTCGTCCCTCCTCGCCGCCAGCCTGCTGTGCGCCCTGCCCGCGCACGCCCAGGCGAGGGGTCCCGAGGGCGTGCCGATGGTCGAAGTCAAGGCCGCCGCTCGCATGCGCCTGCTCCCCTACCGCCCCCTGTTTTATCCGATGGCCAAGGCGGTCCAGAAAAGCCTGCTCGGGCGCGCCGCGCTGGCGGTGCAGCTGCGGCCAATCCGGGCCGGCATCCGCACCGACGACCTGGCCCTCTGGCTGGAGGGCGGCGGCGAATCGCTGCCGATGCGCGCCGACGAACACGGCCTGTACATCGTGCCGGTCGCCGACCGGATCGCGCAGGAAGACGGCGGCTTCTTGATCAACAAGCATCCGTCCGAGCTGCGCGCCAACCTGGTGCTGATCCCGACCCTGGCGCCGGATGCCTGGACCATCGGCGAAATGCGGCGCCTGCTGCGCGACGTGCACGCCACCATCGATCCGCTCGTGCCCTGGCACCACCGCTTCCTGAACTGGGCCTCGACGCGCAGGCTGGGCGTGTCGGTGTGCAGCCTGTCGCCGCGCGCCCAGGTCGAGGTTGTCGACGGCACTCGCCTGCTGGCGCGCTACCCCACCAGCGAGCCGGCCCGCAACCACGCGAATGCCCCGGTGTATTGCCACCGCTTTACCGGCAACGAGGATTTCGACCCGCGGGCGCGGCTGGTGCTGCCGGAAGATGCGCAGGTGCTGCTGATCTGAGAAGATGTTGCACCGCGTGTAGGGTGGGCGGGTCTTCCCGCCCACGCGGTGATCGTTACGGGCTCCGATGTCGAGCGGGATGATCTTGCGGCAAACTATTACCGCGTGGGCGGAGAATCCGCCCACCCTACAAAAAAAAGCGGCTCCCGAAGGAGCCGCCCTTGTTGCGACACGAGCCGCTTATGCGTAGCTGCGCAGGCGCAGTGAGAAGTCCTGCAGCGACTTGATGCCCGAGGCTTCGGCGCGTGCGCACCAGTCCTGCAGCTGCTGCAGCAGCTGGTCGCGGGTCGAGTGCGAACGTTCCCAGATCGCGCCCAGTTCCACGCGCATCTGGTGCATGGTTTCCAGCGCCTTGCTGTGCTGGAACAGCTCGACCAGTTGCTGCTTCTGCGACTGTTCCAGCTTCGCCGGTTCGCGTTGCATCAGCTTGCGCGAGCTCTTCAGGAAGCGCGCTTCCAGCTCGGCCTTGTGCTTCAGGTGCTCGAATTCCTCGTGGAAAGCGTGGCGCACCGACTTGGCATACTTCGCCATCACGTCGTAGCGGTTGGCGATCACCGACTGCAGGGTGTCGAGGTCGGCTACCATCTTGTCCTTGGCAAACTTCGGCGCCGGCGCGACCTTCTTCACCTTGGCCAGGCGCAGGGTTTCCAGGATGCGGATATAGCCCCAGCCCAGGTCGAACTCGTACCATTTGCTCGACAGCTTGGCCGAGGTGGCGAAGGTGTGGTGGTTGTTGTGCAGTTCCTCGCCACCGATCAGGATGCCCAGCGGGAAGATGTTGGTGGCCGCATCGCTGCAATCGTAGTTCCGGTAGCCCCAGTAGTGGCCGATGCCGTTGATGATGCCGGCCGCGGTGATCGGGATCCACATCATCTGGACCGCCCACACCGAAATGCCGATGACGCCGAACAGCGCGACGTTAATGAACAGCATCAGCACCACGCCCATGGCGCTGTGCTTGGTGTACAGGTTGCGCTCGATCCAGTCGTCCGGGGTGCCATGGCCATACTTCTCCATGGTTTCCTTGACCTTGCTTTCGGCACGGTACAGCTCGGCGCCTTCGAACAGCACCTTGCGGATGCCGCGGGTCTGCGGGCTGTGCGGATCTTCCTCGGTATCGCACTTGGCGTGGTGCTTGCGGTGGATCGATGCCCACTCCTTGGTCACCTGGCCGGTGGTCAGCCACAGCCAGAAGCGGAAGAAATGGCTCGGGATCGGGTGCAGGTCGAGGGCCCGGTGCGCCTGGTGGCGGTGCAGGTAGATCGTCACGGCGGCGATCGTGATGTGCGTCAGCACCAGCGTGGCAAAGAAAACCTGCCAACCGGTGAAGTCGAGCAGGCCGGTCGACAGGAAGGTCAGCACGGCTTGCACGGGTTCGCTACTCAAGAAATTCATTCAGTCTCCATGGATATCGCGTCGACACGCCGACAGTCGCGGCGCTCGCAACCCGACATTTTACGCGGTTCCAGTGACCCACGGCACGCTTAAGAGCGCTTGTGCATGCCTTATTTCAAGGAGCAGTCGGGGTTCGCGCCACAACTGATGTAATGTGGGCATCAAGCAGCCGCGTATCCATGGACGGATGGCCAAGTTTGATCTCGCCTGTCTGTACAAGCGCATAGATCTTCCTGTTCACGTCCGAGATCGGCCCGCCCTGCCCGTTCTCCGGATCGCCGAGCCAGAAACCGACTTCGAGCTCGTAGCCGTCTTGCGCGAAGGCATTGAGCAACACATTCGGGGCCGGCTGCTCCAGCACGCGGGGCACGCCGCGCGGCAGCGATTCCAGCAGCGGCATGAGCGTCGACAGATCGCTGTCGTAGGACACGGTGATCTTGGTCACCGCGCGCACGTTGCGGTTGGTCGAGGACTGGTTCAGCACCACGCCGGTGATCAGCATTTCGTTCGGTAACAGGGTCTGGGTGCCGTCGGCGCCGCGCAGCACGGTGTAGCGCGTATTGATGCGCGCTACCTTGCCCGAGTATTTATCCAGCGTGATGGGATCGCCGATCGTCAGGCTGCGTTCCAGCAGGATGATGAAGCCGGACACATAGTTACTGGCAATGCGCTGCATGCCGAGACCGAGGCCGACGCCCAGTGCGCCGCCGAATACCGACAGCACGGTCAGGTCCAGGCCTGCCAGCGACAGGCTGAAAAGCACGGCCACGAGGATCAGCACCGCCCGGCTCATGCGCGCCAGCACGACCTTGATCGAGCTGTGCATGCGTTCCACATGCATCAGGCGCTCTTCCAGCGCAGCGCCGGCCCACAGCGCCAGCATCATCAGCACCACGATCGAGACCGTACCCTCGACCAGGTCGGCCAGGGAGAGCCTGTGCTTGCCGATCGGCAGTTCGGTCTTTTCGAAGTAGGCGATCACATCCGGCAGCACGCCGACGATGTGCAGGGCCACGCCGAGCCAGACCACCAGCGCGAAGATTTTCTCGAAGGTCTGCAGTGCTTCGCCCAGCTGGCCGCGGCGCGCGAACACCCGGCGCAGCAGGTAGAAGAAGGTGCGGATCACCGCGAACGAGGACGCCAGCGGCACCGCGATGTCGAGCAGGTGCACGCTCTGGTAGTGCGCCATGACGGCGCGCGTGGTCACCAGGAGGCCCAGGATCAGCAGCGGCGGCAGCACGCGGCTGAAACTGGCCATCCCCAGGCCGATCAGGCCCTGGTGCTGGTCCTGGTGGCTGGCCAGCCAGGAACGGTGCATCAGCCGCGCCAGGCCCCAGCCGACCCCGACACACAGGACGATGGCAAGCGCCTGCCACAGGATGGCAGGCTGTCGTATATCGCCGAGCAGGTCGGCCAGCAGTTGCTGGAGCGGCATGTGTCGGCGTTATTCCTCGGCTTGGGCGACTTCCGACTCGTCCGCCGGCGCCGCCTTGACCTTGGCCTTGCGCTCGAGCACGGCGGCGAAGAAGCCGTCGGTCTGGTGCTTGTGCGGCAGCATCTTGAGGTACTGGTCCATCTCGAGCGGAATCTTCTGCTCGGCCAGCACCTTGTTCATCGGCACCAGTTCAAAGTCCGGATGGGTAGCCAGGAACTGCTCGACGATCACGTCGTTCTCTTCGTTCAGCAGGCTGCAGGTGGCGTACACCAGGCGGCCGCCGTTCTTGACCAGGCGCGCGGCGCCGTCCAGGATCGAGGCCTGCTTTTCCTGCATCTCGGCCACGGCTTCCGGCTTCTGGCGCCACTTGACGTCCGGGTTGCGGCGCAAGGTGCCCAGGCCGGAGCACGGCGCATCGACCAGCACGCGGTCGATCTTGCCGGCCAGGCGCTTGATCTTGGCGTCGCGCTCGTGCGCGATCAGCTGCGGGTGCACGTTCGACAGCCCGCTGCGCGCCATGCGCGGCTTCAGCTTGGCCAGGCGCTTCTCCGAGACGTCGAAGGCGTACAGGCGGCCGGTATTGCGCATGGTCGCGCCCAGGGCCAGGGTCTTGCCGCCGGCGCCGGCGCAGAAGTCCACCACCATCTCGCCGCGGCGCGCGCCGACGATCTGGGCCAGCACCTGGCTGCCCTCGTCCTGCACCTCGATCGCGCCTTCCTTGAACAGCGGCAGGTTCTGCAGCGCCGGCTTCTTCAGGACGCGCAGGCCGAGCGGCGCGTAAGGCATCGGCTCGGCGGCGATCGGTGCCTTGGCCAGTTCGGCGATGACTTCGTCGCGATTGGCCTTGATGGAGTTCACGCGCAGATCGAGCGGCGCCGGAGTGTTCAGCACGGCGGCCAGTTCCAGCGCCTCGGCTTCGCCGAACTGCGCCACCAGCTTGTCGTACAGCCAGGCCGGCATATTGGCCTGCATTTGCGGCGGCAGCAGCGAACGGTCGACTTCCTTGACGCGGGTGAGCAGATGGGTTTCGTCCTCGCTCAGGCCGCCCAGCGCGTCGATGCCCACGGTTTCGGTCAGGCCCAGCAGGGCCAGCTTGCGCATCGAGGGCGTGTTGCCGGCGCCGGCGAAGTCGGTATAGAAGGATTTGTTGCGCAGGACGGCATACACCGCCTCGGCAATGACGCCGCGCTCGCGGCCGCCGAAACGCGGGTGGTCCTTGAAGTAGCGCGACAGGGTGACGTCGGCGGGCGACATAAAGCGCAGGATCTCGCGCAATACCTCTTCGGTATTGCCGATGATCGCTGGAGGCAATCTCATGGTGTTCCTTCGTTAAATTCTGGTGGTTTAGGCGAGTGCGCCGTCCTTGATGCGCACGTCGCCGTTTTCTTCAATACTGAGCCTGTCTTCGACGAAGAGGCGCACCGCATACGGGTAGAGCTTGTGTTCTTCGACGAGGAGACGGGCTGACAGCGTGTCCTCGGTATCGTCGGGCAGCACGGGAATGCGCGCCTGCGCCACGATCGGACCGTGATCGAGCTCGGCCGTCACGAAATGGACGGTCGCGCCATGCTCCTTGTCGCCGGCGTCGATCGCCTGCTGGTGCGTCCCCAGGCCCGGGTACAGCGGCAACAGCGACGGGTGGATGTTCAGCATGCGGCCGGCGTAGTGCTCGACGAAAGGCGCCGTCAGGATGCGCATGAAGCCGGCGAGCACGACCAGGTCGGGAGCGAAGCGGTCGATCGTTTCCTGCAGCGCCGCATCGAACTCGGCGCGGCTGGCGTATTCCTTGTTGGCCACGACCGCGGTCGGAATGCCGCGCGCCTGCGCGTATTCCAGGCCCTTGGCTTCCGGCTTGTTGCTGATGACGGCAGCAATCCGCGCCGGCCAGCCTTCGCTTTCCATGGCGCGCACGATCGCTTCCATGTTGCTGCCACGGCCGGAAATCAGGATGACGATATTTTTCATACCGCGCATTGTACCGTATCACCGACGGGCAACCGTCGGCGAGTGGGAGGGGGTCCTGCCAGAGCTTCGGCCTCAGGCCGGGATGGCGAACGAGTAGAATACCCGGAACGGGACCTTCTTTTCGGCCCAGAATTCGGCTGCATCGCGGAAGACGTCGAGCAGGTTTTCGCGCGCTTCCTTGTCGAATTTTTGCGCGCTTGGCAATTGCTCGAGGACGACGAGGAAGCCCGGCTGGGGGCCGGCCTCGGCAACAGTTTCAGTGAGGCATTTACGCAGCGCGTCAAAATTCTTGCTGCAGGGTTTGGGGAAATAAAAGTTTTCGCCGATGCGGGCGCACACCTGCTGCTTGGTCAAGGTGTTGGCACAATGTGCATACAGGAAGTGCTGACCCAGGCGCGCAGCCTCCTGCTGCAGCTCGGCGACGCGGAAGGCGCGGATCGACTGCACAAGATTGGGCGGCACTCTCATCAACAAACTCATTTTTTCCTCAAGTTGACCAGGTCGGTGTGATGTGGCGGTTTACGCACCACTTGCGCGACGGTTGGCATCCGCCGCATTCATCTCTCCCGCTGTTGTTTCCATGCGCCAATAAAAGACCCTTAGTGTGTAAGGGTAACGTTTTGTGGTATTGGAAGCAACCCAAATGTGATTACAGGAATTGCATTTGTAAAAATTAGTATGCGCTCGTCTGTATAAATTACGCCTTTCACAACAGCCCTGTCATTCTTGCGCGAAGCAGAAAATGCTTGCGTTGCTGTTACATTTTGTTGCCACGTGGATTGGGTTGAGTCCGGCGGATCGGATTACCATAGGAGGCATGAAAGTCCGGTCGGTTCCCTCCCCCCACCAGACTCGTCGATTGCCCACTACGAGGTAGAACATGAACATTCAAGCCAAACTGATCATTGCCGCCATGGGCCTCGCCACGCTGCCGCTGGCCCAGGCCCAGGATTTCGAAGACTTCGGCCGCGTGGTGCGTGTCCAGCCGCGCCTGGAAGAGATCCGGATCCCGCGCCAGGAATGCCGCACCGAATACGTGCAGGTGCCGGTGCAGCAGCAGCGCGGCGTCGGCGGCGGCATCGTCGGCGGTGTCGTCGGCGGCCTGCTCGGCAACCAGGTCGGCAGCGGCAGCGGCCGTGTCGCCGCCACGGCGGCCGGCGCCATCGCCGGCGCCATGATCGGCGACCGTTCGGAAAACGCCAACCGCGGCGGCCCGGCCGTGCAGGAACAGGCCGTGCGCCAGTGCCGCACCGTCGACAGCATCGAGTCGCGCACCAACGGCTACGACGTCACCTACGAGTTCCGCGGCCAGACCTACAACACGGTCATGAACCGCGATCCGGGCAACCGCGTGCGCCTGCGCGTCTCGGTCCAGCCGATCGATTACTGATTCCTGCGCCGGCCGCGCGCCGGCAACCCGCAGCGCCTGCCGAAGGCGTGCTTGCGCTGCGGGAACCCCTCCCCCGATAATAGGGCGATTCAACCAGGTTGCCCTATGCTCATCAAACGCAAATCCATCGAACAGGCCGAATCCTCGCGCCGTCCCGCGCGCAAGCCCAAGTTCGCCCCCGTCACCCTGTCCGAACAGGACGGCGTCCGCTACCTTCATTTCGGCACCGAATGGGTGCAGGGCGCGATGCGCATCCGCAAGCCCGACTGGCCGGAGCTGGAATACGCGCAGCAGATGATGGCCTGGATGCTGTTCATCGAATCGCCGCGCGCCATCGCCCAGCTGGGCCTGGGTGCTGCTACCTTGACCAAGTTCTGCTACCGCCAGTTCCCTGACGCGAGCGTCACCGCCGTCGAGCTCAATGAATCGGTGATCAATATCTGCGCCTCGATGTTCAAGCTGCCGCCCAATGACGAGCGCCTGAACGTGCTGGAAATGGATGCGATGGATTTCGTGCTCGATCCGGCCAACCACGGCGCCTTCGACGTGCTGCAGTGCGACCTGTACGACGCCACCGCGCGCGGGCCGGTGCTGGACACGCCGGAGTTCTACCAGGCCTGCAACGACTGCCTGGCGGACGGTGGCATCATGACCGTCAACCTGTTCGGCGACCACCCGAGCTTTGCCAAGAACCTGAAGGCCATGAAGTTCGCCTTCGAGCACGTGATCTGCCTGCCGGAAGTCCACGACGGCAACGTGGTGGCGCTGTGCTTCAGGAACCGCCCGCAACTGGACAAGGAAGCACTCACTCACCGTGCGGCGCAGATCGTGGCGAGCACCAAGCTGCCGGCAAAGTCCTGGGTCAAGGGCATCCTGGCCGCCTGAACCACCTCCATTCTCGGGAGCCGAACGTGAACACGCATGCCGTCCCCGCCTCTTCCAAGACACCGCGCCTGCGGGCGCTGGATCTGCAATCCATCTTTTCCTGGCTGCTGGCCGACGGCATCGTCACCAAGGAAAACGTCAAGGCGCTGTTCGCGCAGGCACAGGGCATCCTGAAGAATGCCGCCGGATCCATGCATCCGCTCACTGCCGTAGCCCAGTGCAAGCTGGTGTCAAACCTGCCGCCGCACCGCCTGCTGACCCTGGACGCGCTGACCGAATGGTGCGCGAGCAAGGTCGGCCTTCCCTTCATCCGTATCGATCCGCTGAAGATCGACTTCACCAAGGTGGCGGACGTGATGTCGGCCAGCTATGCGGCGCGCTTCAATATCCTGCCGGTGGAAATGACCGGCTCGACGCTGGTGGTGGCGACGGCCGACCCGGCCAATGTGGAATGGGAAGCGGAGATCGCCAAGCTCTCGCGCCGCAAGATCGAGCTGGTGCTGGCCAATCCGCTCGATATCGCGCAGTACATCTCGCAGTTTTTCAGCCTGGCCAAATCGATCCGCGACGCCAATCGCCATACCGGGCAGGACCTGGCGATGCGCAACAATTTCGAGCAGCTGGTCGAGCTGGGCAAATCGAACAAGCAGTTCGATGCGAACGACCAGCACATCGTCAACATCGTCGACTGGCTGTGGAGTTATGCCTTCGAACAGCGCGCGTCGGATATTCATCTGGAACCGAAGCGCGAGTTCGCGACCATCCGCTTCCGCATCGACGGCGTGCTGCACCAGGTGTACCAGGTGCCGGCGGTCGTGATGATTGCGATGACGGCGCGCATCAAGCTGCTGGGGCGGATGGACGTGATCGAAAAGCGGCGGCCGCAGGATGGGCGGATCAAGACCCGCACCGCCGGCGGGCAGGAAGTCGAATTGCGCCTGTCGACGCTGCCGACGGCCTTCGGCGAAAAGCTGGTGATGCGTATTTTTGATCCGGAAGTGGTCGTCAAGACGCTGCCGGAACTGGGTTTTCCGCCGGACGATGCGGCGCGCTGGGATGCGCTGACCAATCGGCCGCATGGGATCATCCTTGTCACCGGACCAACGGGGTCGGGCAAGACGACGACCTTGTACACGACGCTGAAGGCGCTGGCCACCAGCGAGGTGAACGTGTGCACGGTCGAGGATCCGATCGAGATGGTCGAGGCTTCGTTCAACCAGATGCAGGTGCAGCCGGGAATCGACTTGTCGTTTGCCGATGGCATACGCGCGCTGATGCGGCAGGATCCGGACATCATCATGGTGGGCGAGATTCGCGATCTGCAGACGGCCGAGATGGCGATCCAGGCGGCGCTGACGGGACATCTGGTGTTCTCTACCCTGCATACGAATGACGCGCCGGCTGCGGTGGTGCGCCTGCTGGAGCTGGGGGTGCCGGATTATCTGCTGGAGGCGACCTTGATCGGCGTAATGGCGCAAAGGCTGGTGCGAACGCTTTGCCCGGACTGCAAGGCGCCTGGCGGCGAACTCAGTGACGAGGTGTGGCAGGGCATTGGGGGAGCCTGGAATATTCCGAAGCCTGCTGTCGTGTATCGTCCGATCGGATGCCCGGAATGCCGGCAGACGGGGTATCGGGGGCGGACGGGTATCTATGAACTGCTGACCGTAAGCGAAGGGTTTGCGCGCGTGGTGCGGGAATCGGGAGAGATCCAGAAGCTGCGCCAGCAGAGCGTGGCGGATGGGATGAAGCCGCTGCGCATCGCAGGGGCGATGAAGGTGGTCGAGGGTGTGACCACGGCTGATGAGGTGCTGAAGGTGACTGCGGCGCTGGTATGATTGCTGTCTTGTTCAGGTAGCACTAGCGCAAACTGAAATGCCCGGCTATAATGCTGCCTCTTTCGGGTCGTTAGCTCAGTTGGTAGAGCAGCGGACTTTTAATCCGTTGGTCGCTGGTTCGAGCCCAGCACGGCCTACCATGAATTACCAAGAAGCCCACGAATTTCGGTTCGTGGGCTTCTTGCGTTCTGGTCACCCTCTGGTCGCTTCGAAAAAGGTCCGCCCCCCCCCCTGCCGGGAGTTTTTCCGCGTTGATTTCCTGCGCCGCCCTGCCTGTCGAGTACTGCCTGACGTTGATGACCGGACGGGACTTGACACCTATCTACTTTGAATTTACAAATCGTCTTTTAACATGCGCCTATAAATAATATTTTCCTTATTTATTAGGTTTTAGCACGACTTTGGTCCACCCTTCCGCACGTTTATCAAAATTCCGATAGGCAGTCGGTGCATCATCTAGTCCAAGCTGGTGTGAAATGATCTGCGAAGGCGTTGCTTTACCTTTATGGATCAACTTTGCCAAATAACGGTTGTAATGCTTGACGTTTGCTTGGCCGGTGCCAATCTTCTGACCCTTGAACCAAAAATTGCCGAAATCGAAGGCAATTTTACCTTCCTTTCCTAACGCGTCTGGACTCTTTGGATCTTGCGGGAGGAATACACCAACCACGCCGATGCCGCCAGTGGCCTTGACCGTCTGCACCAAGTTATTCATTGTCAGATTTGGCACTTCCTTACCGTGCTTGTCGCAACACTGGTAACCAACGCATTCGCAGCCGCAGTCGGCGCCCTTGCCGTTGGTAAGGTTCAAGATCTTCTCGACGCCGGCGCCTTCGGTGTCGTCGATCGCCACCGCGCCCATCTTTTCGGCCAGTGCCAAACGATCCTTGTGCGTGTCCACGACGAAAACTTCGCTTGCGCCTTTAATGAACGCAGACATGGCCGCCATTAGGCCGACCGGGCCGGCGCCGTAGATCACGACCGATTCACCCGGCTTAAGGCCAGCCAGTTCGGTAGCGTGGTAGCCGGTCGGGAAAATGTCCGACAACATCACGTAGTCATTTTCCTTTTCCTTGGCGTCTTCCGGCAGCACCAAGCAGTTGTAATCGCCGAACGGCACCCGTAGCAGTTCGGCCTGGCCGCCGCTGTACGGACCCATGCCGGCAAAACCGTAGGCAGCCCCGGCCGTGCCTGGGTTTGCCGTGAGGCAAAAGCCGGACAAGCCCCGTTCGCAGTTTTGGCAGAAGCCGCAGCCGATGTTGAACGGCAGACAGACAACGTCGCCGACCTTAACGCGCTCGACGGCGTTGCCGACCTCGATGACTTCACCCATGTTTTCGTGGCCCAAAATACGGCCCGTTTCCATGTTGGTGCGGCCTTCGTACATGTGCAGGTCAGACCCGCAGATGTTAGTTGTCGTGATACGGACCAAGACGTCAGTCGGCTTTTCAATCTTGGCGTCCGGCATGTCTTTAACTTGGACGTCGCACGGACCATTATAAACGAGTGCCTTCATGATTTTCCTTTCAGAACGAGAGTAAATTCATCGCAAATAGCAGCATTAGGGAAGAAAGGTATAACAAATTTTTTCACGAGTGCGCGCTGTTGAAAGCGGCTCTGTTGCGTAAATCAGGCCCGGCCAGCGTAAAGCGCGTAAGTATGGCAGTCTGGCCAGACTACAGCACGGTCAGCAGGCGGAAAAAGACGCTGCAGGTGGCCATCGCTATGCCGACCACGACGGGCTTGCACCTGCTGGTGGACAGCACTGGCATCAAGATGCTGGGTGAAGGCGAGTGGAAGCCGAAGAAGCACGGGGCAAAACATCGCCGCCAATGGCGCAAGGTGCATCTCGGGATCGATGCGTTTACGCTCGAGATCCGGGCCATGGAAGTGACCGATAACGGTATCGGCGACGCACCTGTCCTGCCAGCGCTGCTGAGCTAGATTTCTGCTGACGAGCGCATTGCCAGCGTCAATGGCGACGGTGCGTACGACACGAAGGACTGTCATGAAGGCATTGCGTTGCGCATTGCGCATGTCATCATCCCAACCCGGAAGAACGCCAAGCCCTGGAAGGCAAACAACCGGGTGCCGATGCACGTAACGACATCCTGCAAGCTACAAAAAGGCTGGGACGGGCAATCTGGAAGAGATGGAGCGGCTACCACCGGCATAGCCTTGTTGAAACCAAGATGCGCTGTTTCAAGTTGCTGGGCGAACACGTCATGGCAGGCGACTTCGAACGTCAGGTCGCCGAGCGACAAGTACGGGCTGTCATGCTGAACCGCCTCACCCGGCTGGGCCGGTTCGGCCAAAAGCGGAAGTTCGTCGGATTACCCATCTGGTCGTATGTATAAGTGTTAAACTCATGGCAGTCACTGAAGTGTTGAGAAACCCAGTGTCGCCCTGTGTCTACTCTTTGCCACGTGCAGGAGGCGGCTTCGCCGCAAATGGTGGCGGTGCAGTCATCATTACATTTGGCTCACCGGAAAGTCGGTAATTTGGTGGCTGTTTAACTACAGGAGATATCTCATGGTCAAACTTGCATTGTTCGTTCGTCTAGAAGCCAAGCCGGGTAAGGAGAAAGAAGTAGAGAACTTTCTGTTAAGTGGTCTTCCCCTCGTTCAGGCAGAGCCGGCTACTACAGCTTGGTTCGGCATCCGCCTAGGGCCATCAACCTTTGGCATTTTTGACGCGTTTTCAGATGAAGTTGGGCGGCAAGCTCATCTTTCCGGTCAAGTCGCAGCCGCGCTTATGGAAAAAGCGGGGGAGTTATTCGCCGAGCCGCCGTCAATCGAAAAGGTTGACGTTCTTGCGGCAAAGCTGCCAGGCTAAGCAACCCCAGTAAGTCGCCCTGGCCGACGACTTAGAGCCACCCCTTTCAAGGTCTTTAGGTAATCCGCCCATCCTTGAGTACCTGCGCAGTGGCTACGTGTCTGCGTGCCTCGGCGCCAGACGCGTAGCCTGGCTTTTTAGGCACTTTCGGGCCGAGCTTGTGTTTGCGCAGCCTGCGCGGGTCGGCGTGCCCCGCAATCTGCAGCAACAAGGCCGCCAACTCGCTGGCATCGAGGTCGTCATAGTGCTCCCAGTCGCTACTGGGAAGGGCAATCATCATGCCTTCGTAGGCGGCCTTGATCTCCAGCGCGAGATAGAAGGCCGATAGTTCGATCTCGCCGGTCTGGTCCAGCTGGTGGCGAACCTCGATGGCGCGTTCGATCAGCGCGAGCACGTTATAAGCCAACACAGCGACGCCGAATGCCAGTAACGCAGCGCGTGGATGACCCAGCGCCGTGATTTCACTGTTCAGGGCACCCTCGAGGCGTTGGAACATATTCTCGATCCAGCGCTTGCGGTAGAGGGATGCGATATCTTCGGCGCTGAATTTCGACTCGGGGAGGTTGGTCAGCAGCCGGATGACCGTATCGCCATCGTCGGTCGGCTTATCGAGCTGTAGTTCGATACGACGCAAAAGCAGTACTTCACCTTGCTCGGTGGGGATGCTGATCCACTGCTCCGAAACGAAGCCAGTGTCAATGCGGCCGCACGGACGCAGTTCGGAGCAAACGGTAGGGTTGGGCGTGCGGCCATGTTCGCGCACGATGAAAGCGCCGCCCTGCCGATTCCAGCCGCCAAGGATGGCTCTGGTGCTGAAATTGCGGTCAGCGATCCACAGTTCGCCGGGCCGCGCGCGCGCGTATCGGCGCCATGCAGGCGCGCTCCTGGGCGTGGCCGTCTTCGCAAGGAAGCAAATCTATCACCAATCCGCTGTCCGGATCGTAGACCACCAGCGAATGGCCCGGCAAGGCCGCTCCTCGGAACTGGCGCAAGGGTTTGAGTCGCTTCTCGCTTGCTGGCAGATGGTTGCCATCGACAATGCGCAAGCGGTAGCCTTCCACAGTAGCCGCCCGGGATGGCTGCATTGAATTCAATACCGGCTCAAGCCGATCATTGCTGCCCTGGACCAGTGCCCGGATAACACCGGGATCAAAAGGATGATAGCGAATGAGTGAAGGTAAAAAACGCAGGGTGCACACCGCCGAGTTCAAGGCCAAGGTCGGGCTGGAAGCGGTGCGTGGGGTGAAGACGGTGACGGAGATCGCGCAGGAATATGGCGAGCATCCGGTGCTGGTGGGCCAATGGAAGAAGGAGATCCTGGAGAATGCCGGCGCCCTATTCGACGTCAAGCGCGGGCCGAATCCGGTGGACGAAAGCAGCCCCGAGGATAAGCTGTACAGCGAGATCGGCGGGGAATGAGTCCGGCCGAGCGGGCACGGTGGATCGAGCGCGAGGACAAGATGCCGCTGACGATGCAGTGCGAGCTGGCCGGCGTGCCGCGTTCGACGGTGTATCGGCAGCTGGAGGCGGCGGCCCGCCAGGAATGCATCGAGGAAGAGGACGGCCAACTGCGCGCCCTGATCGACGAGGAGTACACCAGCCGCCCGTTCTACGGCAGCCGGCGCATGGCAGTGTTCCTGCGAGGTCGAGGGCATCGAGTTAATCGCAAGCGCGTGCAGCGCCTGATGCGGGAAATGGGTTTGGCGGGCATGGCGCCGGGGCCGTCCACGAGCAAGCCGCACCCGCAGCACAAGGTCTATCCTTACCTGCTGCGCGGGGCGGCGGTCACGCGGCCGAACCAGGTATGGAGTACGGACCTGACGTATATCCGGCTGGCGCGCGGCTTTGCGTACCTGGTGGCGATCATCGACTGGTACTCGCGCCGGGTGCTGGCCTGGCGCATCAGCAACAGCATGGACGCATCGTTTTGTGTGGACTGCCTAGAGGACGCATTGCGCCGCTATGGCAAGCCCGAGGTATTCAACAGCAACCAGGGCTCGCAGTTCACCAGCGATGCCTTCACCAGCGTGCTCAAGCGTGAGGGTGTGGCCATCAGCATGGATGGGCGCGGGCGAGCACTGGACAACATCTTCGTCGAGCGCTTGTGGCGCAACGTGAAGTACGAGGACGTGTACCTGAAGGGCTACGCCAACATGGCCGAGCTGACAGTCGGCCTGGCCCAGTACTTCGCGTTCTACAACGCCGAGCGTCCGCATCAGGCGCTGGGCTACGAGACGCCGGATCATGTCTACCGTTCCGGTGTTGGGGGAGGTGCGCTGATCGTCGACAAGTTCGGCGACACGGACCAGGAGCCGGAGAAGAACGGCAAAACGGGGCAGCGCCGGGCAGCTGCTGAAGTGGAAATGGACACAGCTTAAACTAGCCGGCTGAATGTCTTGACTGATGGGTCCACTTTAGGCGGCGACCGCAGGAAACAAGCCTTCCTTGACCTATCTTGCACGGTCTACCGCAACTTGTCTGCCAGCAGCTTCTCTTCCGGCGTCAGATAAGTAGCCATGTACTCGCCCCAGGTCTTGGTGATCTCTGTGACATTTTTTTCAATCAGCTCGGACTTGGTTTTGATGTTTGTTGCAATCGGATTCAGCAGAACTTCCGATAGTGGAAGTTGGTTCTGCACCAGCAGACGGTCTATTCGCGAGACCTGTTCCAAGGCCACAGTGCGGTCCTCATTAGACGGTCTTCAACCTTTCATTGGCCTGATTCATTCCGTACAGCCCGAATAGCCCGATGACGAGGGACAAGAGAGAAAGAAACCCAATGACGGCGCTCAAGCGTGCTTTAACAGGGCGTTGAAAAAATGGCCTAGCCCTCCGGTTTTTGTCGCCCAAAGCACGAATTTTTCGGGCTGTAACCCGCATCCAGCCTAAAAACCGGTTTCTAGCCGCTTTTAAGGCCGCTTTTTGGTACTTTTAGTACTTTCCGCCCACTCTGGACGGAGTTATCCCACTATCGCCGACAAACGCCAGCCAAAGATGGTCGCCATGCGTGTCAAGTTGTAGGCGGCGAATGTGAACGTGGTCTGTGCGTACCTTCGCCAGGCCGACGAAGCGCGCCTTGCACAGCCCGCCGATGGTTTTGCTCCAGCCGAAGATCTCCTCGACCAGCTTGCGTTTGTTGATGCTGACCGCATAGCCAGCGTAGCGCGTGGTCCGTCCATCGATGGCGCTGTGTTTTTTCTGCGCCACGTGCGGAGTCACGCCCTGGTCGCACAACTGCTTGACGAATTCGGCCGCGTCGTAGCCTTGTCGGCGCCCAGTGTCGCGCCGGCTTTTTCGATGCTGCGCTTGGCCATGATAAGCGCAGCGTTGCGTTCTGCGGTGCCGCTCGCCAGCGTGGTGGCGTCGTCGACCACCAGGCCGTTGCGGTTCTCCATCAGCGCGTGGCCCAGATAGCACAGCCTGGACTTGTCGCCGTTGCCCTTTTTGTATAGCCGCGCGTCCGGATCGGTCGTCGATTGATGCGTCTCGTTGGATCGCTTTTCGCCCTTGAAGTCAACCGTGGCGTTGCGCACTCCATCGCTCGGCGTTGGTCCGCTGCCATCCGTCTTGGTGAAGCTCTTGACCGATGCCCTCGCCTCGATCATGGTGCCGTCCGAAGGTTACATCGACTATCCCGCGCTGGGGACGTCTCCGGCGGCGATGACGTGAGCGGGCAGCTGGCGCGCTGCCTCAGGCGCGCGCCAGCGCGGGGTCGGAAAAAGCTTCGACGATCGCGTCGAACACGCGCCTGATGCGCGGCGGCACTGGGCCGCGCTGCGGACGATAGACGAATACATCCCACGCGGGTGGCGCGAACTCGTCGAGCACCGTGACCAGGCGTCCGCTTGCCAGGTCGGCAGCGACCAGGTAGTACGGCAACTGGCCGTAGCCGACGCCGGCCAGCACGGCGTCGCGCTCGGCCTCCGGATCGTTGGTCATGAAGGCCGGGGAGGCCGGCATGAACTGCTTGTCGTCGGCCAGGTACCATGGCCACACCCTGCCGCTGCTACTATCCACAAAGCCGGTGGTCGGCAGCGCCGCCAGCGCGTCCGGCGACGCGGGAATCCCGGCGCGCGCCACCAGTGCCGGCGAGCCGGCAATCACGAACGACATCTTGGTCACTGCGCGCGCCACGAAGCGGTTGTCGCGCATGAATCCCAAGCGCACCCCGATATCGATCTGTTCGTCCACCACGTCCGCAATTGCATCACCGAGGCGCAAGTCGACGATGATGGACGGATGCGCCAGCGCTAGGTTGGCCAGGGCCGGCAGCAAGTGCATGCGCGCTAGGCTGCGCGGCGCCGTGATGCGCACGCGGGTTGGCAGTTCCGGTTCGGCCGAATCGCTGGCGCGCTGGAACAAGGCATCGAGCTGCAGCAGCGAATCGCGGGCGCGCGCGGCCAGCTGCCCGCCGAACTCGGTCACGCGGATCTGCCGCGTGCTGCGGTGGAACAGCACTTCGCCGAAGTGGCGCTCGAGCTGCTGGACCGCACGCGTCACCGCCTGCGGCGAAATGCCAAGCCGCGCGGCGGCCTCGCGGAAGCTGGACGATTCGGCAGCGGCGCAAAAGATTCGTATCAGGTCAGTCTGGTTCAGCAAGCAGGAACTCCTTGGTAGCCGTCGATTATTCCACAAAATTGAATTCTGAAATCGCTCTTGTTCCATATACAACGCTGCGCCGTACTTTCATACTGTGTCCTGAACTGAACCCCATCCCTTTCGAAGGAAGCACTCATGAACCAAGATATCGCAGGCAAAGTAGTCGTGATTACCGGCGCCAGCAGCGGCCTGGGCGAAGCGACCGCGCGCCAACTGTCATCGCTGGGCGCGCACCTGGTGCTGGGCGCGCGCCGCCAGGATCGGCTCGAAGCGCTGGCCGCGGACATCCGGGGCGCCGGCGGTAAGGTCGAAATCGTCGTGACCGACGTGACCCGCAAGCAGGACGTGGTGGCGCTGGTGCAGGCCGCGCTGACCAATTTCGGACGGCTCGACGTGATGATCAACAACGCCGGCCTGATGGCCGTGGCGCCGCTTGCCGAACTGAAGGTCGACGAGTGGGATAGCATGCTCGACATTAACGTCAAGGGCGTGCTGTACGGAATTGCGGCCGCGCTGCCCGTGTTCCAGAAGCAGGACAGCGGCCATTTCATCAACATCGCATCGGTGGCCGGGCTGAAGGTGTTCGGCAACGCGACCGTGTACAGCGCCACCAAGTTCGCCGTGCGCACCATCTCGGAAGGCCTCCGCGCTGAAGTCGGCGGCAAGATCCGCAGCACCGTCATTTCCCCGGGCGCCGTCGAATCGGAACTGAAACACGGCAGCAGCCACGCCGAGAGCGCGAACGCGGTGCGTGACTTCTACGAGATGGCGATCCCGTCCGATGCGGTGGCGCGCGCGATTGCGTATGCGATCATACAGCCGGCTGATGTGGACATCAACGAAATCGTGCTGCGCCCCACCGCCCAGGAGTTCTAAGCCATGAAAGCGGTTGCCTATCGCGCGGCACTTCCCATCTCCGCGCCTGAATCGCTGATCAACATCACGTTGCCGGACCCTGTCGCCACGGGGCGCGACCTGCTGGTGGAAGTGCATGCGGTGTCTGTGTGGACCTTGTGGCCAGCCTGACGCACACCGACCAGCACCTGCCCGAGATCGTCGCCGCGCTGGCGCCGCAGGGAAAGCTGGGATTGATCGACGACCCCGAGTCGTTCGACCTGCTGCTCCTAAAGCGCAAGAATATTTCGCTGCACTAGGAATTCATGTACACCCGCTCGATGTTCCTGACCGCCGACATGATCGAGCAGCATCGCTTGCTGAAGAGCCGATCCAAATGTGACAGTAATTCTTGAGCGGCTCCTAAGCGGCCCGGGCTGTCGGGCACGCTTTCATTTTTATCTAAACAACCATACCAGCTATGAAAACAAAAGCAGCAATTGCATGGAAGGCAGGCGCCCCACTGACGATCGAAGAAGTGGACCTGGCCGGGCCTAGGGCGGGTGAAGTGCTGGTGGAAATCAAGGCGACTGGCATCTGCCATACCGATTACTACACCATGTCCGGGGCGGATCCGGAAGGCATCTTCCCTGCTATTCTCGGCCATGAAGGCGCGGGCGTAGTGGTCGACGTCGGCCCCGGCGTGACGACGGTGAAGAAGGACGACCACGTCATCCCGCTCTACACACCCGAATGCCGCCAGTGCAAATTCTGCCTGTCGCGCAAGACCAACCTTTGCCAGGCGATCCGCTCGACGCAGGGCAGGGGCCTGATGCCGGACGCCACGTCACGCTTCTCGATCGGCGGCAAGCCGATTTTCCACTACATGGGCACGTCCACGTTCTCGAACTACATCGTGGTGCCGGAGATCGCGCTGGCCAACATCCGCAAGGATGCACCGTTCGCAACGGCCGCCTATATCGGCTGCGGCGTCACCACCGGGGTGGGCGCGGTGGTATTTTCGGCCAAGGTCGAAGCCAGCGCCAACGTGGTCGTGTTCGGGCTGGGCGGGATCGGCCTGAATGTGATCCAGGCGGCCAAGATGGTCGGCGCCAACAAGATCATCGGCGTCGACATCAATCCGGCGCGGGTCGAGATGGCGCGCCGCTTCGGCATGACCGACTTCGTCAACCCGAAGGAAGTGGCGAACGTGGTGGACCACATCGTCCAGCTGACCGACGGTGGGGCCGACTATTCGTTCGAATGCATCGGCAACACCACCACGATGCGGCAGGCGCTCGAGTGCACCCACAAGGGCTGGGGCCAGTCGTTCATCATCGGCGTCGCGGCGGCGGGCGCGGAAATCAGCACCCGTCCATTCCAGCTGGTGACCGGACGCGAATGGAAGGGTTCCGCGTTCGGCGGCGCGCGCGGCCGCACCGACGTGCCCAAGATCGTCGACTGGTACATGGACGGCAAGCTGCGCATCGACGAACTGATTACGCACACGTTGACGCTCGAGCGCATCAACGAAGGATTCGACCTGATGAAACGGGGCGAATCGATCCGCTCGGTGGTGCTGTACTAAGGAGCCGTTCAAAAATAACTGTCACATTTGGATCGGTTCTGGCCGCGCTCTGCTGCGTTGCCCGGCGTCGCCATAGCTCGCAATGACTCCTCCTCACGCCTTGCGTCGCGGCGTGCCTTTTTCCGCGGTCCGGATTGCGGCGCAATCTGTCCGGCCAGAACCGCCCAAATGTAATACTTTTTTTTCACGTTTCCAAAGCGCTGCGCGCTTCCCTGTGGACCGCCTGTGGACAACGGTGCCCGTTGCTCACCGTCTGTCCACAGGTCGGAGGTGTCAAGTCCCGTTTGATCGTAAACGCGTTTAACGAATAACTCAGGTCGCTTCTACTGCCATTCCTTGAGCGCAAGGATAGGCGTTTTGCTGCCGGTGGCACGTTGCGGAATGTGGTGGTTGTACAGCTTCAAATAGTTCAGCAAAGTCGTCTGCAGGTCGGCACGGCTATCGAAGCGAGTCTGCTGCAGCAGTTCATTGATGCGGCCGTTGAAGCGCTCAACCATGCCATTCGTTTGCGGGTGTCGCGGCGGTGCCAGGCGGTGCTCGGCAGGCAAAGCGGCGCAGGCCACGTCGAAGCCGTGCTGGCCACTTGGCTTCTTGTCCCTGGTGGCGAAACGATCTGTAAATTGCGAGCCGTTGTCGGTCAGGATCTTGCTGATCTTGATGGGCGAGGCGAGCTTCAGACGGCGCAGGAAATCGACGCTGCTCTCGTCGGTCATGTCGCCATAGATGTGCATGAAGACCCAGCGCGTGGCGCGGTCGATGGCGACGAACAGGTAGCGGCGCGCAGTCTCGTCCGGCATCTGCGGCAGGTACTTGATGTCGATATGCATAAAGCCCGGCTCGTAGTCCTTGAAGGTCTTCTTGGGCGTGATGGTTTCGCCTTCGGCCTTCGGGATCACGTCTTCAAGCCGCGACATGCCCTCGCGCTTGAGCAAGCGTGCAATGCCTGACCGGACGACGTCGGGATTGATGTGCTGCCGCGTGACGAACAGCAGGTCGTCAAGGGGAAGATAGAGCGACTGGCGCAGCGCCAGGACGATGGCTTCCTGGGCTACGCTCAAGGTCGTATGCAGTGTATGGGCACGGTGCGAGCGGTCCTGCACGTTGTCCCGCTTGAGCCACTTTGCAGCCGTCGCTCGCGTGATGCCGAAGACCTTTGCAGCCTCACGGTCAGACAGACCGGAATCCTTGATCTCCTGCCGGATTTTTGGGGTGGTACGGGCTTGCGGGTGAATGCGTGAACTCATGCTGCCAACTGCTCCTGGTGCGATTGAATGCCGGGACTGCTGAACCCGGCAATCAAGTCGCCCAGCATAGCCTTTGCACGGAACAAAGGCGAGCTACGGCGAGGAATATGATCGCACGGAACTAAACAAGTACGCTCTACCGTACAGCTTGACGATCAGATACTGCAAGGTGCAACTGCCCTGTAGATTCGCGCGGTGAGGAAGGTTGCTGTATCGATCTTGGAAGAGCCGTCCTCTACGCGCGCGGCCCGCTTCCGGCCGGCGTGTCGTGCCGCACAGAAGAAAAACCGGCGAGGATGCTACAGTTCCCGCACGATCCAATTCGAGGTGTCCGGTGAAATATCTACAGAAAATCAGCAGCCTCGGTTACGTTTTTATCGCCCTGCTGTTCTTCATCTGCGGCTATGGGCTGATCGTGCTTGCCGGCATGGAAATCTGGTCGACCCTGTTTGCTCCCGACAAGGAAACCGTGCAGGAGCGCTTCCAGCTCATCCTGGAATGCGTGGGACTGCTGACCATCTCCGTCGCCGCCTTCGAACTGGGCCAGACCGTGCTGGAAGAAGAGCTGCAGCGCGAAGTGCACGTCAGCTCCCCGACCCGCCTGCGCCGCTTCCTGTCGCGTTTCCTGATCGTGGTGGTGGTATCGCTGGGGGTCGAGTGCCTGATCGGCGTGTTCACCTTCCTGCATACCAAACCCGAACTGCTGCCGCAGGCGGCGTCGATCGGTATCGCCGCGGCCGTGCTGCTGGCGAGCTGGGGCTTGTTCGTGCGCCAGAACGTCGAAGCGGAGAAGCTCGAACCGGAAGCGATGCATCAGGCGCAGGAGGAAGACAAGCACGTGGAAACCTGAATTGTCTTCGTGCCGGCGCAGATTCGCTCAGGAAGTTCTTGGAAAATCGCAAGAGTTCCGCTATAATCTTGGCTTCTTCGGGTCGTTAGCTCAGTTGGTAGAGCAGCGGACTTTTAATCCGTTGGTCGCTGGTTCGAGCCCAGCACGGCCTACCAAAGATTCAGCAAGGAAGGCGTCATGAGCAATCGTGACGCCTTTTTTGTTTTTGGCGTCATATTGCTGTCATCCCCGCCTCCTATGCTGTCGGTTTTTCAACTCAGGAAATCCGACAATGCCGTTTCTCGACCTCGCCGTTCCTCCGACCATCCTGCGCGCCCTTGGCGCCGCCATGCTCGCCGCCGGCCTCCTTGCCGGCTGCGGGAGCAGCGATGACGACGAAGATCTGACGCCCAGGACGCTGGCGCTGGAAAAGATAGGTGGCTATGACGGCGGCAAGGTCGGCGCGGCCGAGATCACCGCGTTCGACGCGGCCAGCAAGCGCCTGTTCGTGGTCAACGGCGCCAACGGCACCGTCGATGTGCTCGACCTCGCGGCACCATCCGCGCCCAAGCTGGTCGGCACCATCAGCGTCACCGGCCTCGGCGTGGGCGTCAACAGCGTCGCCATTCACGACGGCCTGGTCGCCCTGGCCATCGAAGCTTCGCCCAAGACCAATCCCGGCACGGTTGCCTTCTACAATGCCGCCGACCTGAAGCTGGTAAACAGCGTGCGCGTCGGCGCACTGCCCGACATGCTCACCTTTACCCCGGACGGCCGTACCGTGCTGGTCGCCAATGAAGGTGAACCGAACAGCTACGGCCAGGCCGACTCCGTCGATCCGGAAGGCTCGGTCAGCGTCATCACGGTCAACCGCGGCGGCGCGCCGACCGTCGCCACCGCCGACTTCCGCGCTTTCAACGGCCAGGAAGCCGCGCTGCGCAGCCAGGGCATCCGCATCTACGGCCCGGGCGCCAGCGCCGCGCAGGATCTCGAACCGGAATACATCGCCACCAGCGAGGACGGCCGCACGGCCTACGTCACCCTGCAGGAAAACAATGCCGTGGCCATCGTCGATGTCGCCAGCGCCAAGGTCACGGCGATCAAGCCGCTCGGCACCAAGAACCACAATTTGGCCGGCATGGGCATGGACGCTTCCGACGAAGACGGCGGCACCAACACCAACAGCGGCACGCCGGCGGTGAGAATCGCCCCGCAACCGGTGAAAGGCATGTACCTGCCGGACGCAATCGCCCGCTTCACCGTCGACGGCACGTCCTACCTGATCACCGCCAACGAGGGCGATGCGCGCGCCGACTGGCCGGGCTTCAACGAAGAGACGCGCGTGCGCAGCCACTGTGGCGCCGGCCTCGACCCGGCCGTGTTCGGCGATGCCGCCAGCCTGCTCCTCGACTCGAACCTCGGCCGCCTGCGCATCACCACCACGCCGAATGGCGGCGGCAGCGGCAAGAACGCGGCCGGCCAGTGCACCGAGCTGTACAGCTTCGGCGCCCGCTCCTTCTCGATCTGGGATACCAACCTGAACCGCGTCTACGACTCGGGCGACGAGTTCGAGCAGAAGACCGTGGCGCTGCCGAACGCCCGATTCAATGCCAGCAACGACAACAACGATCTCGACGGCCGCAGCGCCTCCAAGGGGCCGGAGCCGGAAGGCGTCGTAGTTGGCCGCTTCGGCAGCAAGACCTATGCCTTCATCGGCCTGGAGCGAATCGGCGGCGTGATGGTCTACGACGTCAGCAAGCCTTCGGCGGCCAGCTTCGTCACCTATCTCAACACCCGCAACAACGAGAGCGGCGACCGTGGTCCGGAAGGCCTGACCTTCATCCCGGCGGACAAGTCGCCGAACAACAAGCCGCTGCTGGTCGTCGGTAACGAGACCAGCGGCAGCACCGCGATCCTGCAAGTCAACCTGTCGTATTAAGCCCCTGCCAGGAAATGCCGGCCAATGACGGTTGGCATTTCCTGGCGCGCCGCCGATAATCGGCGCATGCCACAGACCATCGCTTCCCCCGTCCACGTCGAACTCATCATCAAGAAGAGCCGTTTCATTGCCTGCGTCCAGCCGATGCCGGACAGGGCCGGCGCCCAGCAGGTCGTCGCCAGCCTGCGCGCCGAGCACCCCGGCGCCGCCCACGTATGCTGGGCCCTGCTGGCCGGCGGCCAGTCGGCCGCGGTCGACGACGGCGAACCGAGCGGCACCGCGGGACGCCCTATGCTCGACGTGCTGCGCCACCAGGACCTGGAAGGCGTGCTGGCCACCGTGGTGCGCTACTTCGGCGGGGTCAAGCTGGGTGCGGGCGGCCTGGTGCGCGCCTATACCGACAGCGTGGCGCAAGCCCTCCTGCTGTCGCAGAAGGTGCCGATCATCAAGCTGCAGGCCATGCGCTGCACGGCGCCGTATGCGCTCGAAGGCATGGTGCGGCGCGAACTCGACGCCGCCGGCGCCCACCTGGACGCGGTGGCGCATGGCGACGAGGTCCTGTTCGACTTCAGCCTGCCCGCGCAGGACGCCGGCGCGCTGCGCACCCGGCTCGACAATGCCGGCCACGGTCGCATCGCCTGGCCAGACATCGACGAGTAAGGGTTAGTACGTACTTCATACCAGGCCGCTATACCTGTCATCACGACTCAAAAGCGGACTGGGCGCGCATCAAGCGCTATAGTGGCCGATCCTCCTCGCCACGCGCAGCGCATCTTGATCAAGAAAAGCCTTCTTCCCCTCGCCCTCGGCGGCTTCGGCATCGGCATGACCGAATTCGTCATCATGGGCATCCTGCCCGACATCGCCGGCGGCCTGCAGATCAGCATCCCCCAGGCCGGCTACCTCATCACGGCCTACGCGCTCGGCGTCGTGGTCGGCGCGCCGCCCCGGGGAAGCCAGATGGCGCACCGCCCCCCGCGCCGCGGGCTGGTCTGGTTCATGCGGTTGTTCACGCTGTTCAATGCGATGTCGGCCTTTGCGCCGAACTTCGAAGTGATGATGCTGTCGCGCTTCATGGCCGGCCTGCCGCACGGCGCTTTCTTCGGCGTCGGGGCGGTCGTCGCCAGCCGCCTGGCCGACGAGGGCAAGGTGGCCGCCGCATTGGCGACCATGTTCACCGGCCTGACGCTCGCCAACGTGGTGGGCGTGCCGGCTGGAACCTGGCTCGGCCATAACATGAGCTGGCGCGCCGTGTTCCTGGTGGTGGCGGTGATCGGCCTGCTCACCGTGCTGGCCCTGCGCCAGCTGGTGCCGTCAATCGAAGCCAAGGGGCGCACCAGCCTGAAACAGGACCTGCGCATCTTCCGCAGCCCGGCCCTGTGGCTGGCGCTGGCCATCACCTCGATCGGCACCGGCGGCTTCTTCGCCTTCTTCAGCTATATCGCGCCGCTGCTGACCGAAGTCAGCCACTTCAAGCCGTCGACGATCCCGATGGTGATGACCGTGGTCGGCGTCGGCATGACGGTGGGCGTGAACCTGGGCGGCCGCCTGGCCGACCGCGTGCCGCCGCTGCAGGCCATCCTGATCCTGCTGGTCACGATGACGGGCCTGCTGCTGTGCAATGGCCTGTTCGCGAGCTCGCAGGCGGCCATGCTGGTGCTGGCCTTCGCCACCGGCGCCAATGCGCTGGCATTGGGCCCGCCGATCCAGATGCTGCTGATCGAGCACTCGCGCGAAGCGGAAATGCTGGGATCCTCGCTGGGTCAGTCGGGTTTCAATATCGGTAACGCCCTGGGCGCCTTGCTCGGCGGGATTCCGCTGACCCTGGGCTATAGCTATGCTTCGCCGCAATGGGTCGCGGCCGGACTGGCCCTGTCGGGTGTCCTGCTGGCCCTGGCGATGCTGGCGCAGGGCCGGGAGCAGGCGCGCGCCTGCGCCTGCTAAGCGCTCAGGCGGCCAGCCCGGGCGCTTGCATGAGGCCCTTGCGGGTCTTCCTGCGGCCGGCGACGGCCATGGCGGCGCCGGCAAGCATCAGCGCCAGCGTGCCCGGTTCCGGCACGTCCGTCATCGGCGGCGCCGCCACGATGTCCCGGAAACCGGCAAGCTCGGTCGGGGCGAAGTAATGCTTGGCATTGACCTGGATGGTCGAGTCCCAGCTGTTCACCACCAGTTGCCCATTGATCACGCCCCAGTTGGCGGTAACGGCCGCCTTGGGCGCCAACACGCTGCCGATGATGCCCTTCAGGTTGAGCGCCATGGCATCCGGAAAATTAAACAGCACGTTGTAGTTACGTAGCGGTTCGAAGCTGATGCCGCCATCGTTGAAGGTGGCGGAATTGCCGCTGACGTTGAAGATCAGGGTCTGGCCCGCTACTAAGTTCTCCAGGCTCCAGCTGCTCGAGGTCCGAAACATGTCGGCTGACACGTTGAACACGTCGACACCGCCCTTGCCGCTGCCGCTGACACGCACGCCGCTCCACAGCGTGCTGACGCTGCCGCTTGCCTCCAGCTTGGCGAGGTCCTCCGACAGGCTGAGGTAATAGGCCGAAGCGGCGGCGAAGTCGACCGGGCTGGCGCTCGTGCTTTGCGGCCTGGCGGCATTTTCCAGCGTGGTCTTGCCGCCGGCATAGATCTGGCCATGGTTGATCGAGCCGCTCGACAGCTTGATGTCGCCCTGGGCAACAAGCGCGTGATTGCCGAACGCGGCCTGGCGCTCGGCATTGATCGAGTAGGAAGCGATGTCGACGTTGCCACCGGAGACCACGGCGCCTTCCACGTCGCTGTAGCGCGCTGAAAAATTGCCGAGCGTGTAGATATTCGCCCCGCCCATCATGCTGCCCAGGTCGATGACGCCTGCCTCGGCCGTGCCTGCCGACGTGAGTGCTGCCACAACGACAGCGATTTTCAACATGATGATTTTAGGAAATATTAGATTCCCTATAGTATCATCAGATTAATCAATTTTCTCGCGTCCTACGACTTTTGGAAGAGGACGGGATGGACTAGACCAGCGTGGCGTCGCCCAGCGCCTGGGCGGTCTCGGCCGCTTCGCTGCGCAGAACCTGCAGCGTCGCCGCCTCGAGCGGTCCGGCTTCGGGGTCGTCAAACGGGCTGCCCAGCGGCGAGTCGACCAGCGCATAGCGGTTCGCCAGCAGCAGCGTGTCGAGCAGGGTGTGCGGCGCCGGGTTCAGGACGCCGTCGCGCAGTCCGCCGACGGCCTCGGCCACATCGGCGGGAATCGCGAGTTTGCGCATGATCTCCAGGCTGGCCACGTCTTCGACCAGCACGCCCCAGTTCTCGGTATCGTCCTCGAGCAGGCCGGGGAACTCGTCGGCGCGCGACAGCAGGTAGAAGCCGCCGACCTCGTGCACGATGCCCGCGAACAGCGCGGTGTCGGGATCGACCCTGGTGACGTGGCGCGCGATGGCCTGCGCCAGCGCCGCCACCTGGGCGCTGTGGGTCCACAGCTGCTCGGCCTTGGCGCGCAGCACCCGGTCGGCGATGCGGTGGCCGAACTGGCGCACCATCAGCGCCGCCACCAGGCCGCGCAGCCGGCGGTAGCCGATGCGCAGCACGGCCGCCCGCACATTGCTCACCTGGACGCCGCCGGCAGCCCCGTAGGCGGCGGTATTGGCCAGCGCCACGGTGCGCGCGGCCAGCTGCGGTTCGGACAGCACCAGGCGGATCGCTTCGTCCACATGGCAATCCGGATCGTCCAGGGCCAATTGCAGGCGTAGCACGGCATTCACGCTGGTGGGAAAGGTGATGTCCCCACGCGCGGCCTGGGCGGCGATGTATCCGAAGGCTTCGAGTTTGTTCACGGGGGGATTATAACGTCGGTCCGGTCCGGGACCCGCAGGTGTTGTGGCCAAAAAGAAAAAGCCCGCACGGCAGGCGTGCGGGCTGTCGGTCGTGCACGACGATTACTTCACCTTGAGGGTGCTCTTGACGCGGGTGACGCCTTCGACGCCCTTGGCAACCTTCTCGGCACGCGCGGCTTCGGCCTTCGAGTCGACGAAGCCGCTCAGCATGACGACGCCCTTCTCGGTCTCGACCTTCACGGCCAGCGCGCTGGTGTCCTTCTCGGCGGCCAGGCCGGCCTTGACCTTGGCGGTGATCGCCGCATCCGACATGTTGGACGCGGTGCGCGAGCCGGCGCGCTCGGCCGCGTTCTCGGTCTTGTCGCCGGCATTCTCGGCGGCGCGTTCGGTGCGGCCGGTCATTTCGCGAGTCTTGTCGGCAACGTTGCGGCCGGCTTCCTTGGTCTTGTCGACCGCGCCGGCGATGGCGTTACGGGTCTTTTCGCCGGCACGCTCCAGGGCCGTATCCGGCTTGTCCTTGTTCTCGACCAGGCAGGCGGTCTTGCTGCCCTTCTCTTCGCACTTCTCGACCGCGGCCGACTTCACCGGATCCTTGGTATCGGTCGACGCGACCAGGCCGGCGCTGCCGGCGGCGCCCGCGGTGGCGGCGGTGCTGCCGCTGCCGCCGGTGGTGCTGGCGCGGGTGTCGCGCTTGCCGTCGAGCTCGGCCAGCGCGGCGGTGCGCACCGACTTGGCGGTGTTCATGCAGCTGTCCTTCTGGTTGCCCTTCATGGCATCGCACTTCTCTTCGGCCAGCTCATACTCGGCCTCGGCCAGCTTGCGGTGTGCGGCATTGAGGCGGTCCGGAGTGTTGTCGTACTTTTGCGCAGCGGCCAGTTCGGCTTTGGCGCGGGCGACGTCGGCCTGCTCTTCGCAGACGTCTTCCTTGGTCAGGGCATCGCACTTGTCCTTGGCAACGTCGTGCTCTTTCTCGATCTTCTGCATGGCGGCGCGGTAGCCGGCGGCGTCGGACTGGGCAAATGCAGGGGCGGCGGCGATGGTGGCGCCGGCAACGGAGGCCAGCAGGGTGGCGAGGAGTCGGTTCATGATGTGTCCCTTGTGGTCGGTTGTTGTGATGACATCATTAGACGCTCCACACCCGACAACATCTGTGCGACAACGTACACTCGTCCGCTCAGCGTCCAATTGGCGGCCCCGACTGTTGCTGCGAGGCCGCGCGCAACAGGGCTCATTCGGTGGCCAGCAGGCCTTCGCGCCAGAGCCCGTCGACGTCATCGAAGGGCGTCTCGGCCTTGCCGAACGCGGCGGCGTCGCCCGCCAGGCGCACCCAGGCGCGGGTGTCGTGGCCGCTGCGCGGCACCGCCACCTTGGCGCGCACGCCGGACAGCCAGCGGTATACGTGCGCGTACTGGTCCGGATTGTTGTGCCGGATCCAGGCCAGCGCGGCCAGGTCGGCGAAGCCTTCTTCGCGGCGGGTCTCGCGCATGGCCTTCGACGCCGCCAGCAGCGAGGCGTCAAGGGCGCGCTCGTCGCCCACCTCGACGAAGCCGGCCGGCAATTCATGCCAGACGCCCTGCACGTAGCGCCAGCAGTGCGCGATCTCGTGCGCCGCCATGGCTTCGATCAGCACCCCCTGCTGGGCCTCCGGAATGCCGGCCAGCACGGTCTCGGCATCGGGGTTGTTACGGAGGGACATGACCAGCTTGCAGCGGCCCTTGTCGAAACCCATGGCCAGCGGCACGTCGCCGGGACGCGGCTGGGGCTGGACGGTGATATCGAGGGGAAGCTTGAGTTGCTGGGAGTAGGCCAGCACCGGTCCGGCGGCGCTGAGCCAGCGCTTTTCCAGTGCGGTCAGCCCGGCGGCATGCAGGTCGGGCGCCGCCGCAAGGGCGCAGACCGCGACGAGGATCAGGGGCTTGAACACGAGAATTCTCCCAAGGACGATGAAATGCCTATCGGCAATTCTAGCCCGTGAGAAAGGCCGTCTTTCGGGAATATTTTTCTCTGTGTCGAGAACGATAAACTTGTCAGTTTTGCTTCGGCTGGTCGGCTTCGCCCGCAGGCAGCACCGGGGCAACCATGGCCGCGAGGCGCTGTGCCTCGGCTTCCATGGCGGCGGCGGCAGTCGATGCCTGCAGCAAGGCCGTGGTGCGGCGCGAGCTTTCGGTCTGGGCTCTAGCCTGGCCCTCTTCCAGGCCGATCGCGGAGGTCACCGCCGTGACGCGCGCCACGGCATTGGCGATCGCCTGCAGGGCGCCGGCGTCTTCCATGTGGGCCACCGGACTGCCGACCAGGTCGCGGATATCCTTCACCACCGCGCTCGAACGCAGCGCCAGCGCCTGCAGTTCCTGCACCACGGCGGTCTGCTCTTCGTCGTGCTCGCCGGTGCGCAGCGCCTGCACCGCGGCGTCGAGCGCCAGGATGTTGGCGCGGAAAGCCAGGCCGTCGATGGCGCCGACGATGTCGTCGACCCGCTTCGGCGCGGCTTCCTCCGGCGCGGCCGGGGCCGCTTCATCCACGTCGGGCAGCGCTTCCTTCTCACGCGGCAGCCCGCGCACGACATACCAGGTTCCCGCCACGGCCGCCGCCACGGCGCCGGCGCACAGCAGCACGATCCACTGCGCGAATCCGGACGCCAGCTCGCGCGCCGAGGCCATGTCGTCGGCCGCGAGCTTCTGCTCGAGCTCGATGAAGCGGTTCAGGCTGGCGAGCCAGTCCACGAAAGCCGGCGCCGCCTGCTGCGACAGCAAGCTGGCCGCCTCGCGCGTTTCTCCCAGCGCGTGCAGGGCGATCACGCGGTCGACCAGGGCACGGGTGCGGCGCTCCTGTTCCTTGATGGCGGCCAGGGCCTCGCGTTCCGCGGGCAGGATGCCCGGCAGTTCATGGAATAGCGCGTTCAGCGGGGAAGCGGCGCGTGCATAGGCATCGGCCAGGGTCTTGAGACGGGCGATCGGGGCTGCGGCGGCAACGGAATCGGGGGCCAGGGCGACGTCGCGCAGGGCGATCGCACGATCGTGCACGCTGCTGCGCAGTTCGAAGGCATAGCGCAGCTTGATGCCGCTGACGTCGTCGATGCGGAACAGCATCTGCTCGATCTGCCCCGCGCGCGCTGCGGCCAGCACGGAGAGCGCGATCATCAGGAGGATCACGGCGCCGTAGCCGATGGCCAGCCGCGCGCCGGTGGTAAGGGGCTTCGTCGTCATGTTCTGTCTTTCTGCAGCCCGGGAATTTCCCCCAAGCAATGCAGCGACTATAACATGCTCCCTGTATGGATTGACGAAGCTTTCAGTTTAGTCTAAGTAAAACTGGCGGCACTGTTGCGTCCATGCCAATCGCGCCGCCAGTTCGATCGCTTGCCGCCTTACTTCGTCAGCGATGCTGCGGTGACGAAGTTCGGACGGATGTCGTTCGGCACGCTCGACTTGAGGCGGTCGAGCGCCTTCTGCACTTCCGGACGGATCACCACGTACTTCGCCATCATGGCCTTGGCGGCCTCGTAGTCGCCGGTGGCTTCGATGGTCAGGAAATCGCGGTCGAGGTCGGCAACCGCGCCCTTGATCTTCTTGAAGTCCACCGAGAAGCTGCCGTCGCTATTGGCCACGAAAGCGCCCTTGTCGAGCAGGTAGTTCATCTGGATCGCCATGCCGCGCGCGTGCGAGGAAGTCAGGCCGAAATGCAGGGTGCGGAAGGCGGAGGCCAGGAAGGTGTTGTACAGCTTGCGCTCGGCTTGCATCCCCTGCCCCAGCGTGTCCTTCAGCAGGCCCTTGTCCATCATGTAGCCCAGCGCCCACAGGCCGGTGATGTCGGCCTTGGCTTCCTCGATGGTCGAGTAGGTGTCCTTCAGGTCCTGGCGCGGGGTCGATTCCTTGCCGTTCTTTTTCGTCGTGTGCGGGCCGAGGCCGTGCATGATCTCGTGCGCCAGGATGTGGGTGAAGAAGGAGTCGAAGTCGAGGTCCTTCTGGTCTTGCGCACGCAGCACCAGCTTCGAGATGGGTTTGAGGGTCGATTCGAACTTCGCTTCCTGCACGTTCTTGAGCATCACGCGCTTGGAACCGCGCTCGCGGATCACGCGCTCGTCGTTCGGCAGGTTGTAGGCGGCGGTCTGCACGCCCATGTTGCCGTCGCCGGCGCCGAATACCTGGTTGACCACCACCATCGGGGCGATCGCGCCGACCTTCGGGTTGCGGTACTGCTTGGCCAGCGGCAGGTTGTCTTCCAGCTCCTGCAGGTGCTTGCCGAAGAAGGCCAGCTTTTGCGTTTCCTTCTGGTCGCGGATGCTCACATAGGCTTCGAAGGCGGCCTTGTAGCCGAACAGCTCGTCGTTATAGGTTTCATACGGGCCAATCGTGACGTCGACCGGCGAATCCAGGTCCATCCAGGCAAAGTCCGAGGCCAGGTAGTCGTTGGACAGGAAAGCATCGGCACGCAGCGTCAGGAATTTCTTGAGCGAGGCGTTGTCGGTGAGCGCGGCGGCTTCGCGCAGCAGCTTGGCCAGCTTCTCGAGGTCCGGGCGGTATTCGTCCGAATACTTCACGGTGCGGAACTTGCCGTCCGGACCGGTACGGATAACGGTGAAGAACCACTGCGCGTCGGCCTTCTGGGCGGCGGGCAAGCCGTTCATCCAGCCCTCCAGCGCTTCCTTGCTCGCGTTCTCCGGGTAGAAGTTGGCGCCCAGCGGCTTCTTGGCCGGGATCTTGATGCCGGCATATTCGGCGGGCATGAAGGACCCGTTGTCGTCGAGGCTGGACCACGGGCCCTTGTTCAGCCAGAAGGCGTTCTGGCGCGCGCGGCCGAGTTCCGAATTGTCCTTCTGCAGGGCGGCCCACAGGGCTTCGTTGCCGGCCCAGCGCTGGCGCAGCTGCAGGGTGTCGATGATCCTGGCCGCTTCGATCAGCTTGGCCATGGCGGCGCGGTCGCCTTTCGAGAGCTTCGAGGTGTCGGCCTTCAGCTCGGCGGGCGCGAAGCGCTTGGCCATGGTGCTCAGTTGGGCGGTGGTGGCGGGTTCGGCGTAAGCGCTGCCGATGGCAGCAAACAGCACGAGAGGAGCGAGGAATTTCTTCATGGTGTCTCTAGTCAAATAGTTGTAGTCCGGCGATTGTAATCGCTTGTCCCGTCATTGCCCTTGTTGGGTGTCCAGCCGGGGACCCGTGTACTGCATCAACAAGCCTTTCGGCCCGACCGCCCAACCCTGCGCCGGGCCGGCGAAACCGACCGTGTTCATCGGCGTCTTGTCGAGCTCCTTCCAGGTGCGGCCGGCGTCCGGCGAGTAGCCCGATCCGGCCAGGCCGGCGGCCACCAGCGCACGCGGCGCGCCGGGCACCGGCACCACCACCGACATGTAGCCCGCAGGCGCCACCTCTACCTGCGTCCAGCTGGCGCCGCCGTCGACGGTATAGGCGCCGTTGGTGCCGGCCATGCGGGTTTCCTTGTAATCGCCGCCGGCCGCGAAACCTTCTTTCTGGTTCAGGAAGGCCACCGAAAACACGCCGCGCGCGGCGGCGCCGGCCGGGATCGGGGTCGACGATACGCGCCAGGTCTTGCCGCGATCAAGGGAATGGAAGACGCGCGAGCTGGCGCTGCCGCCGGTGGCGATCCAGGCGTCGCCCGTGCCGGCCACCGTGAGGCAGGTGCCGCTGGCGGCAAACGCGCCCTCGTTCGGCATGGCCTCCAGCCCCTTGGCGGCGACTTCCTGCCAGCTGCGGCCGCCGTCACCGGTGGTGTAGACCTGGAAGCTGCCCTTGACCGGATCGCCGAACAGGATGCCGTTGTCCTTGTCCCAGAAGGCCATCGCGTCCCAGAAGCCCTCCGCC
>JAEAMF010000570.1_pt1 | contig 42773 bp, 42 predicted proteins | sample 8958721 | NCBI WGS metagenome assembly JAEAMF01 (sample SAMN16933255, study PRJNA681124) | bioreactor sludge metagenome | isolation source: anaerobic bioreactor treating anionic surfactant - SDBS | place: India: Bengaluru | collected 2019-02-28 | reverse complement strand
AACAATCGGCAATACAAAAGAATTTTACCAACTATTTTTGACTATTAAACCTTTTAAAACAAAAAAGTCTGCCGAAAATTCAGCAGACTTAAAATCTATATTAAAAAAAATTATTTGTTGATAGCAGCAATTCCCGGAAGTTCCAAACCTTCCAAACTTTCCAACATGGCTCCTCCTCCTGTAGAAACATAGCTCACTTTATCAGCATAACCGAATTGTTTAACAAATGCTACACTGTCTCCTCCTCCAACTAATGAGAACGCTCCTAATTTTGTAGCTTCTGCAATACTGTCACCTAAAGCAACTGTTCCGGCAGCAAAATTAGACATTTCGAAAACTCCGATTGGTCCATTCCATAAAATTGTTCTGGAATTTAGAAGAACATCGTTGAATTGTTCACGAGATTTTGGTCCTGCATCCATTCCCATCCATCCTTCAGGAATTTCATAAATATCAACATCTTTTCTCTCAGCGTCATTACTGAAGCTTTCAGCAATAACAGTATCTGTAGGAAGATATAACTTTACATTGTGATCTTTTGCTTTTCCTAAAATTTCTAGAGCTAATGGCAACTTATCTTCTTCTACCAAAGAATTTCCGATTTTTCCGCCAAGAGCTTTAATGAAAGTAAACGCCATACCTCCGCCAATAATTAAATTGTCTACAGCAGGCAAAATATTTTCTATAATGGTAATTTTAGTTGAAACTTTAGAACCTCCCAATATCGCTGTAACAGGCTTTTCACCACTTTTCAATACTTTATCAATCGCTTTCAATTCGTTGGCCATTAATAAACCGAAAAATTTAGTTGATTCAAAATAGTTAGCAATTACAGCTGTGGAAGCATGTGCTCTATGTGCAGTTCCGAAGGCATCATTTACATATGCATCGCCAAGTTTTGAAAGTTTCTCGGCAAATTCCTCATCTCCTTTTTCTTCTTCGTTATGAAAACGCAGATTTTCCAATAATAAGATTTCTCCTGCCTGTAATTCTGAAGCAGCTTTCTCAGCTTTCTCTCCTATTGATTCTTCTACAAACTTTACAGGATGACCAAGAACTTTAGAAACCTCGTCTACAATGTGCTTTAGAGAAAACTCATCTTTTGCCTCTCCTTTGGGTCTTCCCAAGTGTGTCATTAAAATTACAGATCCTCCATCATTAAGTATTTTATCAACAGTAGGTTTTACTGCAGATATTCTCGTATTGTCTGTGATTTTCAGCTGGTCGTCCTGTGGAACATTAAAGTCTACTCTTACTAAAGCTTTTTTATCTTTAAAATTGAAATCATTGATTGTTTTCATAAATTTCCTTTGATTTTTTGTTTCACAAATGTAAGATTTTAAACTTTTGGAAAAGATTCAAAAATACAAAAGTTTTCAAAAAACTTCCCACAATCCCAATCACTCATTATTCAACATTAATTTCTTTATTATAAAAAAAAGAATGATAGTTGTTGTTGAGTGTTGTGAGTTTCGGGGATAACTTTTAGAATAAAACTTCATAACATTCAGTTTGAATTCAATTCATATTTAATTCACAATGTAATTTATTGAAAGTGTGAATAATTTAAGACTTATTAACAAATATTAGTAACTTTTGCACAGTATCAAATATTAGTTTCTTTCTTATGGAGAAAACTAAGATTTCTCACAGAAAAGATTTTGAAAGTTTTAGTAATAATTTTTGGAGGCAACATTCGTTAATGTTTTAATTGGAATATGAAATATTAAGTTCAGAAAAGTTTTCCACAGTTATTCACAGTGCTTTTCACATTTTATTAGCTAGTAAATCACATTTTGTATTTTAATACTTAAATTTGTAGAATAATCTAAAGTATAAGAAAGTAAAAATGAAAAGAAAAATTGCTATTGCCGGAGATCACGCTGGTTTTGAGTACAAAGAAATACTGAAAAAGCATCTTGAAGATCAGTTTGAAATACAGGATTTCGGTACCTTTTCTACGGATAGTGTAGATTACCCGGATTTTGTGCATCCTGCAGCAACTTCGGTTGAGAACGGAGAAAACGAATTGGGAATTCTTATCTGCGGAAGTGGAAACGGAGTGCAGATTACAGCTAACAAACATCAAAAAATACGTTGTGCATTGTGCTGGATGCCGGAAATCGCAGAATTGGCAAGACAGCACAATGATGCCAATATGATTTCTATCCCCGCAAGATTTATTTCTAAAGAAGTAGCGATAGAAATTGCAAACAGATTTCTCTCCACCGATTTTGAAGGCGGAAGACATCAAACAAGAGTAGACAAAATAGCGATCTGCTAAAATATAAAGGCTTGTAATTCAGTTTACAAGCCTTATTTATTTTTTATTTCTTATATTTGCATCATCAAATAGAAATTACCGATCTATTTATTTCCATTTTAAACCTTGCATATTTAAAGGTTTTTCTCTTCTCTTCTCCTTTTTTGTATTAAATTTATACAGATTAAACTCAAATTGCTTTAAGACTAAAAAAGATTATAATTACAGATAGTTACTGTAATAATGATGATGATGAAAAACTGATGATGGAAATTTTTAGAAGAAAAATTAAATAACTAAATTAAAATGCCAAAAAAGAAAAAATATATAAGTCAAAAAAATGACTCAAAACTCTTGGAAATTGGAAGACTGATTCTTCGTTTTATGAATCAGAACCAAACCAAAATATACAATTACAAACAGATTTCAGACGGGATAGATTACAAAAATCCAAGACAGCGAGAATTGGTCATTCAGGCTTTACATAAGCTTTTGTCTACCCAGAGAATTAAAGAAACCGACAAAGGAAAATACAGCATCAATCTGAAAATTGAAGGAACTCTAACAGGAATTATCGATTTCAACCAATCAGGAAATGCCTATGTAGCGGTGGAAAATTTAAAAGATGATGTTTTTGTTCACTCAAAAAATGTAAAAGATGCATTGCAGGGCGATAAAGTTCTTATTGTAACCTACAACTTTAAAGGTAAAAAAATGGAAGGCTCTGTACTGGAAGTTTTAGAAAGAAGCCGTACAGAATTTGTAGGTACATTTCAGCTGGTTCCGCACAAAGAATTCGGTTTTGTAGTTTGTGATAAAAAGACCATCAACACAGATATTTTTATTCCTAAAGATAAAATTAACGGTGCTGAAAACGGAAATAAGGTTGTTGTAAAAATGCTGGAATGGAAACCCGGAGATAAAAATCCTGAAGGTGAAATTTTACAGGTTTTAGGAGCTCCCGGAGAACATGAAACAGAGATTCATTCTATTTTAGCTGAATATGGTTTGCCGTATTCTTTCCCTGAAGAAGTAGAATTGGATGCCGAAAAAATCGATAGAAGAATTACTGAGGAAGAAGTGGCAAAACGTAGAGATATGCGTAAAGTCTGTACGTTTACGATTGACCCGAAAGATGCAAAAGACTTTGATGACGCCTTATCCATCCAAAAATTAGACAACGGAAACTGGGAAATCGGTGTTCATATCGCAGATGTTTCTCATTACGTAGTTCCAGGAACCATGCTAGATGATGAAGCGTACGAAAGAGCAACTTCTGTATATTTGGTAGACCGCGTTGTACCAATGTTGCCTGAAGTTTTGAGTAATGATGTTTGCTCGCTTCGTCCGAATGAAGATAAATTCACGTTTTCAGCAGTTTTTGAGATGAATGATAAAGCTGAAGTAGTCAATCAATGGTTCGGAAGAACTGTGATTCATTCAGATAGAAGATTTACGTATGAAGAAGCTCAGGAAAGAATTGAAACTCAGGAAGGAGATTTGACAGAAGAAATTTTAACGCTCGACAGACTCGCAAAAATAATGCGTGACAAGAGAATTAAAAATGGTGCAATTACCTTTGACAGAAGCGAAGTTCGATTTAATTTGAATGAAAAAAGCGAACCCATTGGAGTTTACTTTAAAATCAGCAAAGATTCTAATCATTTAATTGAAGAATTTATGCTTTTGGCGAATAGAAAAGTTTCAGAATTTGTTTCACTTAAAAAAGGACAGCCCAATAACAATACATTTATTTACAGGGTTCACGATGATCCGGATCCAGCGAAGTTAGAGGCTTTAAGAGATTTCGTGTCTACTTTCGGATATAAAATGGATTTGGCAAACACAAAAAAGGTTGCAGAATCTTTGAATAATTTGCTTCAAAATGTAAAAGGAAAAGGCGAAGAAAATATGATTGAAACGCTTGCCATGCGAAGCATGAGCAAAGCGGTCTACTCTACCGAACCTATTGGTCATTACGGACTTGGATTCGATTATTATTCGCACTTCACCTCTCCTATCCGTCGTTATCCCGATTTACTGGCGCACAGATTATTACAGCATTATCTGGATGGCGGTAAATCTCCTGATAAAAATGAACTGGAAGAAAAATCTAAACATTGCAGTGCAAGAGAAAGACTGGCTGCAGATGCGGAGAGAGATTCGATCAAATTTATGCAGGTAAAATTTATGGAAAAACATTTGGGAGAAACATTCACAGGAGTTATTTCCGGGGTTGCAGAATTTGGTTTCTGGGTTCAGATTCCTGAAAACGGTGCAGAAGGTTTGATTAAACTTCGCGATTTGATGGACGATTCTTATACTTACGATAAGTCGACACACGCTGTTTACGGTTCACGAACAGGAAACAGATATCAACTGGGTCAGGAAGTTCAGATTAAAGTGATTAAAGCTAATTTAATTCAGAAGCAATTAGATTTCAAGATTGTTGAGTAATGACTAAAACCGATAAATACATTGTTTTTAGTATTCTGAATGTAGTTATACTCATAACAATGATGTTTAAAACTGTTCTCAATTTTTATTGGTTTGTTTTAATTATCAGTTTAATATGTATAATTATTAATAGATTAATTAATAGAAATTTAATTAAAATTAAAGACGGAGATAAAAAGTATTTTTTCAAGGTTGTTTTTCCGATGATGGTTAACTGTTTTCTTGTAATAAATTACTTTACAGGAATGAATCCAAAAAAAGAAACATATTGCTTTAAAAATGAGATTTCTCAAGTTGGAGGAAGGAATAGCCACCAAAAAGGAAAAACTACGTATATTTATTTGAGTGGAGATGCATACAAATACGCTTATATGACAAGAAGTTTTTTTATCGACTATAAAAGAATGTGGGGTAATAATCAGATTATTTATACTTTTGAAAGAGGTATATTTGGTTTGAAAATCAGAAAAGATTATCAATTTATCTACAATAAGTCGTGTGCTGAAAACTATTAGTTTAATATAAAAATAATACGAGTCATTTTATCTTTACTTTAAAAATACTTCGAGTAGCATAGTGGAAATGAATGTTATTGTATAAGTTCTTTTAAAATAAGATTAACAACGACTAAAAAGTATAAAAAAGACTGTCAAAATAAGGCAGTCTTTTTTTGTTAAAGTACAATTTCTGGGTTAAAAAATTCATTTTTGCAGGCAAATAGAAATATAATTTTTAAATTTGGGATAGAAACAATTTTAAATGTTCGAACTCATATTGTCGGCCGTTGGTCTGGGTTTCATGTTGAGCCTGGTTTTCATTGGTCCTATTTTTTTTCTCTTGATAGAAACCAGTTTTACAAGAGGTCCAAGACACGCTTTAGCACTGGATTTTGGGGTAATTACAGCAGATTTATTATGTATTATCGCAGCATACTATGCAAGTGCAGATATTGTAAGTCTTATCGATAAACATCCAGGATTTTATAGAATTACATCGATCCTTATTCTTTCGTATGGGATTGTAATGTTGGTTACGAGGACTAAAATGCATCTTCCCGGTGAAGAAAAAATTATCAGTCAGAATTATTTTAAAACTTTTCTGAACGGTTTTCTTTTAAATATTCTCAATGTAGGAGTTGTTCTTTTCTGGCTGGTTACGGTGATTGGCGTTCGCAATCAATATCCCGATACAGAAAGCCTGATTTTTTATTTAGGTTTAGTGATCGCTACTTACCTGATGATCGATTTTCTTAAAATCTTTCTGGCAAAGCAATTTCATGACAGGCTCACTCAAAAGCTGGCAAACAGAATTCGAAAAGGTGTTGGTGTAGTTTTAATTATATTCAGTTTTTTTATTTTTCTTCAAAGCTTTAAAATGTTCAATCAATTTGATAAAAAACTGGAAGAAGCAGAAAAAAAGGAACTTAGATATAAAAACAAACAATAAGATCTTTGCTCAATATAAAAACATCAATTCTCAATGAAAAAAATATTTCCGAAATCTCTTAAAAAAGGTGATAAAATAGCTATTATTTCTCCTGCGGGATCTGTAGATTCCACTCAGCTTGAGAAAGGGTTACAAATGATTAAATACAAAGGTTTTGAACCCGTTTTAGGTGAAAATCTTTATACCAAATATTCTAACGGATATAATTATGCAGGAACAGAAGCACAGAGAAGTCATGACATGAACTGGGCATTAAACGATCCTGAAATTTCTGCAGTCTGGGCTTCAAGAGGTGGTTATGGCTGTCAACATTTAGTTGAAAATCTAAATTTAAAAAATTTTAAGAAAAATCCTAAATGGTATATCGGTTATTCGGATAATACGGTTATTCAAAGTTTTCTGCTGAAAAAAGGTTTTGCTTCTATCCACGGTCAAACCGTTAAAACTTCGAGTTTTGGAGTTACCGATGAAAGTTATGACCTTACTTTTGATATTTTACAGGGAAAATCACTTAAATACAATCTCAATTCAAATCAATTGAACAGAAAAGGAAATTGTGAAGGTGAGTTGATTGGTGGAAATTTAGCATTGATTTATGCACTTTTAGGAACAAAATATTCTTTTGATTTTAAAGATAAAATTTTATTTATTGAAGACATTGGTGAAAACTTTTATGCACTCGACAGAATGATCATGAGCATGGAATTAGCCGGAGTGTTCAATAAAATTTCAGGATTAATTATCGGCGGAATGACCAATATGGGAGATGAAAAAGAAAACAAGCAATACGAAGAAAGCTTTGATGGGTTTGCTTATCAATTGATTTCAGACAGAATTTCAAAGTATGATTTTCCGGTTGTTTTTGGCTTTCCGAATGGACATATTAAAGACAACAGACCATTAATTATAGGTTCAGAAGTTTCTCTGAAAATCGGAAAAACGGTTTCATTAAATTTTAAAAAATAATGCTTTTTTACTCCAAATTTGTACTTGCATTTTTCCTGATTCTGGCAGGGATTTTACATTTTGTGAAACCCAATTTTTTCATGAAAATAATGCCGGAATATATTCCTTTTCATTTGAAGATGGTTTATATAAGCGGACTCGTAGAAATTTTGTGTGGAATTCTTCTTCTTTTTCCGGAGACTCAGAAATTGGGAGCATATCTCTGTATTTTGCTTTTTATTGCAGTTTTTCCTGCCAATATCGAGATGGCGAGAAAGTTTTATCTGGCTCACCACAAGTATTTCTGGCTGACTGTAATTAGGCTTCCTTTGCAGATTGTTTTGATTTGGTGGGCATATCAATTTAGAAAATAATGGCATCACACAACGACTTAGGAAAAAAAGCAGAAGATTTAGCAGCCGAATTTTTAATAAAAAACGGCTATAAAATTCTTGTAAGAAATTTCCGTTACCAGAAAGCAGAAATTGACATCATTGCAGAAAAAGACAATTTAATTATTATTACCGAAGTAAAAGCCCGTTCTACAGATGTTTTTATGTTGCCACAGGAAGCTGTGAATAAAAGGAAAATATCATTAATAGTTTCGGCGGCTAATCATTTTATTGAAGAATTTAATAAAAATCAGGAAGTTAGATTTGACATTATTTCAGTGCTTCCGGACGAAAAGGGAAAATTGATTATTGAGCATATTGTAGATGCATTCGAAGCATTTGATGCCAATTAAATTAATGTAACAATTTACCAACATAACAATGTAACAATTATTGATAAACTTACATACTGATACATTTTTAGATTTAAAATTTTTATGAAAACAATACTTATCACCGGAGCAACTTCCGGAATCGGAAAAGCAACTGCAGAGCTTTTTGCAAAACAGGGAAATAGAATCATTATTTGCGGCAGAAGAACCGGAGTTTTAGAAGCTGTGAAAACTGAATTATCAGCTTATACCGAAATATTTAGTTTAAAATTTGATGTTCGAAATCTTGAAGAAGTAGAAAGTGCGATAAGTTCTCTTCCTGAAGAATGGAAAAACATTGATGTTCTCATCAATAATGCCGGAAATGCGCACGGTTTAGAGCCGCTTTCGGCTGGAAACACCAACGATTGGGATTCTATGATAGATGGAAACGTAAAAGGTCTTTTATACGTTTCTAAAACGATTATCCCGATGATGAAAGATATAAATTCCGGTCATATCATTAACATCAGTTCGGTTGCTGCAAGACAGACTTATGCAAACGGTGTGGTGTATTGTGCAACAAAAAAAGCAGTAGACGTTATTTCTGAAGGAATGCGTATTGAACTGACAGAATTCGGAATAAGAGTTACCAATATTCAGCCGGGAGCGGTGGAAACAGATTTTTCTTTGGTAAGATTTAAAGGTGATGCAGAAAGAGCAGCTACTGTTTATGCAGGGTATGAAGCGTTGAAAGCAGATGATATCGCAGATGCAATTGCCTATTGTGTAAATGCTCCGAAGCACGTTACCGTTTCAGATATGACGATTTATCCGAGTGCACAAAGCGAACCAAGAACAATTCATAGAAAGTCTTAATTTTAATTTGAAATGATTGAATTTAAGAGTTTAAAAAGAAGGTTCTTCCCTCTCCTACTTTTGTTTTGCTTTGTTTTTGGATTTTCTCAGAAATATTCTAAGCAGGAAAAAGCTGTTTTGATACAAGCAAAAAAATTAGATTCTTTGATGCAGAAAAATGACAATCAAATTATCAATCTGTTTTGTGCAGATGTATCGTTTGGTCATTCTAATGGCTGGATTCAGAATTTGAATGATTTTAAGAAAGATTTTTTATCAAAGAAAGTCAGTTACAAAACAATTAAGCAGATAGAAATCTCCGAAATCAAACAAAGCAAAAATACGATTAGCCTTCGAAGAACTATTAAAGTTGAAGGTCTTTATAAAAATCAGAATTTTGAAATGAAACTGGCACTGTTAGAAATCTGGATTAAAAAGAAATCGATCTGGAAATTGTGGAGCCGGCAAAGTGTGGAAATAAAGGCATAAATTTGTAGAAATTTTTATAATCAATGAAAATCCTATACCTAGAAACCTCTTCCAAAAACTGTTCAGTTGCCATTTCAGATGGTGAAAAAATGCTTTGTGTATGCGAAGAAGTTTCAGAAAATTATAAACAGTCAGAATCACTTCATACATTTGTAGAATGGGCTTTGGAAGGAGCAGAAATTTCTTTGAAAGATATTGATGCTGTTTCTCTTGGGAAAGGTCCCGGTTCTTACACAGGTTTAAGAATTGGCGCAGCTTCGGCAAAAGGTTTTTGCTATGGATTGAAAATTCCTTTGGTTGCCGTAAATTCTATGGAAAGCATGATACAGCCTTTTTTAGGTCAAAACTATGATTTAGTAATATCTTTAGTCGATGCAAGAAGAATGGAGGTTTATACCGCTGTTTATGACGGTAATTCTGGTAAAGAACTCATTCCTACAGAGGCAAAAGTTTTAGATGAAATTTCTTTTCAGGAATTTAAAGATAAAAAAGTGCTTTTTTTAGGAGATGGTGCAGCAAAAGCAAAAGATATTCTTGATCTTCCGAATGCCGAATTTAAGACGGATATCTATCCTTCTGCACAATATTTAGTAAAGAAAACCTTAGAGAAAATTCAGAATAAAGATTTTGAAGATATAGCGTATTTCGAGCCTTTTTATTTGAAAGAATTTCACGGAATTAAAAAGAAAAAAAGCGAAGATTGATCTTCGCTTTTTATTATTTTGTCTGTGCTGGAACAGCGGTTGCCGGTTGTTGCAGCTGAGTATTTTGCATTGACTGTGGTTTTTTTGGAACTCCGCTTTGTATTGCATTATTCATAGGTTGCGAACTATTGGGTAAAGGATTGTTCGGATTTCCCGGTACTGATAAATTTTGTGATGGCTGTCCATAACCAGTAGGATTCTGAGGCAAATTGTTTGGATTTTGAGAAATCATATTGCCTTTATTGTCAGTTGCCTGAAAGGCTACATCACTTTTAAGATAATTCAGCATTTCCTTTGCTTTTTCGCCTTCTGGTGTTTTTGCATAATTCAAAACGATCTGTTCCAGTTGCAAAATCATCACCTCTTTCCCACTCGATTTTCCTGCATTAAAGGCATTTAAAAGTGAAAGTTTAGGAACAAGTGCATCTTTAGGGTTTTTCTGAATTGCCTTATCTATAATGTTTTGGCTTTCCGTAAACTTTTCAGATTCATATAAAGCATATGCCATCTTATAATCGTTCTCAGAATCCGGAGAAGATTTTACAAACGTATTGTTTTTTGGGTTTCTTGCAAATTCTGCATAAGAGCTGTAAGGATAATCTGTAATAAGAATCTGTTTCGCTTTTGCTGCAGCTTGCGGATTTTTCTCATGATTCATAGCAAAGATTTCATACAAAGCCTGTAACATAACTTTTTCTTCTGGTTTTACATCTACAAGATCGTACAGTGTTTTTGTCGCTAAAGGTGTATTGGTAAAGTAATTCTGATACATAATTCCTAAACCTAAGGAAGCGGTATCTCTGTCTTTTTTAAGCTGAGACAATCTACCTTCATCATTCGGAAGCTGCTCAATGTAATAACCGGGCTCAAAACGTCTGGGATTAGGTGCTGCATTCACTCCCAAAGCTTCATTTTTCAGTTCTTCAATGGAAGCTGTTTTTTTAGAATAACGCCAGTTATCTACCAAAGCTCTGTCTCCCCAAACCTGTTTAAATGTTGAGGTTCCTTTGCTTACAGTTCCTGCATTTCCGTAGTAAAATCCTTTCGTTGCTGTACCAAAATCTTCAAAAGATGTTGCACTATTGGCAAAAAGAGAATTGGCATTGTAATCTCCGGTATCAAAACCTTTGTTTCTTTCGGCGCGCAATCTTTCTAATTCTTCTTTCGCTTCTTTTGCTTTTAGTTTTTCAATATGTTTGGCAAAATATTCTGTTTTCTGAGCTTCAGACATTTTTGCTATTCTCAGAATACTGTCGTTTTTTCTTACGAGATAATAGTTTTTAGAGATTTTCTTAATGTTTTCCGACTGATTTTTCAGAAGTATTTTAGACGGTTCATAAGTCATGGTAGCCAATGCAGAATCGTAATATGCACCTGCACCGATGTAATCGTTTTTATCTAAATATCTTCTTCCAATCTCATAATAAGCTAAACCACGAACCTGCGGATCTGAAACTTTCTCTAAAAGAGATTTTCTAAAATATTCCTGTCCTTCTTCCGGTTTTCCTGCTTTATTTGCCATTAAACCTAAAGCATAGTAAAACTCATTTTTTCTGGATCCGTAAGTTCCTTTTTTGCTTATGTCTTCCAGATATCTTTTCGCACCTTCATAATCGCCTTTCCCATTGAACGTTTTTGCAATTTCGATTTGAGATTTTACTTCAAATTCAAAATCATTGGCGTATTTATAAGCATTCATAAAGCTTTCACGAGCGGGCTCATTTCTTCCTAATTCTGCTAAAACCTGACCTCTTAAAAATGCAATTCTGCTTTTCAGTTTTCTGTTTCCGTTAAGTTCATAAGCTCGATCAAGCTCTTTTACAGCTTCTTCTTTTTTACCGGCATCCAGAAGAGATTCAGAATAATAAATGCTCAGAAGTTTTTCATAATCTTTATTGATATCTTCACTTTTCAGTTTGGCAAAAATTTGATCAGATTTATAATAATCTTTAAGTTCTGCATAAGCCAAACCTTCATAAACTCTTGCTAAAGGAAGTCTTTTATCTTCCTTCATGTGGGTAAAAACATAATTAAGAGCATCAAGAGCCTGTCTGGATTTTCCCTGATAAATTCGCGATTGTGCAAGAATAATATAGGCGTCAAAAATGGTTTTGTTCTGCTCCTCTCCTTTTCTGATAACAGAATATTTTCCAATTGCTTTTAGAGCTTTTGCTTCTGCAATTTCGAGGGTACTTGCACCTTTATTTCCCTGTGGATTATTGGGATCTTGTGGCATTCCCATAGCTCCGTTTCCCGGATTTGGAGGCATTCCCGGAGCGCTTCTATTATTTTTAGACGAAGAATTACGATTTACCTCTGCCATTTTAATAGAATTTTCTGCAAATGCTGAAGACTGACCGAGATCACTTCCTACCGGTTGCTCTTCGTAGGTAAGGATAGATATATGAGGCGCATAAAAATTATCTTTATGAGCTTTGTCTCTGCTTGTAAATTCACTGTTTAACGCATCTTTGGCATTAAAAAGTGTATTGTAATATGTGGAAAAACCTTTTAAAAACTTAGATCTTGCTTCCGGCTTTTTTACCTTGGTACTGCAGGAAATAACAACAATCGCTGCTAAAAGGAATATGATATTCTTTTTCATTATTAAATATAACTCTCTAATCTTCTTTTTATTATCTGATCAGATTGATGATTTTGTAAAAATAATAAAATTTTACGGGGAATTTATTTATATTTTATTTAAAATTTTGTAAACCAAATGGGTAGGAAGTCCCATAATGGTATAAAAACTACCATTCATTTTCTTAATTTTTGCCATTCCGAGCCATTCCTGGATGCCGTAGCTTCCGGCTTTATCAAAAGGTTTGTAGTTTTTTATATAAAAGTCGATCTCATCATCAGAAATATGCTCAAATTCTACATCGGCTACATCTGTTTCTGTAAAAGTTTTAGAAATCGTTTTGATTGTAATTCCTGTAAAAACCTGATGTGTTTTCCCCGAAAGTTTCTTCAACATCTGTTTTGAATCTTCTTCATCTAGTGGTTTCCCAAGAATCTGATCGTCTATTGCAACAACAGTATCTGCAGTTATAAGAACTTCGTCTTTTTCTAAATTTCTGAACGCACCAGCTTTTAATTCAGATAAATAAGAAGCCGCATTCTCTATTTTTATATGATCTGGCAAAATCTCTTCACAGTCAATTTTTACCACTTCAAAATCGAACCCTAAACTGGAAAGCAGTTCTTTCCTTCGTGGAGACTGTGATGCTAAAAGTATTTTCATCATTAAATTTTAAACAGATTGTGTGTTGTCATCATGCCATTTCCCCTGAACCTTCATTACCTGTTCGATCACATCACGTACTGCTCCGCTTCCACCCTGTTTTGGTGAAATGTAATCTGCAATATTTTTAATTTCAGGAACAGCATTCTCCGGACAAGTAGAAATTGCAGAATTCTGCATCATATGAAAATCTGGAAGATCGTCTCCCATGGTAAGAATTTCTTCGTTTTTTAAATTGTATTTATTCTTAAAATCTTCATAATCTACCATTTTATCATGCGATTTTGCATAGTAATCTTCAATTCCGAGGTAATTGATGCGGTGTCTTACCATTTCGTCATTTCCGCCGGTAATTACTCCTATTAAATAATTGTTTTTCAGAGCTTTTACAACAGCGTAGCCATCAAGAACATTCATTACTCTGCTCATATTTCCACCGGGCATCAGATAAACACTTCCATCTGTGAAAACACCGTCTACATCAAATACAAATGCTTTTATATCTTTTAATTTCTCTTTATAACTCATTTTTAAATTTTCAAAAAAATATTTTCTCTAATCAAGATTGTAAGTAAGTCTTACCGTAATTCTTGCTGATTTTTGTTTGCTGGAAGTATCAAAATTTCCTCCATAGCTGTCTTCATCGGTTGATCCTTTTGCGGTGATTTGAAATACGCCCATCGAAGCATCTTTTAATTTGCCGAGATCTCCATCTGCGCTTTCTACAATTTTTTCGGCTCTTTGTTTGGCGTCTTTAGAACCGGCTTCTATCAAACTGTGTTTTAATGATGAAAGGTCAGAATATGTATATTGTGCTGAAGATGGCTCAAACTGTACTCCACTGTTGATGAGTTCAGCAGTTTTGTCTATTACATTTTCAATTTTTTTCATTAAAGCCGGATTTTTCTTTGCGCTGAAGAATACATTTTGAGTAGCTTTATAACCATCAAAAACATCTTCAGATTTTTCTGATCCGTCTGCTTCTTTTGTGGTAACTGTGCGAAATGATCTCGAGAAATTAACGCCGCCAAAAGCAAACTCTCCTGCTTTGAAACCCTTGCTGTAGAAAAATGCTTTTACTTTTTCCTTATCCTGCGAAATTAAATTGTAAGCTTCTTTGGCATCCATTGCATTGGCATCAAAACTTCCGCTCCAGCTTATTTCGTCTGATGTAAAATCTTTCGAACCAAGACCAGTAACGGATATAGTATCTTGTTTTAAGTTTCTGTTTTTGAAACTTGAGCCTAAAATGAAGGCAGTAAGAACGATGGCTGCTCCAGTGATGAGGGAACGGATGATGTTTGTATTCATTTTTGCTGTTTTCCTCAAAGGTAAAAATTTATGGCAATTGATACATTTTTTTAATAGAATGATTCATTGTTTTGTAGATTTTAAGACTTTCATCCTGTAATAACTGCTCATGCAGTTCTAAAATGCGTGTGTCATTTCTTACGGCAGGTCCGGTTTGTGCAGATTTAGGTTCTATTTCGTGTATTTTTTTCACCGTTTCGTCAATCAGCGGTAAAAAGTAATTGAATGGAATCTGCTGAGAATCTGAAATTTCTTTAGCCTTAGAAAAAAGATGATTCACAAAATTACATGCAAAAACTGCCGTCAGATGAATGTACTTTCTTTTTTCGTGATCGCTCTTCATTACATTTTCTGAAATCTTTGAAGCTAAATCAATCAGAATTTTCTGATCTTTATCGTTTTCGGCTTCTATAAAGAATGGAATTTTTGAATAATCTAATTCTTTAGATTTTGAAAAAGTTTGTAAAGGATAAAAGCTTGATTTTCTGTACTCTCCTATCAGAATTTCTTTAGGTAACGAACCGGAAGTATGTGCAACGAGACAGTTTTTTTCAGTAATTAATTGAGAAACATTTTCTACAGAACTGTCGCTCACACAAATAATGTAAAGATCTGCATCGGCAAGATTTTCAGTGGAATACGGAATGTTCAATTCTTGCGAAATTTCTTTTAAATCTTTCTCATTTCGCCCAAAAACCTGTTTCAGATGAATGTTATTCTGTGTAAAAGCCTTTGCAAGATGATAAGCCACATTTCCGGAACCGATAATTACAATTTGCATTTAACAAAGATAAGGATTTATGATATTTGGACTAAAAATTGAATAAGTAATTTAACTTTTAAATACTTTTGTAATCCAAAACAATGAAAGCATCCTATGAAGATTAAAGACGCGGAAATTATTACGCTGATGCAAAACCCACGAACTCTTGAGAAAGGTATTCGTGCTTTGATGGATGCTTATCAGAGTAGATTATATTGGCATATAAGAAGGATCATCGTTGATGGAGATCTTGCGCAGGATACGTTGCAGGAAACTTTTATAAAAGCATATCAGAATTTTCATCAGTTTAAAAATGACAGTCAGTTGTATACCTGGCTGTATAGAATTGCAACTAATGAAGCATTGCAGCAGATCAATAAGCTGAAGAAAATGCAGAAAACAGATGAAGATCCCGAATATTATATGCAGAATCTTGTTGCCGATAATACGCACAGCGATGCAGAAGAAATACAGGTCTTTTTGCAGAAAGCCATACAAAGCCTGCCCGAAAAGCAGAAACTGGTATTTATGATGCGGTATTATGATGATTTGCCTTACGAAGAAATATCTAAAATTGTGGATATGTCGGTAGGAACGTTAAAAACAAATTATCATTATGCTAAGCAGAAAATAGAAGATTATATTAAAGAAAATTACGAAAGATAATTTTTAGAAAAAAAGAAATGAAAGATTTTGATCTGGATAAATTAGAACGCAAAAATATCTACAAACTTCCTGATAATATGTTTGAAAATATTCAGGATAAGGTATTGAGCGAGATGAAGGGATTTGATCTGGAAAAACTGGAACGTAAGAATATTTATAAAATATCAGATCATTTATTTGAAAATGTTCAGGAGAATGTGATGAATGAAGTGAGTGCAAAAAGAAAAGCTCCGATTTTCAAATTAAATTGGGCTTATGCAGCAGCAGCTTCTCTGGCTTTAATTTTTGGATCAACATTTTTATATAATTCTTACTCAGATTCAGAAGAGAATGATACGTCTGCAGTAAATTTTGCATCTAATAATCCTGAACCGAAAAAGGAAAGTGAAATCGCTTATGAGACTTTAAAATCAGATTTAACTTCTGTTGAAAAAAATAATCAAACAATTGAAAATCAGCAGATGAATCAACAAATAAAAACGGTTGCTTATGTTCCTGAAAAGGCAGAAGTAAAACCGCAAAATGTAAAAAAGGTTTCTAAAAAAGCCGAAGCGCAAATGACAGAATATCTGGATTCATTTTCAAGTTCTGAGATTGCAGAGTTAGCCAATAATTCCACACAGGATGTTTATTTGGATTTATATAATTAAAAGAAAAATGAAGAAAATATTATTTACACTTCTTGTTATTTCCAGTTTTGGTCTCAATGCCCAAAAAACAGACTATGATTGGAGAAAGATGGATCCGAAACAAAGAAAAGAAGTTATAAATAATCTTTCTCCAGAAGAAAGAAAAGCACTTCTTACTCAGTTCAGAAACAATATGGTTTTGGATAATTTAAACGTAGATCCGAAGAATAAAACTGAGTTTACAGAGGTTTATAATGAATATCTGAATAGCCAAAAAAAGATAAAAGACCAATTTGACTCAAACTTCAATCCGGAAACTTTATCCGAAGAAGAAGCTAAAGTAAAGTTGCAACAGAGTTTTGATGTAGGACAAAAATTATTAGATAACAGAAAAAAATATGCGGAAAAGATGCAAACTGTCATTCCGTGTCAGAAAGTTTTGAAGTTGTTTCAGTCTGAGGGAATGATGAGAGATAAAATGAATGAAAGAAAACCTCACAACGGGAACAATAAGGGCTCAAAACCCAGACAAAACCCATAATAGTTTATTTTTTTAATGTTGGACGACCCTTGCAATTTATTGTAAGGGTCGTTTAATTTTGAAGAAAAACCTATTTTTGCAAAAAAAATTATGATAAAAGTATTTCAGTTTTCTTTCTTTTTAATGGCGGTCTTCCTATTCTCTCAAGGAAAAGAAGCTATAAAGTTTAAAGGAAATATTACAAGATTTGATGGTGTTACTTACAAAGGGTTTAAGGTTTTAGATCAAAGACAAGATAAGTCAATCGGAGTATTACCTTTTGGTGAAAGTAAGGAAATGAAAGAAGTAGTATTTCCCACGACACCTGAAAATGATTTTAAAGTTTGGTATGAAAGAGGAAATTCTTTATCAGGACAAAATGAATTATTACTTATTTTAAAGAGGTTGAAACTTTCAACAGAAGAAAGTGACGGAAAAAAAACACAAGGAAAAATAGATTTTTCTGCTCAGATTTTTCAAAAAGAAGCCGAACAGTATAAGTTTTTGTATAAAAAAGATACTGTTTTTTCTTTTCAGGATAAAGAAGTTTCAGAAGTAATGGTAAAAAATATTCCAGCTATTTTCTCTGTTTTTATTAAAAAAGCATATACATTAGACCCTATTCAAAATGCATTGACACTTAGTGATCTTTCTGATTATGAAGAGTATGCAAAGAGTAAATATGCAGCTTTTAAAAACGAAGAATTAAAAGATGGTATATATCAGAATTTTACTTCATTTTTCAATCAAGTTCCTATGCAAGGAAATTATGTTTTGGAAAGAAACGACAAAGGAGAAGTTACAAAGGCAATAAAATTAGAAGACGGGAAAAAAGAAAAAATATCTTCTAATAAGATGTTTGCTTATGTTGAAAATGGTAAAGCTTATAAAAAAACAATGTCTGGCTTTATAGAGATTAATAAAAATGAGAAGGGATTTTATATAAATGCAAATAGAGGGCAAATTTTTCCAGTACAATATAACAGTACATACGGAATGTTTGGTTTAATAGGCGCTGTTGCAGGTTCTATCGATCAAGCTGCAAAACAGAAGAAAATGAAAAGTGAAGAAAAAGAAGAAGTTTACATTGATTATTTGACGGGCGAATTTGATTTTTCGGATAATTAATGAATTAATTTCATTGCTTACACATTAAGAGAGACGAATTGTCTCTCTTTTTTTTATCTTTGCAAATTACATAGTTCTTAAATGAAAAACATACGAAATTTTTGCATAATCGCTCATATCGATCACGGTAAATCTACTTTGGCAGACCGTCTTTTGGAGTACACTAATACAGTGACTCAAAGAGAATTACAATCTCAGACGCTTGATGATATGGATTTGGAAAAAGAACGTGGGATCACAATAAAATCTCACGCCATCCAGATGGATTATGAGCTTAATGGCGAAAAATATATTTTAAATCTTATCGATACACCGGGACACGTAGATTTTTCTTACGAAGTTTCCCGTTCTATTGCTGCCTGTGAAGGTGCACTTCTCATTGTAGATGCTGCACAAAGTATTCAGGCACAAACAATTAGTAATTTGTATCTGGCTTTAGAAAACGATTTGGAAATTATTCCGATTTTGAATAAAATTGATCTTCCGTCTGCAAATCCTGAAGAAGTTACCGACGAAATTATGGGACTTTTAGGCTGCAAATATGAAGATGTTCTTCGGGTTTCAGGGAAAACAGGAGAAGGTGTTCACGATTTGCTTGAGCAGATTGTAAAAAGAGTTCCGCCACCTGTTGGAGATCCGAAAGCACCGCTTCAGGCATTGATTTTTGATTCGGTTTACAACCCGTTCCGAGGAATTGAAGCTTATTTCAAAGTCGTAAACGGAAGTATTTCTAAAAACGAAAAAATCAAATTTTTCGCTACTGGAAAAGAGTATGGTGCAGATGAGGTAGGAACATTGAAACTGAAACAGGTACCTAAGAAAACCATTGAATGTGGTGATGTAGGGTACATTATTTCCGGGATTAAAGATGCCCGAGAAGTAAAAGTAGGAGATACTATTACTTCTTTTGTGAATCCTGCTGCTGCTGCAATTGACGGTTTTGAGGAAGTAAAACCAATGGTTTTTGCCGGAATTTACCCTATCGAATCTGAAGATTTTGAAGAATTGAGGTTCTCTTTAGAAAAATTAAGACTAAATGATGCTTCTTTGGTTTTCGAGCCGGAAAGTTCTGCCGCTCTTGGTTTTGGTTTCCGTTGCGGATTCTTAGGAATGCTTCACATGGAAATCGTTCAGGAACGTTTGGATAGAGAATTCAATATGGATGTGATTACCACAGTTCCCAACGTTTCATACCACGGATATTCCAAAAAAGATCCTGAAACAGCAATTCTCATCAATAATCCGTCTGAAATGATTGATCCGAATCTTTTAGATAGAGTAGAAGAGCCTTATATTAAAGCGGCAATTATTACTAAATCTGATTTCGTAGGTGCAGTAATGACTTTGTGTATTGAAAAAAGAGGTGAGATTGTCAACCAAAGTTATTTAACCGCGGATAGAGTAGAATTAACCTTCAATATGCCTTTGGCAGAAGTTGTTTTTGACTTTTACGACAGACTAAAATCGATTTCTAAAGGGTATGCTTCATTTGACTATTCACCAATCGGAATGCGTGCTTCTAAGCTGGTAAAAATGGATATTTTGATTAATGGAGATATGGTTGATGCTTTATCATCATTAATTCACGATTCTAACGCTTATCACATCGGTAAAAAAATGTGTGAAAAATTGCGCGAACTGATTCCGAGACAACAGTTTGATATTGCAGTTCAGGCAGCTTTGGGAGCGAAAGTTATCGCAAGAGAAACTATTAAAGCTCTAAGAAAAGATGTTACTGCAAAATGTTATGGAGGAGATATTTCCCGTAAGAGAAAACTTCTTGAAAAGCAAAAAGAAGGTAAAAAGAAAATGAAACAAATCGGTAGAGTGGAAGTGCCACAAACAGCATTTATGGCAGTTTTGAAGCTGAATGACTAGGAAGTTAATGAGCAAAAGATAAAAACAAAATCCGCAGAAATTTTCTGCGGATTTTTTTATTGAGATTAATGTTTTTATTTTTTCGTGAACTTGATTTCCATTGTTTTAAATTCTTTTCCAGTTTTAGAATCCGGTCCGAACATTTCCATTTTTTGGGTATTATCATTTACGAAAGTGAAAACTTCTCTTACGTCACAGTCTTTTCCGGGTCTTGATGGATCTGTCATTTTTCCTTTAAATTCAATAGATCTTGTTGACGGATTCCAATCGCCTTCCATATTCATAATTCCTGTTCCCATATTGTCGATCCACGTACTTACAAATTTCTTTTTAGAATTGTCATAAGCCAAAATGCTCATTCCTTCAAATGGCATTCCCATGAAGTTTCCTTTGTGATTGCTTACCTGATAACGACCATCGAAAACCATTTTGTTAGTAACTTCAGATTGGCTTATCATTGGTTTTCCGCCGTTTTCCATCCACATGGTATTTTCTCCAGACCAATTTCCGTCAGATTTTGCTAACATTTTGTGCATTTCTCCCGGAGTTGCATATTCTATCCAGGCTTTTGTTGCAGTTGCAGAATCTATCGGTTTCCATTCTTCATTGGTTAATGAATCTGTTTTATCTGAGTCTGTTTTTGCCACAGTTTTACCTTTATCACAAGAGAAAAGTAGAAAAAAGGTACAAGCTGTAAAAAATAAATTTCTCATAATTGTTTAGTTTTAAATTGATTATAAATTTAAATAAAAATTGTCTACAAAGAATAATTATTTTTATGTTGATATTGATGATTCAAAATTGTAACTTTGTGTATTCATAACGCAAATTAAAACAATGGAGTCTCCAAAAAAATTACAGGATATAAAAGTGGCTGTAGATGCAGTAATTTTCGGATATTTTGATAAGAAAGACCTTCAGATCCTTCTCATTAAAAGAAACATCGAGCCTTTCAAAGGAGGTTGGGCGCTTCCCGGAGGTCTGGTTTTGGATGATGAAAACCTTGATGATGCCGTAAAACGCGAACTCCACGAAGAAGCAGGAATAAAGCCCGATTTTTTGGAGCAGCTTTACACTTTTGGAAATGTAGGTCGCGATCCCAGAAACCGCGTTGTTTCTATTGCTTATTTAGGACTTGTCAATCCATCCTATCATGAGTTGTTTGCCGATTCTGATGCCGAAGATGCACAATGGTTCAGCGTCAATCAGCTCCCAAAACTGGCTTTTGATCATCAATCCATTATTGATATTGCCTTAAAAAGACTTCGCACGAAAATCCAGTATCAGCCGATCGGTTTTAATCTTTTAAACGATGAATTTGCCTTTTCAGATCTTGAAAACCTATACAAAACCATTATCGGTAAAGAAATAGACCGCCGTAATTTCCGCAAAAAGATCATGAGCTACGGATTGCTTAATGAAACCAATAATCTTAAAAAAGAAGGCAGCGGAAGACCCGGAAAACTCTTCACTTTTAATCAGGAAAAATACAAGGAACTGGAAGAGCAGGGATTTTATTTCGAAATCAAATAGTTTTTTTAAATACAAATAGCACAAATATTTACACGAATTTTCACGAATGATTTTTTTGTGTTCACTGTCATTCAGAATGAAGCGAAGTGGAATGAAGAATCTTTAAACTTAAACATAATAATAGATTCTTTAAACTTCGTTCGCATCCCTTAAGGCTGTGTCAGAATGATACAATGTGTGTATATTTTACCCTCTATATTAATTGATTAAAAATTTGCGCCATTTGTGAAAAACATTTGCGCCATTCGTCTTTAAATAAAATCAGCTTACCAAGTCAATTACGATCCCGATTTCAATATCATTTGAAACGGACTTTAGTCCGTTCTTTCAATTAAAAGATTTCAATTGGCTTTAGTCTAAACATAAAAAACCAATAAATACTTGCGTCCTTTGTGAAAAACATTTGCGCCATTCGTGTTTAAATAAAATAATTTTTCAATTCAGAAATCTTAATTGGCTTTAGTTATAAAAACCAATAAATACTTGTGTCCTTTGTGAAAAACATTTGTGCTATTCGTGTTTAAATAAAATAATTTTTCAATTCAGAAATCTCAATTGGCTTTAGTCTAAACATAAAACCAATAAATACTTGCGTCATTTGTGAAAAACATTTGTGCCCCTTGTGTTTAAATAAAATAATTTCAAACCGACTTTAGCCAAAATAAAAGGCATAAATAAAATTTGCGCCATTTGTGAAAAACATTGGTGCCATTCGTGTTTCAATAAAATAAATTTTTAACACTGAAAATCAATCAATTAAATTATTTAGCGTAAAAATAACACAAATAAATTTGGAAGATGAAATTATATTCCTTTAAATTTGTGTAAAAATAACGCAATCATGAAATATACATTAAATAATACCATCGAAAAATTTCATCAAAAAGAAAATCCGGAATTTCTTTTCTTTTGGGGACATACCGTGAAAGATGAAATTACAAAAGCCTGCTTCAGCCAGTGGTTTCCTTTTGAGTTTCAAGAAAACGGAAACATTTACAAAACAGCAGAACATTATATGATGGCAGGAAAAGCGAGATTATTTAATGATCATGAAATTTTAGAGCAAATTTTAAAAGCAGAGACTCCGAATCAGGCGAAAAGTTTAGGCAGAAAAGTCAGAAATTTTGATCCGGAAACCTGGAACGAGCATAAATATGAAATTGTAAAACAAGGAAATCGATTAAAGTTTTCACAAAATGAAAAATTTAAAGAATTTCTGCTTTCAACAGACGATACAATTTTAGTAGAGGCAAGTCCGTACGATAAAATCTGGGGAATCGGAATGCTGGAAACCAATGCAAAAGCAAAATATCCTTCAAAATGGAATGGTGAAAATTTGTTAGGATTTGCTTTAATGGAAGTAAGAGACGAATTAAGAGGGTAAAAACACAATAACCGTAAACCAATTAGGAACATGAAAAAAACAGAACTCCATCCTCGGATATTTTTAATAGAAAATTTCCTTTCGGATCAAGAATGCGATCATTATATTGAAATGACCAAGGATAAAGTCTTTGAGGAAGCGAAAATCAATATGAGAGGGCGTCAAGTCATGAGCAAAGGAATCCGAAACAACGATAGATTGATGATTTTTGATGAAGATTTGGCTAAAAATCTTTTTCAGCGGGCGGTTGAATTTCTTCCTCAGATTCATGACAATGATGAAGTTTCGGGATTTAATGAAATGTTCAGGATTTATAAATATTCTCCGGGACAGCAGTTTAAAATGCATCATGATGGAAGCTACATCAGAAATGAAAATGAGAAAAGTTTCTATACCTTTTTAATCTATCTGAATGATGATTTCGAAGGGGGAGAAACAGAGTTCGAACATCTGTTCACTGTAGCTCCAAAGAAAGGTTCTGCATTGGTTTTCTATCATCCGCTAAGACATGAAGGAAAAACGCTGATCAGCGGACAAAAGTATGTTTTAAGAACAGATGTAATGTATTTAAAGACTTAAAAATGAAAAAGATCTATGTTTCAGGAAACGGAAATGTATCCTGGGAAAAGTTTCAGCAGTTTTATATTGAACCGTTAAAGAAATTCAACCTTGATGAGTGTGAGTTTATCATCGGAGATTTTTCGGGAGCCGATACATTAATGATGGAATTTTTAAAAGATTAAACAGAGAAGGTAACCATTCTTCATGTTGGAAAAAGACCGAGATATTTTGCCAATTCTTTTAAAACAAAAGCGGAAAAATGGAAAGTTATCGGAGGATTTACTTCAAATTATGAAAGAGATACCTTTGGAATTGATCTATGCACTCATTTTCTGGCGGTTGATTTCAATACCGATGAAAAAAGAAAAAGCGGAACATTAAAAAATATCGAAAAGTGTTTTGCTCTGAATAAAATAAAAGTGTAAAAAATTTTACCTATAATTTGCGTAAAAAATACACGAAAATTAACAAATTGTTTCACTTAAAATCATAAAGCTATGTTTGGATTTACACACATCAAATTTGATTCTATGACGTACGTTCTTCATTTTAAAAATGGAAAGATCGCCAGAGAAGGAAGAGGCTTATCGTTCTTTTATTTCGCTCCCAATTCGTCTATTGTGGCGATTCCTTTGGGAAATAACGATCTGCCGTTTATCTTTAATGAAAACACGAACGATTATCAGACTGTGAAAATTCAGGGACAGATCAGCTATAAGGTGACCGATCCGAAAGCACTTTCAAACACGCTGGATTTTACCGTGGACGGAGAGGGAGTTTACAAAAAGAATGACATTGAAAAGCTGAACCAGAGAATCATCAATCTCGCACAGACAGTGACTTCATCATTCATTCATCAGCTCAATTTAAAAGATGCTATCCGTTCTGCCAAACAGATTGAAGATCATATTCTGAAAGGATTAATTGATTCCGAATCCATAAAAAGCATGGGAATTGAAATTCTGGGAGCCAATATTTTAGCAGTTCAGACCACTCCTGAAATGGCAAGAGCTTTAGAAACGGAAACCAGAGAAAAACTGCAGCAGCAAGCCGATGAAGCGATTTATGAAAGAAGAAATTTTGCGGTGGAACAGGAAAGAAAAATCAAAGAATCTGAGCTGAATACGGAAATTGCGGTTGAAGAAAAGCAAAAGCAGATTGAAGAAAAAAGAATGGAAACCGAAGTTCAGCAGGAAGAAAACAACAGGATCCTTCGTGAAATGAAAATTGCCGCCGATATTTCTGTAGAAAACCAGAGGAAAAAACTGATCGAGCAAAAAACGGAAAACGACAGAAAAGAAGCAGAAACTCAAGGTTATATTCTGGAAACTTCCTTAAAGCCATACAAAGAAATCGACTGGAAAGTCCTCACTGCTTTGAGCGGAAGACAGGATGCGAGAAATAACATCGCTTTAGCGTTCAGAGAATTGGCAGAAAACGCCGGAAAAATCGGAAACCTGAATATCAGTCCGGATTTGCTGGATAGTATTTTGAAAAAGTAAGAGGCTGGAAGAGGGAAGAGCAAAGTTGGAAGCAGTTAACAGTCTCAAAAAAAGGATAAAATAGGTTATCGTCTTTGCTGAACAGAGCGCCTTTGCGAACCTTAAAAACAGTTAGTAGTAAAATAAAAACTTTGCGGACTTTGTGTTAAAATAAAAACTTCTGAATAATTAAAAAAATGAAAGTAGAATACGCCATCATCATCAAAAATAAAACCCGTCTTGAGTCTCTGGTCGAAAGATTCAACACGCAGGCTCAGGCGAAGTTTTATATTGAAAGTTCCGGAGGAAATTTTCAGGAATATGTGGATGAACACGAAAAATTCGGTCAGTCATTTCTGGAAGTTCAGACCCAGCTTTCCAAAATCATTAAAAATAAAGTGATTGAAAAAGAGTTTGTTCACTCCTACATTTTCTCCGAAAACAATTTGATTGTGGTGGTAGGACAGGACGGTTTGGTAGCCAATGTTGCCAAATATTCCAAACACATTCCCATCATTGCGGTGAATCCCGATCCCGAAAGATATGACGGCGTTTTACTTCCCTTCACAGCAAAAAACTTTTTAAAAGGCGTACAAGCTGTGATGAACGGAAATTTTAGTTCAAAAAAAATGAAGTTTGCCGAAGCTGTACTGAATGACGGACAAAAATTACGGGCAGTGAATGATTTATTTGTAGGAATTTCTTCACATTCTTCCGCGAGATACAAAATTATGCTGAACGGAAAAGAAGAAACCCATTCTTCCAGCGGAATCATAGTTTCCACAAAAACAGGAAGTACAGGCTGGCTGAGTTCCATTTTCAATATGGCGTTCGGAATTTTAGGCGAAACAGCTTTAAAATATCCGCAGCTGAATGAAGAAGATTTGTATTTTGCAGTAAGAGAACCTTTCAAAAGCATCCGAGCGCAAACCGATATCTGCGGCGGAAAATTAAAAAAAGGAAGCAAATTAATCATCGAATCACTAATGCCGAATAATGGTTTTATATTTAGCGACGGAATTGAGCAGGATTTTCTACAGTTCAACAGCGGAGCAACAGCAGAAATCAGGCTTTCTGACGATGAAGCAGTTTTAGTTTTAAATTAAAAACAACCATGAAAACTATAAAATATTTGAAAGATAACACAACAAATTAGGTATTATCAGAAATTTGAAATCTTATGTAGAAAAAATCTTTGAGAGCTTAGCTGAGTAGAACGCCTTTGCGAACTTAAAAACATTTAGTAGTAACTAAAATCTTAGCGGGCTTTGCGTTAAAAAATAAAAAATAAACCATGAAAACAATAAAATATTTAAAAGACGACGCAACAAATCCACAGTCAGAAGGAAACAGATCATTATCAAAAATTATAAATTTAATAGAACTCTCGGATCTTAGCTGAGTAGAACGCCTTTGCGAACTTAAAAACATTTAGTAGTAAAAAAAACTTAGCGGGCTTTGCGTTAAAATAAGAATAAGGTAAGAATATAAAAAAGCACAACATGAAAACAACAACTTTATACAGACCCGTCGGAGAAAAAGAAATGCTCTTAATCATCGAAAGCAATTACAGAAAATTTCCTCCAAGACTAAACTGGCAACCCCTTTTCTACCCCGTTCTGAATGAAGAATACGCTTCCGAAATCTCAGAAAAGTGGAATACCAGAGACGAAGCCGGAAATTATCTCGGTTTTGTTACTAAGTTTGAGGTTTTGGAGGAAGTGGTCAGTAAATATCCCTCACAAAACGTGGGAGCAAGAAATCACAACGAACTCTGGATTCCTTCCGAAGAGCTCGAAGAATTTAATCAGGCAATTATCGGCAACATTGAAGTGACGAAAGTTTTCAAGGGAAAAGACTTCAAAAAAGCGGTAAATGAAAAAATACAAAATTTATTATTAAAGTTAAAACATGAAAATCAAACTAAAAAAATATAAAGAACAGCTACAGGATTGGCCGGAAAAAGGCTTTCACATTATGGCTCAGTAAGAAAATTATTGTCTACCAATCGTATCGGAAAGAAATAGGCAATTTTACCGTTAAAAATCAATATTTTGGAGGCGCATTCAGTTTAGAAAGAATGACATGGATAAAACCGAACTTCCTTTGGATGATGTTCCGAAACGGTTGGGGAACAAAAGAAGGACAAGAGTCTGTTCTCGCCATTCATTTGAAGATGGATGCTTTTAAAAATTATCTGAAAAATGCAGTCTATTCTTCATACAATGAAAAATTAGGAATTTCAAGAGAAGAATGGCAGAATCAGGTGAAAGAATCTTCTGTGAGACTGCAATGGGATCCGGATCACGATCCTTTTGGAAACAAACTGGAAAGAAGAGCCATACAGATTGGTTTGAGAAATGATTTCATTAAATCCTTTTCAAAAGAAGACCTCCTTTTCATTGAAGATATTTCAGATTTTGTCAAAGAACAGCATCAGTTTGTTTTAAATGACGATTTAGATAACTTAGTTCTTCTGGAAGAAAAACCGTTGCTTTTTGATGATGAGGGTTTAAATAAAAAACTAAGGTTAAAATAATGCTTATCCAAAATTTCATGTAATGAAAAGCTCTCTGTAAACATAGTTAAGTGAAACGGCTTTGCGAACTTAAAAGCATTTAGTAGTAACAAAAAAAATTGCGGACTTTGTGTTAAAAACTAAAACAAAATAAACGGAACGATGAACATTGAATTAATAAAAGGAGATATCACCAAAATAGAAGCAGACGCCATTGTTAACGCAGCTAATTCTTCGTTATTAGGCGGAGGCGGAGTAGACGGAGCCATTCATCGGGCAGGAGGAAAAAAGATTCTTGATGAGTGTATAGAAATCCGAAACCGACAGGGCAAATGCAAAACAGGAGAAGCGGTCGTTACAACCGGCGGAAATCTCCCTGCGAAATACGTCATTCATACGGTTGGTCCAGTCTGGAACGGAGATGAAGAAAAAGGATCGAAATTATTGGCAAACTGTTATCATAACTCATTAAAAGTAGCAGAAAGTCTGAATGTTAAAACCATTGCTTTTCCCAACATCAGTACAGGAGTTTATCGCTTCCCAAAAGAATTGGCGGCAAAAATTGCCATAGATGAGGTGAAAAACTTTAAATCGGAGGTCATAGAAAAAGTAGTTTTCGTCTGTTTTGATGATGAAAATGAAGAGATTTATGGAAAATTATTAGAAGAATAAAATTAATGCTCATTTGCTGAGTCAAACGCCTTTGCGAACGAAAATATGCGAGATAATTTGAAACAAAATCTTTGCGGACTTAGCGTTAAAAAAAATAACAACCAAATGAAAAAACTAACCATATTAACCGGCGCGGGAATCAGTGCCGAAAGCGGAATAAAAACCTTCAGAGACGGAGATGGTCTTTGGGAAAATCATAGCATAACAGATGTGGCAAGTCCGGAAGGATGGCAAAAAGACAGAGCTTTGGTTCTTGAATTTTACAACCAGAGACGAAGACAGCTTCACGAAGTCGAACCGAATGATGCACACCGATTATTGGCAGAACTGGAGAAACATTTTGAAGTTCAGATTATTACCCAGAATATTGATGATCTGCATGAAAGAGCAGGCTCTAAGAATATTTTACATTTACACGGCGAATTATTCAAATCCTGTTCTTGCAGCAATAAAAACCTGATTTATGAGCAGAAAGATGACATCAACATCGGTGATAAAGCAGAAGACGGAGCGCAGTTAAGACCATTTATTGTATGGTTCGGAGAAGATGTTCCGCTGATGAAAGAGGCTACAAAGATGGCAAAAGAAGCCGATATATTTTTGGTAATCGGAACGTCTTTACAGGTCTATCCTGCAGCGGGATTAATTCATGATATCAAAGATGACTGTCTTTTAATCGTGATCAATCCCAACGAAACAGGTTTCGGGTACGGACAAAGAGCGGTTGTGATGAAAGAAACCGCAACGCAGGGAATGAAACTGCTTTTTGACAAACTGGTAAATCTTGCATAATGGATAACACAATAAAAGCCGGAATTTTCGGAGTTTGTGTGGGTGATGCTTTAGGCGTTCCGGTGGAATTTAAAACCAGAGAAACTTTAAAAGCGTTTCCTGTTGAAAATATGCGGGAATTCGGATCATGGAACCAGCCGAAAGGAACGTGGAGCGACGACAGTTCGTTAACGCTTTGTATTGCCGAAGAACTTACAAAAGGCTATGATCTGGAAAAAATCGGACAAAGCTTTGTGAAATGGGTAAAATACGGACATTGGACGGCTCACGGAAGATTGTTTGATATTGGCGGAACAACAAGGCATTCTATCGCAAGATTAATAAAAGGAGAAAGTGCAAAATTTTCGGGAAATATTTTCGAAGAAGATAACGGAAACGGCTCTTTAATGAGAACACTTCCGTTGGCTTTCTACCTAAAAGACGAAGAAAATATTGAAAAACTCTATCAGACGGTAAAAGAAGTTTCTTCAATCACGCACGGACATTTTCGCTCAGTGTTTGCCTGCTTTGTTTATGTAATTTTTGCCATAGAAATAATCAAGGGTAAAGATAAAAAACAAGCATATCAGAATACTCAGGAATTGGTGTTGCAATTTGCAGAAATTCAAGGTTTTAACCCGAAAGAAATACAGCTTTTTGATAGAATTTTAAAGAATAACATTTCGGAATATCTGGAGGATTCCATCAGTTCAGGAGGCTACGTTCTTCACAGTTTGGAAGCTTCATTATGTTGTTTCCTAAATTCTGAAAGTTATGCTGAAGCCGTTTTAAAAGCCGTCAATCTGGGAGAGGATACCGACACAACGGGAGCCATCACAGGTGGAGTTGCCGGAATATATTATGGTTTTGAAAGTATTCCGAAAGAGTGGATTGATGTTTTGGCGAGAAAGGATGATATTGAGAAATTGTGTGAAAAATTAAATGAGAAACTGAAATGAAAAAGACCGTGACATTTTACGTTTTGCTTGAATTGAGAGATTTGGAGTTTCTTGCTCAAAATAATTTTAAAGAATTGCCATTCAATGAAATACCATATGCCTTTAAGCAGAAAGAAATTGAAATATTTGCTGAAAGACTAAAGCAATTTAAAGATAATATTTTGATCACTGCAAACGTAGAATGTGATATTGATAAATTTAAAGAATACAGAGAATCTCATCCGGACGAAAACCCAACAGAGTCTGGTGGACTTTCAGAAACTCAGACGAACACATTCAATTACTCTTTAATAGATAAAATTAAAATAGAGAATGTTTTTGGAAAAAATCTTCAAAATTATGAGAATGAGAAAATTTTATCAATTCTTGAATTTGAAAAGAGATTTTTTGAGTTCAGATTAAAAGTTTTTCTCATTACAAATTCTAGAGAGATCATTTCCCATGATGATTTTGTCAGTCCAATTGTAGAAAAACAAGATCCTGAGAATTTTACGGATGAGCAAATAAAACAACAAATAGAAGAAGTAATTGAAGAGCATGAAAGAGTTTTAAAAAAAGCAAAAGAAAGAACAGCCACAATAAATTCCGTAGAAGAAGCTGTTGAATTTTTAATTAATGAAGATTTAGATCAAACAAAATTGGATGAAATTAAAAATAAGTCATTGGTTACTCGGTTTGATGATTGTGGAGAACATTTTGGTTACAACATGTATCTTCGGAATGTATTTATTTATCCGAATAAAAATCAGATCTTTCTTGAAAATCTTAGAAACTATAATTCGCATTATGTAACTGAAATGGGAGAGTTTGGTGAAGGAATTATTGAAGATTTGCTTTGGAGAAAAGTGAATAATTGTGAAACAACAAAAGATAATAGCAACAAAATAGAAAAAATTCAGAAGCAAATTAAAGAAGGTCTTGAGTTTGATTCTTATTGGAATCTAACGATCAAAATGAAATTACTTTCTTATAATTTAAATGATAATGAAATTGAAAGTTATCTTAAATTAGAAAACATAGAGGAGAATGATAAAGATAATTTTGATGAATACTATTATCAAAAAAAAGCCCTTTTAGCAAGATTAAACGAAAAAGACAGACAAACTTTCGAAAGATTAAAACAAGATTATTTCAACATACAGGAAGTAATTAATAAATTAAAACAAAAACCATGAACGAACAAAATAAAAAAAGAATAAGCAAATACCTAAGCTTGGTGCTTAGACACAAACCCGAAGTTATCGGGCTGAATTTAGACGAAAACGGATGGGCAGATGTGGAAGAACTACAGGAAAAATGTGCAAAACAAAATCGCGCTTTCACACTGGAAGAATTGGATGAGGTCGTGGAAACCAACGATAAAAAACGCTTTATTTTAAACGAGGATAAAACCAGAATCCGCGCAAACCAGGGACATTCGATTGATATTGATCTGGCGCTGAAACCACAACAGCCACCGGAATTTCTTTACCACGGAACCGCAGAAGCCAATCTTGCATCTATCTTTGAAAAAGGAATTGAAAAGAGAAACAGACAGCACGTTCATCTAAGTCAGGACAAAGAAACCGCAACCAAAGTCGGGATGCGTCACGGAAAACCACAAATTCTCACCATCAAAACGGGAGAAATGTTTCAGGATGGAATTGATTTCTATCTCTCTGAAAATAATGTTTGGCTGACTGATTTCGTGGATGCGAAATATATTTCATAGTAACAATTAATCTTCGCTGAAATTTTTTTGATTTTGATATAAAATAATTCCTATATTAGTGTATTAATATCGGGGTGTCCGAAAAACGTATAGAGTAGGAAAAACTAAACAAAATCATTATGAAAAATTTAAAGAAAATTTCAAGAGAAAATTTAAAATCCGTTAAAGGAGGAATCACCCCAGAATGTGCATCTTGGTGGGGTTCTGGTCGTCCTTATTACACAACTGAGGCAACTTGCCTTCAAGCTGCTGCTAATAATCCTGATCTAGATCCATTTTGCGTTAATAAGTGTGGACGTTGGTATGTTCTTTAATTAGAAAAAGAAATTAAAAACCCCTAAAAGTATCAAGCTTTTAGGGGTTTTTATTAATTTGAAGTTTGGAAAAATCAAAAAAAATAATCTGATCTTTTAAGAAAATAAATCGATTTGCTATTTTGGTAAACCTCTTTTCATTGCATAATTGGCTCTTTCAACAGCTTTTTTCTCTTTCCAGTCCATGTATCGGTTTTTATAACGACCTTTCATGAAATTGTCAAAATTCCTTTGCACGGTAAGATTCCACAGCGAGTTGGCTTTTACCGCCCAAGATTTGTCCCATGCTCGAAGAGAGATAGAGAAACTGCCGTCAAGATATTTCATCCAATGCCACCATCCTGTAGGCATGAATAGAGTATCACCATGTTCTAGGAAACACTCAATTCCTTCCACACCATCCAGAGCGGGAAATTTTTCAAAATCTGGATTTGAAATATCAAAATCTTCCAAAGCATAAGTAGCGTAAGGAAGCTTATAAAGGCGTTCTTTCCATTTGTATTCAAAAAGAAGTACATGTTTTCTCCCGTTAAAATGGGTATGGAAAATGTGTGCTAAATCTATATCGTAATGTAAAAAAGTAACCGAACTTTTTCCTCCGAAAAACATACTCGGATATTTATCCAGAAAACCACCCATCAATTCTTTTGGTGAAATATACTCTTTCAGTAATTGCGGTGCATGTTTTATAGGATCAAAGAAGAAAATCCTCAAATCTGTAGGCTCTCTTTGGATGAGGTCTATATAATCTGCGAATTTCATTTTTGTAGTTGGTGTATTGATAGGAGCTGCAGGATCTGCTTTTTTAGAATCATAAAGCGGTACTTCTATATCTCCTACTACTTCCTTCACATAATCCATCGTCCATTTTTGATAAGCAGGCCATTTTCTTGCCATATTTTTTATCACCACCGGTTTTCTTGGTTTAAGATACTTCTCTCGGAACTCTTCTTGAGTAATATCATCAACAATATCTATAGGTTTTAGAATAACCCCCATTTTTTATAAATTTTATGTTACAAAATTATTAAATAAATAGATAGTTTACTCATTTTACTATTTTTTTAATCTATGACCTTGATCATTTTTTGAATAGAAAGGCTTAATTGCTAAAATTTTGCTAGATAAAATTAATGCCAATAAAAACAAATATTATCACTATTTTTGTAGTTATAATGTTTAATTTAACCTTTGCATGAAATTTATCTCTCACCAATGTGTAACAAAAAAACATTCCGAATAACTAATCAATCAAATAATAAATTATGAAATCGCAATGATGGGTAAACTACCATCATGAATTAAGGTTTTGCGATTCCAGATGACCTTTAAAAAAATAGACATATGAAAATGAAAATTTCCTTATTTCTCATGATATTTTTCTCAGTAATTGCTTTCGCACAGAAAACAGTTTCCGGAAAGATTACAGATGAAGACGGTATTGCAATACCAAGTGCAAGTGTAACGATAGAAGAACCTGGTAAAGATGCTATTCTTGCATACGGTATTACAAATTCTAAAGGAGAATATAAGGTAACATTTACTTCCGCAGAATCTAATGTAGATTTGAAGGTAAAAGCTTTTAACCAAAAACCCTTGACAAAGCAAATCAGCAATAGTGATCAGACTTTAACTTTCAAAATGCAGTCTGAAGCTACAGAAATAAAAGAAGTACAGCTGAAAACCAAAATGATTACTTCAAGAGGTGATACGATTGCCTACGATCTGAAGGCGTTTGACAGCAAAAACGACCGTACTTTGGCAGACGTTATGAAGAAAATTCCCGGTATTGAAGTAAATGCAGACGGAACCATTCTTTATCAGGGAAATGCAATCAATAAGTTTTATGTTGAAGGGAAAGATCTCATGGAAGGAGGTTATGGTACGATTACCAACTCACTGCCAAAAGAGGCAATTCAAAAATTGGAAGTTCTTGAAAATCACCAACCTGTAAAAATGTTGCAGGGTAAAATACCTTCGGATGCAGCAGCTATTAATATCAAGCTTAAAAATTCTGTTACCATGACTGGGAGAGGAGAAGTAGGTGCCGGTTTTACAGATCCTTGGCTTTGGAATGTGAAATTAACGCCCATGTTCTTCAGTAAAAAAAGCCAATGGGTAGCCAATTACAAAACCAATAATATGGGAGAGCAAGTAGAAAATGAAGGAAATATTCTAGCTTTCGGAAACAGATTTGAGGGAAGAAGAATAAATGCATCTCAAAATGATTGGCTGAATGTAGAAAATGCAAGTACTCCTAATCTTCCGGTTAAGAGATATTTATTTAATAATGTTCATTACTTATCAGCAAATTATCTTACCAATATTGACAATAAAAAAGAATGGGAACTGAAAGTAAATGCAAATTATACAAACAATGCTGTTGAAAGAGAATCTTACAGTCAGGTAGATTATTTTGAGACAACTAAAACTCCTGCTTTTAGTATAACACAAAATATACTGAATCGTTTTTATACAGATAAACTAAAAGGAGAATTGATTTTTTCTAAAAATGCCAAGAAAGGATTTTTCAAAAACTCAACAAGTTTTTCACAATTCTGGAATGCCGACAGAGCTGTTGTAGACAGAACAGACGCTTCCATAAGCAGAAATGGTAAAGAAGCATTGCAATCTCCCACATCATCTTTTCAAAACTCTTTAAGTACAATTATTCCGTGGAAAGAGAAAATGGTTAATATACAATCGTTTATCAATTATCAGAATGATGTGCAGAAATTAGACATTACACCGGCTTCATATCTTAATATCCCAGGTTTTTATCCCGGAGTTGCTACAGAATCTGTAAGACAGAATCTACAACTGAAAACATTTGAAGCGAATCATTCTGCAAATATTGGTTTTTCGGCAAAAGGTTGGACTTTCACGCCAGAGATTGGTTTAAATTATAAATCAACCGATTTGAGATCAGCACTTAATAAAAATATAAGTGGAGAAGCTTACGGTTACGGAACGGGTTTCGAGAACGATTTGAAGTACACAACCGCTACTCCTTACGGAAGTGTAGGAATCAATTTTAAAAATGATTCTTGGATGCTTTACGCAAATGTTCCGGTAAATTCAAATAACATTACCGCTGAAGATCCTTTAAGAAATGTTTCAAAAACTGTGAATAAGGTTACTTTCGAACCCAATTTCTTTGCCCAATATAACTTTGCTTCGTTCTTTAAGGCTTCATTAAACGGTAATATCAGCAATAATTTTGGTGAAGTAAACAGTGCTTACTCAGGATTTTTAATGACATCTCCTACCTCTTTGAACGCAATGGATGCAAATAATCCTATTCCTGAGAATAACAATAAATCTGCGGGAGCAAGATTAGAATACAGAAACCCGTTGAATAATTTGTTTTTTAACGTAAGCTACAGACTTTCGGATGCGAAAAGAAACTTAATTTCTAATCCTACGATTGTTGGAGGATATTCTGTGATGCAATATATTGAACGCGATAACAATGTCGTAAGCAACGGCTATAATGCTGAAATTGGAAAATATTTCCCTAAATTAAAAACCAACGCATCAGTAAGCTACAGCAACAATACTTCTACTTCTGATGCCTTTTTGAATAATGCATCTTTTACAAACAAAAATAATAGTCAGTCTTTGGGTGTTAAATTCAATAATACCTACTTCAGCTGGATGAGCATTGATTATAATGCAAGTTTTACAAGAACAGATCAAACAAGTACAGGATTAGTAAATTCTAATGCAGAGAGAACAGGATTTACCCATAATCTTGGTTTATTCCTGTATCCTATCGAAAATCATACGATTGGTTTTAACTGGGATCAGGTAAATACCAATGCGGCAGATCAAAAATACCATAATGGGTTCTATGATTTGTCTTACCAATTCTCATGGTCTAAAAAGAAAATTGATTTTGAATTAAAATGGATGAACATAGCAAACAAGAAAGTATTTGAAACGTATGACATCAACACCACAAATATTTCTTACACAAGAATATTACTTCGCCCAAGTCAGGTAATGTTTACAGTGAAATTCAATTTTAAATAAAACAAGAAAACCAATCTCAAACGAGGTTGGTTTTTTTTATAAAAATTTTTAAAGAAAACTGTAACAAAAATCAATAACTGCTAACTAATTATTTAAACGTTATTTAAAATGAAAAAATTATTTTCAATAGTATTCATTGCAGCATTTGCAATTACCAATGCACAGGAAACAGCCAACAGATTCTTTTACGAATTGACTTTTAAGCCAAAACAAGACTCAGCCAAAATAGAAAAAGTAATTACTATTTTGGATATTACAGATAAAAACAGATCGGTTTATCAGGATTACACGATTATTGCACAAGATTCTATCATGAAAATTGAAATTGAAGCTATGCAAAAAGCTGGAATAATGAAAGATCTTTCAAAGTCTATAAAGCAACCAAAAATTTCTGCAAGAGTATACAAAGCTTATCCAAGCATGAAAATTCAGTTTGTGGAGAAAATTGCCAGCGGATTTACCCCTGCAAATATTGGATATAGCGAAGATGCAAAATTCAACTGGAAAATCTTAAACGATAAGCAGAAAATAGGAGAGTACAATACGCAAAAAGCAACTACAGAATTTGGAGGTAGAAAATGGACAGCTTGGTTTAGCTCGGATATTCCTTTTCAGGATGGCCCATACAAATTCTCTGGTCTTCCAGGTTTGATTGTAAAAATTGAAGATGCAGACAAAAATTATTCTTGGGTTTTACAGGGAAACAAAAAAGTTAATAACTATACAGAGTTTTCTTATATCGAAGAATTGATGCAGGCAAAAGGTGGAAAAGTAAATGAATTACCAAGAGATAAGTTTGAGAAAAAATTCAACGAGTTTAAGAAAGATCCATTTGCTACAGTAAGACCAATGATGACTCAGGAAATGATGTCAAAATCAATCCCTGGAATGGATGGTACCATTGGTGATATGATGAAAAAACAAGAAAAACAATACAAAGATTTCTTTAACGCAACAGATAATTCAATAGAACCTTCATATGGAAAAGTAAATGTGGGTGAACTTGAAAAAGTAGGTAAGGAAGGCGATAAAAAATAGCATTCAAATTTTAACTAAACTATATTGTAACAAACCCAAGTACAGAAATGTGTTTGGGTTTGTTTTTTTGTAAAAATTTACCTTATACAGATGTGATTTTTAATGATTTCAATCATTTGTTATATTCAATTTTAGTTATTTAGATTAAATTTAAATAGCGTATATTTGCAGGTACAAAAATATAGGTATTGAAAAATAACTATTTACAAACATTAAGCAGATTTCCTAAGAATAAACTCGGGAAAATTTTGGGCTACAATAATGATCACCTGAAGATGCCCAACAAAATTATAGAAATGGGGCTTTTGCCTGAAACTGTTTTTAGAATTCTGTACCAAGCTCCTTTCAAAGGACCTTTGTATATTGAGTTTGGTGAAGAAAGAAGCAGAATTGCGCTGCGAAAAGAAGAAGGTGAGTTTATCATTGTAGAAGATTGGAATTAATGCAGCAACAGAAGAAAAAACAGGTACTCTTAGTCGGAAACCCAAACGTAGGAAAATCAACCCTTTTTAATGCGCTTTGCAACAAAAAGCAAAAGACAGGAAATTACGCAGGAGTCACCGTTTCCAGCCATTCAGGATCTTATACGTATAAAAATGAAGAAGTTGAGGTTGTAGATCTTCCGGGATCTTACAGCATTTATCCGAGTTCGGAAGATGAGGCAATTTTTTCTAAATTCCTTTTGGAAGGGCAGGAAGATTTTGCTGGAGTTGTTTATATTCTGGAAGCATTAAGCTTAAAAAGAGGGTTGCTTCTCTTTCAGCAGATTCGGGATTTGGGTATTCCGATGATTTTGGTTGTGAATCAAATAGATCAGGCAGAAAGAAGGGGAATTAATATCAATTTAGAAAAGTTTGAAGAAGGTTTAGATATTAAAATTATTCAGACCAATGCCAAAGAACAGTTAGGAATTGAAGCGGTTCAGGAAGCAATTTTAAATAATGTTTTTGCAAAATCTGATAAGATTTCATTTGAAATTCCTGCAGAACATAAAGATTTTTTAAATAAAGTTTCTGCTCACAATAAGTTTGATAACGATTATAAAGCTTGGATGAGTCTTTCAATTGGTGCAGATTTAAATAAGCTGGATTCTGCAACCGATTTAATTAATGATCCTGAAGCTAAAAGTTTGGTTCCTAAAAGATTGCAAGTACAGGAAGTCGTAAGGAGATACCAGAATATTGATAGTATTTTGTCGAATGTAATTTCCAAAAAACCGCAGTTTAAAGAAGTATTAACCGAAAAATTAGATAGAGTGCTAGTTCATCCTATTTTAGGATATGTAGTTTTTATCGGGATTTTATTGGTTATTTTTAATAGTGTTTTCTTTCTTGCAGAATATCCGATGAACTGGATTGATGATTTTTTTGCTTGGCTTTCTGCATTTACAGGAGAGCATTTGCCGGAAGGTCCCATTAATTCATTGGTTTCACAAGGAATTGTTCCCGGATTGGGCGGAATTATTATCTTTGCGCCACAGATCGGGATTTTATTATACTTCCTCTATCTTTTAGAAGATTCGGGATATATGGCGAGAGTTATTTTCCTGATGGATCGGTTTTTACGCCCGTTTGGATTGAACGGTAAAAGTATTGTCCCGTTGGTTTCAGGAACAGCGTGTGCAATTCCGGCTGTAATTTCTACAAGAAATATTGAAAACTTTAAAGAAAGATTGCTCACAATTTTAGTGACGCCTTTCATGACGTGTTCAGCAAGACTTCCTGTTTACAGTATTATTATAGGTTTAATAATTTCTGATAAAACGATTTTAGGAATTCAGTACAAGGCTTTAGTGCTTTTGGCGATGTATCTCTTAGGTTTTTTCGTAGCGCTTTTATCTGCGGCAATTTTGAAGGGTTTTATTAAAGATAAAGGAAAAACGTATTTGGTAATGGATTTACCAACTTACAAAAAACCGCTTTTCGGATATGATCTGAAAATGGTTTTAGGGAAAGTGTGGGAATTTATTACAGGAGCAGGAAAAATTATATTTATCGTAAGCATTATTATTTGGTGTTTAAGCTATTTTGGTCCGAAACAGACATCTGATCAGATTGTTGCGACAGATGTAGAATTAGATCATTCATATTTGGCAAAAATGGGAAAAGCAATCGAACCCGCAATTGCACCTCTTGGATATGATTGGAAAATGGGAGTTGGAATTCTGACAAGCTTCGTTGCAAGAGAGGTTTTTGTAGGAACAATGTCTACTCTATACAGTCTGGATGATGATGCTCCCGAAGGAAAAGTGATTGATAAAATGCGAATGGATGTAAAACCAAATGGCGAAAAAGTCTTCAGTTTTGCGACAGGAATTTCGATTCTTCTGTTCTATGCATTTGCAATGCAGTGTGTTTCTACCATTGCAGTAGTATATAGAGAAACCAAAAGCTGGAAATGGACTGGTTTTCAGGTTGTAATGATGACAGGTTTGGCATATTTTGTGTCGATGATTGCATATCAAATCTTAAAATAAATGGATTCTTCATTAATTTTTCAATATATAATTATCGCTCTTGTAGTGCTTTTCGCCTGTTATTCTTTGTTTAGAATTATCAGGAAGAATTTTGCTCCTAAAAAATTTGATTCCAAAAGATCTGGCTGCGATAAAGATTGTGGATGTTCATAAAGCTTCGAAAATTTAAAAGTAATTTCGTCAAAGGCAACTTATCAACGTTAAGGAGATTTCATCAATCAATCTTTCTTTTATTTGTATTTTTGCAAAAACATTTCAAAGTATGTCATTAATAAAAAGTATTTCCGGAATAAGAGGAACGATTGGTGGAAAAGTAAATGATAACTTAACGCCACTTGATGTCGTAAAATTTGCTTCAGCATTCGGAACTTGGCTTCAGAATAATAAAAATAAAAAAGATTTAACCTTAGTTATCGGGCGTGATGCCAGAATTTCCGGTTCAATGGTAAATTCTTTAGTTTGCGCAACTTTACAGGGATTGGGAATCAATGTCATAGATCTAGGTCTTTCTACAACACCTACCGTTGAAATCATGGTTCCTGAATTAAAAGCGGACGGTGGAATTATTTTAACAGCTTCTCACAATCCAAAACAATGGAATGCCCTGAAATTGTTAAACGAAAAAGGAGAATTCATTAATGGAGAAAACGGTGCAGAAGTTTTAGCATTGGCAGAAAATGAAGATTTCAATTATGCTGAAGTTGATGATTTAGGGAAATACGAAACAAGAGATGACGCTTTTGATATTCATATTCAGCAGATTCTAGATTTGCCTATGGTAAACGTTGAAGCTATTAAAGCTAAAAAATATAAAATTGTTTTGGATGCCGTAAATTCTACTGGCGGAATTGCAATTCCTATGCTTTTAGATAAACTAGGTTGTGAAACGGTAAAATTATACTGTGAACCAAACGGACAGTTTCCTCACAATCCTGAACCGCTAAAAGAGCATTTAGGAGATATTTGTGAATTGGTGATAAAAGAAAAAGCAGATTTTGGCGTTGTTGTAGATCCGGATGTAGACAGATTGGCTTTGGTAGATGAAAACGGTGAAATGTTCGGGGAAGAATATACTTTGGTTGCGGTTGCAGATTATTTGTTGAAAAACAAAAACGGAGTTGCTATTTCAAATCTTTCTTCAAGTCGTGCTTTGAGAGATGTTGCGCAAACTCACAACTCAGAATATTTTGCAAGTGCAGTAGGAGAGGTGAATGTGGTCAATTTAATGAAGGAAAAAAATGCCGTTATCGGTGGTGAAGGAAACGGTGGAATTATTTATCCTGATCTTCATTACGGAAGAGATTCTTTGGTGGGTGTTGCATTGTTTTTAACACATTTGGCTAAAGAAAACAAAACAGTTTCTGAGCTGAGAGCGGGCTACCCAAGTTATTTCATGGGGAAAAAGAAAATCGAACTGACTCCTGAAATAAATGTAGATGATCTTTTAACTAAAATGGAAAAAGAGTATCAAAATGAAGAGGTTTCTACGGTAGACGGTGTAAAAATAGATTTTGAAAACAATTGGGTTCACCTTAGAAAATCGAATACTGAACCTATTATCAGAATTTATACAGAAGCAAAATCTCAGGAAGAAGCCGACAGATTGGGCGATGATATGATTGCGAAAATTAGAAGTTTGATTTAAAAAATTAACATCTGTTTTCATCATTTTAATCGTATTTATTATTAACTTTAAAGTAATAAGATTATCAGAAGCGAGTATTTGTACATCTCATATCTCTGGTCTTAAATCTTAAAACTCTTTTTATATTGGAAGAATATTTTGGAAATGAACTTGTAAAAAAGTTCGAGGAAATGATGGAAAATAATGATGAATTCTATTTCGATACAGAAGAATTAGATGATATCATTGTTTATTATCTGGAGTTGGGAGATTTTAATTACGCAGATATGGCGGTAAATTACGGTCTCAAGCTTCATCCCAATTCTTTGGATATCAAGATCAAAAAACTTGAGGTTCTCTTAGAATGGGAAGATTATAATATCGCGAAGGAATTAATCGATGAGTTAAAAGGTTCTTCTATGGAGAATACAGACTTTTTGGTTTGCTACGCAAAATATTATTCGAATTTGGGGAATCCGAGAAAATCGATTGACATCTGCAAAAAAGCTTTAGAGCTGAATGAGGAAGAAAATTTCCTTAATAACTTTATTGCAGATGAATATGTGAATCTTGGAGATCCTTTTAACGCTCTTAAACATTATCAGCAGGCTTTGAAGGAAGATCCTACGGATGAATATTCTTTGGAAAATGCGATGATTTGTTTTAATGAACTGAATAAGAGTGAAGAAGCTATTGTTTTTCTGAACGATTATCTTGATAATTTTGCCTATTCGGAAGTAGCATGGAGCGAGTATGGACAGTATTATTTCAACAGAAAAAACTATGAAGAAGCCATAAAAGGATTTGATTATATGTTGGCAATCAATTCCAGCGCGGTTGGAGTTTATGCAAGTAAAGCAGCGTGCTATGAAGCTTTAAATCAGTACAAAAAAGCAATCGAAGTTTATGAAGAAATGCTTGAATTAGAATATACAAAAGCATTTACTTTTTATAAAATCGGATTATGTTATAAAGCATTGAAACAGCCGACAGTAGCTTTAAATTATTTCCAGAAATCATTGCGGGAAGATCCTCAGTTTTATCTGGCAATGATGGAGCAGTCTTATCTTTATGAGGAAATGGGCGGAATGCCGGAAGCTCTGCATTTTGCAAAAGAAGCCACTTTACTGAATGACGGAAACCTGGATTATCAAAAAAGACTGGCATTTTTGTTCATCGATTCAGGAAAATTTGAAGAAAGTCTATCTTGTCTGAAAAAACTGGTAGATGCAGAACCTTCAAGGTTTTATAATTGGTATGCCTATACTGAAGTCTTGATGTTGGTAGGAGAATATGAAGAAGCGGTAACAGTTTTAATTTATGCTTTACAACATCACGATCGTGCAGAACTGTATTATCAGTTAAGCAATTGTTATTTCAATTTGAAAAACACGACTAAAGGTACAGAAACCCTTCAGAAAGCTTTAGAACTTGATCCATCAATGATTACAGATATGCAGAAAAAATATCCATACATCAAAGATGAAGTGAAGAAAGTAAAGGCTAAAGTTAAGAAGAAGTAATTGTGAGCTTTTTTAACTTTTGAAAATAATTAATAGTTAAATAATCTTCTGATTTTGGTTAAAAATATTTAATCAATTTAAATAATAAATCCTGCAGCAATGCGGGATTTATTTTGGTAATGTGGTCAAAGATAGTTGGTGTTTTTCACAAAAATAATTCGTAATA
>JAEAMF010000569.1_pt1 | contig 42806 bp, 34 predicted proteins | sample 8958721 | NCBI WGS metagenome assembly JAEAMF01 (sample SAMN16933255, study PRJNA681124) | bioreactor sludge metagenome | isolation source: anaerobic bioreactor treating anionic surfactant - SDBS | place: India: Bengaluru | collected 2019-02-28 | reverse complement strand
CAACAAATCCCCGATCAATGATCAGGGCTTTATCTTAAATTTGGCGGAAGCGGTGTCCGTCTAACAGCAGTCCAAAGCAATCCAACACAATATTAAAATCAATTATTTTTCATATATTTAATAATTTATTCATCCGAAACAGTCTTGTCTAATCCAATCATTTCCAGTATTTTATGAGGGGTAGGTTGTGGGGTAAAATAATATGCCAAAGAAATCTAAAGAGCTATCTGCTCTCAGTGTAGCAAAAATCAAAAAGACTGGTCGACATTCTGTAGGCGGTGTTGATGGCTTATATCTAAATGTCGAGGGTAATTCCCGTGTCTGGATTTTGCGTGCTGTTGTGGGTAAACGGTTGGATAAAGATGGGAAGCTAAAACCTCATCGCCGTGATATTGGTATTGGTCCCTACCCTGAAGTTTCTTTAGCAGAAGCTCGTGCTAAAGCCACTGAATTAAGATTACAAATACGAAGTGGTGTTGATCCAATTGCACATAAACAGGAACAGCTCGACAAGCTTCATATTCAAAAACTTAGAGACAAGACATTCATTGAATGTGCAAAAGTCGTTATTGCTAATAAAACCCGTGAACTCAAAAATGAAAAGCATATCGGACAATGGACATCTACATTAGAAACCTATATCTACCCAACTTTAGGTGATATCAGTATTGGCACAATTACTAAAGTTGATATTGCCGAAGTTCTTAGACCTATCTGGATTGAAAAAAATGAAACAGCCAAACGTATTCGTGGTCGTTTAGAAACCATTTTCGATTATGCCAAGGCTATGGGATATTTTGAGGGTGACAACCCTGCCGAATGGAAGGGCAATCTTGAACCTATATTAGGTAACTTAAAGCAAGAATCGCGCCCTCACCCATCCTTGCCTTATGAACAGGTTGCTGAGTTCATCCATCATCTCAGACAGAAAAAAGGGATTTCACCTAAAGCACTGGAATTTGCAATTTTAACAGCCTGTCGTTCTGGTGAGATTTTTGGGGCTAAATGGCAGGAAATTGATTTAAAGAATAAAGTCTGGGTCATTCCTAAAGAACGCATGAAAGCAGAAAAAGAGCATCGTGTTCCGTTGTCTCAAGAGGCGCTTATTTTACTTGAATCTATTCAAGCATATACTCAGCCACAAGATTTCATATTTCCTGCCCCTCGTAGTGGCGAAATGCTTTCTGACATGTCATTGACGACTCTGATCAAGCGTATGCATGAACAGAAGGTTAAAGAAAATGGCTTAGGCTATATTGATCCAAAACAAACTCGAGTGATTACAACACACGGTTTCCGTTCAACATTCCGTGATTGGTCAGCCGATAAAACTGATTATTCTCGTGAAGTCTGTGAGCATGTACTAGCACATAAACTACCCGATGAAGTAGAAGCAGCTTACTTACGTGGAGCTTACCTTGAGAAAAGGAAAAATTTGATGGCTGATTGGTCTAAGTATTGTAATAGCTAAATAAGGAATTTATTATTTTCTTATTTCCATGATAAAATTGAGCAATAGTTTAGTTTATGAGTATTTTATGTTGACTACATTTGAAAAGAGAAAACAATATATTCAGCAAACCCGTCTGAAAAACTACCATGCCAGTATGGTTCTAGAGGGTATAAATGTTACAACTACTGAACAAAAGCTTACTAAGGCACAATTATTAAAAAAATACCAGCAAACAACTAGAGGCTAACTGAACCGTGGATAAATATAGTTCTTCTGGAGACCAACTATACTGTTATCCCAACTCAAATACGCTGAAAAATAAATTAAATATTAAAGATATAGAAATTCTTGCAGAAGCAGAGCGAGAATTTTCTGAACTTGCCATTTCCCAAATAGAATATGCTGATCCGCCCTATAACTTGGACTATCTAAAATCTATCCACTTTCAGCTTTTTTCTGATGTTTATGAATGGGCTGGTGAGCTCAGGCAAGTAGATATTTCAAAGGGTGATACTCGCTTCTGTAATTTTTCTCGTATAGACATTGAAGCAAACAAAATCTTTAAACAACTGCAACAGCAAAACTATTTCTACGGTTTAAGTAAGCAAGATTTAATTTACAAGATTGCAGACTTGTACTGTGAGCTCAATGTCATTCACCCTTTCAGAGAAGGAAATGGACGTACTCAACGTATCTTTTTTGAGCACCTTGTTGCCTTTTGCGGATATGGTATTGATTGGTCAAAAGTACCAAGTCAAGAAGAATGGATAAACGCAAATATTGCAGGTTATCATTGCAACTTGAACAGTTTAGTTAGAATTTTTGCAGAATGTCTGATCGATCAAATCTCAACTAATACAGATTAAAATATCCCCATCAAATTTAATGGGGATTACAATTATTTAATAATATAATAAGTTTCGGCATGTAAAGTCTGTTTTATAATGCATGCCAACTGACCTAATACAGATTCAACACGAGAATTAAGTGCAGAATAATCTAAGCTTGGCTGAACTAATACCATTTCTATAGTAACATCATAAGTTCTATACTTTTTAATTAAAGCATCTAAATCAGACATTTCGCCCAATATGAACCGAGTATTTTTAGTCTTTTTATAAGTATTATTTTCTCTAATTTTTAATTGTTTTAATGCTTTTACTGCGTCAGATAATTTATCACAAGTTGAAAGGGTCTGCTGAACCAACTCATTCACAGCTTCTATAGAAGATTTTTTACCTATAGCATATTTACAATGATATAAACGCATACATACTTTTTTCTGATCTTCATCAATCCAAAACCCAACTAAATCTGCAAGTTCATTACTGCCGTCATCATAGAACAAGATATTCGGTTTGTTTTCTTGAGATTGAAGTAAATCAATTATTTTACCCTGAACAGAGTTTTTCACTGTTCCAAACTTCCAACTCTCTTTATTTATCTCCACTCCATTCCAGTCCAACTCAGTTACATTATCTTTAGTTAATGTATAAGAGTATTTAGTCTTATAACCAATTTTTTCATTTAAACTAATTACGTCAAAACTTGACGTCCAAACAACAAGCCCAAGCTTTGTCGGTAATTCTTTAATAAAATTCAACTCACAATTAAGTTTTATTCCATTGTAACATTCGGAAATTAAAATAAACCCATCAGTTAAATCATACATATAACCAAACACACAAGAATAATCATCATCAAAATAAATTTTTATAGAAAAACTTATTTTTTCTTTATCTTGCTTAACATTTAAAACCTCATAAAAGCTAAAATTTAATATTTTTAAGCCCAACTCTCCTCTAATACGTATCAAATTAACAGCCTTAGAAATTAAATCTACAGGTGAGATTGTGAGAATATTAAAATTAGCTAAATTTTCGACACTAAATGGCTCAAGCATATTATTAACAAATGAGCCAATAGGAATCATATTGTTATGAATTTTCTCATATAGTGATTCACACCATTGGACCCATTGATACACATTAGCGCTAGACATTGACCATGTGATACCCTTCCTAGAGCACCCTAAACTAGCTTTCTTACCGTCAATGTAACCATGACCAAATAAATTTGATAGTGCATTATTATTTAAATCTTGCTGTGTTAATTCTTTATAGACATCTGTACCAGTAAACATTCTAAATCTTATATTCCTAGATGTTGATAACATGCCTAAATTTGCAAAGGCTGAACGTTCTAGGTTATAAAATATTCTAAACAACTCAGGAAAACTAAAGTTAATATAGCCTAACTCTTTTGCTAAATTCTGCACTAAATCCTTATTGCTTCCATGAATAAATAAGTCAGTGCCTTTTCTCAGAAATATGAATATATCGAACAAATCAAATTGTAACTCATCACTAGACACCCACATAGGGGTAACTTTTTTTCTTGACAATATAATTCCTAAATTTTCATCCCTAAAAATTGCAGAAATATAATTATCCGACAGCTTATTAAAATATTTTTTAAGATTAGTTTTTTCAAAAATTTCATTAATATCATCATCAATTTCTTTATAAATTGTCGCACTATTTTTAATATAGAATGAATTTGATGAGAACAATTTTCTTATAAGTTCATGATTATATTCACCATCAATAGAAGAACTAAAAAATTCTTCTATCATTTTTTCTTTACTTAAATTCCCAATTAATAAGTTCCAATCTGCATCAGCCTGATAAAGCTCTTGAAACTGTTCTCCAATATCATCTGCAACAACATTTGAGATGATTGTTGCTTGACCTAGTTTTTTTGTTCTATTAACCCTTGTGAAACGACCGACCAATTGCATAAATATTGGCAAGCTCTTACATTTTTTATGTAAAGCTAATATTTTTAAATTAGGTAAATCATACCCTTCTCCAAACATATCAACACAAACCACTATTTTTGTTTTTCCATCCTTTAATTTACTTTTATCCTCCTCATTTATTCCGTCTTGGCTAGTTGCTAATAAAACTTCCATTTTTTCAGGGAAATATTCTTTTATTAATGATGTATATAATTTTTTTAACTCTTTTGCATGTTTAATAGTGGAGGTTTTTACCATAAGAACATGCTCTAGCCCCACCAAACTATCTTTCTGTAATACTTCTAATGCTTTCCTTGCGACAACTCCATCAGATTTATCATCATAATATTCACTTACAGCTTCAAATTGAATTTTCTCAAAAATGCCTTCATCAAAAGCTTTTGCAATTGAATATTGATATATGAGTTTTCCTTCTAATTTTTTACCATCCCCCCTATAAGGAGTTGCAGTAAATTGAAATATCTTCTTTTTTCTTTGGGTGAAATTATCACGAAGTTTTTTCCATGTTGGGGCTTCACTATGATGAGCCTCATCAAAAATCAACCTATCAAATTGGTTTAAAAAAACATTCAAATTTTCATCTTGAAATGAATTAAAAATTTGCGATGTTGCAACTACAATAAACTGTTCTTCTAAATCATGTTCAACAATTTTATCAATATCTTTTGGCTCTAACCTTGAAATAATAGGTTGTTCACTATTTTTAGGAAGAACTCCCCAATCAATATATTTTTTAAAATCGATTAGATCATCACTAATTTGTTTTCGAAGAGAATCTGATGGAACAACGATTAGTGTCCTCTTGAACATTGCCTTAAATAACAATGATGCAATGACTCCTGTTTTTCCTGTTCCTGTAGGCATATTAATTATTACAGGTTCTTCCTCATCATTTAAATCATAGTCTAAACATTTAAACAATGCTGACTTTTGGGGTAGCCTTAAGTCTGTTTCATGAATAGCCAGGGTTGATTTCCAAGATGAAATTATCTGCTCTTTTGACTTATCATTTCCAGCATCAACTCTAACTAGCCCCATATGTAACCTATTAAATTTATTAAAATTGATTCTATAATGATAGTAGAAATTATTTAAAACAAGAGTTAATACTTTATAAAAATACATTGTTACAATTATAAATATCACTCATTTTAAACTCATTCACAATCTTAACTGCCTGTCGTTCTGGTGAGGTTTTTGGGTCGACATGGCAGGAAATTGATTTCAAAAATAAAGTTTGGGGTATTCCTAAAGAGCGGAGGAAAGCGGAAAAAGAAGATCGGGTTCCTTTATCTCAAGAAGCTGTTAGCTTGCTTAAATCGATACAAGAATATACTCAGTCATCTGATTTCATTTTCCCAGCACCACGTAGGGGTGAGATGCTGTCTGATATGTCACTAACAACGCTTATCAAACGCATGTATGAACAGAAGTTTAAAGAAAATTTAGGCTATATTAATTCAAAATAGAACCTAATAATCACCACGCATGGTTTCCGCTCAACATTTCGAGATTGGTCAGCCGACAAAACAGATTATCCATGTGAAGTCGTAAGCATGTACTCGCTCATAAGTTACCAGATGAGATTGAAGCAGCTTATTTTGTGGGGCTTATCTTAACAAACGTAAGAGTTTGATGACTAATTGGGCGAGTTATGCCACATACATAGAAGCCTGACATTCAGCCAATTTCCGCTTTAATATTATTCACCATCAAAATTAATCTTGGTGCAATATCCTCTTCTAGTTTCTCACGGCTTAATACAAAACTTGGCCCACCACAATTGAATACTAAAAGTCCGTGTTGTTCATGCAATAAGGGGACAGCAACTGAATTTACATCTTTCTGCCATTCTCCAATCGAAAAACAACAGCCATAATCTTGGAAATCTTTAAATGCTTTGTCTAACTCTCGATTAATTTTAATCCAGTCATCTTTATTCTTTTCCCGAATGGCATTTAACAGAAAATCGCGCTCATCCGCAGGCATCGCAGCGAGACAAGCCCTGCCCATGGCACTTAAATGGATCGGCAAATAGGTACCGACTGGACGGCGCATTGTTACATTACCTTTACCCTGCACCACATCTAAATAAATCATATTCAGCCGATCACGTGTGGCCATGGCAACCGCTGCACCAGCATAATCTGCTAGCTCCTGCATATGAGGATGGGCTATCGAACGAATCGAAACATTGGCAAGCATTGAATAGCCAAAAGACAGTACACCTGATGACAATTGAAATTTATTCGAGTTAGGTACTTGCTTAATATATCCTAAACGTGAAAGGGTATGGGTTAAGCGGGTAATGGTCGCTTTAGGTAATCCTGTCATCTGGGACAATTCCTGATTACCTAAATGTTGATATTTGGGTGTAAAGCAACGTAATAATTCTAATCCTCTAGCTAATGCGGTCACATATTGACGGTCATTTTCATCCTGCATGTCTTCAATCGGATTCAACAATTCATGACGTAATGGCGCCAAAAGATTTTCTGTCTGTTCTGAATCAATCACGTCATTCGTCATATTATTCCTGCCTAATTAAGCATACTTTGTTCCGCACTGCGGAAATTATAATTCATTTATTATAATTAGGGCAAAGGATAGTCTTCGACAGAATCTCCTTTGCCCAATATTTAAATATTACCCGATGATACCTCTCTGCCTAAGTTCAGCAATCTTTTCTGCATCCAGAATGCCACTTAAGATTTCATCGGTATGTTCACCCAGCATTGGCGGTGCTTTCTTATATTCCACCGGGGTGCGTGACAGTTTAATGGGTGAACCAATCAGCGTTAACTTCTCCTTCAACGGATGCTTCATATCAACCAACATATTGCGCGCAATCACCTGAGGCTCCTCAAATGCTTGCTGTAAATTGTTGATTAAACCCACCGGAACTTTTATCGTGTGAATCGCATCTACCCAGTGCCGTGCAGAATTGGTTTTAAAATGGGTGCCGAGTAATTTATCGATCTCTTGACGATGTTGGATTCGTAACGCATTGCTTAAGAAACGCGGATCATTCTGCAGCTCCGGCAAACCAATGGCCTGACACAGCGCAACGAATTGCTTGTCATTCCCACAGGCAATAATAAAGTCCTGATCGGCTGCTTTAAACACTTGATAAGGCACAATATTCGCATGTGCATTGCCATAACGTCCAGGTACTTTACCCGAAGATAGATAATTCATGCCTTGATTGGCTAACGTTGCAACCTGTACATCCAATAACGCCATATCAATATACTGACCCAGACCTGTCATGGTGCGGTTCAAAAGTGCTGCTTGAATCGCAATGGTAGCATAAAGCCCGGTCGTCAGGTCGGCAAAAGCCACGCCTACTTTTTGCGGCCCACCGCCAGGAAGGTCATCTTTTTCTCCGGTCACAGACATCAAACCGCCCATACCTTGAATGATAAAATCATAACCCGGTTCTGGCGCACGTGGGCCGGTTTGGCCAAATCCGGTAATCGAGCAATACACTAATTTCGGATTAATCGCTTTTAAGCTGTCATAATCCAGACCGTACTTTTTCAGTGAGCCCGCTTTGTAGTTTTCAATTAAAACATCTGATCCTACTGCCAGTGTACGAACTAATTTTTGCCCTTCCGGTGTTGCAATATCAATCGCGATAGAAAGTTTATTGCGATTCGCAGACTGGTAATACGCTGCTTCCTCCGTATCTTCACCTTGGTCATTCTTCATCCAGGGTGGTCCCCACAAACGGGTATCATCACCCGTTTTAGGACGTTCCACCTTAATCACTTCTGCGCCTAAATCCGCCAGGATTTGACCGCACCAAGGACCTGCCAGTACACGGCTCAAATCCAGTACGCGAATACCTTCCAATGCACTCATTCTATCTTCCTTTTATATGCGCTCAATCACCATTGCGAGACCTTGTCCCACACCAATACACAGGCTGATAACAGCATATTTTTTGTCGCTACGTTGTAATTCACGTGCTGTCGTTAAAGCCAGACGTGCACCGGAAGCCCCCAATGGATGACCCAGTGCAATTGCACCTCCATTCGGATTGACTCGTGGATCATCAAAAGCCACTTCCAAACCTTTTAGACAAGCCAATACCTGAGAAGCAAAAGCTTCATTGATTTCAATGATGTCCATATCATCCAAAGTGAGGTTGGCACGTTTTAGAGCCAATTTTATCGCATCTATAGGACCAGCACCCATGATGCGAGGTTCAATCCCTGCCGCACCAGAAGACAGGATTTTAGCAATTGGTTTGATTCCCAGTTTTTGTTCAGCTCCAGCAGAGCCAATGATCAAGGCAGCTGCACCATCATTCACGCCTGATGCATTACCCGCAGTCACCACACCACATTCAAATAAAGGCTTGAGCTTTTGTAAAGCTGCAAAATTTGAACTTGGACGTGGATGTTCATCGGTTTCCACCAGTTTTGGTGGAAATTTTCGGCCTTGAGCAATCTCAACGCCGATGATCTCACCAGAAAAAAACCCGGATTGTTTGGCAGCTTCATATTTGGCTTGAGAAGCTGCAGCAAATTGATCAGCATCTTCACGTGTAACACCGTATTCAAGCGCAACGTTATCACCCGTTTTAGGCATCGTGTCATCACCAAACTGCTTTTCGATCGCCGGGTTCGGGAAACGTGCACCGATGGTTGAATCAAAGACTTTAAAATCACGGCTGAAAGGCGTTTCAGATTTAGCAAACACAAAAGGAGCTCGCGACATGGATTCCACACCACCTGCCAGAATCACTTCACCTTCACCACAAGTAATCGCACGTGCAGCATCAATCACTGCAGCAAGACCTGATGCACATAGGCGGTTGACGGTTTGTGCAGGGGTTTTAACATCCAGGCCTGCAAGCAAAGTCGCATGACGCGCAATATTACGGCTGTCCTCTCCGGCCTGATTGGTATTGCCCAGAATCACATCATCAAAGATATTAGCCGGAAGCTGGTTCTTTTCTACCAGTGCCTGAATCGCATGTGCTGCCAGATTGTCTGGGCGAATCGAAGATAAGGCCCCTGCATGACGGCCAAATGGAGTACGAAGACCATCGTAAATATATGCATTTAACATATTTTAATCCTTTAAATAGCTGAGGTATGGAGTAAAGACAGGTTCAAACGGGCGCGACGCTGCAACCATGGACTTGGACGATAACGAGGGTCACCTGTGTTCGTGGTCATACGTTCAAGAATCATTAGGATCCGCTGTGCACCAAGGACATCCCCCCATGAAATTGGACCATATGGGTAACCCAGACCCAGTTTCACAGCTTTATCGATGTCGGCTGCCGTAGCAATGCCCTGTTGTGCGATATCACAAGCTAGATTAATTACCATGGTCAATACACGCTGCGCGACAAATCCGATGCTTTCATCAATCACACTGATGCCATGGTCATTGGCTGCAAAGATGGCATGTGCCTGATCAGTGTAGGTTTTATTCGTAGCAATCGATGGCATTAAAGTACGGTGTTTGTTGAAGTCAGTCAGCATATCTATACTGACCGCACGTGTTGCATCAACACCAAAACGCAACGCAGCTGTTGTCGTGTCTTCCCCATAAGTAGCTAGTAGAATTAAGCTGTCAGCAGCCGGCTTCTCTGCTGTATCTAATGTTAATTCTTGTGCTTGCAGATAGTTCTTCAGGATTGTGGCATCCTGCTCTAAATCCGCTTTGATCCAGACTGGGCTAAATGTTGAAACCTGAGGTACAGTCTGACGTGGCGCTTCATTGATTTTGACACCATCGACATATTTGTAGAAACCCTCTCCGACTTTGCGACCGACTTTTTTACCGACCAGCATCTGACGGGTTAAAGCACTTGGTCGATAACGTGCTTCCTGATAATACTGATTGAAGATTGATTCCATCACGGGATGAGAAACATCCAGTGCAGTCAGATCAAACAGCTCGAGTGGCCCCATACGGAAACCAGCACCCTCACGTAAAATCCGATCAATTTCACTGACTGAAGTTACACATTCACCCAGTATTTTCAGCGCTTCTGTACTGTAAGCACGGCCCGCATGATTCACGATGAATCCCGGTGTATCTTTGGTGCGTACACCAAAGTGTCCCATCTTTTGTGCCAACTCAAGCAAGTCAGCGACCACGTGTTCATCCGTTGCCAAACCAGCAATTACTTCCACGATTTTCATCAGTGGCACTGGATTGAAGAAATGGAAGCCAGCCAGGCGTCCTTGATGCTCAAGGTTTGAAGCAATTGCTGTCACAGAAAGCGATGAGGTATTGGAGGCCAGAATGGTCGTTTCAGCTACAATTGCTTCAAGCTGTTTAAATAAGTTTTGTTTGATTTCTAGATTTTCAATAATCGCTTCAACGACTAAATCAACACCTGCAACTTCTTCAATTTTTTCAAGCACAACAAATCGAGCCAAGGTATCAGCAAGCTGCTGTTCTGTTAACTTACCTTTTAGCGCCAGTTTTTCCAATGTCACTTTTAATTTTTCCAAGCCTTGCTCTGCAGCACCTGGTTTTGCATCAAATAAGCGGACTTTAATACCTGCCTGCGCTGCAATTTGCGCAATGCCCATCCCCATGATACCGGTGCCAATCAAGGCCATTGTCTGAATTGTCATGACTTATTTTCCTTGATATTGAGGGCTACGTTTTTCAAGAAAGGCATTGACACCCTCTTTTTGATCTTGCGTATCAAACAAAATCTGGAAAGCTTTACGTTCAAGTGCCAAAGCACTATCGAGTGGCATATTGGCACCTAAAGTCGTCACTTCTTTAATTTGCTCAACTGCAATCGGTGAAAATTGGGCGATCTGTGTCGCGACTTCAACCGCTTTAGCGATAGTTTGATCATCTTCGACTACTTCAGACACCAAGCCGATTTTGTCAGCTTCTTCTGCAGAAAAGATCTTTCCAGTTAAAACGATTTGCATGGCTTTAAACTTCCCTACCGCACGCAGTAAGCGTTGGGTACCACCAGCACCTGGCATCAGCCCCAATTTGACTTCAGGCTGACCAAACTGGGCTGATTTTCCGGCAATAATGATGTCTGCATGCATTGCAAGTTCACACCCACCACCCAATGCATATCCATTCACAGCAGCCACAATCGGTTTAGGGCAATCAATAATGGCCTGCCAATACTGTTCTGTATGGCGTAAATACATGTCTACAGTTTTTGCAGTGGTGAAGTCACGAATATCCGCACCTGCTGCGAACACTTTTTCACCACCAGTAATAACAATAGTGCGGACTGCATCAGACGCGGCGAGCTTTTCAAATGTTGTTGCAAGCTGTTGGCGTAACTCCAAATTCAGGGCATTTCTGGCATCTGGACGATACAGCTCGACAATGGCTACGCCATTACTTTGAATATCCAAATGCAATACTTCATTACTCATATCAACCTACCTGTTCCGCATAGCGGTTTTATTAAATCAAATATACTGGTTTTTTTAAAACATTAAAGCACTTTTTACACATAATTGGGGTTTAAATGAAAATTAATGTTTAAATTTTTGGATATTAAATACCGCTATGCGGTATTTAATATCAATATTATTGCATTTGTTTTTTTATTCTGTCATATTGTTTTCATTCCAAGACGTTACAGCATCACTTTCTGAAGCAGTGATGATGAGCTTTAGTTATTAAGTACAAGGATTTGAAGATGATTCGTGATCAAGACACACTAAATCAGTTGGTTGATATGATCCGTCAGTTCGTAGATGGCGTTCTTATCCCCAATGAAGAAATTGTTGCGGAAACCGATGAAATTCCAGCTGAAATCGTGCAGCAAATGAAAGAACTCGGTCTTTTTGGTCTCACTATTCCTGAGGAATATGAGGGTCTAGGTCTGACCATGGAAGAAGAAGTTTACATCGCGTTTGAATTGGGACGTACATCTCCTGCTTTCCGTTCACTGATCGGCACCAACAATGGGATCGGTTCATCAGGCTTAATTATTGATGGCTCCGAAGAACAGAAACAATATTTTCTGCCGCGTCTAGCCAGTGGTGAAATTATTGGTTCATTCTGTTTAACAGAACCTGATTCTGGTTCAGATGCGGCCTCTTTAAAAACGACCGCAGTAAAGGATGGTGATGACTACATTTTAAACGGTACCAAGCGTTACATCACCAATGCCCCTCATGCCGGTGTTTTTACCGTAATGGCACGTACCAGTTCTGAAATTAAAGGTGCAGGTGGAATCTCCGCCTTTATCGTTGATAGTAAAACACCAGGTATTTCTTTAGGTAAACGTGACAAAAAGATGGGACAAAAAGGTGCTCATACCTGTGATGTGATTTTTGAAAACTGCCGTATTCCTGCATCTGCACTGATTGGTGGCGTTGAAGGTGTTGGTTTTAAAACTGCAATGAAGGTTCTAGATAAAGGTCGTATTCATATTGCTGCTTTAAGTGTCGGTGCTGCTACACGTATGCTTGAAGACTCCCTGCAATATGCGGTTGAACGCAAACAGTTTGGTCAAGCGATTGCCAACTTTCAGTTAATCCAAGGCATGCTGGCAGATTCTAAAGCTGAAATCTATGCAGCAAAATGTATGGTGCTAGATGCTGCCCGACTTCGTGATGCTGGACAGAACGTGAGCACAGAAGCATCCTGTGCCAAGATGTTTGCCACTGAAATGTGTGGTCGCGTCGCCGATCGTGGCGTACAAATCCATGGTGGCGCGGGATATATCAGTGAATATGCGATTGAGCGTTTCTACCGTGATGTGCGTTTATTCCGTTTGTATGAAGGCACAACACAAATTCAGCAGGTGATTATTGCCCGCAACATGATCCGTGAAGCAACTCAATAACTTGCATAAAAGTGATTAAGTTGGGTTAAAAAGACGGATTAGTGATTTAAGCAAATATTTGAATACTAATCCTGTACTTTTCATTGTCAGGATATACAACCAGAATGACCTGATCTGTCCTTGTCCTAAAACGGATCATTCACGATTAAATAGATGTTATTCATATGCAAGAACAAGAAATTGAACGAGAATCGATGGAGTTTGATGTCGTGATCGTTGGTGCCGGACCTGCAGGTCTTTCCGCCGCGATTCGCATCCGTCAATTATCCATTGAAAACAACCTGAACGATCTGTCGGTTTGTGTGGTGGAAAAAGGCTCTGAAATCGGTGCGCACATCTTGTCCGGTGCGGTACTGGAACCACGTGCCATGAATGAGCTGTTCCCGAACTGGAAGGAAGAAGGTGCACCTTTAAATGTTCCAGTGACCGAAGACAAGACCTATTTCCTGCTCTCGGATGAAAAATCACAAGAAGCGCCACACTGGATGGTGCCTAAAACCATGCATAACGATGGCAACTATGTCATCTCGCTCGGCAACGTGGTGCGCTGGTTGGGTCAAAAAGCGGAAGAGCTGGAAGTGTCGATCTTCCCAGGCTTTGCCGCTGCTGAAATTCTGTACCATGCAGATGGTTCGGTGAAAGGCATTCAAACCGGTGACATGGGCATTGGCAAGGATGGCGAACCGACACATAACTTTACTCCGGGCTATGAACTGCATGCCAAATACACCCTGTTTGCTGAAGGCTGCCGTGGTCACCTCGGCAAGCGTTTAATTGCCAAATACAACCTCGATAAAGATTCAGATCCACAACATTACGGTATCGGGATCAAAGAGCTGTGGGAAATCGACCCAGCAAAACACAAGCCTGGTCTGGTGATGCACGGTGCCGGCTGGCCATTGTCTGAAACCGGTTCTTCAGGCGGCTGGTGGTTGTATCATGCGGAAAACAATCAGGTGACTTTGGGCATGATTGTCGATCTGTCCTATACCAACCCGCATATGTATCCGTTTATGGAAATGCAGCGCTGGAAAACCCATCCTTTAATCAAGCAGTACCTGGAAGGTGGCAAACGTATTTCTTATGGTGCACGTGCCGTGACCAAAGGTGGCTTTAACTCGCTACCGAAATTTACCTTCCCGGGCGGATCGCTGATTGGTGACGATGCCGGCTTCCTGAACTTTGCCAAAATCAAGGGCTCACATACCGCGATGAAATCCGGCATGCTCTGCGGTGAAGCGGTATTTGAAGCAATTGCTGCCGGTGTAGCAAAAGGTGGTGATCTGGCGGTTGCGCGTGTGACTGAAGGTGAAGACTTATTTGCCAAAGAACTGACTGCTTATACCGATAAGTTCAACAACAGCTGGCTGAAAGAAGAGCTGTATAACTCGCGTAACTTTGGTCCAGCGATGCACAAGTTCGGCCAGTGGATCGGTGGTGCGTTTAACTTTGTCGACCAGAACGTATTTAAAGTACCGTTTACCCTGCACGACCTGGTGACAGACTTCAGTGCCTTGAAAACCGTGGATGCGGTGAACTTTAAACCGAACTATCCAAAACCGGATGGCAAGCTGACCTTTGACCGTTTGTCTTCGGTGTTTGTATCCAACACCGTGCATGAAGAAAACCAGCCTGCTCACCTGAAACTGACCGATGCTTCAATTCCAGTGAATGTGAACCTGCCAAAATGGGATGAACCGGCGCAGCGCTACTGTCCTGCTGGTGTTTATGAAGTTATAGAAAATAATGATGGTTCCAAGCGTTTCCAGATCAATGCTGCTAACTGTGTGCACTGCAAGACCTGTGACATCAAAGATCCATCTCAGAACATCACCTGGGTAACACCGGAAGGTGGTGATGGTCCAAACTATCCGAATATGTAAGTCTAATCATTTCAAGGAAGAGGCTTCCCATTTCCCTTCTTTCTAGCAGATGAAGAAGCTTACACTTAAAATAGATTATTTGGATCAGTTACCCAAAATCGTTGAAAATATTTTAACTCTTCGATTTTTATTTTTTAGGTAATCCTAGCCCTCTCGGGGGCTAGGATTAAAAATTTTAAGTTATTCCAACATGAATGACAAATTGTTCAATGCAAAATAAAAATATCCAACGTATAAATATATTTTCCAATTAAAACATAATGTTAAAATAAAAAAAGGATTTTTATTTGGAGTTTATTTTTTTTCCACAATGATCATTATGTACAATTTTTAGGTTCAACTCATCCAAGCCTTGTGACTGCATTCCTGCGATTATTTATTCAATGAATAAGCAATGCTATTAATCAGCACTGCAGATTTTGAATAAATTCACATGTCGTAATGGAGATTATCATGTCACAAAAAATGGATTTTGATGCTATCGTGATTGGTGGTGGTTTTGGCGGACTTTATGCAGTCAAAAAATTAAGAGACGAACTCAAACTTAAGGTTCAGGCTTTTGATAAAGCCACGGATGTCGCAGGTACTTGGTACTGGAACCGTTACCCAGGTGCATTGTCGGATACAGAAACCCACCTCTACTGCTATTCTTGGGATAAAGAATTACTACAGTCGCTAGAAATTAAGAAAAAATATGTACAAGGCCCTGATGTACGCAAGTATTTACAGCAAGTGGCTGAAAAGCATGATTTAAAGAAAAGCTATCAATTCAATACCGCGATTCAATCTGCTCATTACAACGAAGCAGATGCCTTGTGGGAAGTCACCACTGAATATGGCGACAAGTACACGGCGCGTTTCCTCATCACTGCTTTAGGCTTATTGTCTGCGCCTAACTTGCCAAACATCAAAGGCATTAATCAGTTTAAAGGTGAGCTGCATCATACCAGCCGCTGGCCAGATGACGTAAGTTTTGAAGGTAAACGTGTCGGTGTGATTGGTACGGGTTCAACTGGTGTTCAGGTTATTACCGCTGTGGCACCTTTGGCTAAACACCTCACCGTATTCCAGCGTTCTGCACAATACAGTGTTCCAATTGGCAATGATCCAATGTCTGAAGAAGATGTTAAAAAGATCAAAGACAATTATGACAAAATTTGGGATGGTGTATGGAATTCAGCCTTAGGTTTTGGCCTGAATGAAAGCACAGTGCCAGCAATGAGCGTATCAGCTGAAGAACGTAAAGCGATTTTTGAAAAAGCATGGCAAACAGGTGGTGGCTTCCGCTTCATGTTTGAAACTTTCGGTGATATCGCCACCAATATAGAAGCTAACATCGAAGCGCAAAATTTCATTAAGGGTAAAATTGCTGAAATCGTCAAAGATCCAGCCATTGCACAGAAGCTTATGCCACAGGATCTATATGCAAAACGTCCGTTGTGTGACAGTGGTTACTACAACACCTTTAACCGTGACAATGTCCGTTTAGAAGATGTGAAAGCCAATCCGATTATTGAAATTACCGAAAACGGTGTGAAACTAGAAAATGGCGATTTCGTTGAATTAGATATGCTGATCTGTGCCACAGGTTTTGATGCCGTCGATGGCAACTATGTGCGCATGGACATTCAAGGTAAAAACGGCTTAGCCATGAAAGACTACTGGAAAGAAGGTCCGTCGAGCTATATGGGTGTCACCGTAAATAACTATCCAAACATGTTCATGGTGCTTGGACCGAATGGCCCGTTTACCAACCTACCGCCATCAATTGAATCACAGGTGGAATGGATCAGCGATACCATTCAATACGTGGTTGAAAACAATGTTGAATCCATTGAAGCGACAAAAGAAGCTGAAGAACAATGGACTCAAACGTGTGCCGATATTGCGGAAATGACTTTATTCCCTAAAGCGCAATCCTGGATTTTTGGTGCGAATATCCCGGGCAAGAAAAACACGGTTTACTTCTATCTCGGTGGTTTAAAAGAATATCGCAGTGCGCTAGCCAATTGCAAAAACCATACCTATGAAGGTTTTGATATTCAATTACAACATTCAGATATCAAGCAACCTGTCAATGCCTAAATATATGGGGGGCATCCCCCATATTTCATTTTGTTTAACATCAGTCATATGCCAGGGATGTCTTATCATGAACTATCCAAATATACCTTTATATATCAACGGTGAGTTTCTAGATCATACCAATAGAGACGTCAAAGAAGTTTTTAATCCAGTGAACCACGAATGTATTGGACTTATGGCCTGTGCATCACAAGCAGACTTGGACTACGCACTTGAAAGTTCACAACAAGCTTTTCTAAGCTGGAAAAAAACTTCTCCTCTCACCCGTAGTGAAATCCTCAGAACCTTTGCGAAACTAGCGCGTGAAAAAGCAGCAGAAATCGGGCGCAATATTACCCTTGATCAAGGTAAGCCCCTGAAAGAAGCCATTGCCGAAGTCACCGTCTGTGCAGAACATGCAGAATGGCATGCAGAAGAGTGCCGACGCATTTATGGCCGTGTTATTCCACCACGCAACCCAAATGTACAGCAACTAGTAGTCAGAGAACCGCTGGGCGTATGTCTGGCATTTTCACCGTGGAATTTCCCGTTTAATCAGGCGATTCGTAAAATTTCTGCTGCAATTGCTGCAGGCTGCACCATCATTGTGAAAGGTTCTGGCGACACACCAAGCGCAGTATATGCGATTGCCCAGCTATTTCATGAGGCGGGTTTGCCGCACGGTGTGCTGAATGTGATTTGGGGTGACTCAAACTTCATTTCTGATTACATGATCAAGTCGCCGATCATCCAAAAGATTTCATTCACAGGCTCAACCCCGGTGGGTAAAAAATTAGCCTCGCAAGCGAGTCTGTATATGAAGCCTTGCACCATGGAATTGGGTGGTCATGCACCAGTCATCGTCTGTGATGATGCTGATATTGATGCCGCTGTTGAACATCTGGTCGGTTATAAATTCCGTAATGCAGGACAGGTCTGTGTATCACCAACCCGTTTTTATGTGCAGGAAGGTATTTATAAGGAATTTTCTGAGAAAGTGGTGTTAAGAGCCAAACAGATCAAAGTGGGTTGTGGCTTAGACGTATCCTCAGATATGGGACCATTAGCTCAAGCTCGCCGCGTGCATGCAATGCAACAAATTGTTGAAGATGCGGTTCATAAAGGCTCAAAATTACTGCTTGGCGGAAATAAAATTTCTGACAAAGGCAACTTTTTTGAACCAACGGTACTCGGTGACTTGTGCAATGACACCCAGTTTATGAATGACGAGCCATTTGGTCCGATCATTGGTTTGATACCTTTTGACACAATAGAACATGTCCTGGAAGAAGCAAATCGATTACCATTTGGATTAGCCTCTTACGCTTTTACCACATCCATCAAAAATGCGCATCAAATCTCATACGGCCTGGAGGCTGGCATGGTTTCGATTAACCACATGGGATTGGCGCTCGCTGAAACACCTTTTGGTGGTATTAAGGATAGCGGTTTTGGTAGTGAAGGTGGTATCGAAACCTTTGACGGTTACCTCAGAACCAAATTTATTACGCAACTCAATTAGAAATGGATCTTGGTGTGCGTAAGCACACCAATTCTCTTTTGACTTTAAGGATGAAAGTTAAATGAGCGCAGACAAAGCGAATACGCTGATCAAACCCGAAGATGTCGTGTTATGGATTCCGGGTAATGTCACAATTGACAGCATGAATGCCGATTGGGAAAACATTGCAATCAGAGGGTACGAATATACCAACCTCGATGTGCATATTCCTGCCATGCGTGACTACATGATCGTCAACTATAAAAAAAGTGCGGCGGAAATGCGTAGAAAAGGTGATGCCTCTTGGGATACCCAAGTGGTTAAGCCGGGTTATGTCTCCTTGTTGACCTGTGGTGAAGATTCCCGCTGGGCATGGAATGACCATATTGCCGTCACCCATATCTACATTTCGCATGACTCCATCACCTCAATGGCGAATAAGGTGTTTGATTATGATATCGCTTCGATCCGAATCAGAGACGAAGTCGGTGTGGAAGATCATGTTTTACCTGCACTGACTTCACTTTTAGAACTAGAATTAAAGCAAGGTGGTTTAGGTGGAAACCTGTATTTAGAGAGCATTAAAAACCAGATCGCCCTGCATTTACTCCGTCAGTATGCCAAATTAGATTTTAAGGAAGGACAGTGCCGTTCTGGTTTTACCCCACTACAACGCAGACTGTTATTAGAATTTATCAATGAAAACATGAGCATTAAAATTACCCTCGAAGATTTAGCGGGATTAGTTAAGATGAGCGTGCCTCATTTAATGAGAAAATTTAAGGTTGATTTTGGCAACTCCCCTGCTGCCTACATCATGAATCTCAGGGTACAATTTGCTAAACGCTTGCTCACCTCAAAAAAAGAAATTCCATTAAAAGTGATCGCTAGTGAAGCCGGTTTCTGCGATCAGAGCCATATGACACGAGTATTTCAAAAATTTTTTGGTAAAACACCCATCGAAATCAGACAGGAACACACCAATATCGTGTCTGAAAATTCAGTATTTATGCAAAATAAAAAATGTCATGTGGCTCAACATAAGCTGTATTAGTTCAGACTTAATCTGACACAGAGCTTGAAAAATAAGAAGTTACCAATTTTCATTAAAGGTATCGAATCTCAATTAATAAAGGTAACTTCTCATATTGCATACTAACAATCAAATCATCAAACACAAAGTCGGCCTGCTGAATTTAACAGAAGAACTCCAGAACGTATCCAAAGCTTGTAAAGTCATGGGAGTATCTAGAGATACCTTCTATCGCTATCAAGAACTTGCCAGTACCGGCAATATGGATGCACTCATCAACCAGAGTCGCAGAACTCCGAATTTAAAAAACCGAGTGGATGAGCAAACAGAATAAGCTGTTGTTGATTTTGCAATCCAATATCCAGCTTATGGTCAGCATCGGACCAGTAATGAGCTACGTAAGATTGGCATCTTCGTATCTGGCAGCGGTGTGCGCTCCATCTGGCTTAGACACAATCTTGAGAATTTCAAAAAGCGATTAAAGGCACTTGAAATTAAAGTTACTCAAGAAGGCATTCAGTTGAATGATCAGCAGATTGCCGCATTAGACCGTAAACATGAAGATGATGTTGCTTATGGTGAAATTGAAACACATCATTCAGGTTACCTTGGAGCACAAGATACGTTTTATGTCGGAAATCTAAAAGGTGTTGGGCGTATTTATCAGCAAACTTTTATTAATACTTATAGCAAAGTGGTTCACTGCAAGCTGTATACAACCAAGACACCAATCACCGCTGCTGATTTATTGAATGACCGAGTATTGCCATTCTATGAGTCACAAGATTTACCAATGCTTCGCATTCTGACCGATAGAGGCACTGAATATTGCGGCAAGGTTGAACATCACGATTATGAGCTTTATTTGGCTCTGAATGATATTGATCACACTAAAACGAAAGCCGCATCACCACAAAAAATGGGATCTGCGAGCGTTTCCATAAAACGATTTTGCAGGAGTTTTATCAGATTACTTTTCAAAAGAAACTCTATAGCTCATTAGAAGAGTTACTGCTTGATCTAGACGGTTAGCTGAAATTCTATAATACTGAACGAACCCATCAGGGTAAGGTATGCAATGGCAAATAAGCAGCATTGCTTGATGGAAAATGTATTTGGGCTGAAAAAAATTTAGCTCAAATTTAACCTAACACTCTTAAGCAAATATCGGTAACTATCAGATCGGGTTTGAGCTAGTACACATAATCAGATATTATTTCTTCTCAGGCAGATTCGCAACAAAAAAAATTTTACCTTACAACAATAGATAAAAGAAAAGAGGGTATCACCCCTCTTTCCTCATTTTAAGTTATCTACAATATCAGCAAGTATTCAGATAACCTTTTTATATGAGGTATCTTCTGCTCATTTTTTATTTCGAGGTATATGCACCATCGACCACATACTGACTACCGGTCACAAATGAAGCATCATCAGAAAGCAAGAAGGCAACAACCTGTGCAACTTCTTCCGGCTGTCCCAAACGACCAATCGGATGTAGTTTTACCATTTCTGCTTCTTCAAATTCTGCAATCAGAGGCGTTTTGATATAGCCTGGATGTACTGAATTAATGCGAATCCCTTTATCTGCATATTCCAATGCCGCCGCTTTCGTTAGACCCGTTACACCATGTTTTGCAGCGACATAGCCTGAAATATTTTGAATCCCGATCAAGCCTGCAATAGAAGCGGTATTGACAATCGCTCCGCCCCCTGCGGCCAAGATTGCAGGAACTTCATAATGCATGCTGTAGAAAACTGCATTCAAGTTCACATCAATCACACGACGCCATCCATCAATGCTCAATTCTTCGGTGGAGTTCACTTCACCCAGAATTCCCGCATTATTGAAGGCCAAATGCAGTGCACCAAAAGTGCTGACCGCAAACTCGACTGCAGCTTTCATGTCTTCAGGCTCAGCAGTATTGGCCTTATTCGCAGCCGCTTTCCCGCCTAAAGCGACAATTTCGTCCACAACTTTCTGTGCCGCTTCCAGGTTAATGTCTGAAACCACTACACTTGCACCCTGTTGAGCCAAAAGCAGTGCTGTGCTTTTACCAATACCTGAACCAGCGCCAGTAATTAAAGCGACTTTATTGTTGAATTTATTTGACATAATTTTTTCCATTTCAAATTTTAAGCATCAAAGCTTGTTTCATATTTTAAGATTCAAGAAACCAGATCCGGTAGATGACTCGTCTGCCAAGCGACAACCCGTCTGATATCAGGCTTGTGATTCACCCTGTAGACTGTTTTCATTCCTAAATTCTGTATTTCCAAGTTATATAAACAAAAGTGCTGATCTATGGGGAATGCCCCGGATCCAAACAAATAGAATGCCATGAAAGCATCTTTTGCCAAGCGCTGTGCTGTATGTTTCTTAGACACACCACCAACGATAACTGCAACTTTCTGAACTCCTTACAATTTCCTTATTTTCTTTCCCCTCCATCGCATAAAAATAGTTTTTGCGTTCACAACAAAATCAGCATGAATATTTTTTAAACTCACTGTACATATTTTCTATATTGATGACCAAACTGGATATTGAATTGCAAAATTCGATACAGCCTGTTCAACATGATCGATTTAGAAGGCATACAGTAAACGTGACTGAAGTCCAGAAATTTCCAAGCCATTTTCAACATTCACATCTTGTCGCCATTGTAATAATAGCTGCAGATTCGGCTTGATATTGGTAGAAGCAGAAACGACAAAGGTATCTTTTCTATCACTGCCATGTTCAGTTACACCATTCACCTTTTCTTTACCACCATCGGTATGTCTCCAGGTGACAGCCAAATTGGATTTATCGGTCACTTTATAGAGTGCGGAGAGATCTGTCTGGAAAAAAACATCTTTCTCAATGTTGGTATATTTTTGCTCGCTATAAAGTTCAAACTGCCCCACCCCCTCAAGCGCAAATTTATCAGTTAAAGCATGGTAATAACCGGCCTGAACATTATATTGATAGCGATCATTACTGATGGCAAAACCCTTCGTTTCATTACTGCCGGTAGGTACAGTCACAAAACCACCGAAACCAAAATAGCGGCCTTTTTCAGCATCATGCAATGGCCAGGCAATACCACCCACAATTAAATCACCGACACCCGAGATATCATCAGCGCCATTCATCTTTTGCTTGGCAAAAGGCAAGAGGAATTGAGGATCTACAATCCAATCCCCTACTTCAATAAAACGAACGTAACGCAATATTCCCAAATCAATGCTTAAATCGAGATCATCAGCGACTTTATCCCCATTTGCATACGCCTTATCCGCTTCCATATGCTGGTAATAGGCAACCGCTAAGTTGGTTCCCCCTGGAAGTGCTTGATAATCCCCGGCATCAGAACTCACCCCTGCAGCTTGCAAGTTCAAAGCGGCAGTTAAAGCAAAGACCAAAGCAGCTAATTTTTGATTTGAATGATGATAAAAATAGTTTGTCATTTGTTTCATTTTTAACTCTCCGTTGTTTTAACTCATTTTTTTTAAATGAGTCTTCCTAGCACAAAGACCTCTCAGATCTTTTTGCAATTCCTTGATTTTGATTTGGGTATTAAATATAAAAAAACGTTGGGTGATCAATTTTCGTGTATGAGCACAATACGTCCGATGACCTTGCCATCTTTCAAGTCTTCAAATGCGGAATTGATCTGCGAAATTGGCAGTCTTTTCACGGGAATGGCTGACATGTGGGTTTCTTTAACCAGCTCCACCAGCTCCCTCAATTCCTCCACAGTCCCTACATAACTGCCCTGAATTGTGAGTGGTCTCATCGGAATCACCGGAATGGAAAGCTTAATTTCTCCCCCCATCAATCCGCAGATCACAATATGCCCACCACGTGCAGCACTCGCCAAGGCAAGGCTCAATGTTGGATTACTGCCAACTAGATCAAGGATCAGACGTGCACCACCGTCAGTTGCCTGAATCAGCTGTTGAGTAGCATCCTCACTTCGGCTATTGATGACCGATAATGCACCGGCAGCACGTGCTGCTTCCAGTTTGCTATCATCAATATCAACCACGATTGCGCCTTTGGCTTGCATGGCTTTGAGCAACTCGAGTGCCATCAGCCCTAAACCACCGGCACCAATGATCACCACCGGCTCGCTTTGAATCAAATCACCGAATTTTTTCAGTGCACTGTATGTTGTTACGCCCGCACATGCCAAAGGTGCAGCTTCAGCCAGATCCAGACCTGCAATATCCACCAGATATCGTGGATGCGGCACGATGATATATTCGGCAAAACCACCAGGCTTGGCGATGCCTAACTGTTGCGGTTTGGCACACAGGTTTTCTTCGCCACGTTTACAGTAGTTGCATTCACCGCAACCAATCCATGGATGAACCAAGCTGACCATGCCAACCCTGACTGATTCCGCATCTGGACCGACAGCAACCACCTGACCGGTAATTTCATGACTTAAGGTTAAGGGTGGCTTCAGTCCACGATCCTCAAGGGATAACCGCTTGCCGCCACCTAGATCATAATAACCTTCCCATAAGTGTAAATCCGTATGGCATAGACCTGCGGCTTTTACCTGGAGTAAAACCTCAGTACCTTTCGGTTGTGGAATTTCTTTCTCAACGTCTTCGAGTGGTTGTCCATGATGCGTCACGCAGTAACAGTGCATGAATCTCTCCTTTGCAACAATAAAATAGACGGCCTTGTAGTGAACAAAGTCTTTTATTCACTAAGTTTTATACGCCGTGTGGGCACTGATTTATGCTTTAAACCACTGCGCAATTTTCGCTAATTCTTGATCAGCTTCGCTTGCACGTCCAGCTAGGAAAGGAAAAACGTGCTGCATGTTGTCCACCACAGATAAAGTCACATCAACACCCTCTTTTTTTGCAATATCAGCAAGACGTGTTGCATTGTCTACAAGTGATTCAACTGATCCGGCATTGATATACAAACGTGGGAAAACCTGATAATTGGCTTTTAACGGATTCGCCAATGGATTTGCCGGATCACCATGTTCACCCAAGAACATTTGTGACATGCCTTTGAGTAGATCCACTGTAATCAAGGCATCAGTAGCATCGTTGCTGATCAGGGTTTCACCTTTGTGCTCCATATCCAGCCAAGGAGAGAATGCAATCACTGCTCCTGGCAACTCAATCCCTTCATTTCGTAGATTGAGTACGGTTGATATCGCCAGATTCCCCCCCGCAGAATCCCCTGCGGTCAGCATATTTTTTGCAATAAAGCCACGCTGGAGCAGTTCTTTATATACTGCTGTCACATCCTGAATTTGTGCCGGGAAGACATGTTCTGGTGAACGTCGGTAATCCACCACAAATGCGGATACCCCTAAATACTTGGCCAAATGCCCCACCAGCTTACGGTGACTGGCTGAAGAACCGACCGCAAATCCACCGCCATGGGTATAAATGATGACTTTGGATAAGTCAGCATCTTTCGGATAAACCCAAAGACCTTCTACACCTGCCACAACATCGAATTTATAAGACACTTCTTCCGGCTCCAATGTAGGTTGATGCCATTCATCAAATATACTGCGAAAGTCTTCAATGGTCATATTCGGATTTTCCTGCATCCGTCTTGACCAGTTCGCATATAAATCGAAAAGAAATTGAGCATTGCTTTGTGTGCTATTCATTTTAAAATCCTTGATTTGATATTTAAGGAATAAATCCTAGTTTTATTCCATGAAGATATAAAAAATTGAGTACTATCACTCATGGCTAGACATTCAAAAGGTCCAAATCTAAAGAGCGGCTTTGCATCACTGGTTTGATACATTTTTTTGCATGACTAAGTAATCTACGGATGATCTAACCGTTTCAAATTAGTATTTTAAGATGTAAAAAATACATACCAGCGAATGTTTTCTGCAAAATCGAATCCTGTTCAATATAGCTTTTGATCCTGCTTATTCTCTTTTCTATTCCAGTCCGTTATAAAAAAGCCTTCATTCATTTTCATGCAATCATGAGCTATGAATGTTCTTAAACATTAAGCGATTATGTGTATGGCTGACTTGTACATTCTTGTACTTATTTTTTGTATAAAATGATCAGGCTCATCAATTTATGGGAAAAATTACAATTCGGGTACAATATCTTTCCCGTTTAATGAATCTATTCAACTCGTTAAACTTACGACCCTCAACTGCCTAAAATCATAGGATCTGCCGATCCACTTGCAGAATTAGCAATCCTAAAACATGAACTCCAAAGAGTCACTAAAGAAAGAGCATATTAAAAAAAGCCGTGGCATATTTCGCAAGCCAGTTCAAGTCAGGTATGCCTTTATTCAGTACATCCGTTAAAATTTAGATTTTCATCACGGTAGTTATTCTGCATGGCTAAATACGCTAATCAGCAAAAAATTCCCAAAAAGATAGGCGCAGAAACGCCTATCAACCATAAAAACCATCTCAGATAGTATATTTACAAGCCTCTAATTCACCGCGCTCACACTTCTCTGCAAGCCTTTTTAAATACCCTGTACAAAGTTCTCAGCCTGTATTTGATCAGTTTCTGAATTTTCATTTGCATAAAACTCCTCCACCACATTCATACCCTACTCAATGTCAGTTTCAAAATGTGCATTGTCATAGCCGTGCCGTGCCATTTGAATGGCTTGTTGAAGATTAACGGCATCACGTAAAGTTAAATCCACGTAATACATAGGTGTTCGATGGCTTTGCGTCGTAGACTTTCTCGAAGAGTCAATTGCAGCGGTAGGCATGACAGCAAGCCATTCGATGCCGCATGGTAATAACTCAGCCGTGCGGCCAACGTTCGTATGCTGTTAAAACCCGAGATTCTAAAGATAAAGGTACCGAGTTCATCGGACTCATCTAATTAAATTCATTTTGCACAAATCTAATATTCCCTGAATTATCTTGTAAGATGCTGATAAAAAATGTATTAATTATTAAGACCGTACATAAAAAGGGCTAAGTCTGTACAGGCTTTAAGGACGTAACTAAGGAGTACTCGTGCCAAGTTCTCAGCTACAAGAACAAATACTGATAGTAAATGCACTAGAAAAATTTATATTTGAAAAAATCCGCTCGACTCCATTTTTGGGTTCCCATCAATCTATCCTCATGGCATCTAATGAAGAAAATTTGAGGAAGGCAATATATACCTTACACGATGAAGGTTTGTTCCGAGAATCGGAAGAAGATAAAATTAAAAGGCTTTGTAAAGATCCAGTGAAAGCTTATTTTCCAGATAAAAATGGCAATTATGAAGTTGGAAAACTTGATTGTGAATATTTACCAAAACATTATGATGAAATCATTCAAGCTATAAGAAGCTTTCATTGCACTGTTGAAGCTAGAAATCATGACGAAATAGAACGCCTTTATCGCACATTACTTAGGGATTATTCAACACATCGTGATTGTTATAATTTAAAAGATATACCTGAAAGTCTTCAGCAGACGATTCATCAAATACAGAACTGCTTCCTTTCGCAGGAAGCGGACAAGATCAAAGAAAAGGCTTATATTGACTTTGTAAAAGGATTTATCAATAAATACCAAGATGGTCATGAACATCTTTGGGATGAATTAAAATTTTCAAAACAAGACAAAAAAACTCTACGAGAGTTAGCTCTGCTTTTAAATAAACTTAAAGGTCCATTCAAAAATAAATTTGAAGAACGCCAACTTAAATCACAGACCCGCCCAAAAGTAAAAACCCAACAAATACTGCTTGAGCGTCTAACTGAGTATTTAAACATCAGAGCAGAACTCTATGTTCGAACAACGATAAAAAAAATGTATTTGCGTAAAGAAAAAATGTACAAAAAACAGAATGCCAATATTGATATTCTATTACGCACTCAACTCAATAAATACCAAACACAAATCTTAAACAGAAGCCAAAGAGTTAAGGTCATTGCAAAGATTGGAACAAAATTTACACCAGCATTAAAATCAAGATTAGAAACCAAAATGGAAGCTAAAAAGAAAGAACATAAAAAATGGCTAAGGGAAGAAAAGAAAAAAACTATTCAACAGCTTAAATTTAAAAAACAGCTGCACAAACATATTATGAAAAATCTAACAAATCCATTAAGTAAGACTGAAACCACTTATGACTTAAGCTTATTTACGCCCACTACATCTATTCATGATACTGCTCCACTCAATGAGCTAAAAACGAAAATCGGTAGGAATAAATCCGCTAAAAAACAGAGAGGTTTTAAATCTCAAATATATCCAGTATCCCCAGTTAAAAGAAATTTTATTGGCGATACAAATAGAATTCTAAAAGAAAATAAAGAACTATATGAGTCTTTACGTGATTTATTAAACTACACCATTCACACTGAATAGAAAATTGATAACATTTTCCACGCACTTACTTTTTAAACTGCATTTTCATCTGGGTATCTTGTGCTTGTTAGTTTAACGCTTTCCAAATCAAACCAACATGACACAAGGAGATGAAATTGAATACCACCTACGATGCAGTTCAAATGCTCAAACTTCCTGAGCTGATCAAACTCATAGGTTTATCTCGGTCATCCGTTTATGACCGACTAAACCCGCGCTCGAAACGTTACGACCCTGACTTCCCCAAGCCTGTGAAGTTAAATCGTGCTTCACGCTGGTTACTCAGCGAAGTAGAGGAATGGATTCGAAGCAAAATTTCCTGCCGAGATCGAGCCGATTCGGTGAGCTAATTCTGTACAAGCAGTTTCTCAAAAACATGCACGATTCACGCAACTTTTGAGTTTAGCTCTTCGGATTTGCTATAGGGTTGGATTACGGTATTTATATCATTTATATATCATTTATATATCATTTATATATCATCCACTTACTTCAAATTACTTATACAATTTGAATGATTGGATTTATGTTCATATAAATAATGCTTTGTATTTAATTATATAAATACAAGTAACGAATTTCCTATTCCGTAGCCTTAACCAATTAACCGAATGATATTCCCGCATGGACACTGTGTTAAGGCAGTGTCCAAGGGAGAGCTTTACTTAATCGTTGTGTTTTAAGTCAATTCCATTTAATTCAAGGCTTAGACATGACTAAACCCAAATTATCCAATGCAGCTGGACTGTTTACGATGTTTGATCATGAGCTTCTAGAGCAAGCGAAATTTGATCATCAACACACAGTGCTAAATCACGGTGAAAACCAGAGAGTTGCTATTCATCATCTAGACAATATCGTCACACCACTATTGCAGAAAATTGAATTTGTGCAAGCTGTCATGGCATGTAAGTCCCCTATTGTTAAGATATTACCTGTAAAACATCACGGTTTAACTGATCGTTTTTTTCGTAAATTTGCAAAACCCATTGAACCTTTAATGAACAGTTTCTTTGAACTGCTTCATGCATACACACCTCCAGAGATAGAGCCTGGTATGGCATGCCTTGCGTTTGATCATGCTCGATCTCAACTCACTCAAGATGAATTGAATGAACTGGCAACTCAAGGCGTTGGATCTGCACATCATCTTGAAACTATTCAGCCGTTTGTTGATGTCTTACTGCACTTTGTAGAGCTGATTAAGTCGTATATGAACGATCCGAAAGTCAGAAAAAAAGTCAGCGACCAAAATAACCATTGCAAAAATATGAAAATGGTTTGCGTTGAATATGTTCGGCAATTGCTGGAAGTTTACTCCAGGTTATTGGTCGTGCGAATGGATTTGTCTCTTATGCGAGATCCACAGACTTTACTGAAAAATGCCTACAGCATTAAAGAAATTCATTCTAAGAACGATCTAATTCACATCAAAGCAAGTGTTAAAAAGCTACTGAATAACAAACGGAATAATCCAGTCATGAAAATGGTTGTGGGGTATATCTTACGCTTCGAATACACCGTCCGTACTGGTTTCCATGTTCACTGTTATTTCCTGTTCAATGGGGATAAAAATTTAGAGGATATTACCCTCGCCCAAGGCATTGGCAAATTATGGAGCAAAGTTACACAAGGTCAAGGCACAAGCTATATCTGCAACATGAAGAAGGATTCTTATCGTCATTGTGGAATTGGCATGGTTCATTATGCAGATACTGAAAAACTGGGATATCTGTATAAAACCTTTGATTACATCTGCAAAACTGAACAGCTGTTTGATTTTACCAATATGAAAGGCGCACGAGGATTCCAACTTGGTGAAGCGCCAGAAAGAAAATCAAATGCTGGTCGTCCACGTAAATACGCTCAGCAACTCAATTTAAATTTTTAAATCATACCTATGATATGGGAAATACTCATGCCAAACCATGCCCGTGATATTTTAACTGCTCAAGAAAAGCTTGATTCACTGGAAATGCTGAATCATGTGACCAAAGCTGGAAATCGAGGATTTACGAATTATCCACCGAATATACAGCCTGTAGCGTTATCAATGTATAATGCTGTGGCAAAAAAAATACGCCCAGCCAAGAACTTAAAATTGTTTACACATCAGCCTTCAGGCATGCCAACTGGATTGCCGGATTTGTATCTCACTAAGCTAGGGCAATTGGTTGTACCTGTCATTCACGATTACATGCATAACCCTTTTTTGAACGGGCAATTTAGGCATATGACCGTAAATCCTTTGATTAAAGTCATGGCTGAAACATTCATAGAACATCGGCTTTCCAGTGGTTTCTTTGCAAATCGTGAATATTTCGAGCAAGCCGTGGATACTTGCTTTTCAGACTTCAAAGTTCGATGTGGAACACGCAATAGCACCAATGCATTTACTTATTGGCGAACAAGCTATGTAAAATCTCAAGGCGATATTAATCGTTTCATCGATATCATGATTGATGAATCTCCAAGGTTTGAGGTTCATTCAATTGTTGTTCAGCTAAGAAACGCGACTGGACGGATGCCTCAATTCGGCGACGAACACTTCGAAGATCAAACTGAAGCTGAAATGTTGGCTGGTCTTGTAGAGCCAATCATAAAAGCGGTCTGGCTGAACAAAGATTCAAACAATGTGATTGGCATCCTGTCTAAAAATGAGATCGATATTATCGGTGATATAAGTAAAAGACTGATTTTCTTTGTGAAAAAAGAATACACAGATATGGATAATTGGACTGATACAGAATTATTCCAAACTGTTGATCCTTTTTTTGAAAATACGATTACCCACTGTATTTCTTATGGCGACGTGCCATCAATGAATGCTGGTGTAGCTCCAATGTTCCAAGGACAGCATTTAAATTATTACGATATAAATCAGTCTGGCATTGCTCCAAAATTAAGCCGATTAAAGGCTCATCTTTACGGTACTGACTATTGGATGCGTGTTGATGGGGATAGAGCTACTATACGAATTGAACACCAATACGGTTAATATTCATTTAAAAAAATCTAACGAGCTTTTTTGCTCGTTAGATTTTTATTCTGAAGAGAATAAAAATAAAATTTAAATTAATACAAAATATTTAAAATACTGAAAAAATTTCATCGTATTCTAAAGAGTCTTTTCTCAACCCATTTAATAAAGATATTTTATCTATTTTTATGATAATACCACTATCATCAGTAAAAATATATTTACGCAATTCAGGGCTCACTACAATCACATGTGAAGTATGTCGAGAAAGACCATAACTCTGCAAACCAATTTCAATAGGGCTTTGGGTACCAAATTCTAAATATGTTGACCAGTTATAACCAGCATTTTCCTCACCTAAAACATGACAAAGAATCTTGTAATAGTGATTAAAATATTGTTCAAATACAAATGTTAAAATATTTTCGATTACAAATATTGTTTCATCAATAACCTTATTAACATGACTTAGATTTCCCCTATCAAAAGGAATTACTGGACTTTTTATATCAAGTTTAATATTTTTAGTTCGTCTAATTTGCTCATCTATAATACTATTTAAGGATTGACCAGAAATCCACTTATTCATAATCACTGAGTAATAATCTATTTTTTTAATATTTTTATCATTAATAATTTCTTTTTCATTTTCATTCCAAGAATATAATTTATAAAATTTAAATAATGTTACTTTAATATTCTCATAATCTAATTTCGGCAACTTGCATAAAGCACCATTAGCACAAATATATTCAAATACTTTTTTATGTACACTAAAATCTAATGACTTAAAAGAATCCAATATTTCAACAGGTATATCTTCAATTTTTTTTGCTTTTTCTTGTATAACATTAATTACATCTTCCCTATTAAAATCAGAAAGTCTTTTTAATAAAAAACTTTTATTAAAATCATTATATCTAACAGTATCTATAGATAAAATATTTTTTAAGTATTCTGAAACTTTATCATCTTTTTTTAGATTTTTTTCCTCATTAGTAAAACTTTTTTTAATTATATCAATACTTTTTTCAGTATACATTTTTCTATCAATAGTCGTTAAAAGAGTATTATCTTCTTTATCAAATATAGTTAAATCATCCCATCTATATAAAGTATCACTTTGAATACAAAAAATATTTCCTGAAAGCTCTTTTCTGTATCGCCCAGCTCTACCAGCTAGATTCCAAAAAGCAATGGTTTTATTTGGATTAAAAGTCTTATCTTTGTTTAAACGAATTTTCTTATCGCAATTAATAAATATATTTTTAGTTGGCATGTTCACACCTTCGACTAATGTTGGTGTACAAAATATAAAATTAATCTCACCATCTCTAAAAAGTTTTTCTATTAAATTCCTAATAATATGAGGTAGTTGCCCATGATGATATGCTATTCTTTTTTCTAGAAATTTTGTTAAGTAATATTCATCATGAATAAATTCAGAAATTTTATTAATAGCATCACTAATGGCATCAGATAGTGGAATATCTCTTTTTTCTATATTTTCATAGAAATCAAAAGCAGTATTAATTGCTTTTTCTCGTGATGAACAATAAATCATGTTTGAATTATTATTCACACCAATTTTATAAATCAATTGATTTGATTTTCGGACAGTTTTTAGTATATCTAAATTAAGTGAAATAGAATTGTTTTTATAAATATAATCTATTGAGTTTAGCTTAAAATCAATTAAAAATAAGTTTTGAGTAACAGGGGCTTCATTAACCTTAACTGAATATCTTTTATCTTTACCAAACAGCTCCAAAAAAATTTCCGGATTTGCAATATTAGGTGAAGAAAAAACTAATTTGGTATTTTCAAATCTCTCTAAAGTCTTATCAATTGCATTATATGCTGTAAGGCTTCTAATATCCGTATTTGAATCATTTGATAACTTATGGGCTTCATCACAGAACAGAAAATCTATACTAATATTAATATTTTTAGAATAGAGACTTAACAACCTTTCAGGTGTTAGAATAAAAATATAGTTAAGATTATTATTAAAATCCACAAAATTTCCGTGATTTAAAACAACATATTTTCTTTCTAAAAGTAGAGTTGAAAATTCTGTTTTAATATCAGATGTGAATTGATTGATCAAAGCTTTACTTGGAACTAAGACAACAATATTACTATCACTATCCACCATTATTTTTTTTATATATTTTTTAATTATAAAAGATTTACCTAGGGATGTTGGTCCACTGAAACTAAAGTGAGGTGCACTAATCATTTTATTATAAATATCAAATTGTGTATCAGTAAAAACTACACCATTTTCAATTCCCTGATTTATTTTTTTTGCTTCAAGTTCAAATCTTCTATCAAAAGGTAAAAATGAGTATTCAAAATTTAATGCGTATAAACCTAATTTAGAATAAACTGCAGCTGAATAAAATTTAAAATCTTCTGTGTTTTTGTAAAATACTTCCAATAAACTTATTAAATGATATGCTTGCATACGTGCTTCTTGAATATCACTACTAGCAAGTAAATCAATAAATCTATATAAATCCTCTTTTTCCTTTGTAGATAAATTAGATAAATTTTTATTATCAATTATTTTTTTAGAATATAGCTTAATTAATTTCCCTACTATTGAATTAAAATATTGATTATTCTTAATTTGCTCAAAAATAAATTGTCCCAAATTTTTCATCACAAACTCTCTAGAAAATCAAATTTAAATTTTTCTGTATCTTCAAATGGAACAAAAAAACAATCTATAACAGCATCAAGCATACTTATGCTATCAAAACTATCTTTAAATTTTTGAGTAGAATTTATTATATCACTGACAATGTATTTTTCTAATTCTATTAGAAACTTATCCTGTTGTAACAAACCCCACGACGATTCTAATTTCTTATCATAACCAATGAATATTGCAATTCTATCAACACATGTGTAAACATCCCCTTTTTCATTTGGCATAATTAATTTGGCTAATATTTCACACTCTTCTTTTGTATAAATATTATCCAAAAATGAATTATCTATTAAACCCCCAAAAGGTTTCAAATCTGGAAATTTTGTAATAATTTCATCAATTGCTTCTTTAAAACTTCCACACAAATCCTTTGAAAATAGTGCAATACTATGAATTATTTCAATAGTATCTTTATTTTCACCAAATCTTATATGTGCTCCTTGAAAAACAGAATTTTGATTTTGATGAGATGAATATAATTTAGGTGCATTACAATAAGCTTCTAAAAAACCTTGCAATAATATTTCCGGCAATTTCTCATCAGAACTTAGTGCAATAAAATTTTTATAACTTTGATGAATACATAGATTTTTATCATCACTACTTTCAATTTTTTTCAACTCTTTTCTTGAAAGAGTAAAATTAGGTATACAATCAATCAATCTAGACTTAATTAAATCGTAGTTATACTTCTTTCCTTCTAAGGCTAATCTATAGAGGTTAAGTTCTCTACTTTCAGGAAAAGCTATGCTATGTTTAATGCTTACAAAGCATTCTTTAAACTTTGTTTTAATTAATGGGTTAAACCCATCTGTATTATTTATATATTCTAGTTTTGGATATCCTTTGTTAGCTAAAATATCATTTATACTTGAGTCAATAAACTCCCCTAAACCAGTACCTAACCCTGCTGTGTCAGTATATATACCTACTAGAATACCTATTTGATTATCTTTTTTAAGTAGGCCTGAACCAGAGTTTCCCGCCATATTTTCTACAGAGGTATGTTCTAAATCAGAAGTCGTATCGCCATTAATATTTACAAAAAACTTATTCTTATATATAGCAAAATCTTTATAAACAATTGGTTGTTGTTCATTATGACCTAAAATACTTGGATAACCACAACTATACAAATTCGTATTAGAGTCTATATCTTTATCTAAGTCTATTTTAACTTTTGGCAGTTCTATTAGTTTTTTATGAAATTCATCTTTAATTACCAAAATAGCAATATCTTTATTATCAAAAAAAATTACATCGTTTATAGACATTTTTTGATAACCGTCTATTTCCGGTCTATCAAGTTCAATATTATCTAAACAGGCTGACATTTCACTGCAATTTTCGCATTTTAGCCTTTTCTTCAGCCAACATTGTTTTACCTCTTTCTCACATACACTATGTTTGGCGGTCAGAACATAAGTATGTGTTCCATTTGGGTAGAGAATGCCACTACTATAATTTTTATTATTGACAACACGTATTGATAATTTTTCTGCAACATTAAGACTCATACGACAGACATACCCCACGTTCAATGTTACTAGGAAAATTTACATTGATACTTTCTTCATTAAGAAAAATACTTCTTAATTGCTGATTATCATAAGAAAAATAAAATTTCGTTTTATCTAAACCATTATTCTTTAAGATACGACATAGTGCTTCTTTATCTGGATGATAATGGCTTTTATTTGCATTTGAAGATATTATAAAATTTTCACATTCTAATAAATTCAATAACTCATCATTTGTATTTTTGCGACTACCATGATGCGAGACTTTTAGGGCATCTATTTTTATTCTTTTACCCTTATTTATCTTGTTTAAACTCTCTACTATTACGCTAGGATGTGCATCTGACAATAATAGAAATTTCTTTGTTTCCCACTCTAATAATAATGCAACACTCGATCCATTTACTTCTGCTGTATCTTCTTCAAATTTATATAAATTATTTAAAACTTCTTCATAACTTAAGTCATGATCAAAACCTTTTTTACTACTAGATTTTTCTATTTTTCTCTCACCAGTTAATGACATTTTAGGCCAGTATTCATTAAGAATTCTTAATTTTTCAATGCTCGGTGAAAGGACTGTTATTTTTAAGTTTTCAATTATCTCCTCCTTTCCTACCCCTACTATTTCTTCACTCCATCTCTGATCATTTTTTAACAATTGATATAAATCATAGTCTTGGTTTCTAGATGATTTCGATATACCTTTAACAGATTCTAAGATTTCATACTTTTGAGTACCATTAAAACTTGTTTTGAAATAATCACTGATACTTTTTTCACTATTGAACAATATTTTTTTTATTTTCTGATTTAATTCATCATCAGCTAAAATTTTTAAAACACCTGAAATATGATCATCATCACTATGGGTGACAACTAATAAATCAATGTTCCCATCATCGCCTTCTTTCAATATTTCTAGAATAGTTTTTCTTAACTTATTGAACTCTATTTTAGTTCTATTGCCTCCATCTATCAAAATATGTCTATATATTCCTTCATTATTTTGGAATTGGAATAGAAGACAATCCCCCTGACCTGCCGGCAGCGCATACAGTTTAGCTTGTTTTTTATTCATTAATCTTCCAATTTTTAAACATCTATTTATCATAAAGTGAACAAAATCAATTTAATGATTTGGCTATATATGTAGAAGTTTATTTGATTCCAATTTTTTTAACAATTGATTACCGTTTTATAAAAAAAAATTCTATTTATTTAACAATTATAAGTCTATACGTAGATCGTCTACGCATAGAGTTAGCTTTCATCAAATCAAAACAGAGACTGCATGTTGTATTCTTCTTGAATTGACAGCATGGTTCCAATGGTCAGCGTTCTCCATTAGATTATGAAAAAGCCCATCAAGATGGACTGCTCCCAGTATCCTAGACATGAGACAGCCTCATTTTGAAGCTGCTTCAAAGGCTTCCGGACTCATCCCGTCGAGATGCGAATGACGCCTGATTCGATTGTAAAACATCTCGATATAATCAAACACATCTGCACGTGCCATTTCACGTGTTTTATAGATTCTCTTTTTAATTCTTTCCTTCTTCAAGCTGCTAAAAAATGATTCTGCAACAGCATTATCCCAACAGTTGCCTCTGCGGCTCATACTCGGAACTAAGTTATGCTTCTGACAGAATTTCTGCCAGTCTCCGCTGCTGTATTGTGAGCCTTGGTCTGAGTGTATGATCACAGATTCGTTGGGTCTACGTCGCCATACTGCCATTAAAAGTGCATCTAAAACGATATCCTTGGCAAGCGTAGGTTTCATTGACCAACCGATGACTTTCCTTGAATATAAATCGAGAACCACAGCCAGATATAACCAGCCTTGCCAGGTGCGTATGTAGGTAATATCAGTTACCTGAGAAACACTGTTTCGTAAGGTATCAGGTGTGTTTACAACAAATTCTCGATTTAAATGGTTAGGTGGCACAATCTGAGGACGACCACAGCCATAACTTTTATGCTTTTTATATCCTCGAACAGCGGCAATGCCATTGTTCTTCATGATCTTCAGCACACGATTAGGTCCACAACTTTCACCTAGCTCTTTAAGATCCAAAGTGATGCGACGATAACCATAAATGCCATAACTTGCATCATAAGAAGAACGAATGAGCTGTAATAACCGCTTGTCTTCAATAGTCCTGCCTGATTCGGGTTCATGCAACCAGGCATAATAGCCAGCACGAGCAATCTTAAGAACCCGACACATCGTTTTAATTTTAAACTGATGGCTGTATTCGAGGATAAACTGATACTTCACTCGGGCAGGCTTGCAAAGTACCTTGCGGCCTTTTTTAAGATGTCCCGTTCCTCTTCAGTCTGTTTAAGCTGACTTTTAAGGCGAAGGATTTCTTTCTTTGCTTCGAGAAGTTCATGTTCATCAGGGTTGTTGCGTAAAGGCTGTACCGCCTTTAGCCATTTATAAATGCTGTGCTGTGATACACCTAAACGTTCTGCGACATCTGGGACAGAATAGCCACGTTCAGTAATCAATTTAACAGCTTCATCTTTAAATTCTGGGGTATATCGTTGTCCACTCATAAGGTTCTCTCCTATGCAAAAAGAATAGACGAAATTTGTCTAGGAGAGTGGTGGCAGTCCAGATGGGCATGGAAATACTACCCTTTCATTGGTCATTCACTGGCAAGTTTCTCCATTCCTATTAAAAGATAAGAGACAGCCTTTCTAACGATCAAACAAGCTATATTCAGCTCGAATATTGAGTTCAGGATCATTAAAAATCATGCGTACTAGAATGCTTCTGAATTTTTGATTGGGTACTTTAGATCGAAGCTATTCATCCAATGGATATTGCACACAGCTACTTTACTTATTGTGGATTTAGCTGGTAATAGCGAATTGACCATCCTATTCAAGATGTCTCTTTCCATTCTATTCAACACTCTTACCCATACTAATTTGTCCAAGTATTGGTGTTGTAATGGCTCGACCTTTATGCATGTTTGTTTTTCTTTTGAGTAAATTAAATAAACATAAAAAATCCCATGCAATTAGCATGAGATTTTAGGTTGAATAATTTGGTTAAGCATTTATAGGCTAATGCTGTTCTCAATCAGCATTACAATAGATTTCATCTAACTCTAAAAAGTTTTTTGATTAGCTTTCTATACTATATAAATTCAAAAAAATTTTAAGTCATCAAATATGACCTTTTTTTTCAACGTCCTCAGAACTTTCACCATATGTTTCAAAGAAATCATTTTCAATAAAAGCTTCACAATAATCACTTGGCAAACCTGTAATATTCATCATAAATTCAATTGAATTTTCAACGTCAAACTCTAAAAGTGTAAGCAGCTGAGCATAAGCTTTTCGATCTTCTTTAGCTTGATCAACATCTTCAGGATTAGGATCTTCAATAATATCAATTAAATGCATATATCGCCAATGAGCCCTCTCCAATTTCTCAAGTACAAATGAATCCAAACTTTCTAAAATTTTTTTAGCCGCTTCTATTTTCATTAAATCACCTTTTGATTTGATCGAAATCAAATTCAATATATTTTAAATATATTGAATTTTCTTGTTTTTTACTAAAAATTGCACAGGTAGCTACAATATACACTTTCCATGTAAGAAAATGCTTTATGTGAAGTAATGGGATTTTTAGCATGTAGCTGTGTATTAATTTATCTTAAATTATCATAATGATAGATGCTAAAACGCTGTATATCAAACTAAGTTGTGGAAACTAATTCTAATATTCAAGGTGTAAATCCAATAAAGCCATTGTATCCAAGCTGATTGAATCTCCAATAAATTGTTTGATTCGCCTGGTCTTGATCATCCACAATTCCGTCATCAACATATATGGATTCAGTCCTCATGCGGCAGCGTAGTCACTACTGCCGAGGCCTTTCCTGCACACTTCCAGCCATTCGACCTGACTTAAGTTTTGATATTTACAAAGCGTTTGACGCTAAAAAGTTTTTGTCGGCTGGCATCTGCAACTGAAATTGCATTGTTTGGGTTTATCAAAGCTGAATTCATAGCGGTTTCTTGTAATTGTGAAATTTGGAGCATAACAAAGCCGCATCCGAAGACGCGGCTTGAATAGAGAAGCATTTGTGTAAATGAGTTCAGAAAAGGGATGCAACAGCGTTAAGCTGTGCTTAGGCAATCATGCGAAGCGCCTGTTCCAACCCTCGCTGCTTGAGTCCTGCGCCTGCACCGAACCATGCTGAATCCAGACGATGATCATTACTCATCGCGCGGCGCTCATGATCAGCAAACTCAGTAATGCTGCACAGCAAGCCATACGCCGTATCTTTGACTGAGCTGAGTTCAGCCCCTCGGCCCTGACCATTAAACATATTCATGGCTTTGCTCATGGCACGTCCGTTCGGTTCAGTCTTGTTTGTCGCTGGATTGGCTTGGGATGCGGCATTGCGATAGAATTGAATAATGTTTTCCTCCTGATCCTGACTACTAAAGCTAGTGTTGTTAAAAACAGCATCAAAATAGGCAGCTGCTTCACCCTGGGTGACTTTACGCTGACTCAGCTGTTTCATTTCATACATATGTTCTTCCCAGGTACGCACTGAAATGCCCAGTTGCTGCTTGACCTTCTCTGCATCGAAACGAGTACTGTGTGGTACTTTAACTACGCCTGCACTGCTGCTCTGTCCACGTAAAGCAATCGTCAGAGTGTTGTTACACACCACGCGGATATTGGTGAACTGTGCAGTAGTGGCTAAGGTGCCATCACAAGCTGTCGCCAAAAGAATATAACCATTACTCACATCCTTGCCTTTGAGTGCAGTCGTTTGCCCAGTACGTGCTAACGCCCAGAACTTCTTGCCGCCCTTCAATATCCCAGCTGTTTCCAGTTCAAAGCCTGATTGTTCAGTCAGATCCCGATAAAACTCCAGAATTTCCATCGGCTGGACTTCCTGATAGCGCTGACTCACCACCGATAAAGGAGCATGGGTATCGGAACGATACAATACCCGTTGTTCTTCATAAGGCATGATGATGCTTTGCCCGCGTTCGTTTTGTGCCATATAACTGACATTAGAAGATTCAATGCGCCAATCCATGCCGGCCTGCTTGGCCCAAATTTCAATCGGCTGATTCTGAGAGAGTTGGTTGCCTAGACCATGCCAAGGTGTGTCACCGATATAAGCCATTTGTTCGATTTGATGTGCCATAGTGAAGATTCCTGAAATTGATTGAATTAAAATATTTGAAAGTAAGTGAACCAAATGCCAACTAAGGCTTGACCCATGCAAAATGCTGCCGGCAGTCCAAACAGAGATATTGATCTGCTTGACTGTAATATTTTTCAAAGTAGTATTGGCTAACTACCACCAGCACCCCGCCGATTACGACACCCACGGCCGCACCTGCCGCAGGTGAAAAGCCAGCCTTCTTGGCAAGCTTTGCTCCCAGCAAAGCCATTTGTGCCGGTGAAATACAGCTCTGCAGCTGTTCAAAATAGTTTGAATTTCCTGATGCGGTCTGTTTGACATTGCCCGACTGGCAGTAGGGACATTGAATTATGGACACGATGTATTCCTTATAAATAAGTTCAGCTCTAGACTTCTGAGCAGCGGGCATAAAAAAACCGTGCCCCTTTAAGGACACGGTTTAGCTTTGGACTCATGATTTAACTGAGCCGATTAAAACTCATTACTATGCTGTTTTTACTGGAAACTGTAGCTGGCTGTCCCTTGTTCTGTTTCAACATCCACACGTACGACATTATCGTAACCGCAGCCGGTTAACTTCAGCCTTAAGCGCAAGCCCATTTTAAAGTACTGCGGGTACTCCAGATATCTGCGATAACCTTCATAACTGCATTCGCCATTGTTAATTAAAACGTTGGTAACATTAATTGGATCCGGACTATTGGAACGGATGGTGAGTACATTCGCCACTTGATTTTGTGCATACCAGTTGCTGGTATCCTCTACATTCATTTCAACAGAAAAGTATTGGGATCAAGGCTAGAGCTGCACCCGGACAGCACCATGCCTGCTGCAGCTGTCACTACCAGCAGAATAGATTTAAAACTTCTGTTCATAAAAATCATCCTTAGCAGTAGTTGTAGCTCACGCCGTAATCACCCGTCTCTAAATCGATACTGACCAGATGTATTTCACAATCTGAACCATTATCAAATTTATACACGTAGTAACGGTTGCCTGCCTGTTCCGACTCTAATGCACCGTGCTCCTGCAAGCTAAAACCGCTCACTGGTTTACCCGTATCTTTAGCGGCTTTAGCAAACACGTACTGCTGATACTTGTCTATATTCTTCTGTTCAAATTCCGGCAGGTCGGCATAAGGCAGCATCGACAGCAAGGTATCTGCAGCTTTTAAGTTCTTATCAAACTCAAAACTCAGCAGCTCAGGCCCATTCCCTTCAGAACTTTGACTCTTACTTGCAGCAGTCAGCTCCTGTACATCAACTCCATCTACTTCCGCAGCAGGAATGCCTTCTGATGCAGCAGTCGTTTGCACAGGCTTCTGAACACTGGACTTGGCACTGAAAAAATAGAATCCGGACACGATAACAATGGTCAAGGCCAGAATAGCGGCTAAGCCCAAAATGGTTTTTTGGTTCATCTCCAATCTCCCACCCTTTAGTTGGGTACAGTGACTTGACCATTCTGAGCATTGAAGTGAACGAAGCGTGGACAGCCACCTTGAAAGTTCACCGTGAAATTACGCCAACCACGGTTCCCCGGATTGGTTTTATACATGCACTGATACACACCGCCACCCAAATTTCGAGCCTTAACAAAATAGGCTTCACTGGCTTGTGCAAACCAGCCGGCCTGCGTCCATGACGCGTATGCAAGAAGTGATGAAATTAGGGCAGTTTTTAGGAAAGTTTTTAACATAGTCATTTTCTCTTTTACAGGCATCACCGGTCTTCAGCAGATCCCGTGTCCCCCATGCAATATTTGTTGGAATGAATATCTAAGTTTTTGAATTTTTTATAGACGATAAAGCGTACAGATCTACTTAGCTCAAAACAGCATTAGAGATTCATCTTCATATCGGTAATATGTATTTGAAAAAGTTTTATTCTTAAATGTCATAGACACAGCTATGCACAACAGCATGCAATCTAATAACCAATCAACACAAATACTGAAAAAGAGAAATTTAAAAGACGATCTTGATGTAAGCGCATGGCGTACTCCTTTGTTTTAAAAGAATTCTGCCAAATCACTGTCAATTGATGGTGGCAGAACGAAGGAGGGTTGACAGACTGGTAACAAAGAAACCAGCACGCGCAAGCGCGTCCCCCCTCCGCCCTACCGCAAAGAAGGGGGACGAACGGGTCCACAACATGCAAAATCAGATTTCACATATTGTCTTTGTTAATGGGTCTGTCAAAACCCACTGACGATGTAGGTCAGTAGGTTAAGGATAATCTGCACGGTGCAGAGCGTCAAGCTAGCTAAACAAATGAATATTTGAAAAAATTTAGAAGTGGAAGTCGTTGTAGTGGCATTATAAATATAGTTTGCTTTAGACAGCGTTTTTTAAACTGCATTCCTTTATCTTCCGAATACAACTTAATAAAGCCAAGTCAATCCAAATTTTGATGTGGGGTAGGTTGAGGGGTAAAACTACAGATAAAAAATAAGCCCTTGTAAAAACAAGGGCTTATTTAGATATTTGGCGG
>JAEAMF010000567.1_pt1 | contig 42828 bp, 32 predicted proteins | sample 8958721 | NCBI WGS metagenome assembly JAEAMF01 (sample SAMN16933255, study PRJNA681124) | bioreactor sludge metagenome | isolation source: anaerobic bioreactor treating anionic surfactant - SDBS | place: India: Bengaluru | collected 2019-02-28 | reverse complement strand
CCATGTCGTACGTCCCGGTCAGCGGGTCGCCGTCGGAGTCGGTCAGCTTGCCCTGATAGTTGATGAGTTGGGGCGTTGAGATTGCGTCGGTCTCCGCTTTGGGAGCCGACGGTTGTGCCGCGATGGCCGCACCTGCGAACAACAGGCACAGTATCGCCGCGAGATAGGACTTCGGCATGGGACCTCCTTTGTAGGTCATTCTCTTGCCTCGAGAGGGACCTGGCCGGCCGCGCTCACGCGCGACCGCCAACGCGCTTTGACAGCTCAGATGTAACCCGACTGCAGTTGGATAGTACCGCCCCCAAGCCCCTTGTCAACCGCTCTGATGCGGACCCGAAACCGACATAGGGTCAACCGCAGAGGCCGCAGAGCCAGAGAGGTACACAATAACACCAAGAGGGACTTCTCACCCGTGCGGTGCGGACGCCGGATTCGGAGTCCGGGGTATGGGTTCCGGGAGGCGGGTCCCGGGCCCCTGACCCCTGGTCCCTGGTTCTTGGCGCTCTCTCTCCGCTTTGCGGTGCTTGGCGCTCTTTGCGGTTCCCCGGTGGTCTATATCGGTTCCCGGGAAGACAGCGGCCGGTTGTCCTTATTAGTACAACCCCGTACAACCAGGACGGCGCTGGCAAACGCTGCTAGACCAATACCTTGCCGCGCAAGTCGGGGTCTGTGACACCGCACCCGGGGAGCTGCCTGCCGGCTTGCCTTTCGGTTTGGGCTCGACCTTGTCTGTCTGCCCGGCTCTCAGGCTTCTTTTCTGTCTGGCTGTCCTTCAGGTTGTCCTGCTGGTTGTTGTCCCATTTCTGGACTTCGGTGTCCGCTTGGCTGTCGGCGAACGTGTCTGCTTCTCTGTGACGGTGGCCTTCACGCAGGTTGTCGCCGTGTTTGTGCGGCTGGGTCTGAACTCGCAGGTCGCGCTGCCTGAATCGCTGCCTGTGGTTCTTCGTCTGCGCGGCAGCCTGGCGGCGAAGGCGCTTCTGCCGCCGGACCGGGCTGCAGAGCCGCGCCTCCGGAGAATCCTCGCCGCCTTGACCTGTCGCGGCTGATTGCTACACTGGCCCTGCTATGAACAAGTCGCCCTGCCTGCTGCTGCTGCTCGCCGGCCTGGCCTGCGCCGCGCCCCAGCCCGCCGCGCCGGCGGCGAGCATCTCGGCCTCGCGCCAGAATGCTATCACCACGGCGGCCCAGAAGGTCAGCCCGGCCGTGGCTTCGATTGTCGTCACCCAGGTCCAGATATACACCTATGATCCGTTCGGCGGGTTCGGCATCGACCCGTTTTTTCGTGACTTCTTCCCGCGCCGTCAGTACCGCGAAGAAGTGAAGTCCATGGGTTCGGGCGTCATCATCTCCCAGGACGGCGACTGCCTGACCAACGCCCACGTGGTGCGCAACGCCACCGCCATCCGGGTCACCCTGCCCGACAACCGCGAGTTCGACGCCGAGGTCGTCGGCCGTGACGATAACCTCGACCTCGCGCTGCTCAGAGTCAAGGGCAGCAGCCTGCCGACCGCCCGGCTCGGCACCTCGTCGGACCTCATGATCGGCGAGTGGGCCATCGCCTTCGGCAACCCGTTCGGTTTCCTGCTCGAGGACGCCCAGCCTTCGGTCACGGTCGGCGTCATCTCGGCCCTGCACCGCGAAGTCAAGTCCCAGGGCGAAGGGGAGTTCTCGGACATGGTCCAGACCGACGCCGCCATCAACCCGGGCAACTCCGGCGGCCCGCTGGTCAATGCCGACGGCGACGTCATCGGCATCAATACTTTCATCTTCAGTCATTCGGGCGGTTCCGAAGGCATCGGCTTTGCCCGGCCCATCGACGAAGTGAAACGGTTCATCGCCGAAACCAGGGGCACCGCCGCCGCCCAGCCGGAGAAGCTCGTAACCGCGCTCGGCGCCAGCGTGTCGGACATCACCGGCGCGCTGCGCCGCCGCTTCCGGCTCGCCCACAGCCAGGGCGTGGTCGTCGTCGAGGTCGAGCCGGGCAGCGCCGCCGCCGGCCTGGGCATGGCCACGGGCGACGTCATCCTGATGTGCCAGGGCAAGGTCACCCGGACCGCCGCGGCCTTTGCCCAGCAGTGCCGCGCGCTCGGCCCGGTCATCAACATCGTCATTGACCGCCAGGGCGAGCAGATAAGGCTGCTCTCACGAAGATGATAAAACGCTACACGACACCCGAGATGGCCGCCCTCTGGACCGAGGAGGCCAAGTTCCAGTCCTGGCTGCTGGTCGAAAAGGCGGTTGCCCGGACCCAGGCCGAGTTGGGGCTCATCCCCGGGCCTGCCGGCAAGGCCATCCAGCACGCCAGCTTCAAGTTGGACGAAATCGCGAAGTTCGAAGCCGAGACCAACCACGACGTCATCGCCTTCACGCGCAGCGTCGCCAAGAGCGTCAGCCGGTACGGCAGCTACGTCCACTTTGGCCTGACTTCCTATGACGTGGTCGACACCGCCCTCTCCCTGCGCTGCCTGTCCTCCGTAGATATCCTCACCCTGGCGCTGACCGACCTGCGCCTGGCGACGGCGCGGCTTGCCCTGCGTTACCGGCGCACGCCGATGATCGGCCGCACCCACGGTGTCCACGCCGAGCCGATTACCTTCGGGCTCAAGTGCGCCTCCTGGTACGAGGAAATCAACCGGGGCATCAAGCGGCTCGAGCAGTGTCGCACCGAGATGAAGTACGGCAAGATTTCGGGCACGGTCGGGTCCTACACCCAGCTCGCACCCGATGTCGAAGCCCGGGTCCTCCGGCGCCTCGGTCTCACGCCTGAGCCGGTATCGACCCAGGTGATTCCCCGCGACCGGCACGCGCACCTCGTGGCGGTACTGGCCCTGGTCGCCACCGGGCTCGAGCGCATCGCCACCGAAATCCGCAACCTGCAGCGCACCGAGATTTCCGAAGTCGGCGAGCCGTTTGCCGCCGGCCAGCGTGGGTCTTCGGCAATGCCCCACAAGCAGAACCCGATTACCTGCGAGCGGATAACGGGCCTGGCCCGGGTGATGCGTTCCTACGTCTCGGTCGCCTTCGAGGACGTCAGCCTCTGGCACGAGCGCGACCTCTCGAACTCCGCGGCCGAACGCATCATACTCGCGGATTCGTTCACCCTGCTGCACTACCTGACAAAGAAGCTCACCGGCGTGCTGGCCGGGCTGGTCGTCCGGCCCGACCGGATGCTCGCCAACCTCGAGAGCTCGGGTGGCGTCTTCTTCTCCCAGGGATTGATGCTCCGGCTGGTCAAGGCCGGCGTGGACAAGGACCAGGCCTACCGGCTCGTCCAGGAGTTGTCTTTCGCCAGCCGCCAGGCCGGCCGGCCGCTGCTCGACCTTTGCCGCAAAGACAAGGTCGTCGCCCGCCATCTCAGCCGCAGGCAACTCGAACAGGTATTCAACCTCAAGCGCCTGCTGCGCCACGTCGACACCGTCTACCGGCGGGTCGGCCTGACGCGGCACCGCTGAAGCCCGAAGGGAGCCAAATGCCTATCATCTACCTGAAATCCGGCGGCACAGTGTCCTGTACCGGCTACACCGTCAAGGAAGGTGTAGTCAAGGCCATCGACGTCAAGTTCGCGGGCGTGACCGGCATACCGGAAGACAAGTCGGTGATGGCCGAGGCCGCCATTTCGCTGGACAACGTCCTGTTCATCACCCCGGGCAAGCTGTAGTTCCGGCATAGGTTCCATTCGTCCCATCGGTCTCATCCTGTGAACACCAAAGCTCGCGTCCTTGTCCGCGCGGTCACCGACCTCCCCGCCGCGGTATCCGAGGCGTTGGACTTCCTCGGCTATGACCTCGCCGGCAAGAAGGTCTGGATCAAGCCCAACCTGCTCGGGCCGCACGCGCCCGAGGAAGGAGTAACGACCGACCCGGAGCTGGTCCGGCACGTTGTGCGGGAGTCGAAGCGCCGCGGCGCCATCGCGGTATGGGTCGCCGACAACCCGGGCGGAGCACTGCAACGCAACGTCGCCTCCTTCATAGCGCCCACCGGCGTGGTCGAAGCCAGCGAAGGCTGCTTCCGTAGCGCATCAGAGGCCCCGGTCACGCTGCCGATGAAATCCCGCTTCCTGCCCGAAGTCCACGTTTCGCGCATCCTCAACGAGGTTGACGTCATCATCAACCTGCCGGTCTTCAAGACGCACGCCCTCACCATTCTGACCGGCGCGGTCAAGAACCTGTTCGGCATCATCCCGGGTGGCCAGAAGTCACGCCTCCATACTGTCGTCAGGACGGCGGATGAATTCGGCGAGCTGCTCGTGGACATCTACCAGGCGGTGCCCATCCCGGTCCTGAGCATCATGGACGCGCTGCGGGGCATGGACGGACAGAACGGCCCTTCCGGCGGCCGGGTGCTCAGGCTCGGCCGACTCATCACCGCCCGCAACCCGGTCGCGCTCGACGTGGTTATGGCCGCGATGGCGGGCGCTAATCCGGCCCGGATACCGATCACGCGCATCGCCGGCGAGCGCGGGCTCGGCCCGACCCGGCTGGATGACGTGGCGGTGACCGGCGACTGTCGGAAAATCCCGGGCTTTCGCCTGCCTTCGGCCCGACTCTCCGGCGGCCTCTCCGGTCTCGCATCGGCCGTGGCGTATCCGCTGATACGACGATGGCCGCTTCTCGACCGCCGGCCATGCACGCGGTGCCGCCGCTGTGCCGACAACTGCCCGGCACGCGCGCTAACGATGAAACCGTTCCCGACCATCGACCGCACAAAGTGCATCACCTGCTACTGCTGCGCCGAGCTCTGCCCGACTCGAGCGATGGTCGTTCCCGGTCGGTGGCGCGGCCTGGCCGGCCGCATCTTCGGCCGCTAGCGCCGCTTCTTCGTTCGGCCGCCCGGCCCCAGGGTGTCGTCCTCGAGCCGCTGCCTGACGGCCTTAATCCGGTCCCTGATATCCGCCGCCTTCTCGAACTCGAGGTTCTGGGCCGCCTGTTCCATCTGCTGCTGGAGCTGCGCGAGCAGCGCTGCCGGGTCCTCGGTCGGCTCGGTCCCCCAGTCCCCGGTCCGCCACTCGCCCTCACCTTCCGGCCCGGGCCTGGCGTCCGCGACCGAGGTCGTCAGCCGGACCTGGTCGATCGACTTCTCGATAGTCCGCGGCACGATGCCGAACTCCTGGTTGTGAGCAAGCTGCTTCTGCCTCCGGCGCTCGGTCTCTTTCAGCGCCTGGCGGATTGAACCGGTGATGTTATCGGCGTACAGGATGACCTCGCCTGACACGTTGCGCGCCGCCCGGCCCGCGGTCTGGATGAGCGACCGTTCGTCGCGCAGGAACCCCTCCTTGTCCGCGTCCAGTATCGCCACCAGCGACACCTCGGGCAGGTCCAGCCCCTCGCGCAGCAGGTTGATGCCGACCAGCACGTCGAACTCGCCCAGCCTCAGGCCCCGCAGGATCTCGACCCGTTCGATCGCGCCAATCTCGGAGTGCAGGTACTTGACCCTGATACCCATCTCGGCCAGGTACTCGGCCAGGTCTTCGGACATCCGCTTGGTCAGGGTGGTGACCAACACGCGTTCGCCCCGGCCCGCCCGCTCGCGCACCTCGGCGATCAGGTCATCCACCTGGCCTTTGGTCGGCCTGATGGTCATCTTCGGGTCAACCAGCCCGGTCGGCCTGACCACCAGTTCGGCAACGTGGCCCTTGCTGACCTCGTGCTCGTACGGCCCGGGCGTCGCCGACGTGAACACCGCCTGGTTCACCAGCGAAAGGAACTCGTCGAACCGCAGCGGCCGGTTGTCGAGGCACGACGGCAGCCGGAACCCATAGTCGACCAGCGTCTGCTTGCGCGCCCGGTCGCCGTTGTACATCCCCTGGACCTGGGGCAAGGTCGCGTGCGACTCGTCGATAATCATCAGGTAGTCCGGCGGGAAGTAATCGAGCATGCAGTACGGCCGCTCGCCGGTCCGCTTGCCCAGCAGGTGCCGCGAGTAGTTCTCGATGCCCGGGCAGTACCCGAACTCGCGCATCATCTCCATGTCGAACTTGGTCCTTGTCTCGAGCCGCTGGGCTTCGAGCAGCTTGTTCTGCGACTTGAGCTCAACCAGTCGCTGCACCAACTCGCGCTCGATGGACTGCATCGCGCCTTCTATCTGGGGCGTGGTCGTGACGAAGTACTTCGCCGGGTAGATGACCGCCCGCTGCTTCCGTTCGGTGACGTCCCCGGTGACCAGCTCGAACACACTCAGCCGCTCGACCCGGTCGGCGCCGAACTCGACCCGCAGCCCTTGGTCCCGGTGCGAAGGGTGGACCTCGACCACGTCGCCTCGCACCCGGAACGCCGACCGCTTCAGGTCGAAGTCGTTGCGGGTGTACTGCAGGTGGATGAGCTTCTCGACCAGCGTGTCCCGGTCCAGCGCCTGGCCCTGCTCGACCGGCAGCAGCGCGTCCTTGAACTCCCAAGGTTCGCCGATGTTGTAGATGCAGGACACCGATGCGACCACGACGACGTCGCGCCGCTCCAAGAGGCTCGACGTCGCGCGCAGCCGCAGCCGCTCGATCTCCTCGTTGATCGACGCATCCTTCTCGATGTACAGGTCATGCTCGGGCACGTACGCCTCGGGCTGGTAGTAGTCGTAGTAGGAAATGAAGTACTCGACCGCGTTCTCCGGGAAGAACCCCTTGAACTCGCCGAACAGCTGCGCGGCCAAGGTCTTGTTGTGCGAGATGATGATCGCCGGCCGGTTCAGCCGGGCGATGACATTGGCCATCGTATAGGTCTTGCCCGAGCCGGTGACCCCGAGCAGGGTCGAGAACTTCGCGCCCGAACCCAGGAACCCGCACAGCCGGTCAATCGCCTCGGGCTGGTCGCCGGAAGGCTGGAACGGAGCGTGGAGTTTGAACCGGCTGCCGCTGTTCATGGCTGGTGTGGCGAGATTCTAGAACCGGCTCGACCCCGGTCAAGCCGCTCATGCCGACACCGACGTAGTATGCCAGGCCGCATCACCGGTGACGCCGGGGGCGACCCGCGGGGTCACCCGGAGAGTCACTCGGAGGGTCACGAGGGAGGTAACCGGGAAGGTCAGTCAGGGAGTCACGAGGGGAGCGAAGAAGCAGGTTACGGTCCGAGTCACAGGGCGGGTGACGGGCGGAGTGACAAGGGAGGTGACCGGCGAGGTAACCGGGAAGGTAACCCGGGAAGTGACCCGGGAGATTACCCGGGAAGTGACCGAGGGGCTGACCGGCCCGGTGACACGGCGAGTAACGGAGGGATAGACCCGGGGGGTGCGGGAGGGGGAGAAAGGGAAAAGTGAATAGTCAATTGAAAATCAGGAACTTAGGCCCGAAATCTGCCTCTGGGCAAAGCTTACAATGATGTAAGCAGCCGGCCAGCGCGAACCAAGTGCTGACCGGCTGCTCCTCTCTCTGGTGTGTCTAGCGCTCCAGCACAACCTTCCAAGGTTTCCCAGGTTCCCCAAGTCTCCAAGTCTCTTCAGGTCTAGGTTCTCAAAACCGCCATGTCAATCGGTCGAACGCCTCTCGAGAACCCGGATTCCAGTTGACGTGGGTATGTAGACGCGGCTCCGGTCCGGCAGCAGGATTGTCGGCCCGGCGACGCCCGCTCCCGAGAAACAGTAGTTGCGGAGGAGGTAGTTGTCGCTTCGCCGCAGAACTGCCAACCGGCTGCTGTACTCCCCTGCGGCGGTGAGGTAGAGGCAGCTGCTGTCCGACAGCATGGTGACGTATCGGACGTCACTGAAGTACATCGAGTCGTAGCAGACCTTTGACAGGACGTCCAAGCTCGATGCCTCCAACAAAGCGAGATTCCGATGAGACGGGCAGGCTACATATGCGGTCTCACCACCAGGACTGAACTGGCAGTCAGTCGGGCCGCCCAAGACTTTCGCCGACAAAACCACCGTGTTGTCCGCCGTCCTGACGACAGTCACGAGGTTGTCGCTCTCCGACCCGACGTAGTAGTACTCGCCGCCAGGTCTAACCGCCACGAACGATGGAGTGCCCTGGACATCAATCCGTGCGACGCACGAGTCGCTGTCGGTGCGATACACGGAGACCCGTTCGGCGTTGGAGTGACCCACGTACAGCAGGCTGTCATCAGGGGTCAGGGCCATGCAGCCCGGTCGATAGGCCATTCCGATTGTGTCGGCTATCACGTTGTCCAATGTCCGGACGACCGACACCGTGCGGCTGCGGGCGTTGGCGACATAGATGCGCTCTCCGGAGTGAGACGAGATGCAGCACACCGGTGAATCCTGCACCGGTATCACGGCGAGTATCGAATTGGTGCCGGTCTCGACTACCGAGACAGAGTCAACCTCCGCCCGCGCGAAGTAGAGCCGGCCTCCATCAGGCACGACGCAACCCCACACGTGACGACCGGGGCCAATCTGAAAAGTACTGCCCAGTGAGTCGGGGAATGCCATTGTGTCGCCAAGGATGCGGATGACGTGAGGTTCGGAAGGATCTGAGTAGACTGGCTCGCCCAGTGACGGAACGATATAGGCCCAGCAGGTTATTGAGTACTCCCCCGATGATTGGTACTCGTGACACTGACTCATGCCGCCAGGGCTTCCGTCGCCCCAACGGAAGGCGACGCATGGACCAGCCGGCGTACCGTCCGTGTTGAGCGCCGCGAACTTCACCGGCGCACGTACCCAACCTGAATCCGGTCCCACAGCAATCGGTCTGGGCGGTTTGGGTGTGGTGCAGCCTAACAGGATGCATGAGCCGACGAACAACGTCAGTAGATGAACTAACTCTCTCCATGCTGCGCTACAGTAGGTCGTCATCTTCTCCGGTACGACTCTCGCTACGGCATCCATCGGCAGCACTATAGGCGGGAGGAGGCATGAGTCAAGAGCGCTGCCGAGATTCAGGGCGCGGGTCAATCGACGAGGCATCTAAGCCGGGGGCCGCATCATGAGTACCGGCTTACAGGCATGACATGCCGGCCTATGCTGGGATGAGCCAAGTAGGAAACGCAGCAAGGATGTGTTCGCGGTCCCGACCCGATTGGGAACTAGGCAGGCCCGCCCGTTTGACCAGAGTCCGGCTTTGCGTAATATGACCCGCTCTGTGACACGCATCCCCCTGTATAACGTCGAAGGCGCCAGCCGGCCTTATCGTGACGAAGTGCTGGCCGCTCTCCGCCGCGTGCTCGACTCCGGACGCTATGTCCAGGGACAGGAACTGGCCAGCTTCGAACGGGAACTCGCCGCATACCTCGGCGTATCCCATGTGCTGGGCGTGAAGAGCGGCACCGATGCCATCGTGCTGGCCCTGCGCGCCCTGGGCATCGGACCGGGCGACGAGGTCATCACCAGCGCCTTCACCTTCTACGCCAGCGCCGAGGCAATCGCCGTCACCGGCGCGAAACCGGTGTTCGGCGACGTCGACCCGGAAACACTCTGCCTGTCAGTCAATGCCTGCGAGGCCACACTGACCGAACGCACCAAGGCAGTTCTACTGGTCCATGTCTTCGGCCATTGCGCCGACCTCGACAGCTTCGTCAAACTCTGTTCTGACCGCGGGATCGGGCTGGTCGAGGACGCAGCCCAGGCCATCGGCGCGACCTGGCGCGGCCGCCGGCTCGGCTCAATCGGCCGGGCGGCAGCCTTCAGCTTCTACCCGACCAAGAATCTGGCCGCGCTCGGCGATGCCGGCGCGGTCGCCACCAACGACTCAGCCGTTGCCGAGCGGATCCGCTCGCTGCGCTGCCACGGCACCGACGCCGGCGGCCGCTACCTTGGCCCCGGGCTGAATTCCAGGTTGGACGAGATCCAGGCTGCCGCGCTCAGAATCGGGCTGCGCCGGCTGGACAAGGAGAATGAGCGCCGGCGCGAACTGGCACGGCGCTACGACGAAGCCCTGTCCGGGTTGTACCGAACCCCGCGCGGAGCGTCCGGCTGCACATCCAACTTCCACCAGTACGCCATCCTGTCCGCGCACCGGGACGCACTGGCCGAGTTCCTCGACCGGCAGGGCATCGAAACAGGAAAGTACTATGACCTGCCGGTTCACCTCGAACCGGCATTTCGCTCCCTCGGCCTGCATCTGCCCAACACCGAGCAGGCCGGCCGCGAGGTGCTGACGCTGCCCATCCGTCCCAACCTGACCGACGCTGACCAGGCCCGGATCATCAGCGCGGTCCGGAACTTCCTGTCCGTCTGATTGCCGACGCCGCGCTACGCGGCGTTCGGGTTTTCCTGTCTGGGGTTTCCTTCGCGCACGCAGACCACTACCCGCTCCGGCCCGACCTGAACCAGACCCTGAGCCACGTAGTAGTCAAGTGAGCTGTCGGCGACTCTGACTGAAAGGTATCCGCGGTCGATCGTGCTCGCGAACCGCGCGTGCCCGGGACGAACCCCGAAGGCGCCCTGGCTGCCCGGCACCACCACCTCGTCGGCCTGACCGCTGGCCAGTACCCCGTCGGGCGTCACGATCTCGTACTCCAGGCGTGCGGGCAAGTCCTTCACTCAGTTGCCCGGGCTCTGCTCCGCGACCTCGTCGATGGTGCCCTTCATGTAGAACGCCTGCTCAGGCACCTCGTCGTGCTTGCCGTCCAGGATCTCGCGGAAGCCCCGGACCGTCTCGACCAGCGGCACGTATTTGCCCGGACGGCCGGTGAACTCTTCGGCCGCGAACATCGGCTGGGACAGGAAGCGCTGGATCTTCCGGGCGCGCTGGACGGTCAGCTTATCCTCTTCGCCCAGCTCCTCCATTCCGAGGATGGCGATGATGTCCTTGAGGTCCTGGTACTTCTGGAGCACCTGCTGGACCGCTCGCGCGGTCCGGTAGTGCTCCTCGCCCACGACCTGGACGTCAAGGATCTTGGACGACGACGCCAGCGGGTCGACCGCGGGGTACAACCCCAGCTCGACGATCTGGCGTGACAGCGCAGTGAATGCATCCAGGTGCGCGAACGTGGCGACCGGCGCCGGGTCGGTGTAGTCATCCGCCGGCACAAACACCGCCTGCACCGACGTTATTGAACCGCTGGTCGTGGACGTGATGCGCTCCTCGAGCTCGGCCATGTCGGTCGCCAGAGTCGGCTGGTAGCCGACTGCCGATGGCATCCGGCCCAGCAGCGTCGACACCTCGGACCCGGCCTGGACGAACCGGAAGATGTTGTCCACGAAAAACAGCACGTCCAGGTTCTCTTCGTCGCGGAAGTGCTCGGCCAACGTCACCCCGACCAGGCCGACACGGAACCGGGCGCCGGGCGGCTCGTTCATCTGGCCGAACACCAGCGCGGTCTTGTCCTTGACCTTCATCCGGTCCAGCTCGAGCCACAGGTCGTTGCCCTCGCGGGTCCGCTCGCCGACTCCGGCAAAGACGGAGACGCCGCCGTGCTCAACCGCGATGTTCCTGATCATCTCCATCACCAGCAGCGTCTTGCCCACGCCCGCGCCGCCGAACAACCCGACCTTACCCCCCTTGGGGTAAGGCTCGAGCAGATCGATAACCTTGATGCCGGTCTCCAGGATCTCGGTCTTCGTCGCCTGCTGGGTGAGCGGTGGCGGCGGCCGGACGATCGGCAACCGCGTCGGAGCATCCAGCGGACCGAGCCCGTCGATCGGCCGGCCAAGCACGTTGAGCATCCGGCCGAGCGTCTGCCGGCCTACGGGCACGGTGACCGGCCCGCCGGTGTCAGTTGCGGCCATGCCGCGTATCAGGCCGTCGGTCGAAGCGAGCGCGAAGCACCGGACCCGGCGGTCGCCGATCTGCTGGGCCACTTCCACCACCAGCTCGGTCGCGCCCGACGGGTCGTTCTCAAGGGATATCGTCAGCGCGTTGCCGATCATCGGCAAGGCACCGGTCAAGAACTCGACGTCGACTACCGGCCCGACAACCTGGACGATCCTGCCCTGGTTGGCCGCGGCCGGCTGTCCCGCTGCTACGGGCGGCTTCCCAGGCCCTGACGGCCCTCTACTGGGCATTGCGCAGCACCTCGGCGGCCGACGATATCTCGGCAAGCTCATTGTTGATCATTTCCTGACGTACCTTGTTCAGCTGTCTTGTCAGTCCCTGGACCATCTCGCCGGCATTGGTGGTTGCCATGTCCATCGCCAGCATCCGCGCCATCTGCTCAGACGCCATCGACTCAAGGAACACCTGGATGATGCCGTGGACATACTGCTCGGCGAGCAGCGCCGACGTGAAGCTGCGGCGGTCGGGTTCAAAGAGACAGTCAGTGCAGACATCGCCGGTTCCGGCCTGGTCCTCGCCCGCCACCAGCGGCAGCAGCCGTGCGGTCTCGACCCGCTGCCGGGTGCTGCTGCTGAACCGGGTGTGGATCGCCCAGAGCTCGCTGATTGTGCCGTTCGCGAACTCGCTCTTCAGCCTGTCTGCCAGCTCCGAAACCCTGGCCGTACTGAAGTCACGCAGAACACCGGATATGTCGTTCGCGACGGCCAGACCCTTGCTCGCCAGCAACTGGCGAAGCTTGCGTCCGGCAACCGACAACCTGACACGGTCTGGCCCGTGTGTCACCAGGAAACGCTCGACCGCTGCCAGCAGGCTGGTATTGAACGCTCCACACAGCCCGCGGTCAGAACCAAGCACCAGGCAGGCAATCGGTCCGACGGCTGCGCCGGCCTCGGCAGTAGCCGGCCCGAACGAGGTGGTTCCCGGTGCCAGCATGCTTTCGCCCATTCCCCGCAGCCGCGCCGCGTAGGCGGCGTGCCGGCTCACCTGGCCCTGTACTTTCATCAACCTTATCATCGCCACGGTCTTGCTTGGTCGCGCCCGTTATCCGGCTGATACGACGGATGCCGACGATGCGGCGCCGGATATCCCGAAGCGCCATCATTCGCCGCCCCCGGATACCGCCTGGGTGCCTGCCGAATGCTCTTTCCAGTGCTGTTTGAACTGCCGGGCCGCCTCGCTGAGCGCCGCCCTGGTTTCTTCGTCGAGGTCCTTGGTTGCGGCGATCTTCCGGCTGACCTGCGGCCGCCGGTCGTGGATGAACCGCAGCAGCTGTGTTTCGAACTGGCAGACGTGCTCGACCGGCACATCATCAAGCAGTCCCTCGACGCCGACACCGAGGACAACCACCTGGTCGGCCAGCGGCATCGGCCGGCCCCGGTCCTGCCTGAGCAGCTCAACGAAACGGCTGCCGCGGGCGATCTGGGCCTGCGCCGACTCGTCCAGTTCGGCACCGAATTGGACGAAGCTCTCCATCTCTCGATACTGGGCCAGGTCGAGCCGCAATCGGCCGGCGACCTTCTTCATCGCCCGGGTCTGGGCGTTGCCGCCTACCCGCGACACCGACAGCCCGACGTTGATGGCCGGTCGCACGCCGGCGTAGAACAGGCCGGGTTCGAGATAGATCTGGCCGTCGGTGATGGATATGACGTTGGCGGGTATGTACGACGCGATGTCACCGGCCTGGGTCTCGATCACCGGGACCGCGGTAAGCGAGCCGCCGCCGCGCGCGTCCGACAGCTTGGCCGCCCGTTCCAGGAGCCGGGAGTGCAGGTAGAACACATCCCCGGGGTATGCCTCGCGGCCCGGCGGACGCCTGAGCAGCAGAGAAAGCTGGCGGTAGGCCCAGGCGTGCTTGGTCAGGTCATCGTAGAACACGATGGCGTGACGGCCGGTGTCACGGAACTCCTCGCCCATCGCGCAGGCCGCGTAGGGCGCGATGTATTGCAGGGCGGCCGGTTCCGACGCTGCCGCCGACACGACGATGGTGTGCGCCATCGCCTGGGCATCGGTCAGCGTCTTGACCAGCCGGGCCACGGTCGAGGCCTTCTGGCCGATGGCGCAATAGATACAGACCAGGTCGCCGTCCCGCTGGTTGATGATCGTGTCGATGATCAGCGCGGTCTTGCCCAACCCCCGGTCCGACAGTATCAGCTCGCGCTGCCCCCGGCCGATCGGGATCATCGAGTCAATGGCCTTGATACCGGTCTGGACCGGCTCGCGCACCGGCTGGCGGTCGATGACGTCCGGGGCCCGGGCGTCGACCGGCCGCGACTTCCCGGTCAGTATCGCCGGCCCGCCATCCAACGGTCGTCCCAGCGGGTCGACGATCCGACCCAACAACTGGTCACCGACCGGTGTCGAGAGAATCCTGCCGGTGCCCGAAACCTGGTCGCCCTCTTCAACGTCGCGGTCATCTCCGAGCAGGATCACGCCGACGGTGTTCTCTTCCAGGTTCATCACCAGGCCGCCGACGCCGCTGGAGAACAAGACTCTCTCGGACAGCATGGCGCCACGCAAGCCGTAGACCTGGGCCACGCCGTCCCCGACCTGGACGACGGTGCCGGTCTCCTTGGTTTCCAGCTGGGGTGCATAGGCATCCAGCTCGGCCTGCAGCACTGCCTTCAGGTCGCTGGGTCTCATCTGGCCACCGTTGCAGTCCCGCCGGCTGGCGCAAGACCGGCCATCAGCCGGTCACGAATGCGGCAGATGCGCGACACCAGGCTGCCGTCATAGACGCGGTCAGCAATCCGGATACGGATGCCACCCAGCAGCTCCGGGTTGACCTTCTCAGTGAGGACCACCTGGTGACAGGTAGAGTGGCACAGCGCCAGCCGCAGCTCATCCTGGGCATCTTCGCCCAGCGGCCAGGCCGACTCAACCTCCACCTCGATGATGCCGGCGGCCCGCTTCCGCAGTTCGACATAGCTCCGCTGGATTGCGGGCAGCAGCTCCGCGTCGCCCCGCCGGACGAGCAGCTCAATCATCCTGGTGGTCACGGGCTTGAGTTCCACCGCGACCGCCCGTACGAGCAGTGATGACTTGAACTCGCGGGGAATCTCCGGATTGGCCAGTACGTTGTTGATCTCCGGGTAGCGCTGGAGCAACCGGCTCAGCTTCTCGAGGTCCTTGCCGACAGCGAAGACAGCATTCCGCGCCCGGCACAGGTCGAAGAGCGCTCGGGCGTACCGCTGCACCCGGTTCAGTTGTTCCACTGGATGCTGCTCAACTCCTCTGCGACATCGGCGACCAGCCGGCGGTCAACCTCCGGCGTCACGGCGCGGGAAAGCGCCCGGCGCGCCATACCGGTCGCCAGCTCAATAACATCCTGCCGCGCGGCCATGACCGCCTGTTGCCGGTCGGCTTCGGCCTGCCGCCGGCCCCGTTCGACAATCGCCGCCGCCTCCGTCTTTGCGTCGGCGACGATCTGGTCCCGCACCCTCAGCCCGTCCTGCTCCGCCTGCTCAACTATCTTGTCGGCTCTCTCCGAAAACTCGGCGTGCTGCTTTTCATACCGCTGCCGGAATTCGTCGGCCGCCCGGCGTTGGTTCTCGGCATACTCCACCATCTCCTCGACTCGCCGGCGCCGGTTCTCGGCAATCTGAACCAGCTTGCGGTAAACGAACCGCCACATCAGGAACGCGAAGATGACGAAGACTGCGCCCTGGTAGAGCAGCAGCTTGGGGTGTATCTCGAGCATGGTCGGCTACAGTATGAAGTGCTTGGCGAACGGGTTGACGAAGATCAGCAGGAAGACAACCAGCAGCGCGTAGATCGCCAGCGTCTCCATAAACACCAGCGCCACGAGCATCTGGGTCATCAGCCGCGGCGCGACTGCCGGTTGCCGGGCGGCGCCCTCAAGCGCCGTCTTGGCCGCGATGGCCTGAGCAAAAGCCACGCCCACCGCGGTGACGACCATGCCGAACATCGAGGCCAGCAGGATGTTGGTAAAGAAACTGCCGCCGCCCGGGGCCAGCTTGCCGGCAGTGGCGGCCGCGTCCTGGGCCAGTGCCAGTGAGCCCGCCGCCATCATTGTGACTGCTATCCGCTTCACGGGTCCTCCTCGGAATTGACAGACGGTTTTTCTACACATGATTCGCGCCCTCGCCCCAGCCCGAGGCCGAGGCGAAGTAGACGATTGTCAGAAAGGCAAAGACATATGCCTGGATGAACGCCACGAACATGCCGAACGCCATGGCCATGAAGCTCAACAGCGGCACCAGCGGGTCGGCGGGCATCTGCACGAACACCAGCATCAATGTCAACAACAGGATGTCGCCGGCCTTGATGTTCGTGAACAGCCTGATGGTCATCGATACCGGTCGCGCCAGTTCGCCGATTGTCTCGAACAGGAACACAAACGGCGCAAGGAACGGCACCGGGCCGCCCTTGTGCTTCAGGTAGCCCTTCAGACCCAGTGCTTTTATACCCACTACCGGCGTCATCAGGAACACTATCGCAGCGAGGGGAATGATGGTATTGATGCTGCTTGTCGGCGCCAGCAACCCCGGCACGGGACTGATGAGGTTCGCCGCGAAGACGAACAGGAACAGCGAAGCGACCAGCGGGAAGTAGCGTGGCCCTTCCGGTCCGATGATCGAACGGAGCATCTCAAGCAGCCAGTCGGTCAGCATCTCCAGCGCGTTCTGCAGTCGGCCGGGCTTCATCCTGATGTTACGTATCGCCAGCACCGACAGCACCAGCAGCAGCATGCAGACCAGCAGGGTGTTGGTCAGGATCGCGCAGTCCTCCTTGTCCAACCCGGGAAACGGAATCCAGAGCAGCAGCGGTACCTGCAGGTCGTGCATCACCGGCCTCGCGTGATGAGCAGGGACGCCGTCGCCAGGGCCGGGACGCTCACGCCCGCGGCGAGCCCGGCAGGATGGACCGCCCCGAACTCCAGCGCCGCCAGCAGGCCGGCGCCGATCAGCAGGTTGTGCAGCAGGGCCAGCAGGCAAAGCAGCGCCAGCCCGCGGCCTTTCGGCGGCCGGTCCAGCAACCTGGCAAGCAGGTACTCATCGCCCAGCAGCAAAAGGCAGCCGAGCGAGAACCCGGCCGCAACCCGCCACCAGCCCAGCAGGAGCGTCGGCGTCAGCATCAGCGCGGCCAGCAGCGCCGCCCTTGGCCACGTGAAACGCCAGAGACGCCCGGTAGTGGCGATGTCGGTCACCCGAGCCTCCGTACCGCCTGCACCAGGTTGTAGATGCCGGCCGCGGCGCCGACCGGGAACATGATGACAAAAAACACCGGCCGCGTGTGCAGCAGCCGGTCCAGTCCCCACCCGATAAGCAGTGACACCACCAGGCAACCGACAACCAGCCAGCCCGCTCCCATCACTGAGCCCGCCGCGCCCAGGCCGCTGTTCCCGGTCTGACCTTTGGCGTTTCTCGCGCGGACATGCAGCATGGTTGTCTTGGTCGGGGAAGCTAGCAGCCGCCGGGCGGCGCTGCCAGCGGCAAATGTCGCAAGAGCTTGAACATAACAGGCAGTAGAATGTACGCCGGCCGCGCCCCATGTCAACATCAACAAGGTTGACCGCGACGGCCGGGCGATTATCATCTGGCGGGTTGCCGGCCGGGCGCGGGCCACATCGGTCCTGTCGCGGTCGTGCCGGGGAACCGGCAGTGTGGCTGCCCACCGGCCGGGACCTTCCGGCCAACCCATTGACATGATAAGACTCAGCGACTATGTGCGCGCCGACTTGGCGGTGGACTGCGACGAGGCGCACACCAAACACGATGTTCTGGCGGCGGCCGGCGAGCTGCTGGCCGAAACCGGCATCGTATCCGACCGACAGGCCCTGGTGGCCGAGTTTGAGCAGCGAGAGGCACTGGGCTCGACGGGCGTGGGCCACGGCATCGCTCTCGCCCATGCCAGTCATGCGGCCGTTGACAGGATCACCGTCCTCGTCTGTCGGCTCGCCCAGCCGGTCGACTGGCAATCGGTGGACGGTGAGCCCGTCCGCCTGGCACTGGTCATCGTTTCTCCGGTCGACCAGCGCCCGGTCTACCTGCAATTGCTGGCCGAGCTGGCCCGGGCGCTGACAATCGAAGATCTGAGAGGTCGGGCGCTCAAGGCCGGAACTGCGTCAAAGGCGGCAGCGATCATCGCCACGCCGCCCCGGCAGAGCTTCTTCCGCCGCAACCGCCGCCTGTTGTTCTACTTAGCGGCGATTGCCGTGATATTCGGCCTCTCGCGCCTGGCGATGCCTGCCATCAACCTGCCTGCCGGCGGGCTGTACGAGCGCCTCGGCCACCTCAGGTTCAACGCCGAGCCTTGGCTCTTCCGGCAGGAGCTGACCGTCACCCTTTTCCTCGGCATGGTGCTCGGCACGCTGCTCTTCTGGCGCTTCCGTGTCGCCATCGCCGCGGCTGGCCTCGGCATCCTGCTCGTCGCCGGGATTATGGACCTCGAGACGACCGTCAAGTTCATGTCCATCCCGACGATCCTCTTCATCATGTCGATGATGGTCATCGTCCGCTGGCTGCAGAACATCGGCGTATTCCGGTTCATCGTGGTGAAGGCTATCGAGCAGGTGAAGGGCGTTCCCTGGCTGCTGCTGCTCATCCTGATGGGTTTCTCGGTCATACTGGGCGGTTTCGCCGACGAGGTCTCCGCCATCCTCGTGACTTTCGGGCTTGCCCTCGAGGTCTCGCGACGGGCCCGGGCGCCGCTCACGCCGTTCCTCTTGAGCCTGGTGTTTGCCACCAATGTCGGCAGCGCTCTTACGCTGGTCGGCAATCCGATTGGCGTCTACATCGCCTTCGCCGGTCGGCTGAGCTTCGAGGACTTCCTGCGCTGGGCGTCGCCGATCTCGGCGATCGCTGCGGTAGTGGTAGCCGGCCTGTGCCTGCTGCTCTACCGCAAGCACTTCTTCGGCAAGCGCTACGACCTGGACGCCCGCGAGCTCGAGCAGACCGCCGGCATAGTCGACCGGGCGAAGATGCGCACCGGCATCATAACCTTCTGTGTCATGGTAGTCCTCATCGCGCTGCACCGCCGCATCGAGCTGCTGATGGGCCTGAGCGACGGCACCGCGCTCGTAGCCGCCGCCCTCCTGGTCACCGGCTTCATCGTGTTCCATGAGCAGGAGCGGGGCCGGGTACTGGTCGAGCGCGGCATCGACTGGTGGACACTGCTGTTCTTCATGTTCCTGTTCGCCAACGCCGCCTGCCTGGAATACACCGGCGTCACAACCAAGCTTGGACACATCCTCGTCAGCCTCGCCCGTACCATCACTGGCGGATCGACCGGGACAAACGTCACCGCCGTGACCGCAGTGCTGATGCTCTGGTTGAGCGGCCTCACCTCCGGTTTCGTAGACAACCTGCCGATCGTCGCCGCGCTCGCGCCCATCGTCCGTGACATGGGGCCGGCCGGAGTTGACCTGCCGCACGCATCCATCGTCTGGTGGGCGCTGCTGTTCGGCGGCTGCTTCGGCGGCAACCTGACGGTCATCGGCTCGACCGCCAACCTCGTGGCGGTCGGCGCTTTCGAACGCGTCACCGGCCGCCATATCCGGTTCGCCGAATGGATAAAGGTCGGCGTCATCATTACCGTTGTCTCGCTCGTCATCGCCACGGTCGCACTGTTGCTGCAGATCGACCTGGCACCTTAGGAGGAATGGTTGTTTAAGAGGATCCTGTATCTGGTCAGCGAGAAGCAGGAAGAGAAAAGCTTCGTCATGAACCTGGCGCGCCTGCATCAAAGCACGGTCTTCCTGGCCGGCCTCATCTCCTCGGAACGCCGCCAGGACGGTCACAGCGAGGGTGCAAGCCGAGTGAGGGCACTGCGCGAAGAAAGAGAAAGGAAATCGTGGCACGACCTGTACCATCTTGAAGAGGAGCTGAAATCATCCGGCATCAAGTCGACGGTGATCGCCCAGCAGGGCAACATCGACACGATCCAGCTGCTGGCATCGACCACCCACTGCGACCTGATCTTGCTTTCTGCCAGCAGCCTGCTGGAGCACGACTACAAACTGCCCGAGGAACTGCTGCCCAACCTGCCCTGCCCGCTGATCCTAACCCAGTCCAGCTAGCCGGCCGGCGGTCGCCGGTCAGGACCGTCTGTTCGGTCCGCTGGCCCGCCGCGACTTAACTCGCAACCGCTGGTCCTCGGCCGCTTCGGCCATCCGGCGCAGCAACTTGAGATTCTCCCTGGCTTCGTGCTGGTCCAGAATCTGGATGGCAAACCCGGCGTGGACGATGACGTAGTCACCTACGTGCGCCTCGGGCGTCATCATCAGGGACACGTCCCGCTCGACACCTGACACCTCGCCCACCGCCAAGTCGCCGCAGATGCTCTTCACTCTCACCGGAATCGCTAGACACATGGCATTGACCAGCCGCTCACGTCTTGAGTTTCTTCTTCTCTGCCGACGGGAACAGCACGTTGTTGAGTATCAACCGGTAGCCGGGCGAGTTCTTGTGCAGCGACAGGTCGGTCACCGGGTCGCCGATGCGGTGGGCGAAATCCTCGGGGTCGTGACCGCCCAGGAATGTCCAGGTGCCCTGCCCGAAGTTGCCGTGGATGTACTTCGCCTCCTCGGTGTTGCGGACCTCGCCCATCACCAGTACGCTCTTCTTGATCCGCGACCGCCGGAACCCGCAGTTCTGGCCGAGGAACTCGGCGACCAGGGCGACATGGTCTTGCACGAGCATACAGGGCACCGGGTCGAACTTGGCCGAGAAGTCGAAGAGTGCCGTATAGGTCTCCGGCCCGCGCGCGGTCGCTTCCTGGTAAGTGTCTATGTCCGAATGCTCGTACACCATCGGATCGGTAATGAGTTCGAAGTTCTCGAACGCCCAGCAACCGTCGAAGTCAAGCTTGGCCCGGTAGCCCGGGTCGACCGGGTCGCCGTCGAACACCGCGGCGCAGATGTCGGTGTTGCGCGCTGCCCAGGCGATATCCGGCGTATCGGTCGCCGAACACATGGCGAACAGCATCCCGCCGTCGGCCACGTACTTGCGAACCTGCTCCAGCACCGCCAGCTTGAGCCGGCTGACCTTGGCATACCCGAGCTTGCGGGCGGTCTGAGTGTTGATGGCGACCTCGGCCTGGTACCAGTCCGCGCTGCGGTAAGAAGCGTAGAACTTGCCGAACTGGCCGGTGAAGTCCTCGTGGTGCAGGTGCAGCCAGTCATACTGGCCCAGCTTGCCGGCGAGCACGTCCTCGTCCCAGACGCGTTCGTAGTCGATGCCGGCGTACTCAAGCGCCAGCCGGACCGCGTCGTCCCACGGGTCGGCGGTCGGCGGCACGTAGACCGCCAGCCTGGTCGGCCGCTCGAGCATCACCGACTCCATGTTGCTCTGCTGTATCGTAGAGCGAATCTGCACCAGGTCGGAAGCCGACACCGGCTGAAACACCACGCCGTTCAGCCGGCACTCCTTGGTTGCCTGGGCGTCCACCGGCAGCAGGAAGGAGCCGCCACGGTAGTTCAGCAGCCACTCCGCCTTCTGCCCGCGCTGCAGCAGCCGGTGCACGACCCCGTACGCTTTGAGATGGTCCGTCTGGGTCAGGTCCATCGGGACGAGCACCATCGCCGGCTGAGCGGTGGCGACGGACAGCACAAGCGCAAGCCCAAGCAGAAGTCTGACGGGTCGCCGCCATTCTGCATTCTCCAGTCTGCATTCTGCAATCTGAAATCGTCCGGGCCTGCCCATCGAACCCTTGACCCCTCGGCCCCTCGACCCCTTCATGCCGAAATCCTCGTCCCCGCCTCTCCCATCATCGCCGCGCCGATGTGCTCCGGGTCGGTGATGACCACCAGTGGCTGTCGGCCGTCGGCTGTCGGCTTCCGTCTTTCGAGGAACTCCAGCGCCGCCTCGACCTTCGGCCCCATGCTGCCTTCCGGGAACTGCCCGGCCTCAAGGTGGGCGCGCATCTCACTGGCTTTGACGTCACCCAAGGGCCGCTGGTTCGGCGTGCCGTAATCGACGTAGACCTGGTCGACCGCGGTTGATATCACCAGCGTGTCGGCGTCTATCAGCCGCGCCAGCAGGCTCGAAGCCAGGTCCTTGTCAACTACCGCCGCCACCCCGCGTAGACTCTCACCATTCTCACTTCCGCCCTCTGCCTTATGGCTTCTGGCTTCTGCCTTCCCCCGCTCCCTGACAACCGGTATTCCTCCTCCCCCGCACGCAATCACGGCCGCGCCCGCGTCCAGCAACTGCCGAATCGCCGGGAGTTCGACGACCTCAACCGGCCTTGGCGAGGCGACCATCCGCCGGAAACCGCGGCCGGCGTCCTCGCGCATGTTCCAGCCCAGCTCCTTCTGCAGTCCGGCGGCCTCGGCCTTGGTGTAGAACGGTCCGACGGGCTTGGAGGGCCGGGCAAACGCTGGGTCGTCCTTATCTACCACGACCTGGGTCACGACCGTCACCGCCCGCTTGTCGATACCGCGCGCGGCGAACTCGTTGGCCAGGGACTGCTGGATCATGTACCCGATTTCCGCCTGGGTCTGCGCGTTGCAGGCGTCCAGCGGGATTTCCGGCAGCCGCGTGCGGGACAAGTGCGAACGGATGAGCAGGAATCCGACCTGGGGCCCGTTGCCGTGGGTCACGACCACTTCATTGCCCGCGGCTACCAGGTCGGCGATGTGCCGGCAGGTCTCGGCCGCAGTCGCCAGCTGGTCGGCAAACGAGCTTTTCTCCTTGGAGCGAATCAGCGAATTGCCGCCGATTGCCAGCACGATTCTCGACTTCATCAGGCAAAGGATACCCGACGGTCTCCGGTGATTCAAGGACTCCCGCCCCCTTGCCAGATTCCAGCCGGCGACTACACTATGGCTGACAACAGGTCATCTGGTTCGGCCGCTGGTCTCGCGTCCTCGCTGGACCACTTGACCACTGTTTCTCAGAGGCGGGTCGGACGGTCGCGGCGGCTCTGCCGCCGAGGAAAGTCCGGGCACCGAAGGGCAAGGCACTCGCGAAGAACGAGGCTGCGGGTCGGGAACGGCCCGTGGACGGAAAGTGCCACAGAAACGACACCGCCCCTCACGGGGTAAGGGTGAAAAAGTGCGGTAAGAGCGCACTATGCCGGATGGAAACACCCGGCGTGGACAAACCCTGCCTGGTGCAAGGCCAATTGGGGTCAGGGCCGGCCCGGCCCGTTACGAACCCCGGGTAGGCTGCTTGAGGCCTGCGGGTAACCGCAGGTCCAGATAAATGACCGTCGCCTGCTTGCAGGCACAGAACCCGGCTTACAGGCCCGCCTCTGCTACTCTAACACCACCTTGACCACAGTGCAGCGCTCCGGCGTCTCGAATCGGCAGAAGTAGACTCCATTCGCCACCCGTTGGCCGCCTTGGTCCGCTCTATCCCATGCGAAGCTCGACACCCCGTTCCTGCCCGCGACCTCCAGCCGCCTTGCCAGCCTCCCAGCCGCGTCATACGCGCTGAACTCAGCGGTCTGTCCCACCGGCACCTGGCATTGGAACCATGCCCTGCCCCGGACCGGGTTGCTGACCGCCCGAAAGAGAACCGCCGGCTCCTGGCTCGACCCCTCCTCCACGGCCAACTGGTCCTGGAACACAGCGACCCAGTTCGACCGCTCGGCGAAGTAGACCCGGTTGTCTATCGGGTTCACGAACGAGAACCTCGGCGCATCCGGAATCGGGTAGGTCGCCACGACCGAATCGTTCCGGCAGTCAAGCACGCTCACATACCCGTCACCGCCGAGGTACAACCGCTCGGATGCCTCATCAAGGGCTCCGGCAAACCCGCACGCCACCGGCAGGCTCCGAAGAATCTCGCCGGTGTTGCAGTCGAACACCGTGATGCCCGGGCTCGTGCTCCGGTCGCACAGGTACAACTTGTCGGCCGGCTGATACCAGAAGATGGTGTCGCCGTCGTCCGGCAGGTCAATTGAGTCAACGAGCACGTTCGAACGCACGTCTATCGTGTAGAGCCGCTCGGTGCTGGAGTTGCTGACCTGATACAGCATCCCGTTGATGGTATTGGCAAGCATCTCGTTGTAGCTGCTGGGTCGTCCGGCACGAAGGGTCTTGACTATGGTGTCACCCACCGGGTCGAACACGAAGACCGTGTAATCGCCGGAGACCGACGCGTAGACCTGGTTGGTCCAAGGATGGTAGGCCGCGCTGGTCGCACGCGCGGGAAGCTGAATCTGGGCGACGACCGAGTCACGCAGACAGTCATAAACGTAGGCTCGAAACGGCGCGTCTCTGGGAAACACGTACAGCTTGCCGAGCGGCTGGACGACGACGGCCGTGTTCGCCCGACCCAGACTGTCGAGCGGATGCCCGCTGAGCAGACTATCGCCGGTGCAGTCAATCACCCACAGCCAACCGTCATCAGCCACGTAGAGCCGGTTCAGGCCGGGGTTGTAGACCGTGAAGATGCCCGAGCTCAGCATCGGGACCGGAATCGCCCCGACCTGCCGGTAGTCCCGGTCCAGCACGAGCACCGTGTCCCGCTCCGGCAGCAGCAGGTAGAGCTTGTTACCGACCGTGGCGTGCGCCAGCCCGCGCACAATGTACTGAGGATATCTCATCACGCCGCTGAGTGTGTCGGCCGTGCCGTCAATGATGGCGACATTGTCCGCCTGCATCGGGCAATAGAGCTCATCTCGTTCTTCCGCGTATTCCAGCACCTCCGGCGTTCCGACAGTGTCGAGGGCTATCGTCCGGGCAATCGTGTCGCCGGCGTCGATGACCGCGAGCCGTTCCTGGTTGTACGCGCTCACGTAGACCTGCCCACCCGCCCTGTTCACCGATATGCCCCTGACGAAGTCACCAACAGGAACCAGCGCCGTCACTGAGTCATTGGCACAGTCGACGACCGCCACCGAATCCGCCCTTGATCCGTAGAGCCGGTCCAGCACAGGGTTACACGCAAGTGGCCCAGACAGGCCGCCTAGAACAGTCGCCACGCGCAATGAGTCTGCATCGATGGCGTACACCGTGTCAACCTGGGTAGAGATGTAGAGTCGACGGCGGCTCGGGTTCAGGGCGAGACCTGCGAGCAGATTGTCGGAGCTGACAAACACCTCGCCGACGAGCGAGTCGGCCTCTCCATCAAACACGTCGACAAAGCCCCGTTCGCCAGCGATGTAGAGCCGGTTGCCTACCGAATCCCAGACTCCGCCCACGGGCCAGGCGTGGATGTCATTGTAGCTGATGACCGTGTCCGCAGTCGCGTCAATGATGGCGAGGCCGCCATCGTCGCTGAAGGCATAGAGCTTCGCCAGACGTCGGTTGTAGACGAGGTAGGGATCGCCCACCTCAATCTCGAACGCCCCCAAGACCGTGTCGGCGCTCGCATCGACTATGGTCAACACTTGGCCGCTGGCGAGATACAGCTTGCCGATGTCAGGGCAGTAGATACCGCGGCTGTAGAAACCACGGTAGAACTTCTCTTTGCGGCGCGTGGCCGGGTCGAAGACCAGTACTCCTCCGTCTCCGCCGCTGTTCGCGACGTACACCCGCCCCGTGACTGGGTTGTGCAGGATTGCGGTCGGGTTGTAGCAGTAGCCCATTGAGTCGGGAAAATAAAGGACGGTGTCAGGCTGCTGCGCGCTGGCGATTGCGGCGAGGATGCACCCGATACCGACGAACAGGGCCAGGCGGTTTCTGCCCTTCATGGCTCCTCCTTTGCGGAGAGACCGACTTCTCGCGCCTGCTGCGGGCCGGAACGCCTCTGGAGCCGGTAAACCATCTCCCGGTCCCCTCCGACCCGTGGCGGAGCACCTGATTGTGCGGCCGGAATCGGACGATGTCAACACGCGCCAGGACGTAGGCTGCAAATGCCACCCGTTGCCGCTTGACAGCGAAGCCAAAAGTCCTATACCTAGCCGTGATGTCCCGCAAGCGCTCTCGCACCAGGCACGACTTCTTCGTCAGCTACAGCCGCCGGGACGGGCGTCGCGCACAGTGGCTCGCGCAACAGCTCGAGGCGGCGGGCTACTCCACAATCATCCAGGCTCTGGACTTCAGAGCCGGAAGCGACTTCATCCTCCAGATGCACCGGGCAGTCACTGCATCCCGCCGGACCATCGCCGTCCTCTCGCCTGACTATCTCAAGTCGAGGTACGCCCAGAAAGAGTGGGCTGCGCTGCTGGCGCAGGACCCGGATGGCACCAAGGGCCGGCTTGTCCCGGTTCGGGTGCGCAAGTGCAGCCCGACCGGCCTGTTGTCTTCAATCGCATTCATCGACTTGGTCGGCCTCTCGGAAGAGGCCGCGCGACGCGAGTTGATCGAGAGCATCAAGACCAAGCGTCTCAGCCCGGCGCCTTCGCCGCCGCCCACGGCCGACTCGGCCCTGCCCTGTCTGTGGAACGTACCGTTCAACCGCAATCCGAACTTCGCCGGCCGCAGCGAGCTTCTGGTTCGCCTGCACAGAGACCTGACCTCCGGTCGCCCCGGTGCGGGGACGCAAGTCCTCTGCGGATTGGGTGGCGTGGGCAAGACCCAGCTCGCCGTCGAATACGCTTACCGCCACGCCCGTGACTACCGGCTGGTGCGCTGGATAAGGGCCGACGAACCTGCCACACTGGTCGCGGACTATGCCGCGCTCGCCGGCGAACTCAGGCTGCCGACAGCCGAAGACCGAAACCAGCAACAGAACCTGGAAGCCGTCCGGGACTGGCTGAATCAAAACTCCGGCTGGCTGCTCGTATTCGACAACGCCGAGGGACCGGGTGCGGTCCGCGACCTGCTCCCACAGGCAGACACCGGCCACGTACTGATCACTTCGCGCAATCCCAACTGGCGCGGGTGCGCGTCCGCGGTGAAACTGAGCCCTCTGCAGCCCGGGGATGCGGTCGGCTTCCTCCTGAAGCGCACGGGGCAGCCCGACCGGGAAGCCGCCGCCCTTCTGGCCGACGAGCTAGGTTGCCTTCCCCTGGCACTAGAGCAGGCCGGCGCGTACATCGACGCCAACGCGGTACTGTTCGCCGACTACCTGAGGTTGTTCCGCGAGAGACGCCGACTGCTCTGGGCGCGCGAACGGGAACCGGCCGGGTACCAGGGCAAAGTGACGACGACCTGGAACCTCGCCATCGAACAGGTTCGTCGGGGCTGCCCGGCCGCCGCCGACCTTATCACCTTTGCGGCCTTCCTCGCACCGGACGAGATCCCACTAATCCTGTTCCGGCCCGGTGCCAAGCACCTGCCGAAGCGCCTGGCCGAGGCCATCACCGACGACCTGCAGATGAACGACCTGATCGGCGCCCTGCGCCGCTACTCCCTTGTCGATGGCTCAGGCGGAACGTTCGCCATCCACCGCCTGGTGCAGGCCGTGACCCGTGAGAGCATGTCTCAGGCCGAATGCGCGCGCTGGACTGCCGGTGCCCTTGAGGCGACGCTGGCCGCGCTGCCGGACGATGCCAAGGCACCGGAGCAATGGCCCCGTATCCGGCGGCTGGTCCCACACGGCGTCTCGGTCCTCTACCATGCCGAGGCGGCCGGCGTGTGTCTGAAAGCTCGCGCCGACCTCGGCACAACCCTGGGCATATACCTTACCGACCAGGCCCAGCTGGCGCAGGCCGAGCCGCTGCTCAGGCAGGCACTCGAGCAGACCAGGAAGCTGGCCCGGCCCGGCTCGCCGGAGGTCGCCGGCAAGATGAATGACCTGGCAATACTCCTGCGCCGCCGCGGGAAGTACGCCGAGACCGAGAAGCTGTACCGCGAGACGTTGACACTCCGTGAACGACGACTGGGAGCCGAACACCCGGATGTGGCCCAGACGCTCAACAACCTCGGCACCCTGTACTACGAATGGGGCAGGTTCAGCAAGGCCGAGTCGGCTCTGACGCAAGCGCTGGCCATTCGCGAGAAAAAGCTGGGAGAACAGCATCAGGCCGTCGCCGTCACGGCCAACATCCTGGGCGCGGTCTACTACCGGCTCGGCCGGTACGCAGAAGCGGAATCCCTGTACCGGCGTGCGCTGACCATCAGGGAGAGAACCCTCGGCCCGGACCACCCGGACGTTTCGACGTCACTCAATAATGTCGCGCTGGTCTTTCGCGTGCAGAAGCGCTACCTCGAAGCCGAGCCTCTTCTCCGCCGCGCGCTGGCCATCCGCGAACGGACCCAGGGTTCTGAACACCCGGGTGTCGCCCAAGTTCTAAACAACCTGGCCCTGGTTACCAAGCTCCAAGGGCAGTGCGGAGAGGCCGAGCAGCTCTACCGACGGGCCTTGGCTATTGACGAGAAACGATACGGCCCTGATCATCAAGAAGTGGCCCAGTCGCAGACCAACCTTGCGCTGCTGCTGACAGAGTGCGGCAAGACCACGGAAGCCGAGTCGTTGCTGCGCCGGGCGCTGGCAACACTGGAATCGGCCTGCGGCCCGGACCACCCGTTGATTGCCAAGTGCCTCGCCGGGCTCGGCGCGGTCTGTGCAGCGCAACGGCGCAGAACTGAGGCCGAGACCCTCTACCAACGGGCGCTCAAGATGCGCCGGCAGTTGCTGGGAGACAAGCACCCAGACGTAGCAGAGACCCGCCGCGCCCTTGCCGAGCTCCGTGCGCCGAAGAAGAAACCCGGCGCCCGCAAGCGCCAGGTCGCGAAACACGCCCGCCGGCCCTGAGCTGGCTACCTAGCCAAAACTACCTTGTGTCTGGTGCCTGAGCCCGCGCCCGCGTCCAACCCTACGAAATAGACCCCGTCCGGCAAGTCGCGGAGATCGATGTCAGCCCTGGCATCCGGCCCGAAACGCAAGCCCAGGCTCCTGACCATCCTGCCCGTCACGTCAAAGACCCGGATGGCACGCTCACAGCCTGTTGGTACGGCGGCCACCTGTATCCGCAAGGTTCCAACGGAGGGGTTGGGTGCACACACGGAGCCACCGCTGCATTCGTCAGAGCGAACAAGGACGCCTGTCGATGTAGAATCGCAAATGATGCAGATACAGGAGCTCTGTGGACACGCAACGTACACTCGCGAGGTCACGGAGTCAAGTGCCATTGCGTCGGCGCTGAATGGCACAGGTATTCGCTGAACTACCTGGTTCGTCTCGCAGTTCAGAACGAGTACGGTGTCATAGGCTGCGCAGAAGACTTGGTTGGCCCGACTGTTGTAGAGTAGTCGGGTGACCCACTTAGTGACGGGAACTGCCGCTACAATGCTGTCCGTCACGCAGTCGATGACATGTACGGAGTCTCTCGTGGCGCAATAGACTCGATTGCTCAGGCTGTTGTAGCAGAGCGCAGAGGGCCAGCAGCTAATGCGGATTGTCTTCAAGACACTGTCGCCTGCTCCACAGATGACCGTCACGACAGTGTCCTGCTCATTTGTGCAGTAGACCTTGTTGCTGGCCGGACTGCACGCTATCGCCTCACCCCAAACTCGGATGTTGAGCCTCCTGATGATGCGGTTCGAGTCGGCGTCAACCACTAGCAGCCCACCGTCAGTGGCGTAGAGTTTGTGGGCGTCAGAATTGTAGCAGAGAGCGCTGGCACAGCCATCGGTCGGAATCGATGCAATAATGCTGTCGGTATCAGTGTCCACGACCTGCACGGAGTCATGGGACGTCTGAGCGAAGTAGACCCAGTTGCTGTCCGAGTTGAATCCGACCGCGAAGGTTGAATCTCCCAGCGCGAGAAGGCCGAGTATGGTGTCGCGTGCGCCATCCACCACAGCGGCGTCATTGCTTACGTGGTTGGCGCAGTAGAGCCTGTCCCTGTTGCGGCTGTAGCACAACAACCTGGGCAGACCTCCCGTGCTTATCTCTGCGGCCAAGCGACCGGAAGGCATTGACAATACGGCCAACTCCCCTGGCCACCAGCATCCGGCGTAGAGCTTCGAATCGACTGCATTGTGCGCAACATCCGAGATCTGGACCCCCACCCGAGTAGTTGCCATGACATGGTTTGAGGACGCATCAACCATCGTGACATCCAGATCAAATTGACTCGCGCAGAAGAACCGGTCCAGCGTCGTGTCGAAGGCCACGATGCGCGGGCTTCGGCCCACCGGGACACGAGCGATTACGGAGTCGCCTCCGCCATCAACCACGGTTACGTCATCATCCCCACTGTTCGCACAGTAGAGCCTACTACGAATCGGATCGTAGCAGAAAGAAGCAGGGGCACGGCCAACGCGAAGATACTTGACAAGACTGTCACGTACTCCATCAATAACGGCGACCGTGGAGTCGTTGCTGGCGGGGTCACGCAGGCAGTAGACCATGTTCTGCACGGTGTTGACACAGAGGAACCATACGCTCGGCCTCACTCCTACAATACCCAGGATGCTGTCCGTGGCTCCACTGATGACCGTCACCGAGGAGGCGGGACTCATTGCTAAGTAGACTTTGTTCGACACTGGATTGCACCCGATTACATAAGCGGCCTGACCGGAGGAGAACTGCGCCACGACTGTGTCACCCGCGCCGTCGATGACGGCAAACGCCCCGGGCCCCGGATAGTAGCTGCCGCAATACACCTTGTTGGCCGTGGGGTTGTAGCACAGGCGAGATGTTCTGAAGGGCAGCGCCACACGACCGAGAATGGAATCACTAGAGCCGCTGATGACAGTCACGCAACTATCGGTGTCGTTCGCGCAGTACACCTTGTCATTAGTGGAGTTGTAGCAGAGTGAAGTCCAACCGTAAGCAACTGTGCCAACTTGAATCTGCGCGATAAGCGTATTGGTGAGTTCATCAATAGCGGCAACGACTCCTGCGCCATAGCAGGCGGCATAGATCTTGTGCCTCAAAGGGTTGTAGACCTGGCAGAAAACCACCTGGCCTGGCGTCAGAACTCGGGCCACCTTTGCGTTGGTCACCGCATCAAGTGCTAGCACATTCCCATTCCAACCCGACACATATGTTCTCGCTAGATCAGTGCCAACCACCAGCGATTGGGGATAGGTTATGCCACTCAGCGAGTCGGGCAGGTACACTGTCTTCTCCAGCCACTGCGCGTGGGCAATGCCAACGAGCACTGCAGCCAAAGAGAGAAGAGGGGCTAACCTAGGTTTCACACATCTTCCCTATCTGCTCAACACGACCTTGTGGTTGCGGTTTGAGGCCGCGCCCGTGTTCAACTCCACAAAGTAGACCCCGTCCGGCAGGGCACGCAGGTCGATATCAGCGCTACCGTCGAACCGAGGATTCAGCCGCGCGTCTGCGACCTTTCTGCCCGACACGTCGAACACCTGTACCGCCCGGGGTTCGGTATTGCCTACCGTCCGTGCGCGGATGCGCAGGATGCCCACACAGGGGTTGGGGCCCACTTCCGAATCAGCGAATCCTCCTTCTAGGAGTCTCTGACTCGACATGCCAACAAGCAGCGTGTCGCGCAGGACAGTGACGCTCGCACCATCAAAGTTGCCTACGTACACACAGTTTTGGGCAGGATTCCAGGTAGCCCGCCATGGCCCATCGCCAACCGCGATCGTCCGGATAACCGCGTTGTCTATGCACCTGATCACAGTGACATCACGGCTTGTGTTGTTGACGCAGTAAACCTTGTTGTTCATTGCGTTGTGGCAGACATCTACGGGTCCGGACCCAACACTGATGGTTGCCACCACGCGGTCCGCAGCGCCGTCGATCACGCTTACGCTGCCGCTGTACCTGTTGGCTGAGTATATCCGGTTGTTGATCGAGTTGTAACACAGTGCGGTCGGATGATCACCGGTGGCTATGGTCGTGATCAACGTGTCGGCGGTCCCGTCCAAGACGGCTACCACACTCCGTATGAGGTCCGCGCAGTACACCTTGTTGTTAACCGAATTGAAGCACAGCGCGTCCGCATCCCACCCGAGGGAGACCGTGGTCACTATGCTGTCGGTTGATCCATCAATCACGGCGATGCCGCCGTAGCATCCGCAGTAGATCTTGTTGCCGACGGAGTTGTAGCAGAGCAGGCTTGGCCCATCCAGTCCCCCAATGGTACCTATGACGCTGTCTGTCTGTCCATCGATCACTTTGACCCGGTCCTGTAGCGTCATGGAGCAATACAGCTTGCTGTTGCTCACGTTGTAGCAAAAGGCGGAGATCGACTCTCCCACCGCGATGTGAGCCAGAACAGAATCGCCCAAACCGTCGACCGCGGACACGTACGAACCGCGGTAGCATCCGCAGTAGGCCTTGTCGTTTTCCGAATTGTAGGCGAGCGTCACCGGTTCTCTGCCCATCGGCAGCGATGTGATCACTCGGTTCAATCGCGTGTCGATGATAGTCATGTCACGCGTGCTCCAGTTGGCGGTATAGACCTTGTCGTCTGCCGAGTTGTACGCTAGCGCATGGGGTCTGGTTCCTACCGTCACCGATGTCCTGACGGTATTTGAGTCCCCATCGATTACTGTAAGGTTGTCAGAACCCTCGTTCGCACATATCAACTCGTTGGTGATGCGGTTGTGCATTATGGCCTGCGGGTACTTGCTGCCCGTCTGCACCCTCGCGACAAGTGAATCCCCAAAGCCATCGACCACGGTCACGTCGTCATCCCCGGACCCGTTGAATATCCCGAAGTACACCCGGTTGTTCGTAGGATTGTAGCACAGCGGAGTCTGAATGTACCCCACTGGCAGATGAAGCATCACAGAGTCCGAGGCCGAATTGACTACCGTGAGAGTGCAAGTTGGCGGCCACCTAGTACAGCCTACGTACACCTTGTTGCTTACCGAACTGTAGCAGATTGGACCCGGGCTGGTGGCAACTCGAATTCTGCCCAAAATGGTGTTGGAGGCACCACTCACGATCGTTACTAAGCTGTCACCGCTCGTGCAGTAGACCTTGTTGCTCGCAGGGTTGTGGCAAATCCCAACAGCATTCACCGACAGGGTGGTGAGTACGGCGTCGGTGGCACCGTTGATGATTGTCAGGCTGTTCCCGTTTCGATTCCAGCAATAGACCTTGTTGCTCGTCGCGTTGTAGTAGAGGTTGTACGGGTAGGTACCCACACTTATCGTCCGTATTACGCTGTTGGTCGCGCCGTTGACAACCGTTACGGAGTTCGAGTTGGCGTTCGCACAATAGACCTTGTTACTAACCGAGTTGTAGCAGAGTGCGAGGGGGCCGCTTCCGACCGAGACCGTTGTCAGTACGCTGTCGTTTGTGCAGCCGACTACGGTGACCGTGTTCTCGAACCAGTTCGCGGCGAAGACCTTGTTGTTGACAGAGTTGTAGCATAAGGCGTATACCGACCTGCCGACGGAGATGCGCCCGATCTTGGCCTTGGTCGAGCCATCCACCACGACAACGTTGAATCCACGAAGTCCTGCCACATAAATCTTGTTGTCGGTGGAATCAAGAACAAGGCACTGCGGTTGCGTGAGGCCGCACAGCGAATCGGGAACGTAGATCGTCTTCTCCAGGTATTGTGCTTCGGCGCGGCTGGGCAGGAACAGGACGGCGCACAGGAGCAGCAGGACGAAGAGCAGGGCGGCGCGACGGCAAATGGTACAGCGCTCCGTCATACCACTTCCAGCCCCACGCGGGCGAGCATCTCCGGTATCCTGCGCACCACCTCGCGGTCCCACTCCCTGACCCTATTCGGCAGCCGCTTCCACGACACCAGGTACGGACTCAACTTGGCGGCCGGGTCCCTGGGACCGGGTTTCCAACCATCCGCCAGCCGCTCCACGCACCAGCGCGCGTGTTCCGCCTCGGCCATGACCTCCACTTCCTTCTTCGTGAACTCCCGTACCCGCGGCTTGTGCCCTCTGGCGACCGCGACCCTGCGGCCGATGATTTTCAGCTTCTCGTCAATGTGGTCGGCCTGCTGCCGGTTGGATTCCTTCAGATGACCCAGCAACTCCGGCCAGGGCGCCATCGACGGGTCGGCGCTGACCATTCTCCGCGCATGGTCGGCGCGATATGTTTCGTGGATGGCCCGGGCTACCTGCTCGCGCACGCGCCCGGGTCTGAACGCAGTCCGGCGGTAGTTGACGAAGGCATTGACGACGACCGGGTCCGGCAGCAGTTCGAGCAGCAGCGGCGACTTGCCCCAGTCGGTGTCCGGTTTGATCGCCCCGGCCTCGCGGCCGCTGCCGCTCAGCACCGCGACCCGTGCCCCCAGCGCCAGCGCCATGCGATAGTCGACCGCCGAAATCGGCCCGCCGTTGATGCCGATGACCTTCACCCGTCCGGGAGCGATGCCTGAGACCAGCAAGTCGGTCCAGGTCTGCAGCGGCTCGGTGGCGCTGAACCCGGCGCCATGGGTTTTCCTGATGTCCCGGTACCTCGGGTCGACGGATACCCCCACCGGCAGATACTCCGGCACGTACCCGATGGCAGTAACCGACTTTGGATAGGCTTCCTGGATGCTGCCGGCTATGCCGCTGATGCCGGCAGTGGTGCCGCCGGAAATCACCGTGCCGGCGAAGCCGTCGAAGGCTTCGACCAGCAACTGCCGGTACTTTCGCTTCATCTCCTGGTCCACTTTCGCATCGCACCCGCCCGCGACAATCACCACCGGCTCCCGGAACGCGGCCCGGCCCTTCGTCGCCAGCCGGCGCAGCTCGCCGAGCGCCGGCCGGCTCGCGAAGCGTGACGCCAGCCCGAGCAGCAGCAGCCGCCGCACCCAGTCGTAGCCGGCAAGACCCGCCTTGACCGGCGCAATCAGGTCCAGCGTCGCCAGGGCGGTCTCGATAATCCAACGGCCGGGAGTCGCTTCGATGGCCTTGGCGTAGGCAATCAGGCTGTCGTACGGCCGGCCCTGGAGCAGGTTGAGCAGGCCGAGGTAGTAGAATGCCCAGGGCAGGTTGACGCCCGCATCGGCCTGTCCCCGGCACCGGGCCATCGCGGTGTCGATATGCCCTGACATTTGGGCGATAGTCGAGGTGTTGCGGGTATGGGCGAGAGTACAGACCAGGTACGAGGTCAAGGTCTCGGGCGCGCCGGGGTCGGCGCGCCAGGCGTCGGAGCAGCGCTGCTCGGTTCTCGGACCACCGATGCCCAGCCAGGGCGCGCACCGCGCCAGCGCCGCGTTCGCGCCCGAGCGGTCGAGCCGGCAGGCGCGCTCGACCTCGGCTTCGCCCTTCGCCCGACCCGCGCCGCGGGGGTCGGCCATGACCAGTGCGATGCCGCGGGTCAAGTGAACTCGGAAATCCCCGGAATGCGAGTGAGGCGCGAGGACCTTCTCGACCTGCCGCCAGCGGCCGAGCGTCATCAGCAGCTCGGCAAACCTGAGCGCCAGCTCCGGGTTATCCGGCTCGTGGGCGACCAGGGCGAGCAACATCCTTGCCTCCCCCGCCGCCTCGCGCTCGCTGGCGTGTCCGACCGGGCTGTCGGTCAGCGTCTTCAGCCCGGCCAGTATCCTGTCAAAGGAGTTGTCCGCTTCCTCGAGCCGGGCGGCCAGCGCGTTCAGCTCGCGTTCGGTGTCGGGCGGCAGACGGAAGCCGCTCTTGTAGCTCCGATCGTGGGTGAACGTTGCCCAGGCGTGCTCGAGCAGCGTCCGCACCTGGACCTCGGCCTTCATCGGCCGACCCGGCGCCGGGTAGAGCCTCTCGGGTATCCGCACCGGCACGTCACTGCATGGAAACTCGCCGCGCCGGAACTGAACCACGTAGTGCACCGACAGGTACCCGAACTCGGTCGGCTTCAACCGCTTGCGGATGTCGACCGAGTTTACCTCGTCGATGTCGAAATGGGCCTTGATGAAGTCGCACAACGCCTTGACCTCGGCCTTGGTGGTCGCGACGACGCGTGCGCCGCACAGGTCGGTCATGTCGGTCAGCGGGTTGGGGTACTTCCAGTTCTTGCGCTCGATCTTCTCAGCGAAGCTGGCGGTCGCCTTGGCTCGGGCCTGGACCAGCCCGAACGGCGCAAGTGTGCCGGCGGCGCACTCAAGCACGCGTCTGAGCGTCCCGGCGTACTGCTCGTAGCAGGGCCTTTGCCGTGCGTAGCGGTCGATCCACAGCCTGATGTCGCGTTTAGCTCCAGCCTTCAACTGCCACCCCCTGGGACCATCCCGTGCGTCCTGGAGTATACCCGCGCAAACTCGTTGAACTGCGGAACGAGGTCCTGTTCTGCGAGCCGGGACGGGTCGACCCATGCGTACCGGTCGTGTTCGTCGCTCAGGCGCACATCCGCAGACGCGCACTCGGCCTTGAGTATCAGATAGGCGATTCTGTGGTCAGCGGTCATCGACTCGGCAGCGCCGGCGACCCCACTGATAGTCACGGCCAGACCGGTCTCCTCCCTGACTTCGCGCATCAGTCCCTCGTCGAACGCCTCGGCCGCTTCGAGCTTGCCGCCCGGGAACTCCCACTTACCGGCGTTGTTCTTCGATTCCGCTGACCTGCGCACGAGCAGGCAACGTCCCTGCGAATCACTGATCACCACCTTGACCGAGAGCGAGTACGGCCGACCGGCAATCATCCCTTTGCGCTTCCCATTGTCGCCTCGGGCGTGCAGGTGTGTTCGAGCAGCGGAAAGACCTTCACGCAATCGTGCGGGCAGCCCTGGCTTCCGACCGAAGGCAAGAGCACCGCCAGTCCGTGCCGCTCCTTCGTCCTGAGCACGATTGGTATCCTGCGCCCTCGCCGCGCGAGCAGCGAGTCAAGCCTGAGCGCGGCTCCGAGGCCGAGACCGTCATCATCGAAACAGACATAGGCGCGCGCCAGCCCGGCCCAGGCGGCCTCGCTCAAGAAGCTCCCGGACTGGAAGTCCAGCGACACGATCTCAGCGGTTGCGGTCTCCAACTGCCACACGGCGGCAAGCTCCGGGTGCTCGGCCAGCAGGAAGTCCCTCTTGCCCAGAGCTGCACGGTCCAGCATCGTCACCAGCAGCCGCACGCCGTTTGCATCCCGCCGCGCCTGCCACAACCGTGCGAGCTGCACTACCAGGCTCTCGCCCATTCTGCCAATACCGGCAACAAGCACATGGGGTTGCGCCCCCAGCGCCAAGCCGTCAAAAGGCGGATCCAGCCTCAGCAGAACCTCGGCACCGCTCTCGTAGATGCTGAAGAAACGGACCTTCGTGACGCCTCCCGGGGCTGAACCAGTGCGATACTTCTCAATCAACTCACGAAGTCTGAAACCGTCCACATGGCAGGAGCAATCCGGTTCCCGGCCACGTGCCCGGGCAACCTGCTGAGCCTTGACCGCGATCTCGGCATTCATGCCATCGCCCTGACACAGCCCGACAACGGCGCGGGCTCTGCCGACTCCGGCCTTCCTGAGAACGTGCCGCTCGGTCGCATCACCGACCAGGACGATCGCCCCGGCTTCGCGCGCCGTGCGGACCAGGTCGTTCTCAGCGTCGCGCTCGACAACGACGACCCTCTCCCCTCGCTCGGCGAGCGCCTTGACGAGCACCAGACCGCGCTGACCAAGGCCGCAGACCACGACGTGGTTCCGGACGAACAGCCTGATCCGAACGTTCTGAAGTTGCTCTGAGTACAGCGCCACTAACGCCTTGACCGCGGTGTATCCGGCCACCACGGGCAGAAGGAAACGGGCAACATGCAGGGTCCAGTGCAGCGGTCGCGGAAGTATGGTGAACTGGAAAACAGTCAGTTGAAGCGAGTGATAGAGGCTGTCGAGAATCGGCCGCTGCCAGCCGGTTTCCTGGCTGAAGTAGCGGTAGTAGCCGATGGCCCCGAGTGCAAATCCCGTGGCGTAGAGAACCGCCACCGCCGGCCATTCCCAGCTCAGCCACCAGCGCCCCAGCCCGCGTCGAAGCCGCCGGCCGGCTTCCGGCCGCCGGAACCCGACTGGTCGTTCCTCAGTCACTGGCCGGGTGCCTCCGCGCCGACGTCGTTCGCATGCGACAGCATACGCGGGCGCATCCTCGCGTCAAGGATGCCCGGCGACTCACACAGAGAAAACGGCGACAGCGGAGCGATGTATCCGTTTGACGACGTCACGCCAGAACCTCCGTTCGTCAGTACTTCGCGCTCTTGGGCGATGCCCCGGAACGCCGCCATCGGACGCGCTGACCGTGCTCCCGGGGCGCGGCGGTACCGGTCTTGACCCGCCGGTTCCGGGCCGTCCTGCTCGCCGCTCACGCCGACACGCCGCGGAAGTCCCGTCTTCGCTGCCTCATTGAGCCATTGTATGCAGGCCTATGCCCGGGTCAAGAGGTCGGGTGTTCGGCTTGACCCGATGTCAGTGGGTTTTATACTGCGCTCCAGTGGCACGGAAGAACCCACCCTCCGCAGCCCGCTCACGGCTGGCCGCGCACTGGCTGCCGGCGCTGGCCGTGGCGCTCACATTCCTCATCCGGCTGTGGTTCATCCTGGAGATGCGCGGCCGCCCGTTCTCGACCATCACCGCCCAGACCATCGACTCCTGGCAGTACCACGTCTGGGCAATGGACATCCTGCGCAACTTCTGGGGCAACGAGGTGTTTTTCATGCGGCCGCTCTACCCCTACCTGCTCGCCGCGCTCTACCGCGTATTCGGCATCGGCCTGCTGCCGGTCCAGTCGTTCCAGGCCGTGCTCGCCACGGTCTCCTGCCTGCTGCTCTACGACTCGACGCGCCGCATCTTCCGCCGCGCCGCCGCGCTGTTCGCCGCGTTCGGCTTCGCCCTGACCGGCATCCTCGTCTTCTACTCCGGCGCGCTGCTCTACGTCGAGGTCACCGTGTTCTTCTCGCTGCTGGTGCTCTGGCTAGTGCTGGTCGCCGGTAACCGGCTGTGGCGCTGGGCGCTGGCGGGCGTCGCGTTCGGCCTGCTCGTCATCTGCCGGCCGGAGATGCTCGTTCTCTTGCCGGCCATTGTCATCGTCGTCTCGAAATCCGGCTGCAGGACGCCGACCGCCAAATCACCCTCACCCTCTCCCTCCCCCTTGAAGGGGGAGGGAATGAAAGGGAGGGGGTACGCAATCCGCAGTGCCTTGATCATGGTTCTGGCTGCGGTCGGGGTGATTGCGGCAGTGCCGGTCCGCAACTACCTCGTCGCCCGCGAGCCGGTGCTGTTCACCGCCCACTCCGGCATCAACTTCTACTACGGCTGGAACCCTTCCGCGGACGGCACCTGGCAACAGACCGAGCTCGAGCGCACCGCCGGCTTTTCCCACGCCCAGCTCAAACGCATCGCCCGCATTGTCGACGGCCGCGAGCTCTCCTGGTCCGAGGCGTCGAGCTACTGGACCAAACAGGGACTGGCCTACATTGCCCGCAACCCGGCGCGCGCCACCTGGCTCCTGAGCCGAAAGCTCCTGCTCTTCTTCTCCAACTACGAGGTGCCCAACAACTACTACCCGGAGACGGTTCTGCCCGACTCGCTGGCGCTCAAGCTCGCGTTCGCGAACCACGGCATCATCCTCGCCCTGGGCCTTGTCGGAATCGCACTGGCGCTGTTTTGGAGGAAATCGAGGGACAAAGAAACCACGGAACAGAGTGCCGGGTCTGGTCACACCATCTCTCTGTCTCTCTATCCATTGTTGTTCATCCTTGCCTATCTTCTCTCCTGCCTTGCTTTCTATGTTCTCTCCCGCCTGCGCGCGCCGGTGCTGCCCTTCCTGCTGGTCTTTGCCGGCTTCGCGGCCGACGAGCTGGTCGGTGTGCTGCGCCGCCGGCGCTGGCTGCCCGCCGGCGCGCTGGCGCTGGCCGCCGCGCTGCTCTACACGGGTTCGAACCTCATCCCGGTCGACCGGCGGCTCTACACCTCGCAGGCCTGGACCCAAGCCGGCAACATCTACCTCACCCTCGGCAGCCACAAGGCGTTCGACGCCTTCCGCAAGGCGCTGGCCGCCAACCCGGGCAACCCGGTGCCGCGCTACGGCCTGTTTGCGGCTCTGGCCGGGATGGGCAAGGTCCGCGAGGCCGAGGCCGAGTACCTCGAGTTGCTCAAGACCGCCGGCACCGAGCCGCGCAACCGCGTGCTCGCCGAGATGGCCGGGGGCCGGCTGGCGGTCGCGCGCCGCGACTTCGCCGCCGCCGCAGCCCACTACCGCAAGGCGGTCGAGCTCGACCCGCTCAACGCCGAGAACCACTACCTGCTCGGCCTGGTCTGCGTTTCGCTCAACGACCTGCCTTCGGCCGAGCAGGCACTCGCCCACGCCGTCGCCCTGGACCCGGCGCACGACGACGCCCGCGCCGCGCTCGAACAGGTCCGCGCCCGGCTTCGCGGCCGGTGAGCGCGGGGCAGAACTCAACACCAAGGCACGAAGAACCGAAAGGCGCTGCGCGATGGCCGTGCGCGTCCATCTGTCCGCCGGCCGTTCGGCTGTCCTGACGATGCCGGCACGGTGCCTTGGTGTTGTCTCTCCCGCTTGACTTCCGCCTGAGAACGCGTATAACTCAGCGTGCCCACGGTCACATCCACCCATCGCTGGCAGCTCCCGGACGAGCCGGAACCTGCGGCCGCCCGGTCCATACCCGGACTGGACCTGCCCACGCTGGCAGCCCGGCTGCTGGCCCGCCGCGGCCTCACCGACGCCGAATCGGTCCAGGCCCTGCTCAACCCCTCGGCCTCCCGGCTCAACAAGCCTGACCTGCTGCCCGACATCGGCCCGGCCACCGACCGCATCTGCGCCGCGCTCGAACGGCGCGAGCGCATCTGCGTCTACGGCGACTACGACGTCGACGGCGTCACCGCGACCACCGTGCTCGTCACCACCCTGCGCCGGCTGGGCGCGGACGTGCGCTACTACCTGCCCGCGCGCGAAACCGAGGGCTACGGCCTGTCCGAGGCGGGCGTGCGCTTCTGTGGAGAGAACGGCGTCACGCTGATGGTCACGGTCGACTGCGGCTCCACCGACCACGACGACATCCGGCTCGCGCGCGAGCTGGGCATTGACGTCGTCATCACCGACCACCACGAGGTGCCGTTGCCGAGCCCGCCGGCCCTGGCGCTGGTCAACCCCAAGCGGCCGGATTCGACCTACCCGTTTGCCGAGCTCGCCGGCGTCGGCGTGGCGTTCAAGCTCGCCTGGAGCCTGCTCGCCCGGCTCGACCGGCCTCGGTCCGAGCTCACCGACCTGCTCGACCTCGTCGGCATCGGCACCATCGCCGACATGGTTCCGCTCGTGGACGAGAACCGCATCATCGCCCGGCTCGGGCTCGCCGCGCTGTCCAGCACCAAGCGTCCCGGCCTCGCGGCGTTGATGGAACTGGCCGGCATCGGCAAGCAGGCGCTGGCCAGCCACGACGTCGGCTACGTCATCGGCCCGCGCCTCAACGCCGCCGGCCGGCTCAGCCACGCGCGCACCGCGGTCGAGCTGCTGCTCACCGAGGACCCGGCCGAGGGCGAGCGGCTCGCCCGCGAGCTCGAAGCGCTCAACCGCGAGCGCCAGAACGTCGAAGAACGCATCACCAACCAGGCGCTGACCATCGTCGAGGCCGCGCAGCTCTACGAAGACCGGGTGCTGGTGCTGGCGGCCGAAGGCTGGCACAAGGGCGTCATCGGCGTCGTCGCGGCCAAGGTCGTCGAACGCTACTACCGGCCCTGCATCGTCATCGCGCTCGACGGCGAGACCGGCAAGGGTTCGGGCCGGTCCATCTCCGGCTTCAACCTCTACGACTCGCTCAGCCACTCTAAGGAGCACCTGCTCGGCTTCGGCGGCCACAAGTACGCCGCGGGCCTGAGCATCCACCGCGACCAGGTCCGCCGGTTCGCCAACGCCATGAACGAATACGCCGCCGCGCTGCCCGAGGAGGTCTACCGCCGCAGCCTGCAGGTCGACGCGGTCTGCGGCCTCGACGAAATCGACGACCGGCTCGTCCAGTTCATCCGCCAGCTCGAACCTTTCGGCCCGGAGAACCGCAAGCCGCTGCTCGCCACCCTCGGCGTCGAAGTCATCGGCTACCCGCGCCGCGTCGGCAAGAACCACCTCAAGCTCACCCTGCGCGCCGGCGACAACGCGCTCGAGGCGGTCGCCTGGGGACGCAGCGCCGAACTGCCCAATATCGAGGTCGGGCTCAAAGACCACCTCGACATCTGCTACACCGTCGAACAGCGGACCTACGCCGGCCGCACCACCACCCAGCTCAACCTGCGCGACCTGCGCAGCCGCTAGCATGCCCGCGCCAGCCTCGCCCGGCTGGGAACTGCGCGCGGGCTCGGGCGTCGAACACTACCGGTCCGAACCCGTGCCCGGCGTCCGGCTCATCTTCACCACGCACCGCGGCGACATCTCGGCCGGACCGTGCGAATCTCTGAACCTGTCCCGCGACGTCGGCGATGACCTGACAGCAGTTGTCGAGAACTGCGCCCGGCTGCAGCGCGGCGTCGAACTCCCCCGGCTGTTCACGATGAACCAGGTTCACTCCGACACGGTCCTGTCGGCACAGCCGGAACCCGCCGGTTCCGGTCTGCCGGAAGGCGACGCCTGCTTCACCTCCCGGCCCGGACTTGCCCTCGGAATCAAGGTCGCCGACTGCCTGCCGGTGTACATCTATGCCCGGGACGCAAGCTGCATCGGAATCGCCCACTGCGGCTGGCGCGGCACCGCGGCCCGCATCGCCGAGAAACTCGCCCGCCAGATGGCCGCGGAGAAATCGCTGGCACTTGCCGACCTCTGCTTTGCCCTCGGCCCCTGCATCTGCCCGAGCTGCTACACCGTCGGCGACGACGTTGTCCTCGAGTTCGGCCGCAACTTCCAGGACACGAGCAGCTTCGCCCGGCCTGCACAGACGAGGAAGACTATGGACAACAGAACATTGACCAATGACCAAGAGAAGTCTTGTGTCCAGAGTCCATCGTCCGTGGGCCGGTTCTACCACCTCGACCTCGCCGCTGCCAACCGACACCTCCTGATCGAACTTGGCCTTGTCGAGTCTCTGCGCCTCGACCTCTGCAGCTTCGAGAACCCCGGGCAGCTATACTCAGTCCGCCGCGACACCGCGACCGGGCGCAACCTCGCCGTCATCGTCATGACCTGATTCGCTCAGCACGTCTTCCCTGCTGGTCCGGTCGCACGCCGCATCCTGCCCGCCAGGCAGCGATTCAGACCGACTCTGACACAACTTGTGATTGGTGTACTGACTTCCTCGCTCATTGCGCGACTCAATGCGGCTCCGGGCCCGACGCTGAGCTCGCGGCTGACGACCGAATTCACAGCCGCCCTGACAGCCGGGCTCAACCGTTGAGTCAGTCGGGACTTGAACGCCGAACTGACACCGGCGCTCGGTAGCCTGCTCAACTTCCGACTCAGCCGCCACTTCACGCCGACACTCAACCGCCGATTCACCGCCCGACTGACTGGGGGAATCACTCCCGGGGCGAGGGGGGGGGGGGGGGGGGGGGGGCCGGCCCCCCCCCCCCCCCCCACCCCCCCCCCCCCCACCCCCCCCCCCCCCCCCCCCCC
>JAEAMF010000566.1_pt1 | contig 42878 bp, 31 predicted proteins | sample 8958721 | NCBI WGS metagenome assembly JAEAMF01 (sample SAMN16933255, study PRJNA681124) | bioreactor sludge metagenome | isolation source: anaerobic bioreactor treating anionic surfactant - SDBS | place: India: Bengaluru | collected 2019-02-28 | reverse complement strand
GACATGCCCGGATCCGCCGCCGCAGTAGAAAGCCCGTGAGAAATGCGGGCTAAAGGGCTTTATCGGGCAGCTTCTCCCAGCCTCACGGTGAATCCCTTCACCGGCTTATCCTCCGCGTCCAGAAAACGCGCGCAGATATCGCTCACTCCGGGGGCATTGATAACGGCGCAGCGCACGATGTTTGGCCCCTTCTTCAGCGAAAGGCGCTTGGACACTCCGTCGTCGATGACCATGTGACGGTCTCCGTAAATGCCGATGACTTCCTTGCCGTTGATCCACCAGATGGAGGCCGCATTGGAGCCGACGGCCAGGCGCATGCCCTGCAATTCCTCAGGGAAGTGCACGATGGTAGCAGCCCAGAACAGGATATTGAATGTCGGCTTGTTCAGCGCGTAAGCGAAGTGATAGAGGTTGACATGGTATGTGCTTGTGTCAACGGCATGCCACGTGAGCTCGTTGCCGTTGACCGTCACTTTGTCGCCGTCGTGCGGGATTACGGTATATTGGTCGGAGAAGTACTCAGTCTTGATGGTCCTCTGGACAAAGCTATCGTTCAGCTGGGCGTTGGACCGGATCTGGATCGGGATCGGCTCAAGAACGAGCCAGCGTTGGATGAAGCCATTGGCATCGGGAGCCTTCTCGACAGAAGCGGGCTTAGTGAGATTGGGCGCCGGCCATCGGGAAGCGTTGACCGGATCACCACCGGATCCGTGCCGTGCGGCGGCTATGCCCAGGAGTGCCATGGCAGCCATACAGCCGAGTGCAGGCACCCGCAGGCAGTGGATCGTCATCATGAAAAGCACCTCGTGGATTGCTGGAATTATGAAAACGGATGGACCGAATGTCGACCGGATGTTACGGCGTTTTCAAGTTCCAGCGCTGCTTGTCGCTCTTGGGATCGAATCTGGCCAGCGTCGCAAAGCTGCTGCCGACGGCTGAAAGCGCCAACGATTCCTTGGAATTTGGAACAGCCTTGGGCATGATGCGATAGGTCCCATCGGAAAGCTGCTCGATGCGCCAGAGTTGCTCCGGCGCGCCGGTGAACGTTGGCACTGCAACCAATTCGGCATCATCAGTCGCGGCCAGCGCCCGATCTATGCCAGCGACAGTGATTTTGAAATAGGGCGAACCGGGATATCCTCCGGCGTTCGCCACGGGCGCAATCGTCCACTTCTGCTGCGCCTGAATCATGTAATTGGACAGGCGAAGGTCTATGTTGCCGGCGGGCCAATTCTGCGATACCTGCGCCACATCCTGTGGCGGAATCACACCGCCCACGCCGCCGAACATGCCGCCGCCACCGCGCCCGCCGGGCGCTCCGCTGCCCGATCCGCCCGGCATCCCGCCACGTCCGCCGGCCGCACCTCCGCGGCTGCCGCCGACCGGCACTCCCTGGACCGCCAGTTCCAGTGCCGTGCCTGTGCGCGCGGATTCAATTTCATAGGTGCCTTCCCTGACATTCTCGCCGGCTACCGGCCAACCGTCTTTCCACAGCAGCGGCCGAATATCCAGCACGCTGGCACCGCCACGGTCCAAGTCCGCTTCATAATGGCACGAGAACTTCTGTACGCCGTCTCCCAGGTCCAGAAGTCCAAAGTGTCCGGGCCCGACCACACGGCCGCCGGAGCCTACGAACAGCTTTCCCCCGCCCTTGATCATGTCGACTCCCATGTTGTCCAGGAAGGGACCGGTCACCTTTCTGGAACGTCCCACGCGGATGTTGTAGCCGGAGTCCGTGCCCCGGCAGCAGCTGCCGTGCGTGGCCAGGAGGTAATACCATCCGTCGCGGTAGATCATGGCGGCAGCTTCGCAGTTGATGGTGATGTCGATCGGCTTGTCAACTGGAATCACCCGCTTGCCGGTTTTGGGGTCAAGCTGTACAAGGCGGATATAGCCAAAGTATGAGCCGTAGGCCAGCCACAACTTGCCGGTAGCGGGATCGAGGAAAACGGCAGGATCGATCGCATTGCAGTCCTCGACTCCGTCCGATGAGGCGACAATGCCGCCTTCTTGCCATTTGAAGTCGGGGGAGTCGGGGTCGAGCGTCCTATTCCATATCATGTGAACGTCGGCCTTGGGTTGTTTGGTGGACGTGGAATAATAGAGGTAGTAGCGATCACCAATATGGATCACGTCGGGGGCTACGCCGCCGCCGGGACGCGAGGCCCCGCGAGTCCATGTCCAGCCGTCGTTTGAGATCAGGCCTCCGCCTCCGGTGCCGAAGGTGTAGTACTTGCCGTCGCATTGGATAACGGTGGACGGATCGTGAATGCCGATTTGCCCGTCAAGGGCGAACGCGGCCGAAAACAAAACGAGAACTATTGGGGCTATGTATCGGAATCCCATGGCACCCCCGAAATCTATGTGTCATGCGGAACGGGAAGAGGTTTGTTTCCCGCCCCAACCTTTTCCACCTATTTCATCACAGATTCTTTATCCAAGAAAGGTTTCCTGTGTTTGGCATTAAATTCAGCAGGCGAATTCACGAACGCGATTATTACCGGGTCCCCGAATCCGCCTCATGCGCCACAGCCAAGACCCTGCCGGGCCAGGGTGGAAGAGTTTTACCTGAACAGAAGAGGAGCGAAAACATACAGACTTCTTCTCCAGGTCTGCCATTCGTGCGAGGTGCCGGGAGATATATAGACATAGCTGTTCGTGATCCCGGCGGCGACGAGCTGCTCCTGGTGTTTCTTCAAGCCCTCGGGATTTTCCAATGGGGGTTCCGAGCCGAAACTCATGAAGAGGACTTTGACCTTCCTGTTGAATTCCGCAGGATTGGCCATGGCGCCGTTATAGACCGTCTTGATGTCGAACTGTGCCGGTTTGGCCGCTGATGCGGCGCCGGGAGCCGCTTTGCCGGGGCCTCCGGGCCCAAATCCCATGGACGCGCCGCCGCTGAACAGGCCGATGTACGAGAATTTGTCGAGGTTAGCCATAGTGACGGATGCGGTCTGCATGCCGCCCATGGAAAGGCCTGCCATGGCGCGGTGATCCTTGTCGGTCAGCGTGCGGAAGTTGCTGTCGATCCATGGGATCAAATCGTTGACCATCAACTGCCCGTAAGGCCCGCCTCCAGGGCCGCCGAATCCGCCGAAACCGCGGCCGGCTCCCGCGCCTGGAGCCGAGCCACGGCCTGCACCACCGGGGGCGCCAAAAGTACCGGGCATGTAGCTAGTCTCCATCACCACAATCATGGGCTTGACCTTGCCTTCCGCAAGCAGATTGTCGAGAATCACGTTGGTGCGGCCCATCTCAATCCACACCCGTTCATCCTCGCCGCCGCCGTGCTGCAAATACAGCACCGGGTAGCGGGCCTTCGCGTTCTTCTCATAATCCGGCGGCGTGTAAACGAAGATGCGCCGCCAGGTGTTGATCGATTTGGCAAAGTAATTCCTGATCAGCACGTTGCCGTGCGGCACATCTTTCAAGTCGTAATAACTAACGCCCGGCTCTGGGATCTCAAAGCCGTTGCACATATGGCTGTAGCCGATGAAGGCATTCGTTCCGGGATCCAATACAATCGCGCCGTCGACCAGCATCCAATAGTTGTGATACCCGGGGCTCTGCGGCTCCTTGGTAGTGTAGGTCCACACGCCGTCGTCGCCTTTGACCATATCGTAGGGAAGCGGGTTGAGCGAATTCGACCCGGAAGTGACAAGAGCAACCTGGACCTTCTGTGCGGTGGGGGCTTTGAATTGGAATGTGACCCGCGAATCTTCCTCGATCCGCGGATACTGAACGCCCATGAGGTTATATGGCGAGGGATGTGCCGGAACGGCCGGTGCGGATGCGGAGCGCAGCGGAGCAGGGACCATCTCCCGCCTCGCGGCTGCCCCGGAATTTCTAGAAGCTTTATCTGTCTGAGCTAAACAGATTCCACCAGTCAGCATAATCGTCAGCAAAACAATGACCAATGATCGTTTCATGGGACTCAATCTCCTTAAGTAATGCTTTTGGTTTGCCTAAAATTGCGTTACTTTGTTCGTCCAATTATTCCGCAATATGACGATGTCAGACTTTAACACAATATCTGTCACAAATCTGTGACATATTTCTTGACAAGGCGATCGCGACTTTTATAGCCTGCCGACTGCGCCTGCTGTTTCAGGGCGGCGGACAGTCTACAGACCATTTCGATATGCTGGATGCAATCCAACAATGGATTGAGAAGGGACAGTCTCTGGACCGTGTGATTGCTTCGGGCCGGATGTTCCCGGACAATACGCGCCCGCTTTGCCCCTATCCGAATGCGGCACGGTTCGACGGCGGCAATGCGGACGACGAGAAGAGCTTCTCCTGCCGCAGAACTGAGCCGCACCTGCATGTCTTGACCGGTAATTGAAGCGAATCAGGCAGGCCATCGCATGCGGCTGGTGACAAATTTTGCGGATCGGGGGACGCCCAAGCTCGATCGCGTACCGAAAGTTGCGATATATCGCGATTCAATCCACAGATCCTATGTTACCTTGTCGGCAATAGAAGCGCGATGAAGGGCAATGGGATTAAACAGGAATTCGAAGCGAACAGGAGATTCACATTGAAGCTCAAACGGTTTGCAATCATTTTGTTTTTGTTGGTTGGATCGGCGTTATTCGGACAGGAGGCGGGCAATAAGCCTTATCTGGATCCTGATCTTTCTCCGGAGCGGCGCGCATCGGATATTGTCTCCCGCATGACGCTGGAGGAAAAGGTGCTCCAGATGCAGAGCACGGCTCCGGCGATTCCCCGTCTCGGCGTGCCTGCCTACAACTGGTGGAACGAGGCGCTGCACGGCGTGGCACAGGGCCGGGCCACCGTCTTTCCGCAAGCCATTGGACTCGCCGCCACCTGGGACACAGATCTGATGTACCGGGTGGCAGACATCATCTCCACTGAGGCGCGCGCCAAGTATAATGATGCCCTGACGCGTCCAGCGCCTTCCGGGCCCGATGCATTTATGACTCTTCCCGGCCGCACCGCCGGACTTACGTACTGGTCGCCCAACATCAATATCTTCCGGGATCCCCGTTGGGGGCGTGGCCAGGAGACTTATGGGGAAGATCCTTATCTGACAGGCCGCATGGGCGTTGCGTTCGTCACCGGAATGCAGGGGAAAGATCCTGATTACCTGAAAGTGGTCTCCACGCCGAAGCACTATGCAGTGCATAGCGGTCCTGAGCCGCAAAGGCATGAGTTCGACGCCAGAGTAAGCGAATACGATATGGTAAACACCTATCTGGCGGCTTTCCGGGCCACTGTCGTTGAAGGCAAGGCCGATTCGATCATGTGCGTGTATAACTCCGTGGCCGGTGTGCCCGGATGCGCCAGCACGGACTTGCTGCAAAGGCGCTTGCGGAATCAATGGGGCTTCCGGGGATACGTCGTGAGCGATTGCGGCGCCGTGAATGACATCTATCGGAATCACAAATATACGCCCACGCTGGGGGGCGCGGCCGTGGCGGCCGTCAAGGCGGGGACGGACCTCACCTGCGGTACCGAGTATCGAGCGCTGGCTGACGAGGTGAAGGCCGGCCGCATCACGGAAGCCGAAATCGACCGCTCGCTGCAGCGTCTCTTCGTCGCGCGATTCCGCCTGGGCATGTTCGATCCTCCGGAACGTGTCCCGTATTCGAAGATTTCGATCTCCGAGAATGATTCCAGCGCGCATCGGCAAGCGGCGCGGGAGGCAGAGCGGGAGGCGATCGTGCTGCTGAAAAACGAAGGCGGGATCCTGCCTTTGAGCCCATCGGTGCGCAAAATCGCGGTCATCGGTCCCTCGGCCGACGATCCAATTGCACTGCTGGGCAATTACAACGGCATTTCGTCCAGGCAGGTAACACCGTTGGAGGGACTCAGGGGGCAATTCCCGAATGCGCAAGTGAGATATGCGCTCGGCGCGACTTACACGGCCGGCACCCACGCGGTGGTTCCCTCCACATTCCTGACGCCGCCCGACGGCAACGGGCGTGGATTGATGGCCGAGTACTTCAACAATCCTGATTTTCAGGGAAAGCCTAAACTCCGCAGGCTCGATCAGCGTCCGTATTTCGATATGGGGATGGAAGACCCCGACGTTATCGCGGCGATCGGCAACGAAAAGTACTCGATGCGTTGGACAGGCACGCTGACGCCGCCGGCCACAGGTGAGTATGATTTGACCGTTCACATCGGCAGGTGGAACCGTACCGCTGCGGCTCGATTGTTCCTTGACGACAAGGAAATCACCGTCGGCGCGGGGCCCTCCACTCAAATGACTTCAACACAAACGGTCTCCGGATCTGGATTGGGTGCAAAGACCCGGATGATTCTGGAAGGCGGCCGGAAGTATGCCTTGCGCGTGGAATACCGGCAGCCGGGTTCAGGCGGCACAGCTCAACTCGGATGGATTCCTCCCGCCGCAGCCTCTCTTGCCGAAGCGGAAACGCTCGTGAAGGATTCCGACGTCGCCCTTGTTTTCGTCGGCTTGAGTTCCGATCTCGAGGGGGAAGAAATGCGCGGTGTGAACGTTCCCGGCTTCCTGGGCGGCGACCGCACCAGCCTGGACCTTCCTGAGCCTCAGGAAAACCTGGTGAAGTCACTTATTGCTGCCGGCAAACCGGTAATAGTCGTTCTGACCAGCGGCAGCGCCATATCCGCCAATTTTGCGGCTGAGCACGCCGCTGCTCTGCTTGCGGCGTGGTACGGCGGCGAGGAGGCCGGCGCCGCAATCGCGGAGACCCTTGCTGGTGTCAACAACCCGGCCGGCCGCCTCCCCGTCACATTCTACAGGAGCGTGGATCAGCTGCCCCCATTCACCGATTACGCCATGAAAGGCCGGACCTACCGGTATTTCAAGGCCGATCCCCTGTACTCCTTCGGCTTTGGATTGAGCTATTCGAAATTCGCGTATGCCGGTCTCAGCGCGAAACGAACGCCGAAAGGCGCGGAGATACGTGCGACGGTCAAAAATACTTCTACCCGCGATGGCGATGAGGTGGTTCAGCTTTACATTGGCGGCGGTTCAGAAGAGGGAGCGCCGATACGGAATCTGCGCGGATTCAAGCGGATTCATCTGCGTGCGGGCGAGAGCCGCGAGGTGAGTTTCACGCTGAGTTCCGAAGACCTGCCGAATTCCGCCGTAGACGTCAGTATTGGCGGTGGACAGCCGATAGCCAATATACCCCATGTGCGGGGTACGCTCTAAAACAGCCTTCATCGCCGGAGAAGTGCTAGTGCAATGCGTCTAACAGATCTTTACATTTCATGGACAAAAACCGGTCACGAATTACACTAATTGCACGAAAACAGGCAAATGGGCGGCAGCGCTTCGCGCTGCCCGAGTGATAGCCTGAGCCGGGGGGAAGAGCGAAGCTCTTCTACCCGGCTTAGGCTATCACTCGAGGCCGGAGGCCCGCCCATTAACAGGCCGTAATTTAGTGATCATTCGTGGAATTCGTGGCTTGCTTTTTATTTTTGGATCCATCTGCTTGCTGCCAATGCAGGCAGAGTATATGTCAAGGGATTTCTGACGCACTACACTGACTTCAGCTTGCTAATCCGCATTATTCGTGAAATTCATATCCAGGAGGCGCAATCGCGGAGCTTGAAGGTCATCCGGCTCAATCGATACAATACTGCCGCCGGAAGTTGTGGTGAAACTCCAGTGGAGGATCGCCGTCGGGCAGAATGGATTACTCTATGTCAGGTCAAGCCGAAAAAAGAGCCGACAGAATCAGCGAAGTTTTTCCCGGGATTTTCAGGATTGTCGTTCCGCTGCCAATCCCGGAAGTCGGATCCATGAACTCCTATGTGATCGTCGACGGAGACCGGAATCTCATAGTCGATCCAGGGATGGCTCATCCTGCCTGCTACGAGACCATGGAAAATGCGATTGGGAACCTCGGCCTGGACTTGGGACGCACCGATTTTTTCATCACCCATCACCACCTCGACCATTACAGCTCCGTCTCCAGGTTCCTCAGCGCAACTTCTCATATCTACATAAGCAGGGCTGAAGCCGAATTCCTCGAGCGGATAGCCAAGGGAGAAGTGGATACGGAGATGGCGGTTTTCCTGAAGATGCTGGGTTTTCCGGAGCAGAAACCGGCGTTTGTCGTTTCGCAGTTCTATAGCAGCGAATACCGGCAACGACGTTCCTGGCCCTACCGATGCATTGCCGATGGCGACGTCATTGTTCGAGGCGGCCGGCATTTCACCTGCCTGGTATCGGCCGGTCACAGCAACGGGCACAGCTGTCTCTATGAATCGAGCGACGGCGTCCTGATCGTCGGGGACCAGATTACGGCTGGCGTCCAGTTTTTGCTGGACCGGGACAATCCCCTGGCGGATCACCTTCAGAGCCTGGCCGGAATCAGGGAGATGGATGTGAAACTTGCGCTTCCGGGCCACGGTTCACCGTTCAAGGACCACAGGAAAAGGATCGACCGCTTACAAGCTCATCACCAGGAGATGGCAGATACTGTCTGTTCCGCTCTCGGGGAAAACGCAAAAGATGCCTATGAGATAACGCTCGCCCTCGATCGCCTGCTTCCCGATCGGGATTCCTTCGAGACAATGACTCCCATCAGAAAGTTCATCCACACAAGGCATACTTACGCCTATCTTCAGTACCTTACGGCTCAGGGACGAGCAGGAAGAGAAAATCGCCACGGCCGGATTTTATTCTCTCAATTCAAGACAAACCCACGGCCTCAGGCCGTGTGACCATTACAGGCTAAGCCTTTTCGGCGTGCCTTTATACCCTTTGAATCGATTCGCGAAATTTTACCGGGGTCGGTATCGGGATCGGTATCGGCTTTGGGAATCGGTTGGGCCGTGTTTCACGAAATTAAAAAACCGATCCCGATTCCGATAGCGACCGCGACCCCGATTCCCGCCGCGGCACTCCGCTTTGCGGGGCAGGCTAAAGCCACGGCTTCCAGCCGCCGGTTCAGTTCAACGTAGACAGTTGCACGATTGCGTGCTGTCATGGGGCCGGGAATTCATTCAAACTGTACATCCTTTTTCTTTTCTATGCTTGCTGATCTAATTTTGTTACATTAGCGGCAACCGTTTGATCCGATTTTCAATGCATTGAACCGGCTGTCGGCGTGGAGGAGGCGCTCCCTATGATCGGCACGACACTCGGGCATTACCAGATTACGAGCCAATTAGGCAAAGGCGGCATGGGGGAAGTGTACCGGGCCAAGGACCAGAAACTCGGCCGGGATGTGGCGATCAAGGTTCTCCCTGAAGAGTTCGCCAGGGACGCGGACCGCGTTGCGCGGTTCCAGCGGGAGGCCAAGCTGCTGGCTTCCCTGAATCACCCGAACATTGCATCCATTTACGGCCTGGAAGAATCCGGCGGAAGCAATTTCCTTGTTCTGGAGCTTATCGAGGGCGAAACGCTCGCCGACCGGATCAAGCGAGGCCCTGTCCCGGTTGAAGAATCGCTGGAACTGGCGCTGCAGATCGCCGAAGCCCTCGAAGCTGCACACGAGAAAGGCGTGATCCACCGCGACCTCAAGCCCGCCAACATCAAGGTCACGCCTGAAGGTAAAGCAAAGGTGCTCGACTTCGGGCTGGCCAAGGCGTTTTCGGGAGAGCAGGCGGAGTTGAACCTGTCGAACTCTCCCACGCTGAGCGACGCGGCCACGCAGCAGGGCCTGATTTTGGGCACCGCTGCTTACATGTCGCCGGAACAGGCGCGCGGAAAGGCCGTAGACAGGCGGGCGGACATTTGGGCTTTCGGCTGCGTTTTATTCGAGATGTTGACAGGGCGGGCCGCATTCTCCGGAAGAGACGTGACCGACATCCTTGCCGCCGTGATCCGCGCGGAACCGGAGTGGAAATGCCTTCCCGCCAATCTGCATTGGCGATTGAGGGAGGTTCTCGAAAGGTGCCTCGAGAAGGAGGCGAAGGACAGATACAGCGGCATTAATGACGCGAGGGTTGAAATCCGGAAAATCCTTGCCGATCCCGGCGCCGTGTCGGTGCAGCCAATCGCGTCCATGCAGCATCCTTCCAGGCTTCGGACGCTGGTGCCGTGGCTATTGGCAATTCTTGGCATTATTGTCGTTGGAGCAGCTGTCTGGAAGCTGAAACCATCGGACCCCCGGCAGGTCATGCGTTTCGATTATGTGTTGCCCGAAGATCAGGAATTCAGCAATTTGAGCTATCCGGCTCTTGCGATATCGCCCGATGGAAAACGTCTGGTGTACAGCACGGCCAAAGGACTCTACCTGCGAGCGGTCGATGAATTAGCGGGCAAACTGATTGCCGGAACGGAGGGATCCGCTTCGCAACCGTTCTTCTCACCCGACGGCAAATGGATCGGGTATCTTTCGGTCAGCGATTTCAAATTGAAGAAGATAAGCATTAACGGGGGCGCCCCGGTAACCCTGTGCGATGCGGTACCTCGTGGCGCGGGTTGGAGTGAGGATGACACAATCGTTTATGGTCAGCAGACGGGCGGCGTCATGCGCATTTCCGCCAATGGCGGGACGCCGGAATCTCTCTTTAAAGAGAAACCCGGAATTCATATGTTTCCACAGATGCTTCCGGATGGTGAATCGATGCTGTTTACAGACGTTGTGCCTCAACCCAGGGTGGTGGTGCAATCGCTCAAGTCGGGAGAGCGCAAGGAATTGTTTGCAGGCGTCGCCGCACGATACCTGCCCACGGGACACATAATCTATGGCCTGCAAAATAACAACAATCTCTTCGCAGTCCCGTTTGACCTTGACAGGCTCGAGGTGACCGGGGGAGCGATCCCCATAATCGAGGGTGTGATGTCTCCGATGCACTATGCCGTTTCCGACTCGGGGACCCTGGTTTACATGCCGGGCGCATCGAATGCCCAGCCATCGAATCAGCTCACGCTCGTATGGGTGGATCGCAAAGGGAAAGAAGAACCGCTCGCCGCATTACCCAACGACTACCGTACTCCCCGGATATCGCCCGATGGGACAAAAGCTGCCTTGACGGTTTATGCCGGCGACAAGAGTGATATTTGGATCTGGGATCTCCTCCGTGAAACCATGACCCGGTTGACTTTTAACGAAGGCAGCGGATATTCCCTTTGGACTCCGGACGGTAAAAGGATTGCCTTTATGAAGAGGGTAGCTAGCGGAAATATATTGGGCGGCCAGGTCTACTGGAAGGCAGCCGACGGAACCGGCGAGGAAGAAAGGCTGGGATCAGCGGAAAATCTGGCGCTTCTTCCATGGTCCTGGTCGAGCGACGGGAACACCCTGGCGCTGTTTGAAGCCAATGTCTCCACGGGTGGGGTCAATTACGACGTCGGAATGCTGTCGATGAAGGACAAGCGCGAAAGGAAGCCGCTCCTGAAGGAGAAGTATACTGAGTTTCAGCCTGAGGTTTCACCGGATGGAAAGTGGATGGCATATGCCTCCACTGAATCGCGCCGGCTCGAAATCTATGTCCGCCCATTTCCCGAAGTGAATAAGGGACGCTGGCAGGTTTCCACGAGCGGAGGTGATACGCCGCTGTGGTCGCCCGACGGCAGGGAATTGTTCTATCAAAAAGATGACTCTGTAATGGCCGTATCGGTGGAAACCGGGCCGACATTCAAGGCCGGAAAACCTGAAACACTTTTCCGGGGCGCCTATGTTCAGCTGTCTACCAGCGATGGACGGCCGTGGGACATCAGTCCTGACGGCAAGCGGTTCTTCATGATCAAGCCTTCTGCTTCGACAACCGCGGCGCCCGCGGCCGCCGCCCCGCGGCAAAAGATCACCATAGTCCTGAATTGGTACGAAGAACTGAAGCAGAGGGTGCCGATAAAATGATTCGAGATTCGAAATTCGAGATTCGAAATTTGGTTGGAGGGCTGTTTTAATTTCGAATCTCGAATCTCGAATTGGGAATCTACATGAAGGGAAATCCTTATGAGACACCTTGACTTGGGCGGCGCATATATATCGCGGGTGATTGAGATGGAAGGGGGCCCGTCCATCAAGCCGCAGCAGTTGCTGCCCGATGCAACGGCCGAAGTCATTGAATCGCACAGACACTGGCTCATGCCGCATTTCCTCACGGCGGATGGCATGTTCACCGGGAGCATACATACCTATGTGGTTCGCACAAAGCGCCATACCATTGTGGTCGACACCGGCGTCGGCAACGACAAGAAACGCAGTTACCCCGGCCTGGATCAGATGCAGGGATCCTATCTGGAGTCCCTGGAGCAGACCACCGGCATAAAACCCGAACAGGTCGATTTTGTAGTGTGTACGCATCTTCATATCGACCATGTGGGGTGGAATACACGGCTTGTGAACGGCAGGTGGGTGCCGACGTTTCCCAATGCGAAATATCTTTTTGCACGGAATGAATGGGAGTTCTGGGAACAGAAATACAACAAAGACAAAAACGCCGAGGATGGCGCTATCGCGGATAGTCTGGTCCCGGTTTTCGAGGCCCGAAAAGCGGTCCTGGTCGAGGGCGATCACGTCATCGACGATCAGGTCTTCCTCGAGCCTACGCCCGGCCATACTCCGGGGCACATATGCGTTCACGTCAAGGGCGGAGGCAAAGAAGCCGTCATGTGCGGGGATATCATGCACCATCCCGTGCAGGTTGCGGAACCGCAATGGGGCAGCGGCTTTTGCATGGATCCCAAAGAAGCCGCGGCAACGCGAAGGGCCTTTCTCGAGAGGAACGCCGATACCGGCAGACTGATTCTTGCCGCGCATTTCGCGACGCCGAATGCCGGAACGATCGTCGCATCGGGAAATTCATTCCGGTTCAAAGTAGGGGAGCTTTCTGTATGATCGGCACCCCGCCCGCTCGTTTCAGTGGACTGCCGGTTTTGAGTGTTTGGCGAAAAAGGCATAGACGCTCGGCAACCCCTGTTCGATGACGGGGCCGTGGCTTATGCCCGGCATCTCGTTGTATTCGTAAGTCATGTTCAATTCTTTGAGTTTTTCAACCCACTGACGACTGACGGTTACGGGAACCATTTCGTCGGCTTCGCCGTGGACAAAGATCACCGGAATGGTTGGAATCGCTTTCAGGCTGTCGGGATTGAGAGAAAAGGCTGCGGGCGCGATCGGCGCCAAAGCAGCCCAAATAGACGGATACTTCACTCCGAGATGAAGCGTTCCGGCGCCGCCCATGGAATGGCCCATCAGGTAAATCCGGCGTTCATCGACCTTGTATTTCTTGCGAACGATATCCAGGACATTCATGACATCTTTTTCGCTTAACTCGTTCAGGTTCGGAGGATCATTGGGATTGTTGAACATGGACGACATGGACGGCTTTGCCTTCGGCGCCGTTTTTGCACCCGGCTGATCGGCGCCGGGGGCCGCAGGCGGGGCCGCCTTGGGCGCTATGTCAGCAGCCGGTTGCGCGCCGTCACCGGTGTTCGCCGGTTTCGGCTTTGCGCCCCGGGCGCCGAATCCCTTCATGGAAATGCCATACCAGCCGCGGACGTTATAGCCCATGGGCCCCACAAGAATGTACCCGCCTTCCTCCGCCAGCTCCAGAGCCTTGCGCCCGAACATAATCGACGGACCGGCGCCCAGTCCATGCAATGTGACGATGAGTGGATTTTTTTTGCTCTTGCTTACCTTGGAGGAAACAAATACGGCATACTCCATTTTCTCGCTGATGTCGCCGTGCTTAAACTTGTACGTGCGCATTTGAACGCGAGGATCGACGGGCATCTGCATGAAACCGCCGCGTTTAGCCGCTGGTGCGGCCTTGCGTTCGGTTTGCGGCGCCGGTTCCTGAGCGCGCGTGAATTGAGTCCGGACCAGGCCTATTTGCAGGCCTAATGCAACCATGGCAATTATGATCTTCGTTCTGCATTCAAATCTCATCGATGGATCTCCTGTTTAACGGTTTATGGCATTACATCAATCGCGGCAGATTGGGCGCCGGAGCCGAAAATATCAGAAAACTGAATATCGAATATCGAACCTCAGAAGCGGGTTGGAATAACCGGCGCTTCGAAAAATCCTGTTCGATATGCTGCGGTTCAAAAAACCTCCGCAAATCAATTATGCATCGAATGCGGGAACCGCGCTCCCGGAGCGAATGTACCGCAGTCTGGCAATCTAGAAATCCTTGCTGCACACGAAATTCGCTGCATCGTACGTGCTGCTTGATCCCTTGTACTTTGCGACAAGGGGGTACCGACATAGCGGCTGTGATCGGGTGCCGCCGGACTGACTGCGGCCGGTCGCAAGCAAAGTATCCGGAGCTTTCCCCTCTTCAACCCAGGCGAGCAGCGCCTCCTGCTGTCCCGAAGGCGCCGGCCCGGAACCGCCGCTGCAATGGCCGACGCCCGGCGCCATGAACAACCTCAGGAATTGCGATGTTTTTTCTGCGCCGCCCATGAACTGAACGACCCGGTTGTAATAGTCGATCGTTCCCTCGGCGCTGATCAACTGGTCGGCCCAACCGTGCCAAACAATTGCCTTGCCGCCCCGGCTGCGGAATTCTGTAAGATCCGGACTATCCGTTCCGATCACTGCGCCGTACTGCTCCACAGATTGATCCCAGTAGCGCTCGTATTGATCGCGGGTGACGGTGTTTCCGTCGAGTTTCGGGTCCTCCGCAAGGAAATACCGGAACCAGTCCACTGTGATCCCCATGGGTTGCGGTTTTGGCGGCGTCCCCCTGCTGGTCCACAGAGCATTCAGATCTGCGCCTTTGGGCAAGCCGTACCAGAGAAACGAGCCGTCCTGACGGCGTGGCCCTTCCCACAACTTCCGGATCACGGTCGCATCCGCTTCCGTGAAGGAACCGCAGGATTCTCCGGCGGAAGTGCCAATGAGCCGCGCAGGATCGTAATCGCAGCGTTTCGGATCGCCGATGACGCCGTCTTTCACCCCATCAATCGAGTCGCAGGCAGCGACTGCGGCGGCAGTGGCTGCCGTCAGCTTGCAGCCCGGGACGGGATTCGCCATGGCATTCATAATCACCGGGCCCCAAAGCTGCTGCGGGTGGAGTTTGTGCCAGTTGATGGCGGGCGCTCCGGAGACGATGCCGTCATAATCCTGCGGATAGCGCTGCGCTTCCATCAATCCCTGCCGTCCGCCGGTAGAGCATCCGTTGAAATAAGAATATCGCGGCGCCGTTCCGTACAGTGCTTCCGTGAGCGCTTTACCGGTCACGGTCATTTCGTGTATGCCGGCATGCCCGTTGTCCCGGATGAGCTGCCAGTTCAGCCGTCCGTCCTCACTTAGGGCAAAACTGCCGCTCATGCCTTCATGCCCGGTGTCGGTCGCACCCGCGGCGTAGCCCTGAGCAAGAGGTTGATTGACGCCCATTGCGCTGCCGCCGGAAAATCCGCCGCCACCTGTTCCCATAAACCTGCCGTTCCAATTGGACATAGGTATACCGATCCAAATTCTTACTTTGTCGCCCGCCGGCGGATGCGTCGTATACGCCGTCACGCGGCAAATGCCGGGACTGTTCGGATCGACTGCCGCCGATTCGATTGTTGTGTTCGGCAGTGAAACCGCTGCCAGACTCTCGCAGGTCCGCACCGGTTTTGCATCGGGGATGAGCGGTTTTGGAGGCGGCTGAGACGGCGCCGGTACGAATCCCGCGATCTTCCGGCTGCCCTGCTGCGGCGGACCGGGTTTGCCGCTTTGCTCCTGTCCGTAAATTGTGGCTGCCATCAGCGTCATTAATAAGACCGGGAATGCCCGGCTGATTCGGTTCATCCTCTTCCTCCGCGAATGTCCGCGAGTTTTCGATCGACCTCAAATGAGACGCGTGTGCGGACAGATATAGTATTAACATCGATGTCCGGTCAAGAATATAGAGACTTGTATGACAATGGACCCGCCGCTTCCGCGGCTGATGCATCACGGAGCGAGCAATTCGGGTCTAAAACGATATCTCCAGCCTTACGCCTGAGATGACTGCATTTCTTATCATTGAGTCTGCACCCGGATTAAACACAAACTGAAAATCCGGTTGCAGTGCAAAGTGTTTGCCAAAGGCCGCCCGATAGCTTATTTCCAAAGCGGTTTTGGCAAAATCCCCATTCGAAAGCCAGTATTCTGCTTGTGCCAAACCTATGTTTTTTCCCTATGCGGCGATGACAGGCCAGGGCACTCCGGCGATGCGGTTTGACGGTGAAGGGATTTTGAATGCCGCGGAAATTGAGGGTTTCCCAGGGCAAATTGACTATAATGAAAACAGAGGGCAAGAAATCTCCAATTAGATTTCCGTCCCGCACGTTTGACGAACGGGTGTTGAATGACCAACCAATGGAGTCCGGAACAATGGTTACAGTTTGAAATAGCGCTGCGCCGTGACCTGCTGGCCGCAGGCAGCGACAGGCGCGCGTGGAAGCAGATTACGCGCGCCGCACTACGGATCATGGCGCAGTACTCCACAAGCTTCTATATTGTGAGCCGATTCCTGCCTCCCCATAAACGCGAGCGGGTCGAGGTAATATACGCCAGCGTCCGCTACCCCGATGAAGTGGTCGATACATTCGACGTCTCCAAAGAGGAAAAGCTGCGCCGATTGGATGAATGGTCGGAGAACTATGAAAAAGCCCTGCGAGTACGGGATCTGCGTCATGCCGCTGCCGGAGGCGTGTCTCCCATTCTTGCGGCGTTTGCCTCTGTGGTTCGGGAAGCGCGCATCCCGCCGGAGCATTATCGAGCATTTCTCGGAGCGATGCGAATGGACGTCACACCACGTCCGTTCGAGACGATCGAGGATCTGATTGAAGACTATGTCTATGGGAGCGCGATTGTCGTAGGGTATTTTTTGACTCACGTGTATGGGCCGGCCAGACCTGAACTGATGCCGGATGCCTTGGCATGCGCTCGAGACCTGGCGATCGCGTTGCAGCTCACCAATTTCATCCGCGATGTCAAAGAGGATAGACGGCGCGGCCGCGTTTATCTTCCGCAAAACCTGCTCCGCTCGCGCGGCGCTGATATGGACAGGCTCGAAGATCCCGCCATCCGCAGGCGGACTATAGACGTGATTCAGCAGGTCGCCGTGTATGCCGAGGAAGCTTACCGAAAAGCGGGTGAGAACGTGAGTGTATTCGCGCCGGATTGCCGTATCGCCATTCAGGCATGCATCGACGTTTACGGCAAACTGAACCGGCGCATTATCGCCAGTGATGATTGCATCGCGCGGAGGGAATCCATTCCAGGCTGGCAGAAGTTCATGGCTCTGCCGACGCGCAAGTACTGGCATTTGCCGCTTTACGCGGCCGGTGTGAAGTAATGTATTCAGAAACGGTAAGAGAACAATCTCGCGTTGCCATTGTCGGTGCAGGTCTGGGCGGATTGTCTGCCGCCATACATCTGCGAATCCGCGGATTTGAGGTCACGATCTATGAAGCCAATGACCAGGTTGGCGGACGCGCGGGACAAATATCCGCCGGCGGATTCACCTTCGACACGGGGCCGACGCTTCTCAACTACCCGTGGGTGTTTGAAGGATTGTTTAAGGCGGCGGGGAGAAAGCTTTCGGACTATGTCGAACTCATTCCGATCGATCCTTCGATTCGATACTACTGGCCTGACGGCCAGACGCTGGCGCTGAGCGCAAGCATTACTACGCTGGTAAAAGAATTCGAGCGAGCAGAACCCGGTTCGGGCCCGGGGCTATTCGCCTTCATGGCTGACGCAGCTGAAAAATACCGTCTGTCCTTCGATAGTCTCGTTGCCCGCAATTTTGATCATATCTGGCAATGGATTGGAGCGGCAACTCCGCTGCAATGGATGAAACTCGGCGTCTGGCGCAGTTTTGACCGCGAACTCCGGCGCTTTTTCCGCGCTCGCCACATACTCGACGCGCTGGGCTCTTACGCAATGTACCTTGGCGGATCGCCGCACCAGCTGCCGGGGATTTTTGCCATGCTGCCCTACGGAGAACTGGCAATGGGGCTCTGGCTTCCGCGGGGAGGGATTTATGGTCTGATCCGCGCCATCGAGAATCTTGCCCGCGAACTGGGCGTGCGAATAGAAACGGGGCGCAAAGTCCGTGAAATACGGATCCATAGTGGCGCGGTTGACGGGCTCGAATTTACCGATGCCTCCGAAATCCGGTGTCCGCTGATCGTTTCCAATGTTGACGTGCCCACGACGCAAAGCACGCTTCTTTCCGGGCTGTCGAAATCAACGCGCGCGCCGCGTATGACGCCTTCGGTTATGACTTTTTACCTGGGTGTTCGCGGCAAAGTTGCGGGGGGCGGCCATCACATGATCTTCATGCCGGGCGACGCGGAGTTTGGCTATAGGCAGCTTGTCCGGACGGGCGAGATTCCGCGGGAGTTGCCGTTCTACGTCAGCATCGCCTCCGAATCGGACGCTTCACTGGCTCCGGCAGGGGGGTCGGCGGTTTTTATCCTGATCCCCTTGCCGTTGTCTCTCATGTCAAGTCGTGTTGATTGGCAAGCTCTGGCATCCGAATTAAAGTGCAGAGTTATCGAGCGCCTTCGTACGCACGGCATAAAGCTCGATCCGTCCGATGCCGCCGTGGAGCTTACACTGACGCCTGCCGATTGGGCCGCGCGCTGTGGTCTTTTCCATGGATCGGCCTTTGGATCGGCACATACGCTTTTTCAAATGGGCTATTTCCGGCAGCCGAATCGCGATCGCGGAGTGCGCGGCCTTTATTATGTCGGGGCGAGCACGGTGCCGGGTACGGGCTTGCCGATGGTAACGCTTGGCGGCCGGATGACCGCGGAGAGGATTGCCGCCGATGTTCATTAAAGAATACGGACATGGCGACGGAGTTTTGGTGGCCTTTCACGGTTGGGGCAGAAGCCATCGCGAGTTCGTTCCGCCGGCCTCGCGTCTGCCTCTGGCCAAGGGGGCCCGTCAGATAGCTTCTTTTGCTTTCAATCAGGAGAGCACCCGGCATGAGTCATGAACTGGATTTATTTTTCTCGGAAGGAGCGGCGGCGCTCGAGGAAGAGCTGCATCGCCACATGCCCGTGTCGTCTCTGAAGGGTTCGGAAATATTGAACCATGCGATTCACGATGCCCTGTTTCCCGGCGGAAAGCGGATGCGGCCGCTTTTGACGCTGCTCGCGACGCATACTGCCGGAGGTGCATGGCGAAACGCGCTCCCGATCGCTTGCGCCGTCGAATACATCCACACATGCTCGTTGATCCTGGATGATCTCCCCTGCATGGATGGCGCCTCGGAACGCCGGGGCAGAAGCCCGATTCATATTGTTTACGGCGAAAGCACGGCCATTCTCGCGGCCGTTGCTTTATTGAACCGCACATGGACTCTTCTGTATCAGAATGGAAATTCGCCGGCAGAGAGCGACCGCTCGACGCGGCTTTTCCGGGAAGCTTCACAATGCCTGGGGCCGGACGGGATTGTCGCGGGCCAGTATCTCGATCTCCTGAACAGGACAGCATTCCAGACCCCGCCCGAAAGCCTTCTGAAAACGGCCAGCACAACCCGCTTTATGCTGAGTTCAGGCGCGATTGTGGCCGATGCTCCCGAATCCGTCGTCGAAGCCCTCGCCCTGTTCGGCCAGGAGTTCGGGGCCGTCTATCAGATGCTGGATGACGTCATCGACATGGAGACGGACGCCCGCATCGGACCGGCCGGACAGGCCGCATTGCTTTACGATCAAGCCCGCGCTCGTTTGAACCGGGCGATGGATCAGCTTGGATGCTTTTTCAATGGCGATTCCGCCTCGCTGATTTTGGAATTCACCCGGCATATTTTTCAGTCTGTGCTCGACCGGGCAAGGGAGCGTCTGCGATCTGAGATTAACGAAAATAGCGAATCATGACTCCATTCGATATCATTCTGATTGTGGCACTGGTCATCAACCTCTCGCTACTTTCGCTTGTCATATGGAATTCGCTTCGCTGGCCGGAACCCGGAGAAACCGGCAAAAGCCACGGCCGAGCCTGTTCGGTTCTTATCCCGGCTCGCAATGAGAGAGACAACATTGCTCTCTGCCTTGAAACCGTTGTGAGACAGGGAGAAGTGGTCCTGGAGATCATCGTGTGTGATGACCACTCGACCGACGGGACATCTTTGGCTGTGCAGCATTTTGAAAAGATGGATTCGCGAGTTCGCCTTATCTTGGCTCCCGATCTTCCGCCCGGCTGGTGCGGCAAGAACTTTGCCTGTTCGCGCCTCGCGGCCGAAGCAGCCGGCGAATGGCTTCTGTTCGTTGATGCCGACGCACGACTGGTAGAGGGAGCCGTCGGCCGGATGTTGAATGAAGCCGCGGCGCGTGACGTCTCATTCCTTTCCTGCTGGCCCGGGCTCGAGCTCAAGGGATTTTGGGAAAAGGCGTTGATGCCGATGCTGAACTTCGTTGTCCTGACGCTGTTTCCGGCGCCGCTTTCGCTGAAGCGGCCGGACGCTTCTCTGGGCCTCGCCCACGGCGCGTGCATTCTTGCGCGGCGGGAGGAGTACAAAAAGGTCGGTGGGCATGAGGCTGTGCGCGACGAGCTGTTCGAAGACACGTCGCTGGCAAGAATCTGGCGCGCCCGTGGGGAGCGCGGCATATGCCTTGACGGGCAACGCATAGTGCGCGTCCGCATGTATGATTCGTTCCGGGGAATCTGGAATGGTTTTCGAAAAAATTTCTTCCCCTCTTTCCGGCGCGTTCTCAGTTTTTGGATGTTCATGCTTCTGCATCTGATTTGCTTTTTGCTTCCCTTTGTTTTTTTCATTGCTCTGGCGATACAAGGAACGTGGTCGCTGCCGACCGGACTGGCGGCGGCTTCGCTGCTGATGATGAGAGCCTCGCTGGCCTTTCGGTTCGGACATCCTCTCTGGTCCGTCTTGCTGCATCCGCTCGCGGAATGCGTCCTCCTGACTCTGGGTATTGTTTCCTGGTGGAGTTGCCGCGGCGGAAGGGGAGTTGAATGGAAGGGCCGAATCTACCGCTACGGGACCGAAGAGCGCCGGGAGGGCAGCGTATGAAACCATCGGAGCGAACGGCGTGCGTAATAGGGGCGGGATTGGCGGGCATGGCGATCGCCCTGCGGTTGGCGGTTCGCGGCTGGAGGGTGCAGGTGTTTGAAAACGCGGCATCTCTGGGCGGCAAGATGAACCGCTGGGAATGTGATGGATTCCGGTTTGATACCGGGCCCTCCCTGATCACGATGCCGTGGGTGTTTGAGGAGCTGTTTCACGCAGCCGGCGAAAAGATGGCGGATCACCTCCAAATCAGACAAGTGGATCCGCTGGCGCGCTATTTTTTCGCCGACGGCGGGCAACTGGATGTTGCAGCATCGCTGCCGCGGTGGTTTTCAATCCTGCGCGAAGCACAGCCGCAGGGCGATATCCGGTTCCTGAAGATGATGCATCTTGGAGCGAGGCTGTTCGAGCTTTCCAGGCACACTTTCTTCCGGCGGGCTCCTTCCGAGCCGCCCGATTGGGAAACGTTCGCCGCTTTGCGGCATATGCCGCTTCGCCGCGCCTGGGGCAGTTATCAAAAAACAGTCCACGGCTTTTTCTCGAATCCACGATTAAGGCGGATATATGAGCGATTCCCGACATACGTCGGCTCGTCGCCCGCCCGAATCCCGGCGACGCTCATGCTGATCCCCTATATGGAGCATGCCTTCGGCGCCTGGCACGTCGCCGGGGGGCTGTACAGCATCATTGAGCGGCTGCGAGAGCTTGGCGAAAAACGCGGCATACGTTTTATGACCGGCTGCCGTGTCGCGCGGATCGAGATGCGATCCAAACGGGTGGAAGGTGTGGAGTTGGCGGACGGCTCCATGCATGCGTGTTCCGTCGCCATTTTGAATGGCGATGCCTCCATTCTGCCTGCACTTTTAGGTCAATCGGAATCCGGCTCCATTCCAGAAAAAGACCGTTCTTTGTCGGGATATGTGATGCTTTTGGGTTTGAAAAAAAAACTAAACGGCGTCGCACACCACACGGTCTGCTTCTCGGGCGATTATGATAAGGAATTTGATGAATTGTTTTCGCGGCGGGCGTTTCCGGAGGACCCGACTGTCTATGTCAGCATCCCAAGCCGCGACGATTCCAGCCTTGCGCCGCCTGGCTGCGAGACGCTTTTTGTCATGGCGAACGCGCCGGCCAACGATGGGGATCTCTGGGATGCGGCTGCCGTCCGGACCGCAAGAGACCGGATCATGGCGCGCTTGGTTCGAAGCGGCTTTCCGGCTTTCGAAAGCGACATTGCGGTGCAATGCGTGGTGACGCCCCGGCAGATTGCGGAGCGCTACCTGATGCCGGGCGGCGCGATTTACGGCACCAACTCCCACGGCTGGCGAAATGCCTTTTTCCGTCCTCCCAACAAACACAAAAGCATCAGCGGTCTTTATTGCGTCGGCGGAAGCACACATCCGGGCGGCGGAACGCCGACGGTGCTTCTGTCTGCCCGAATTGTCAGCGAACTGATCGGCAAATATGAAGGCCTCTAAAATTGCTCTGCCGGTTGTGTTGCTCGGCTACGCCGTGCTCTGGTGCGGTGGCGTTGCAAGCTATGTGTTTTGGGGCGGGCCGCCGGCTGGCAGCGGCTGGACAGCCCCGGCCTTTTTGTTTCTGGCCGCTCTCCTTACGCTGCTGCTGGTGCCTTCAGGCTGGCGCCGGCAATTGCTCGCCGCCGGATTCATCGGATTGGCGGCCGAATTCGTTGGATTGAAGTATGGATACCCTTTCGGACATTATTCCTACACCGGTGTTTTGCGACCGTCGGTGTTGGAGGTTCCCGTCGCCATCGGCTGCGCGTGGCTGATTCTCTTCGCCTATGCGAGGCAAATGCTCTCGTGGTTCAAAATCGCCGGCTGGCTGCGGGCGGTTTCAGGGGCCTTCTGGATGACGGCAATGGATCTGCTTATTGATCCGTTGGCGTCAGGGCCCCTCGGTTATTGGATCTGGCGCGATGGAGGCTGGTATTACGGCGTTCCCGCGGGCAATTTCGCCGGCTGGTTTTTCGTAAGCTTTGTCCTGTTTATAATCTTTCGAAAATCGCCCGGCGAAGATTTTAAGGCGGCCTGCGCAGGCTTCAGCATTATTCTGTTTTTCTGGATTATTGCATTCAGACACCTTCTGGTCGGCCCGATAGTTGCAGGAGCCGTCCTGCTGGCCGTACACATTTTCTTGTTTCATGCTCATTCGCAGCCTCCGGATGCGGATCGATGAGCCGCAATTCTACAAAAGCGTTGGGGATTTCTTATGAGAGGGCTAATATCTTTGAAATAGACCGTTCAGGCAAATCCTTTGGAATCTTGCAGTATGTCCGCCTTTGCGGCAACTTCTGCTGCCCGGCGAAGGAGGTTCGACAATGAAGCCGCTGTTACTTCCACGCATCAAGAAAGGCATACCACCTCCGCTTTGATCCTCTCACGCCGTTGCGGCAAACTCGCTGAAGCAGGTGACAAATTCGGGTAGTATGTCGCTGCTGCTCCCTCTTAATGCGAATCCGTTGGCGCTCCCTTCCACCAGCGTGGAAAAGTAATTTGTCTTTTTGTTGATGTCGATCACGATCCCGTTTCCGGCTATCGTGTTCTGCACGACGAGTTGCGGCAGGGTGGTGGCGCCCGACGTGCCGACGATCAGCAGAAGGCCCGTTTCCTTCGCTGTCTGAAGCGCACTGTCCCGCCTGTAATAGTTTTCATCATAAAATTCATCAAACCAAAGCACGTGGGGACGCGTGAATGAGCTGCATTTGGGGCATTTCAATTTTTCTATCTCGGCTTCCGTCAGCTCCTCGCCCTTTTGCAATGCAAAATCGGGGAACGGGAACAATTCCCCGGAGCATTCTTCGCCGCAGCGGCATCGTTCGAGTGTGCCGTGAACAAAATAGGTTCTTTCCAGAGAATTGCCGGCGACCAGGTGCAGCCCGTCGACGTTTTGGGAGATCAGCCTGAATCGGTCCCCGAAAAGCTCTTCGAGCTGCCGAATGGCATGGTGTCCCCTGTTGGGGGTTGCTTTCAGGCATATGCCTTTGCGGTACAGATACCACTTCCATACCTCCAGCGGCTTTGCGCGATACATTCTGTATGTTGCCATTTCTTCCGGGGTGTAATTTATGGAGCCGACAGTCCAAAAACCGTCCGCATCGCGAAACGTGGGAATGCCGCTGTCTGCGGAAAGGCCCGCGCCTGTGAGCACCGTGAGTTTGCGGCTGCCTCCATAAAACTCCCGAAGCTTCTCCTTCAATCCCTTGTCAATGAATGTGTATTCCATAGATTCTTCTCCGCGGATCCATGCTTCCTGAAGATTACGTCCGGTGTTCCTTTTACCTCGTGGCCTCAGAACATAGATGCGAGGCGCAGGATTGCCTTTACACTCCTTTCAACGTCAGCCTCGGTAGTCGCCCAGGAAGAGACGCTAATGCGCATAGCGGCATGCCCTTGCCAGACGGTGCCGCCACACCAGCAGGTGCCATCCCGCTGAACAGCATCGATCACCCGCTGCGTTTTCTCTGCATCGCCAAACGAAACCAGAACCTGGTTGAGGTGCACATCATTAAGCACCTCATGCCCTGCTGCCCGCAGCTCTTCTGCGAAGCGTGTCGCATGCCGGCAGCAGCGTTCCACCATTTCTGCCAGTCCCTTGCGTCCAAGTGAACGAAGCGCGGCCCAGATCTCGATCCCGCGCGCCCGGCGCGAAATTTCCGGTGTGTACTCCATCGGATCGTGCTGTGCCCCCTCGATCAGATACGCAGCTGGGCTGTGGGTGAGCGCTGCCCGCAGATCGGCAGCTCTGCGGCAGAAGACGAGGCCGCTGTCGTAGGGAACATTTAGCCACTTATGCGCGTCGGTGGCCCACGAATCAGCTTCACTTACTCCCAGTATTAAACGAGCTAGCGCGGGCGTTGCGGCGGCCCACAACCCGAAAGCGCCATCCACATGCACCCACGCGCCGGCGTCGTGCGCGATTTGTATGATCCCGGTAGCGGGATCGAAGGCGCCGCTGTTAACGTTGCCGGCTTGTATGCACACAATCGTCGGACCTGAAATCCCCGGCAGAGCATCTGCGCGCATCCGCCCCTGATCATCTGCCGGGACTCGTATTACCCGTTCTCTCCCCAGTCCCAGCATACCCAATGCTTTGAGCAGGCTAACGTGGACCTCCTCTCCGACAATCACGGTAACGGGTGGTGCGCCGAACAGGCCCTCCGTTTCCACATTCCAGCCAACCTGATCCAGAACGGCATGTCTTGCAGCTGCCAATCCGCAAAAATTGGCCATCGTTGCCCCAGTAACGAAGCCGCCTCCGGACTCGGGAGGCAAGCCGAAGACATCCAGTAACCATCTCAATGCTACCTGCTCCAGTTTAGCCGCGATGGGCGAAGCAGCCGTAAGCCCCGCATTTTGATCCCAAGCTCCAGCCAGCCAGTTCGATGCTAGTGTGACAGGAAGCACGCCGCCGATGACGAAACCGAAGTAGCGTCCTCCGGCAGAGGCTGTTGTGGCGGGAGAGCCAATCTCGTCCAGGAGGGCGAGCGTCTCAAAGGGATTCTGCGGGTCTTCCGGCAGCGATTCGTCGAAAGCCGAAAGCCGAGCCAGGGCTTCCGGCGCTGGGAAAACAGGACGTTCGTCTAATCCAATGAGGTAGCGGGAGGAGCGCCAAGTGGCATCCTCCAATAGATTGCGCCCCTCTCGCTGCTCGCCGAACACCCGATGCAAAAGTCGCTCATTCAATTTTTTTGAAGCTGTTTTTTGTTCCGTCATGTTTCGAGTGCACAATCCCAAATAAAAATTCTTTCATTATCTGTTTTCTGCCGTCTTCTTCAATTTTTCGTTGCAACGAATGCCGATGAAAGCCAATGTAATGTATAATATAAGCGGCCACAAGGGGACAATCACTGGTGGCCCCGTCGTTATTGTGACAAAACATACCTGCAAGTTTAATGGCTGATTGATTACGCGAATGATTCGAATGAGCGGGGACGCGCGTGACTGTCCCCCTTTGAATTCAGGAGAAACGATCATGTGTAATTTTAAGACGGCACCCAATGGACTGACGCGAAGAAGCTTTGTCGCGGCCGCGGCGATAGCAGGATCGGCCGGCCTTGTGAACATTGCTAATAGCGCGACAGCACAATCTGGTGAGACGCAGGCGACTCTAATATCAGCGATGAACACGTACGGCTCCGATCTCTTGAATATGCTGTTGCTGAGAACGTATCCGGTCGCCGTAAAGATGCTGAAGAACGAAGGGGAAATACCGAAGGGCGCCGTAAGGCCCAAAAAGGACCTGAAAACGCATTATTCCGCCTGCCAAGCCTTTGGTATTGTGCGGCGCCGCGGGACGGCGCTGGCGATGTTTATCGAGGACCACTGGTGTTTTGAGCCGATCATCGGTTACGGGCTTGTGGAGCCTCCCAAGGATTTTTTGGAGGGGTCCGGGAGCGCTTTCTTCGTTGAGAGCAAGGAAGGCGCCAAAGAACGTAGCAGCAGCATCCCCCTCCTCCCTCACGGCAAATATGCCGGCATGGTGCTGGCGCCGCTTCACAAGGCGAATTTTTCCCCGGACCTGACGGTGATTTACTGCAATCCGTCTCAACTGCGGCACATGCTCTTCGCATACATGCTTAAAAACGGACGCCGCGTTACATCCACGCTCGATCCGATCTGGTCTTGTGTGCATTCTGTTGTACCGTCTCTCCTGAAGGGTACCTGCGAAGTGACCGTGCCCGACCCCGGGGAATTTGAGAGAGCCGCTGTCGGGGATGACGAGATGATTTTCACGGTTCCCGCCGGCAACATGAAGGAGTTCATGGACGGCGTTTATCATTACGAAAAAATGAACATGGGATATCGCAGCTTCGGCCGCGAGCTGAAAGGCGATTTCCAGCAGCCGCCCTTTTACCAGCAGTATTTCAAGATGTGGGGCCTGGACACGCTGAAATAGCCGAAATCCGGATTGGGATATCATTTTCGGTTTCTGCGCGGACAATTACCGCCGGATTTATCTGAAAACCGGCAATTCCGTGCGATATCGATAGGCTGCAAGGCAATACAATCCTTAACCCGCATTATTCATGAGGTTTCGTCGCGAGGCGGTGCAGACGGGCGTGGATGCAAGGCGCGCGAAGGGAGGAATCCGAAGGCGTACTCGACAGTACGTCGAGGAATCCGACCGAGCGCAACACATCAGACATGCCCGGATCCACCGCCGCAGCAGAAGCTTCATGAATAATGCGGGCTGACAAACCGGGGTGAAAGGGCGTACTATTATAAAATCGAGTCTCCTGGATTAGCCGAATTCATCCGCATACAAGAGCTTCGATATTGTTTCTGCTTAATCCTTTCGAAAGGAGAGGGTTTTATGTCGAAGGATCTTGTACTGCAGCTAAGATACCTTGGCCAAATGCCGCAGGTTGGGTTTGTCGAATATGGCTTCCGCATTGAAAATAAGGATAAGAGCTGTCGACAGGTCGTTTTGACAATAGCTGACGATTTTTTTCTATCGCACGATTTGAAACCTCAGGAAGCGCCCGACCTTTGCTATCAGAAGGTTCTTGCGGAACTGGAGTTTGAACAGGTCGGCTCAAGCATCCCATACAGCACGCCCGTGACCGCCCTGGATATCGCTCAATACCGGGACCTGCACCCGACTGTTCAAACCCGAAGAAAGCTTAGAAAAAATGCGGAATAGCGGCGGCTTGTTCTTGAATAATGGGCGAACAAGCCGCATCGCCGTGCCGTGATCCGGGAATGAATGCCCCACGCGTAAAGGGGATTGTATCAAGAAGCTCGCAGAATGGCGGAAGCGCGGCGCGTCCCGTCAGGGACACGCTGTGTAACGACAAAGCCCTTTTCGCCCCGCCGGAGGCGGTGATTTGCCTAAATGGAATTAGTTGTGGCTTTAAATGCGGAATAAGGTATACTTATCGCCTCAATAGGGTTTTTGTAAGATTTCGTTGATTGAAGACGCTGCAGACTCCTGAATGGGGGAAGCGGCTTTTTTTATGCCTCGGAGATTACGGATGATTGCCAAAACCATTCATATAAACGATGCGCACTCAGCAGAGGGCAAATAGGTTAGGAAAACAGATGAAAGAACAAGGAACTGTAAAGTGGTTTAACAACGAAAAAGGGTATGGTTTTATCAGCCGTGATTCCGGAGAAGATGTTTTCGTGCATCACAGTGCTATTCAGGGCGGAGGATTCAAATCGCTGAACGAAGGCGACAGCATTGAATTCGATATCGCCAAAGGCCCAAAGGGTTTACAGGCTCAGAATGTGGTAAAGCTATAAATCGACTGATCAGACATAGGAGGCTCCGGCCGTCCGGGGCCTCTGCCTTCTCATATATCCTTTCATCGCACTGCAACACAACAACTATCACTGCTCCCGGTGTGGCAATCCCATTCCGCTGTCCTCGGTAAACACGGCAGGAGGCAGCGGGAACAATCCGCAGGCTTCAACCCGCCCGAAACGCCCGTTTCATAAACGCAAACGCCGTTAGAGGTCTTGAGCCCGAAACCTGCCTGCGCTGCGGTACTTCCGGATGCTATTCAACATCGCATAAAAGCAGGTCCGCAAATAATTAGGATTCTCCGGAGGCTGTGTTGATGGTATCATTGAAAACGGGTGGAAAACCGGCCTCCTACTGCGCAAATAAGATCTTGCATCGAGACGCAATCCATCGCACCTGATATTGATAGCCGCGAAGGCTCATTACGTTGCCACGCACAGCCAATGGGGAGAGTGTCTTCTATGCGAGTTCACTTAGTCAATCCAAGCGATGTGTCTTTCGGGGTAGGTGTGATTACGCCCCGCTGGTTGTATGTTCTAGCGGGTGCTACGCCCCGTTTCTTCGGAGATCCAGTCATTACGGACGAGACGCTTGCCTCATTTAACGCTGATCGGGTCGCTCCGGGCGATGTGGTGGGCATCGGAATTCACACGAGCAACGCCTGGCGGGGGTACGAAATCGGGCGGCTCGTGAGGGCGCGCGGCGGATACCCGGTGTTCGGCGGAATTCACGCGACGCTGTTCCCGGAAGAGCCGCTGGCGAAGGGCTATGCTTCGGCTGTAGTGCGCGGAGACGGAGATCTCGCGTGGGCTGATGTGCTCTCCGACTGCGCCGCGGGCAAAATCAGGCCGCTATATGAAGGAGGTTCGATAGACGCAAAGGATTTTGCGATGGCCCGATGGGACCTCGTCCAGCGAGGCTCCTACATGTGGGCTTCCGTGCAGACGGTCCGTGGTTGCCCGAAGCACTGTTCCTTCTGTTCAGTCTGGCGAACCGACGGTCAGTTGCCGCGCCAGCGCCCGGCGGGTGCGGTGGTCGAAGAAGTCGTCGCCTTGCGCCGCATGGGTTACAGGTTCATTGCTCTTGCCGATGACAACTTTTACCCGGTCACGACTGCTGATCTTGAGCGGGCAGCCCGCCTGGACGACAAGCGTCAATACGAAAGACTGATTTCCCTGCGCCGTGACCGATTCGACCTGATGGACAGGCTTGCCCGGATTCCGGGCGATCTCGTCTTCTTCACCCAGATCACAATGGAAGCGGCTGAAGATGAAGAATTCCTGGGCGCGATGAAGTCCGCTCATATCAGAGGCGCGCTGGTTGGGGTCGAGTCCATTAGCGCAGCCGGTCTAAAAGGCATGTACAAAGGATTCAATCTCAGCGGCGAAGACCTTGTGGCGCGTTTGAAGCAATTCCGCCGGTTTGACATTCATGTCCTGGGTTCGTTTATTTTTGGTCTTCAAAGCGATACGCCGGACACTTTCGAAGCCACATCCGAGCTTGCGGACCGCGCCGAGCTGACCTTTGCGCAATTCCTGCCTTTCACCTTGTTTCCCGGGACAGTCGATTTTGAAAAATGGGAAAAGGATAAAGGGCATTCCTGCCCTGATGCGGAAAGAGAATCCCTCACGCACCCATGGCTTATTCCGCCCGGAGAACGGCCCAAGCTGTATTCTCCGCACCCTACGATGTCCGCAGATGAGATCCGGGGACGCACTCAGAAAGTGTGGTCTTCTTTTTATAGCCTGTCAAAGATCTGGCGGCGCTCCCGCTGTGTTTCGAGGCTGCGGTCGCGGCTGGCTTTCGTATTGATATCGAAACTCTATCGCCAGATGTACGCGAATACCGGGATGGCGACCGAAAGCTTCGGACAGGCAAAAGCCGTGCGGTGGGCGCGCATAATCGCGCGGCCATGCCGTGCTCTCTTCTCGGCGCGGCCAATGCCGCAGATACAGGTGCCCATGGCTGCCGATCAATAAGAATCCACGGATATCGTCGTATGCCGCGTTCATGGGAGGACAGGCTCTCGTCTGTATGGTGTTTTTATATTGGCTCTTCGATGCAAAGGGCATGGCCCGGCCGCTGCAGGCATTTTCGGTATTCGACATGAATGCCATAAGGCTGTATGTTCCTTGAGAGCTTTTGGCGATCGCGCCTGCGGTGGTCAAAAGCAACCGCGGGGATGGGACAACGGTTTTTCTCCATAGGGTCCCGATCCTGAAAAAACAGAAATCCGCCCGCTGTTCGGCGCGCCAAGGCCACGCCATCTAGGCGTTGTCGATTGCTTCCGGCATTGAACAATCCGACGGTCCTAGGGTTCGCACGTTCATCGCGAGGAACGTGTCCCTGATCGGCTTTGAATAGTCGCCGGCGACCATAACGTAGTGGATCCCGGGGATGTTTTGAAGGAAACGGTCGACATCCTTGACCTTCTGCGGACTGCTGAACCACGCTTTCAGCGCCGGAATGACTGATGCCGCCGCTATCGGGCCGCAGGTGGATTCATGCGTACGTGGATTTCGGTGCCGCCTTTTTCAAAACGGACCTCATCCGCCAACTGATTGATGAGGAAGATCCCGCGGCCGCCCGCCGAAAAGATATTCCTGCCCACGATCGGATTGGGAATGGATGCCGGGTCGAATCCCGGCCCGGGATCGCGAACGACAATAAGCATGCCTCGGGTATGGTCGCACGCAACGCAGCACTGAATCCTTTTCGAGGGATCGTTCCTGATCCCGTGCTTGATCGCGTTTGTGAGCGTTTCGTTCAGCACCAACTCAATTTCGAATTCCCGTCCGCCGGCGCAGCCCATCTCCCTTATCACAGCCATGATTTTCTCAACGAAGGGTGAAATGGCACCGAGATCTCCCGGCAAAGTCACGTCCACTTTTACCAGAAGCTTGTCGCTATCGAATTCGCATTGCGTAAGGGGTTCGCTTTTCATTCCCGTCCTCCCCGGCGCGGTTCAATGAGATGAGCATGCGGAGTTTTGATCATGGCCGACCAGAACACTGCCATGGCCCGACTCATCTCAGTAATTCGATGAAATCTGGAGACTTAATCCAATCCTAAGAATATCAGGTCACGCAGCATCGATTAAGCAAAAAATAACTGTATCCGGTACTCTCCGCCATCAGCACCGATGCGATTCATTTTAGGTTTAATCCGAAGAAAATCCGGATTCCGGCCGTGATGGCTGTAAATTTGCTGGCACTGCCCGACGGCGAAGACTGCAGTTCGCGGCTGGCTCGCGGCAGCCATGAAAGACTGTGTTGCAAATTCGTCCGCTTGTTTCTACTATCAGCAGGTAATTCCCCTTGCGGCAAAACAGGAAAGTATTTGCAGAGTCCTTTTGCCGACGCGTGCAACAATGGCTTAGGAGAGGGATTCAACATGGGTGCGATCGCGACATCGCTGTTTGACCTGTTCAAGATCGGCCCCGGCCCGTCCAGTTCCCACACCATCGGGCCGATGAAGGCTGCCTGTCATTTTCTCAAATACATTCGCGGCCTCCCTATTGAGGAGACGCGTAGTGCCAGCCGCATCGAGGTTTGTTTGTACGGATCGTTGAGCGCTACGGGGAAGAGCCACGGAACGGACCGGGCCATAGCGGCAGGTTTGCTGGGCTGGGAGCCCGAATCGTGCGATTCGCTTGCTTTCTCGGAACTCCTCCATTCGCCATCCAAGAGATATCACATCCGTTTGAGAGGTGGAAGTATAGCGTTTCAGGGCAACAGGATCCGATTTGGCGCAATTAAGCATTCCTATCCGTTCCAGAACACGATGTTGTTCCGGCTCTTTGCTGGGAATCGGCTGCTCGCTGAGAAGGAAATCTATTCGCTGGGCGGCGGATTCATCAGGATCCGGGGTGAAGCGGAAAAAGCCCGGCAGGCCCCTGTCCATTGTTATTCCAACATGGCCGAGTTTATCGAGATGGCCGGGGTTCTCAGACGCAGCGTGCCCGCGATCATGCTGGAAAACGAAGCCGCGATCACCGGCGCTACTGTCGGGCAGATATGCGACAGGCTCGACCTGATCCTGCATGCCATGCTGGAATCGGTGGATCGCGGATTGAAAGCCAAAGGCACATTGCCCGGGCCGATCGGGCTGACCCGCAAAGCAGGTTCCCTGTACCGCAGGAGGACGAGAGGGCTATTTGCGCCCGACCGGGCACTCACCACACTGAGCGCCTATGCGCTCGCGGCATCGGAAGAGAATGCCGCGGGGCACAAGGTTGTTACTGCGCCGACGCTGGGATCGGCGGGTATCTTGCCTGCTTTTATTTATGCTCTCCGGAAGGACTTTCACGCGTCGAAGGAGACGCTCCGCGAAGGGCTGCTGGCGGCGGCGTTGATCGGTTTCATTGCCAGGCATAATGCGAGCATTGCAGGAGCCGAAGTCGGTTGCCAGGGCGAAGTGGGCGTGGCATCGGCAATGGGAGCCGCGATGCTGGCCTATATCAATAGCCACGACATCCGAAACGCCGCAAACGCGGCAGAAATTTCGCTGGAGCATCATCTCGGCCTTACATGCGATCCCGTCGCCGGCTACGTGCAGATTCCGTGCATTGAGCGCAACGCGATCGGCGCGGTCCACGCTTACAGTTCCTATCTGCTGGCTCTGGCCGGGGATCCGAAGAAGCAGAAAGTGAAATTCGACCAAGTGGTGCACGCGATGCTGGTGACCGGAAGAGACATGTCCTCCAAGTACAAGGAAACTTCCAAGGGGGGACTGGCCGTCTGCGTAACGACCTGTTGAGAAAGGCCGGCTGCCCGGAAATCGTTCGGATCCGCCGCCGGTATAGAAAATAGCACAAGACGGCGATTTCCCCGCTTCTTCCCGGTCTTCTGCCGCGCGCCTCAATCCGGGATCAGTCCTGGTCGGCGATTCTGGCCGCGGTGGATTTCAGCCGCTGGCGGAGGGATTCGGGTTTGATCACGTGCACTCCGGAGCCGAAACTTAATAGCCATCCGACCAACTCCGGTGTTTCCGCGACCTGCAAGGTCAATGTCAAACAACCGTCCTTGCCGATAGCGGCTTTCTGGCTGGGGTGCCAGATGCGGTCTTTGGCCCATGCGGATGTTTTCCTGTCGAATTGCAGCTCCACCTCGATCTGAGGACCGCCGCGCATCACGGTCAAGGCATTCTGGACATACTCATCGACATCAAATCCCAAAGGCATCTGGCAGGGTAAGCTCGTCACCGTAAGCGACAGTATCCTGTCTATCGCGAACATGCGCACATCTTTTCGAAGGTGACAGTAGCCGATCAGGTACAGCGCGCCTCCGGCATACCACAAATGATAGGGATCAACCTTGCGCCGCGACGTCTTGTCGTGCGTCGCGGCATAATAGCGCATCTCCACCGTTCGCTTCCTCGAGATCGCTTTTGCGAGCTGGTCGATTTTTTCGCGATGCTCCAAATAGTTCTTGTGGGGGCCGATGCCGGCCGAAAACCACCCTTGCAGATTATGGATGTATTCCTCGGCCGGGGCCGGAAGCGCCGCCGTTACCTTCGCCAGGGCCGAGTCGAGAGAATCCTTGATTGGCGTTCCTTCCAGGGGTCTTGCCAGATCACGCGTGAACACCAGTGCCATGAGTTCTGTAGCGGAAAACTGCAAGGCGGGCACGCGGTTGAAACCTTCCACAAGCTTCCATCGGACCTGTCCTTCCACATGGTCTGTGTACAGCGGAAAACGCACCTCCAGAGCCTGCAGGTCACGGCGGATGGTGCGAGTGGAGCAAGCAAAGTCTTCCGGAAGGGATTGCCCGAGCTCCTCGATTGTTGCTCCTTCTGCCTTTTCCAGAACCTTCAGCAGAAGCCACTGGCGGGTTACCTGATCATTGCGCGGCATCGATTCTTCCTATTCGTTTGGTTGACGTCAATGCGCTTAGGATACTACAGATCCGATGTAATGCATTGCCTAAAACAAAATAGGCCGCCGGCGCAGCAAATCCTGCCGGTCCCTGTGGAGGCTGGAGCTTATTTATGAGCTTTAGCCCGCATTTCTCACGGGCTTTCTACTGCGGCGGCGGATCCGGGCATGTCTACTTCGTTGCGCTCCGTCGGGCTCCTCGACGTACTGTTGAGTACGCCTGCGGGGCCCTCGGTCGCGCGCCTTGTATCCATGCGCGTCTGCGCCGCCTCGCTACGAAATCCCGTGAGAAATGCGGGTTAGTTATTGAGCTCTTTCGTTGCGACAGGTGCAGGGCCGCTCCCGAATGATCCATGTTGTCATGCGTCAGAAGGATCCGCGCGGCTTTATTTGAATCCCGGCCCATTAAAAATTGGGGGTATCGGCCGATAATCATGGGGGTGCGGGAGTCAATCCCCACAAGACAGTTTTGAAGCAATCTTTTTGGTCCGGACGAATTTGCTGAGTATTTCCTGAAGCCCCGGCCCGCTTTGTTCTTCCAATGAATACCGGACGCGCGCCGATGGTTTGCGGATTGTCAGGATCCGACGCAGATCAATCGGCGTGCCGATGACCACGGCGTCGCAGGGGACCCGGTTGATGGTAGTCTCCAGGTCGCGGATCTGTTTCGGCCCGTAGCCCATTGCCGGCAGGAGCACGCCCGTCTTCGGATACTTTTCAAAAGTTTCGGCGATGGAGCGCACTGCATACGGCCGCGGATCCACTATGTCGCGTGCGCCGTATATCCTGGCGGCCAATGTCCCTGCGCCATAGAGCATGCCGCCGTGAGTGAGCGTGGGGCCGTCTTCGACCACAAGGACGCTTTTGTTCCGGATGGCTTCGGGATCGTCCACGGCAATCGGCGACGCGGCGCGGATGATTTTTGCTTTCGGATTTACACGCAGTATCTCTTTGTGTACTGCTTTGATATTATCCTCGGGTGCGCTGTCGACTTTGTTGATAATGATGACGTCCGCCAGCCGGACGTTGGCGGCACCGGGATAGTATGTGCGTTCATGCCCGGGACGATGGGGATCCACGACGGTGATAGTGAGATCCGGCCGGTAGAAAGAAGTATCGTTGTTGCCGCCATCCCACACGATGACGTCCGCCTCGCGTTCGGCACGGCGAAGGATCGAGGCGTAATCCACGCCTGCATATACCACACCCCCTTCCACGATGTGAGGTTCGTATTCCTCCATCTCCTCGACGGTGCAACGGTTCTTCCTTAAATCATCCAGAGTCGCATAGCGCTGCACCACCTGCTTTGTAAGGTTCCCATAGGGCATCGGGTGCCGGACAGCGACGACGCGCAATCCCCGTCTTCTCAAAAGCGAACACACCTTCCGGGACGTCTGGCTTTTTCCCGATCCGGTCCGAACGGCCACCACGGCGATGACAGGCACTTTTGAGACCAGCATGGTTTCTTGGGAGCCCAGCAGCACAAACCGGGCGCCGCAGGCATTCGCCAGCGCCGCATGCTCCATTACATGCTGATTCGAAACATCAGAATATGAGAACACGACTTCCTGCACCTTGCGTTTGGAGATGAGATTTGGCAAATCCCGTTCCGGCAAAATCGGAATTCCCTTCGGGTAGAGCGGGCCGGCGAGCTTTGCCGGGTATCTGCGCCCGTCGATGTTGGGTATCTGCGTCGCTGTGAAGGCTAAAACCTCATGCCGCCTGCTGCCCCGATAGACCGTGTTGAAGTTGTGAAAATCCCTGCCTGCCGCTCCCATTATTACAGTGCGTATGCGAGACATAATGTGTGCTCCTGTGTGTGCCTGTCCGTTCACATTACGGATGTTTCTCTGCTTCGTTCTTCTGGATTGTTGTCCCCGCTCTTCCCTCCAGCGCTTCGAGGAGGTGATCGTGATCCGTAATCACGACCGACTTGCCGCCCAGGTCGAGGTATTTTATCGCCGCGGTGATTTTGGGTCCCATACTCCCCGGAGGGAATTGGCCTTCCTCCAGGTATTGACGGCACTGGGCGACTGTGAGTCGGTCCAGCGGTTTCTGCGACGCTTTGCCGAAATTCAGGCAGACGCGCTCGATATCCGTGGCAATTGCAAAGACGTCCGCCTCGAGCTGGCTCGCCAGGATTGCCGAGGTGTGATCCTTGTCTATAACCGCTTCCACTCCTTTGCTGATGTCGTGATCGTTGAACACGGGTACGCCTCCTCCGCCGGCGGCGATGACCACCAGGCCCCGGTCGACACAGGCCTTAATGGCATCCAGTTCGACGATGGCGACCGGTTCCGGGGAAGGGACCACTCTTCGGAAACCGTGCACGGGATCTTCACCGATTTCCCAGTCAAAAAGGTCGCTGTATCGTTCGGCGGCACTTTTGTTGTAGGAGGGCCCGATAGGCTTGGTCGGGCGGCGGAATGCCGGGTCATGGGAATCGACCAGCACCTGCGTAATCAAGGAAACCACGGGCGTGTTCAGCCCCTCTGCCTGCATCATCTGCCACATGGCGTATTGCAGGACGTAGCCCACCTCGCCCTGCGTCGATGCGACGCAGCAGTCCAGCGGAAGGCGATAGGCGTGCGCCGCGGCCATTTCCGAACGGACGAGCTGCGCGCCGACCTGAGGGCCGTTGCCATGCGTCAAAACGACCCGGTGACCGGCGCGAATGAGGCGGACAACGGCCGCCGCCGTCTCGACTGCATTTTCGAACTGCTCCTGCGCTGTTCCTTTCTGTCCGCCTCGGATCAATGCATTTCCACCGACGGCTACCAGGACCAGTTTAGACATAAGATTCTCCGTAAGCACCGGCCGGGCACTGCATACATGTGCTGAGAGCGGCGGAGTGTCGCCACCCGATCGATTTTCCCGGACCGTGCGCTGAGTATTTTATACCGCATCCGCATATCGGCCGGAAGCGCCGAATCCATTCATTGTCTCACATAATCAGGGGAATGCCTCCCAATGTCAAAAGTATCCGCAAAATAGACTGATATTCAGGATGAAAATATATTATTGTTGTCGCGCGGAGCGGATTCCATTATTGAAACTGCAAAACGCGCGGCAAATCGGGAGGCGGATCGGATGAGCGGCAACGAAGTCAGGGATTTTGATGGTTTCATTACACAGAATGGGGAGATGATTTCCATTCAGGATACGGAAAGGGTGTCCGCAATATTTCTCAGGACGGCGGACGTCCACAGCGCCGTGGGCAGACTCTGGCAGCTTGTGATGGATTGCGTTGAGGCCGGCTATCTCAGCGCCGCCTGCGAGTACATCGAAAAGATCCTGCCGCTGGTGGATGATCCCGTGGACAAGGCGGAATGCTATCTCAAGATGGGTCAGACGCTGGAGCAGACGAAAGACTACGAAGCTGCCGCGGAAGCTTATGCACGTGCCTTTGATTTGCCGCGGGAGGAGAGTTCGACCTGGTATTTTCTGAATAACAACCGGGCCTATTGCCTGATAAGGACCGGTCGTTGGGCGGAAGCAGAGCAGTTCTGCAGGGCGGCGATCCGCATCGAGCCAAAGCGGCACAGTGCCCACACCAGCCTGGGGATGGCGCTCCAGTATCTCGGACGCATAGGCGAAGCGGCCAAGAGTTTTATCCGGGCTACAAAATTGCACCCCGAGGATGCCGGTGCGCTCATGCTGCTGGACGAGCTTTACAGACAGCATCGGGAAATTGTGGACGAATTCCCGAATTTCCCGGCGCAATTGCTCGCGTGCCACGAACTCGTGCAGCGCAAACGCGGCGAGGCCGGCGTACAGTAAGAGACGATCGTGGATATCTTCGTTACCCAACCTGTCCCACCGGCTGGCCTGGAAATCATATGCCGCGCCTGTCCCGGATGCCGCGTCAATGCGGAAGAGCGCGTGCTGGCGCACGACGAGCTGCTGGAGTTTGTGAAGGGTGCGGACGGGATCCTTGCACTGCTGACCGACAGGATTGACGCCGATGTGCTCGATGCGGCGGGAGCGCAGCTGAGAATCGTCGCCAACATGGCCGTCGGCTATGACAACGTCGATGTCCAGGCTGCCACACGGCGGGGCATCATGGTAACGAACACTCCAGGAGTGTTGACCGATGCGACCGCGGATCACGCGTGGGCGCTGCTCTTTGCCGTTGCGCGCCGCGTTCCCGAGTCGGAGAAATACCTGCGCGCCGGCAAATTCAGAGGGTGGGGGCCGCTGCTTTTTCTCGGCGGCGGCGTTACTGGAAGAACTCTCGGCATTGTCGGAGCGGGCCGCATCGGATCTGCCGTTGCGATGAAATCACGCGGTTTCAATATGCGGATTCTATACACGGCCGGATCTCCCAAGCCGCAACTGGAAGCGGTAACGGGGGCTCGCCGCGTCGGACTGGAAGAGCTGCTGCGCGAATCCGACTTCGTGTCGCTGCATGTCCCGCTCTTGCCCGACACCGTCCATTTGATGTGCGCAGATACTCTGCGGTTGATGAAGCCAACGGCATACCTGATCAATACCGGACGCGGCCCTCTCGTCGACGAAGTGGCGCTGACCGATGCGCTGAAAAACGGCGTCATTGCGGGCGCGGCGCTGGATGTTTTCGAGCATGAGCCTGCCGTTCACCCGGAACTGCTGCAGCTTGAAAATGTGGTCCTGACGCCGCACACGGCGAGTGCCACTATCGAGTCGCGGTCGAAGATGGCCGTCATGGCTGCCGAAAACCTGATCGCCGGTCTGGCCGGCGAAAAGCCGCCGAACCTGGTGAATCCGCAGACCCGCGGATAGTCTCGCTATAATCGCAAATGCCTGAGGATGCCTTCCCGCCACGCTCCGGTGGAAGACGAAAGAATGGCGCTCTGAAATTACAAATAACGAATATCGAATGCAGAACCGCAGAAGTAGGAACCGCACTTCCAATCCGCATTTCTCACGGGATTTCGTAGCGAGGCGGCGCAGACGCGCATGGATACAAGGCGCGCGACCGAGGGCCCCGCAGGCGTACTCAACAGTACGTCGAGGAGCCCGACGGAGCGCAACGAAGTAGACATGCCCGGATCCGCCGCCGCAGTAGAAAGCCCGTGAGAAATGCGGGATATGTCCTTGATTTAATAATGCTTCGATATGAATACAGGTGCCATGGGGCAGGCGGATTTGCGGGGATTTCAGGACTGATACCCGGAAGGCGCAAAAACGAAGCTACGATTGCTTCGCTTCCTCCTCGATCTTCCCGGCGTACAGCCGCCGGAAGTGGAAGTCGTACTGCCGACCTGCGATATAGCACAAGACAGCGGATATCAGCAGCGGGATTGCCACCAGGGCGAGAAGCTTCTCCATAGGCAATTTCGTGGCGAGCAAAATTCCCCCGATCGACGGCCCGATCATGGCCCCGATCCTCGCAACGGCTATGGCCGAGCCCGCACCCTGATTCCGGCAGCCGGGAGGATAAATAATGGGTGCGAGTATCGTGACATCCATATGCGCGGAATTTATGAAGAAACCGGTTGCGAAGAGCATTGCCACAAAAGCGACCGTCTCCAGTCCGCCGAGGTAGAAAACGCACACGGCCGCAATTACATGAAGTATCGATCCCCGGCGGAAACCGAATTTGTCGAAATAAAAACCGCTCAGGAGGCATCCGGCCGCGATAAGTATGTTCCCCGTTCCATTGATATAGCCTGCCGCAGACGCCGTAAATCCCTTGATTACCAGCAGCTGGGGAGCCCAGCTGCCGATGAAAAACACGGCGATGGAGCTGACCAGGTAATAAGCCCAGACGGTCGGCGTGACCCATGCCAGCCTGCCCGCAAAAAGTTCCTTGACGGACGCGCTACTCTTTTTTGCGCCGGTGGACACGAACTGCGTGTTCGCATCAATGGCGATTTCGGGCCGGATTCTCCAGATGATCTTGATGAGGCTTGCCTTGCGTTTCTCGTCTTTGCTCCGGGCCGAAAGCCAACGAGCCGATTCCGGCAGCTTGAAACAAACCAGGATGATCGCCAGGACGGGAGCCAGGAATCCGACGACAAACAGCCATCGCCAGTTGAGATACTTCAGCATGGCGCCTGCAGCGTAGCCTCCGAAGACAATGCCGATCAGAAAACCCGAATACATGATGGACACGTACTTTCCTCTCCCTTTCAAAGGAGCGTATTCGCTGGTCAGCGTAATCGCGCAGGGGACCGCGCCCCCGATGCCGAAGCCGGTGAAAACGCGTATGGGAATCAGGCTCTGAATGGAATGCGAAAAATAGGCAAGAAGCGTGCCTGCGCTGAAAACGAGCGATGCAAATATGAGTGTCCTTTTTCTGCCGATTTTGTCCGAAAGCGTTCCGAAAAATATTGCGCCGAAAAGATATCCCAAAAACGCTGCGGAAAAAACCGGACCAAACAGCGCGGTTCCGATGCTCCATTCCTGCATGATGACGGGTGCGGCTTGATTGATGATCGTATAGTCGTAACCGTCCATAATCATGATCAGGCCGCAAAGAAGGATGACGCGGAGCGACACGCTGTTAAGCCTGGAATCGTCGATGACCTGCCCGACGTCGATCGTGGATGGTGTTCCCATAGCGTCAATCCCGTTGTTGATCCTCATCAATACCTCCTGCAAATTCCGAACGATGCGTTCAGTTTTTGCGCCCGCGGAAGGCTTCCAAAGCTCGACGGATTGCCTCCATATGAGTTCCCAGTTTTGGGTTTCAAGTTGCAGCCTATTGCATAACTGGAAACTGGGAACTCTGAACTCCTAGTGCGTTCCTGTGAGGATGGCTCCCTGCTCGACCAGGATGCGCTGGAGTTCGGTGACATCGGATTCAAGCATTCTGGGAGTGATGTTCTGCCTTGCGCAAAGGGCAGCGGCAACGCCGGCCGCCTGTCCCGTGACCATCGTCTGCATCAAAAACCGCTGGTATGCTTCCCGATAAGCCGAAACCGCCTTGCCGGCCACGAGCAGGTTTTCGATATTTCCCGGTACCAGGCACCGATACGGGATGTCGTACGAGCCGCCGGTTTTAGGGACATCCGGAGGCTTCATCGTTCCCAGGGTTCCGGGGCCCACGACATGGACGGCCCCTGCGGGGAAAGCGCTCTTGCCGATCACATCCGGAAATTTCCGTTCTTCAACGACGTCTGTGCCCGTCAGGATGTAATCGCCCATGATGCGCCTGCCTTCGCGGATCCGCATCTCAGGGCAGATGCGCGTGATGTAGGCGTTTTCAAAACCGGGCAGATACTTTTTTATGAACCTCCACGCGACTACGATCTGCCTGCGGCATTCTATTTCGCCGAGCGTCAGGTCGTCGACGTCGGTAGCATCGCAATTCCCGACCTGTGATGAGTGCTGGAAATGGGCCTGGATGACACCGCCCTCGCGCGGGATCAGGAAGAAGCCGACTCCGCTGAGCCCGTGCCATTCGCCGGTTTCAAGGCCTTTCATCTTCAGGCTCCGGTATCCCATGACCTCTCCGAACTCCTCGATGCATTCGACCTTTTGCAGGCGGGAAACCAGTTCGTCGTAAGTCCACTTGTGCTGCGTGTTTTCCTGAAAACGCTCGAATTCGAATTCCCGCGGATTTGCTTTGATGTAATCGAGAACTTTTTTCCAATCCACCCCGTCGGCGGTGAAGGAAAGAGAGTGCGGTTCCATTTTGTCCCGAGGCAGGATCTCGAATGGAGCGCCGGCGCGCGCGGCCAGTTCGCCTTCCCCCGTGCAATCGATTGTCACTTTGCCGAACACGGTTTGCCGTCCGGAAACGTTTTCGACAACGACGCCTTTAACCGCGTCGCCTTCCTTGACGACGTCGACGGCGAGAGAGTGGAGCAGCAATTTGACATTGTTTTCCCGCATCATTTCAAACATCAGGAGGCCCCACCAGTCCGGATCCACATAGGCAAAGGTGTACCAGCCGCGGAAGTCCGGCTCCATGTGGGGAATGGCGTGTCCTTCCTTGAGGAGACGTTCGTGGGTTTCGGTGATGATTCCGCCGATGATGCGCTCGCCGCGTTCGTTGTAAAGGTTTGCATATGCGAATCCCGGAGGCCCCGACACATTCATCTGACCGCCCAGGGCGCCGATCCGCTCTATGAGGAGCGTGTCCGCTCCTGCCCTGGCGGCGGCGATTGCAGCCGCAACGCCTGATGTCCCTCCTCCCACCACGACAACGTCATAAGATCCATTGATCTGCATATTTTCCTCCCGATAGCTCACCGCGGTGCAGCGGATTTTCCGGCGCAGGCCATTCTATTGCATCCGGCCCCAAAGGTCTTTAAAACAAATCATGGAAATATTTATTCAGACTGCGGCCGTGCAAATACGGGATTTTTCGTGCAGCTGCTCAGGCGATAGCATGCGGGCCGAGGCCTCAGAGTTTGCATTAAACATGCAACTGCCTGGGGTTAGCCTCGCCCCGCGCATGCCATGAATCAATATAATGTGGGTGCGGACTTCAGCCCGCACAAGCAATTGTGAGACAGGCGTTTCAGGCTTTCGGTACTTCGGTCCCCAGGTAACTGTTGCTCTCGGCGTAGCGGAACCAGTTCAGATCGACTAGAAGCGCATGATGCTTTTGAACGGCTTCAATGCTCGGAAACTTCTCGACTCCCCATCCGAGATACTGCTCCGAGTTCCAACCGGAAAAGCACACAACGACTTCTTTTCCGCCTACTTTCTTCAGAGCCTTGGCGAGTTCTTGTTTGATCTGGGTTCTCTCTTTGTCGGAAAGCTGGTACCAGGCTTCGGTCGGTTTAAACATGAAAACCTTATAGATTGGTTTTGCCATATCGGTTCTCCTTTTCATGGGCTTGCTGCCTGTCAGGGTGGAAACAGTTTTGCTCTCCTCTCATCATCGAGTATTAATCCCATTGTAGCCCGGGCGAGGGTT
>JAEAMF010000562.1_pt1 | contig 42969 bp, 40 predicted proteins | sample 8958721 | NCBI WGS metagenome assembly JAEAMF01 (sample SAMN16933255, study PRJNA681124) | bioreactor sludge metagenome | isolation source: anaerobic bioreactor treating anionic surfactant - SDBS | place: India: Bengaluru | collected 2019-02-28 | reverse complement strand
AATGAAAAGATCGTTGAAATTGAATTTGAAACGGATGCAAGAAAGACTAAATTTTATTGATCTACTGTTTTCCAAAAAATTGTCGAGCGAAGTAAGAAATAAGGCTTTGGCAGCGGCTAAAGAAAAAAGTAAGCAAAATTTATTTGAGGCAGAAATAGATTTGTTAATTTTTGCGGAAAATTTTGCTTTGGCGCAGGCAAAATTGGAACCGATTGCTCAAGTGTTTCAAAAGTTGGAAAGTGAATATAATGAGTTTATTTATAAGATAAAACCGGTCAATTTAAAAGAATTGGCGGAAATTGTTTCGTTGGATTTTACCCAAAAAAAGATGTATTTGACGGCCGATGAGATTGGGACGTTTTTTCATTTCCCACCGCATACTGATCAGGTGCCGAATTTGTATAAAATTTTGGCGCCGAAAGCGGAACCGCCATTGGGTTTGCCGACACCTGATAATACTCCAGCGGAAGAGTTGTGTGTGTTTGCGCGAACAAATTATCGAAATATCAAGGAATTGTTTGGAATTAAAAGAAGAGACCGGGCCAGACATATGTATATTATTGGTAAATCGGGTTCGGGTAAATCGAAAATGCAGGAGTTGTTGATTAAAAATGATATGGAAGCGGGACATGGGGTGTGTGTGATTGATCCGCACGGTGATCTGATTGAGAATGTGATTCCGTTTATTCCGGAGAATAGAGTAAAAGATGTGATATATTTTAATCCGGCGGATGAGGGGTGGCCGATTGCGTTTAACCCGATTGAAAAGGTTGATCCGGTGTATAGACAACAGGTAGCGATTGGTTTTATCGAAATTTTTAAAAAAGTCTTTGGAGCCAATTGGACGCCACGTTTGGAACATGTATTACGGATGACGGTTTTGGCTTTGTTGGATGCGCCAAAAGCGTCGGTGATGTCGATTTTGTTATTATTGACCGACCGGGAATATCGCCAAGAGGTAATCAAGACGATTAACGATCAGGTGGTAAAAAACTTTTGGACCAATGAGTTTGCCAGTTGGTCGGAGCGGTTTGATTCGGAAGCGATCATGCCTATTTTGAATAAAATTGGTCAGTTTGTATCCAATGGTTTGATCAGAAATATCGTGGGACAAGAGGAAAACAAGTTGGTTTTGCCGGAGATTATGAATACCCGGAAGATTTTGCTGGTAAAATTACCAAAAGGTATTTTGGGAGAAGAAAATACGGCATTATTGGGTTCGATGATTGTGACGAAAATATATCAATCGGCTTTAGCGCGGGCCGATATTCCGGAGAATCAGCGAGTGCCATTTTATTTGTATGTCGATGAGTTTCAAAATTTTGCCACGGATTCATTTGCCAATATTTTATCTGAGTCGAGAAAATATAAATTGAGTTTGACGGTGGCACACCAATATGTTTCACAGTTGTCGGATGTAATTCGCAAAACGGTTTTTGGTAACGTGGGTTCGATTGTTTCTTTCCGGCTTGGTCCGGAGGACGCTACTTTATTGGAAAAGGAATTTGAGCCGAGATTTAAAGCAGCGGATATTACTAATCTGGGAGTACAAGAGATATATTTAAAGTTGTCGATTGATGATGAGGTTAAAGAAGCTTTTTCGGCGCGAACTTTGGATGTGGCGGCGGTGACTACTTCTTTTAGGGAAGAGATAATAAAAAATACTCGAGAAAATTATTGTAAGACTAAGGAAGAAGCGGAAAGGGAAATTAGTCGGGAAAAATCAAAAGAGATGGAAGTTTTGGATAAATTGAAGGATGATAATTTTTCGGCGCCGATTTTGTGAGTTTGGAACATGGATGAAATATAATTTTATTTAGAAGACACTTGCCGCTGAAGTGTCTTTCTTTTTATACTGAATATGTAAATTAATAAAAGGAAAAATGTCTTTAAGGACTTATTTTGTCGGGATTATTGTTTCAACTTTTTTGGCCTGGTCGGCTTTTTATATGACGATCACCAATATTGATCCGTTTGTTACGGATAAGGCGGGCATGATTTCTTTTTTTGTTAGTTTGTTTTTGGGTATGTTGGGATTGGTGATTTTGATTTTGATATATTTTCGTTCTCGGGTGTATGCGGTGGCGGAGTTGTATGAGAAAATGCCGGTGATTTTGCGTCAGTCGTTGTTGATTTCATTTTTTGGAACGGCAATGATTGGGATGCAGGCAATGAGAGTGTTGCGCTGGTGGACGGCTTTGATGTTATTGATTATTTTGGTTTTGGTGGAAATGAGTTTTTATATTAATACGGTTAAGTTTGAGGAATTAAAAGAGGGGGAGAAAAAAGAAGAATAATTTTTATTTTTTAATCCTTGATTGTTTGATTGAGGATTGAAAATTACAAATTAACATTTTTTTATGTGGGATAAGTTGGAAAAAATTCGTTTGCAAGCAGCGGAGGAAATTAAGGGAACAAAGACGGTGGCGGAGTTGGAAGAAATGAAAGTGAAATGGTTGGGGAGAAAAAGTGAATTGACGGAATTGTTGCGGGGTTTGGGTAAGATGCCGGCGGAGGAGCGACCGAAATTGGGTCAGAAAACCAATGAGATCAAAAGGGAATTGGAAAAATATTGTGAGGAGCGAGAAAATGTTTTACAGAAAAAAGAAGAGGAACAGTCACTGCAAGCTGATTTGTTTGATGTGACTTTGCCCGGTCGAGGAAGGGTGAATGGTCATTTGCATCCTTTGACGAGAACGATGCTGGAATTGGAGGACTATTTTGCGCGGATGGGTTATATGATTTACGAGACGGATAATTTGACCAATGAATATGATAATTTTGAGGGAGTGAATATTCCGGCGGATCATCCGGCGAGAGGAATGTGGGATACTTTCTGGGTGAAGGGTGAGGAAAAAAAGAAGGGAAGGTTGTGTATGGCGACTCATACTTCTTGTATTCAGAATCGGATTTTGCGGGAAAATAAGCCGCCGTATAAAGCGGTGGCTTTGGGTAGATGTTTTAGACGAGAAGCTACGGATGCGACTCACGAACATACTTTTTATCAGATCGAAGGAGTGATTGTAGATAAGAAATTGTCGGTGGGTAACTTGAAGAAAACTTTGATGGATATGGTGCAATTTATTATTGGCCGGCGGGTGCCGATCAGGTTGCGACCGAGTTATTTTCCGTTTGTGGAGCCGGGGTTTGAAGTGGATGTGCAGTGTGGCAAGTGTGAAGGTAAGGGTTGTAATATGTGTAAGGGTAATGGGTGGATTGAGATGTTGGGGGCGGGGATGATTCACCAAAATGTATTTGTGGAAGCGGGTTATAAAAGAAACGAGTGGACGGGGTTTGCTTATGGTCCGGGTTATGATCGTTTGACGATGATGCGTTATGGGATTACGGATATTCGGCATTTTTTTAATAGTGAGCCGGAGTTTATTGAACAGTTTTAAAAATATGTTGTTGGGTATTTCTTTCGGATAATATTTTTTAATTTTTTAAAACTTGATCAAAGGTTGGATTCATTGGTTTTTGATCTTCGGGACAGGTTAAAAAACGAAAAAATATTATCCGAAAGAAATTTTATTGTTATATTTTTTAATTTTTTAAAACTTGGTTAAAGGTTGGTTGATCTGTGGGGTAGATAAAATTAAGATATGATAAATATTTTCGCATATTAATTTGTTTATATATTGATGAAGGTTAATTATGTTATATTCGTATAATTGGTTAAAAGACTATTTGGATGAAAAAAAGTTGGAGGAGGACGGATGGACGGCGGAGAAGATTGGGGAGAGGATTTCTTTGACCAATTGGGAATGTGAAGGGGTGGAGGAAATCCGTTTTGCCTGGTCGGGGGTGGTGATTGGTAAGGTTTTAGCGGTGGAGAAACATCCGAATGCGGATAAATTAAAGGTGACGACGGTTGATATTAAAAAAGCGAAATTACAAATTGTTTGTGGGGCAAATAACGTAGTTAAGGGAATGTTGGTGCCGGTGGCGGTGGTGGGTTGTAAGTTACCCAACGGGATGGAAATTAAGGAAGTGGAAATTAGGGGGATTAAAAGTAGCGGGATGATTTGTGCGGCGGAAGAATTGGGTTTGGAAGATAAATCGAGTGGGATTTTGGATTTGGGAAAAGATTTACCGGTTGGAGCGGAATTTGATCGAGTGTTAACTTTTGATGATGAGGTGCTGGATTTTGCGATTTTGCCTAATCGACCGGATGGTTTGTCGATGATTGGTATGGCTCGGGAAGTGGCGGTGGCGACGGGAGTGGATTTTTTTAAGCCGAAATTTAAATTCAAGGAAACGAGTCGGCAAAAAATTGATGATTTATTGAGGGTTAACGTGAAGGATATTGAAGGTTGTCGCCGGTATTCGGCGCGGGTGATTGATAAGGTAAAAATGAAAGAGTCGCCTTTGTGGCTCAAGAGAAGGCTGATTGAGGCGGGGATGCGACCGATTAACGCGGTGGTGGATATTACTAATTATGTGATGTTGGAATATGGTCAACCGATGCATGCTTTTGATTATGATTTGATTATTGGTCATCAATTGGTGGTGCGTCGAGCCAAGAAAGGGGAAAGATTGTTGACTTTGGATGGTGAAAAGAAAGTGTTGCAGGAGAGTGATTTGGTTATTGCGGACGAAAAACGGCCGTTGGCTTTGGCGGGGATTATCGGCGGGGAAGAAAGTGGGGTGTCGGAGAAGACAAAAACGGTGGTTTTGGAGAGTGCTAATTTTGCCAGGCAATTGATCAATTACACTAGTCATACCCAAGGGGTGGCGACGGATAGTTCGATCCGTTTTGGCAAGGGGTTGCCGGCCAGTTGGACGATGGAGGCTTTGGAGAGAGCGACGTATTTGATTGTAAAAATATGTGGTGGCGAGGTGGTGCAAGGGATGATTGATGTGCGGTCAAAGAGGATTTTGAAGAATGAAATCGAATTGAATTATGATTATCTTAATTCTTTTCTGGGAATGGAAGTGCCGAAAACGGAAGTAAAAAAGATTTTAAAGAATTTGGGTTTTGAGATTGAAAAAGTGACGGAGGGTGGTTGGCTAGTGGGGGTGCCGGACGATCGAATTGATATTGAGGGGGAAGAGGATTTGATCGAGGATGTTGGTCGAATTTATGGTTATGACAAGGTAAAAGAGACGGCTTTTTCGATGGCGGTGGATGTGCCTCGACCGGAGAAAAAAAGGCGTTATCGAAATCGGATTATTAATTATTTGTTTGATACTGGTTGGTCGGAGGTATATTCATATAGTTTTGTGACTGAGAAAGAAATTGTTGATTGGGGTTATTCTTTGGAAGATGGTTATGAACTGTTGAATCCGTTGGATCAAGATTTGAAGTGGTTGCGGCAATCGATTGTGCCGGGGTTGATGGAAAAATATCAGAAGTGGGCGAAAAAGAGAGAAGAAGTGCAGATTTTTGAATGGGGTAAGGTTTATCAAAAAGGTGGAGTGGTAACGGAAAAAACGAAATTTGGTTTGGCGTTGGGTGGCGGTTTGTCGGGCAAAGAAACTTTTTTGCGTTTCAAGGGATTGGTAGATGGTTTGTTGGCGGTGGGTGGTAAGAAAATAGAGCAATTTACTTGCCGGCGGGCAAAAGAAGGAGAAGAAAAAATTGGTTATTTGCATCCTTTGAATAGTTTGGTTATTACGGATGAACAAGAGCGAGTGGTGGGGGTGTTTGGTTTGTTGCAACCAAGATTGGCCCATCAGAAAAAAATAAAGAAAAATGTGGTGGTGGGTGAATTTGATTTGGATAATTTGGTGGAAAATTTTGATGAAATTTTTAAATATAAAGAATCGGCTAAATATCCGGTATCAAAATTTGATGCGGCGTTTATTGTGGATTGGACGGTGACAGCGGGGGAGATGAAAAAAATGATCGAAAAGGTTGGCGGAAAGATGCTGGTTGGGGTGGAAGTGTTTGATGAATTTGTGATTGATGGTCCAAAAGAAGGACAAAAAAAGAAGAAGAGTATTGCTTGGCGGTTTTACTGGCAAGCGGCGGATCGGACTTTGGCGGATGAAGAGGTGAATGATTTGATGGGGAAGGTTTATAATATTTTGAAAGAAGAATTTGGGGCGGAGTTGCGGGATAAATAGGATTTGAGTGTTTGACAAGATAATGATAATTTTGTTAGTCTGGAATTATGAAAACGCAAGGAAACAACAATTTGAATAATGGTAATAATAACTGGGCTTAAGGTTGCTTGGTAAATTGTTGTTTTTCAAAAATTTTTACCGAGCAAGCACTGCTCGGTTTTTTTATAATAAGAGAAGGATTTTTTATGAAAAGTAAAAGTTTGGTACTATTTGTTTGGTTGTTTGTATTGGTGATTTTTTTTATTGGCATTATTTATTGGGTGAAAAATAAGCAATTAGTAACTGAACAGAATTTGAGGCAACAAATTGGTTTACTTCAAGATCAATTGTTGATGATAAAAAATGAGAATGATAATCTAATGACTCAAAATACAAAAGTTGACTTTGGTGATAATTTGGATTTTTGTTATGAGGTGGTTGGTGAAAAATGCACAACGGAAGAATGTTTATTTAAGACAAAGGGTGATAATTATCCTTTGGGTTTATCAATAATTAAGGGTTATTACACACCAGTTGAAAGGAGTGCTTGGGGTGAAACGGAAGTGTGTGATAGTTTTACAATTACATCTGGCTCAAGTGAATTGATACAGGCAATGATTAATTTGGTTGATAATGGTAATACAGTTCATAACAAAAATCAGTTAAATCAGCCAGTTATTAATCTTGGCTTGGAATTGATTAGTGAATCTGAAGAGCAAAAAATTTTTAGTTCTTCAGATGATAATCAAATTGAATTATTAGTTCAAACTATTTCTCCAAAAAGGACTGAAGCTTCAGTATGTTATCATGATGTGATAGTGCAAAGAATAAAATAACATTAAATTGGAATTCTTTGTTAAAATATTTTATTTGAAAAAAATAATAGGTAAGATAAATTTTTATAGGGAGAAAAAATGGATTATGTTTTGACAAAAGATTTGAAAGATCACTTGGGGCAAGAAGTGACGATGAAGGGTTGGGTGTACAATTTTCGGTCGAGCGGGAAAATTATGTTTGTGCAGTTTCGGGATGGTTATGGTTTTGTCCAAGTGGTGGCGAGTGAGGAAGAAGTGGGGGCGGAGGTTTGGCAAAAACTGGGAGAATTGGCTTTGGAAATTTCGATTGAGTTGACTGGTCGGGTGAGCAAACATCCAAAAAAAGAAGAGTATGAGGTGCAGTTGGTTAGTTTGAAGATGGTGGGAGCAAGCGTGGATTATCCGATTGGAAAAAAGGAACACGGGCCGGATTTTTTGCTTTCCAATCGGCATCTGTGGCTGCGTAGTCAAAAACAGTGGGCGATCATGCGAATCAGAAATGTGGTGATCAACGCGATTTATGAATATTTGAACGAGCAGAATTTTATCAAAATTGATGCGCCGGTTTTGACACCCAATGCTTGTGAAGGGACGACAACTTTGTTTGAATTGGATTATTTTGATCAGGGAAAAGCCTATCTGACGCAGTCGGGGCAATTGTATATCGAAGCGGCGATTTTTAGTGTGGGGCGGTGTTTTGATTTTGGGCCGGTTTTTCGAGCGGAGAAAAGTAAGACTAGGCGGCATTTGACGGAGTTTTGGATGATGGACGCCGAGGCGGCCTATGTGGAACACGCAGAGAATATGAAAATACAGGAAGGAAATATTAGACATATCATTCGGATGGTTTTGGAAAAATGTCAGTCGGAGTTGGCAATCCTGGAAAGGGATATTGAGCCATTAAAAAAAGCGGATAATGATTTTAAAATTATGTCTTATGAAGAGACAATCGGTTATTTACAGGCCAACGGTTCGGATATCAAATATGGTGAGGATTTGGGCGGAGACGATGAAACGATTTTAACAGCTAAAAGTGAGGTACCGGTTTTTGTTGATAAATGGCCAAAGGATATTAAGGCTTTTTATACCAAGGTTTGTCCGGATGATTCTAAGTTGGTATTTAATAGTGATTTGATTGCGCCGGAAGGTTATGGTGAGGTGATTGGCGGTTCGCAGAGGGAGGATGATTATGATATTTTATTGAAAAGAATGACGGAAGAAAAATTGCCGTTGGCGGATTATCAATGGTATTTGGATTTGCGAAAATACGGTAGTGTGCCGCATAGTGGTTATGGTATTGGTTTGGAAAGAATGGTAGCCTGGATGTGCGGGGTAAAACATATCCGCGAGACTATTCCTTTTCCACGGATGATTTCGCGAATATACCCATAATAAATACAAATTTCCAATTCTCAATTCTCAATTCTCAAACATATATTGTTGTGATTATTGGGATAATGGGATAAGAGTAGATATTTGTTGTTCTAAAGGTTTTCAAATATATTTTGAGGGGGTTTTATGAAAAGGTTTGAAAGGAAATGGGAGGGCAAAAATGAGTGGGATGATTTGGAAAAAAATAGGATATTGCAGAGTAAGAAAAAAGCGATTGAGATTGTGCATGGGGTGAAATTGGCTTTGATTGGTGATTGTCATGATCGGACTTGTCGAAATACTTATGATTTGACAGAGGATTTTCTGGGTAAAAAAAATGGAGCGGCGAGTTATAAAAGAAGTTGTTATACGGCTAATCCGTTGGCTAAGGGTCCAAAAAGAGTGATTCCGATTTTGGATGGACGGTTGTGTTGGCAGGAGTTAAAATATCGGATTGAGGGGGAAGATAGTCAAGGAACGAGGGTTGGAGGGCAATTTTGGAAAGTAGGACAGTTGCGGGAAAGATTATTGAAATACATTGATTGGAAACCGGAAATGATTCGAGAAGAATGTCCTGATATTTTTTATTCGGTAATTTTGAATTATGGTAATTTGACGGAAGCTTTTCGGGATATTGGACAAAAATACAAGATAAAATGGACGAATTATGATGAGATGATAGAAAAATTGCTGGCGGTGGGTTTGTCGGATTATTTTATTGGTTGGATTACGGGTTCGTGTCCGAGTAAAATTGAACGGCGGAAAAAAGATAAAAAAACAACCTAGAAGGGTTGTTTTTTGAGCAAGGGATTTGGAAATGAAAGGAAATAATAATATTTTGCTAAATTTGGGGGTTGTGATGATTTTACTTTGTTTTGTTTTTGCGAAAAAAGCGAATCAGAAGAAGAATAGTCACTACTGTTAGTATAATAGTAAAGGCAATGACAATAATGGCAATAATTATTGCTGGATAGAAAAAATAATTTGAAGATGAATTGTTGGTATAATTTTGCGTGATTTCGTTTTCAATATTATTCCATTGTTGTAGGTTGGTTTGGGCGTCAATTTGTTCGGTGGGAGTAATGAATTGATCGTCGATTGTAACTGAATAACCAGCAGTGACATCTACTGTTTGGTCGGCTGATTGGGTAGTTTGGACTATTCCTTCATAGACTTCAATGACTGAATTTTGTGTACCGGTGGCTATGGCGAATTTTGTTCCTTTGACCATGAAAAATCCATGCTGAGTGACTAGTCGCATTTTGTTGCCTGTTTTCCAAAAAGTACTAGCAACAGTTCCGTGTTCTACTCTAAAACCATCAGATGTTTTGCGAAGCAGGGTATTTTCCATCAGGATAAATTTGGTGCCATCGGAAAATTTTAAAACCACTCGGCCATTACCAGTTTTGATTTCGTCACCCTCTTTCAAAGTAGTGCCGTTTTGACCTTCTTCCCAAACTCGATCGTAATCTACCAAATGACCATTGATATTGGTGTTGCCTTCGCCGAAATTTAAATGATTGTTGAGACTTTCAAAAAAACCGGTCTTTTTATTGGAATCACTGATTGAGACTTCGCCGATCACTTTTTCCATAATCGGTAGGGAGTGATCAATTCTTTGATTATAATCATCGTTGGTTGGTTGGTCAGAAAAACTCATGTCGCTGGTGGCTGTTTTGGATAAAACGGCGGAGAAATTCATTGTTTCTGCCGAACCGCAATTTCCTTCCCAGGGGCATTTGGTATTTTCAGGAACACCACTTGTAGAAAGATTCATGGCACCTTGATCAATTGTCCCGGTTATTTTGGAATCAATATTCCAAGTAGCCAGTTCTATGCCATAAATACAAAAACCAATCTGACCCGATAGTTTTCCGTTGATTTTGCCACTCTGGTCAATCTGGCCGTCAATATTGTTGTCATATTGAACGGTTAATACGGATAATTGTTCGAAAGGTAGCATTTCCCAATTAGTATTGATAGTAAAATTTGAGTTAATTATTTTGGTTGAAATATTTGTTTGTTTGGTAAAGGAATTATTGTTGGCAATTAAAATGCCAGTATATTCTCCATCATATTTGCTGGCAGCCGGAGTATGAGTGGGTAGAAAACAAAGAGAGAATAAAATTATCCCAATAATTTTCTTTAGCATAAATTTCATCGTTAATTATGTAATCAACATCTGATTTTATTATAGACCTTTTCTTTATTTTCAAATATTGCTATCCAATATTTTTAAAAACTAACAGTGGCTATGATTGTTAACAAATTTAAAATCTGGGGAATAGTGGAATATCATTGGGAATAATAATACGATGGTAGAGTGAGTAGAAAATATATTTTGAATATAGAGGAAATAAATATGATTGAACGAAAAAATGAAGTGGGAGTAATTGGATTGTCGGTGATGGGGGCCAATCTGGCGATGAATATTGCCGATCATGGCTTTAATATCTCGGTTTTCAATCGATCTTCGGAAAAAACGGATAATTTGAAACGGAGTTATACAAATGAGAATCTGATGGCCTGTTATTCGTTGACGGAATTTGTCGAGAGTTTGTCGGCACCTAGAAAGATAATTTTGATGATTGAGGCCGGTAACCCGGTGGATTTGGTAATAGAACAATTGAAGTCATTTCTTCAACCGGGTGATATTGTTGTAGATGGGGGTAATTCTTTTTTTAAAGATACGATTAGGAGAGAAAAATATTTGCGAGAAAGCGGGATAAATTTTGTTGGGATGGGTGTGTCTGGTGGGGAGGAAGGCGCGAGAAGAGGTCCGGCGATTATGCCTGGTGGTAGTGAGTTGGCTTGGAAAGAGTTGGCGCCGATATTGCAAAAAATCGCAGCCAAAGATTTTGGTGGTAATCCGTGTGTGGCGCATATTGGCCCAGATGGTGCCGGTCATTATGTAAAAATGGTGCACAATGGAATTGAATATATTGATATGCAGTTGATTGCGGAAACTTACTGGCTTATGAAAAATGTGATGGGTTTGGATAATGAAGCGATGGCGGCGCAATTTGAAATTTGGAACCAGGGGCGATTGAATTCTTTTTTGATTGAGATTACAGCGAAAATTTTACGCAAAAAGGACGAATCCGGTGTTTATGTAATTGATACGGTTTTGGATAGTGCCGGTAATAAAGGGACGGGAAAGTGGACTTCTATTGAATCTTTGAATTTGGGTACTCCATCTTTTGGTTTTGTCGGGGCGGTGTTGGCCAGATACGTTTCGGCTTATAAAGAACGTCGGTTGGCTATTTCGTCGCAGTATGAAAATGGAGAAAAAACAGAGAGTAGTCAAATCGATTTTGAGCAATTGGAAAGCGCTTTGTATGTCGCTAAGGTTTTGGCTTATGCCCAGGGTTACGAATTGCTTTCTTTTGCGGGTAAAGAATATGGTTGGGATTTGAATTTTTCTCAAATTTCTAGTCTGTGGCAAGGAGGGTGTATTATTCGGGCGAAATTTTTACAAAAAATTGCGCAAGTACTGACTAAGAGTGGGGCGGATAAAAATCTGATGGAGACAGATTATTTTAGGGATATTTTGCAATATGAAAGCGGTAATTTACGAAAAGTTATTATTTCTGCGATTCAGGCGCAAATTCCGATGGCGGCGATGATTTCTGGTCTTGTATATTTTGATTCAATGAAAAGTGATCGATTGCCGGCTAATTTGTTGCAGGCGCAGCGGGATTTTTTTGGGGCGCATACTTTTCAGGCGAAAATAAATGGTCCATTTATTCATTATCAATGGGAATAAGGAGTAGAGCGTTATGTTGTGGCAGTTGGCAAAAGATCAAATAGAAGTAGCCAAGATTATTGGTCAAAAAATTTCGGATGATTTGGCAAGGTCGGATGGTGAACAAGTTTTGTTGTTGATTTCCGGTGGATCGGCGCTAAAAGCATTGGAATATACTGAAACTACGGATTGGACCAAAGTGACAATATTTTTTTTGGATGAAAGATATAGTATTGATAACATTGATAGTAATTTTTCTCAACTGGTGCAGTTGGATTGGTGGGCAAAAGTTAGAGATTTGGGAGTTAGGTTTGTTGACAGTCGGGCATTATTTGGTGAAGATTTGGATACTTTTACCAGAAGATTGGATAACGATTTGAAAAATTGGTTGGAAATTAATCCGGACGGGAGAAAATTGGCGATAATGGGGATGGGGCAGGATGGACATGTAGCGGGTATTTTTCCTTATCCGGAAGATGTTAATAGGTTTTCAGAATTATTTGAGGGAAATAATTTAATAGTTTCACATAATGTGGTTGGTAAAAATAAATTTCCTTGGAGAGTGACGACTACATTTTGTTTTTTTAAATTATTAGATAAGAGTTATATTTATATTTGTGGGGAAGAAAAAAGAGAGGCTTTGACGAAACTGAAAGAAAATAAGTTGCCAAAACATGAATTTCCAGCGGGGATTTTTTATAATATAAATGAAGGCCTTTTAGTAACTGATATTGATTTAAGTAAATAAAATATGAATAAGCAAGATAATCCGGTTGAATTTGTGTTGTTTGGGGCGAGTGGTGACTTGTCGAGGGAAAAAATATATCCGGCTTTGTTCAATGTTTTTGATTCGGAAAAACTTTTTTCGTATTTGGGTTATTCTCGGACTCAATTTTCCGATGAGGAATTTAAAAATCTAGTGCGAGAGGCCGTGCTCAAAAAATATCCGCAGGCTGATTTGGAAAAATTGACCAAGTTTGTGAGTCGTTTTCATTATGTTAGTGGTTCGTATGATGTGGCTGGTATTGCTCAACTCGGATATAAACAGAAAAATGTTTTTCGTTATTATTACTTGGCGATACCGTCTGATTTTGAGTTGATTAAAAATATTGTTGAGGGTTTGGATTATCATCGCTTGATAAAAAAAAGTGTAATTGTACTTGAGAAACCTTTTGGTTTTGATTATAAATCGGCGAAAAAATTGAATAATTTTTTATTGAATTTTTTCCCGGAAAAAATGATTTATCGAATTGATCATTATTTGGCTAAAGATTTGGTGCAGGATATTTTGGCGTTGCGTTTTGCTAATCCGATTTTTGTGCCGATTTGGAATAATAAATATATTCAGGATATTACGATTAATATTTGGGAGAAGGGAGGAATCAGGAATCGCGGTCAATACTATGAAGGTTCTGGGGTAATTAAAGACATGATTCAAAATCACGCTTTGCAATTGTTGGCTTTGACTTTGATGGAAAGGCCGAAAAGTTTGTCGTATAACGATATTGATTTGGCTAAAACAAATATTTTTAAGAAAATAAAACTATATGACTGTGGTCGGAGAGCGCCAGTAGCTATTGGGCAGTATGAAGGTTATCGACAGGAAAAATATGTTGATCCAAAATCTTTGGTGGAGACTTTTGTTTCTATGGTTTTGGAAGTGGATGATGATAATTGGCGAGGAGTTCCAATACATATAGTCTCTGGTAAGAAAATGGCAAAAAAAACAACAGATATTATTGTCAATTTCAAAAATATAGAGCATTGTTTTTGGAATCAAGATCGATGTCAAATCAAAAATAATCAGATTAGGATAAATATTCAACCACACAATGATATTCATTTGCAGCTGAATTCGGAGTTTGATCCAGTTTCCAAATGTGCTATTCCGACAGTGTTGCGTTTTGGTTTTGAGGATAATAAATTTATTTTGAAAGATTCTTATGAAAATGCTTTGCAGGATTTGTTTTGCCAAGATCGGTTTACTTGTACCAATTCAAGTGAGATATTGTTGGCATGGAGGTTGATTGATCGAATTATGAAATTATTGGAGTTGAACAGAAAAGAAAAATTGTTTATTTATAATGCAAAAAATCTGGTCAAAATTTTGGAAAAGGAATCTTGTTTGGTTAAAAAAGAGTGATTGGCCAGTTTGAAAAAAATTGGATTTTAATTATTTATTTTTATAGGGAGAAAAAAATGAAATACTGTGAAGCGTGTGGGATGCCATTGACTAAAACGGAGGATTTTGCCGGAGGTGATGAAAATTCCCATTTTTGTTTGTATTGTGTTAATGAGGATGGAAATGTCAAAAATTGTGAAGAGATTTTTGAGGGGGGAGTGCAATTTTTTATAGGTCAGATTGGTGGTGATCGAGCGTTGGCGGAAAAAATTACGCGCAAAAATATGAATATGCAAAGTTATTGGCAAGGTAAAGATTGCCCGATATTGCAGGGTGAACAAGCAACTGATGAAGAGTTTGCCGAGGTGATGAAAAAGTTATCGGCTTAAGATTGGGAGTATATATTAAAAAATTTAATTATGAAAAAAGAAATGATGCTGGTAGGGGCGATTTCGTTATTATTTTTGGCAGGATGTCAAACGAAAAATATCATGGACAATATTTCTATAAACGGACAAAATAAATCAACGGTTATGACGGAAGAACATGCTAGAGCTATTGCTCTTGAAGTGGCCGGTTTTGAAGGGGGAGATTTGGCAAGTGATAAAGGTAGTTATAATGCAAACTCCAAGACTTGGTGGTTTGATGTAGATTTGCCGAATACGCCGGAAGGATGCCATCCAGCCAGTGTGGTATATGAGGATACCGGAGTGGGTAAAATCAATTGGCGGTGTACGGGTTTGAAAACTGAAGAGAATATAAATGGCAATTTTTCGTTGGGTAATGAGCAGGTGGATGTGGCGGTGAGAGAATATTTGCAAAACCAAAATAATTTTTGTTGGCAAACAGTCGAGGGGAGTAAAAAAATCTGTGTGTTTGAAAAGCTGGATAGCAATGAATTGTTTCCGCACTACTTGTGGGTGCGTTGTGGAGAGTTTGTAAAAAATGGGGAGGAAGTAGTGGAAGAAAGTGGTTCCTCTTTGCCGGCAGAGATCAGTTATCCCAATGAATTGTCGTTTTTTGATATAGATATGTTTACTCACCGGATTCCTCGAGATGGTTCGTTGTATGGTGAGGATATCAAAAGTATTTTTTCGGCGGAGTTACAGGATAGGGTTTTACAATATGACGCAACGGTTATTAACGAAAAAATATTGGAAACAGCTAAAGCTGAATTATAGAAACGATTGAATAACAAATAAAAAACAACCGCTTTAATTAGTTAAAGCGGTTGTTTTTGTGTGATCTATTGTTGGAAAATTATTTGGACCAGGCTCGATCCCAATATTCTTTGACCATGCGGTGGGAGTTGAAATAGGCACCATTTTTAGCGATGCTGTTTTTCATAACTTCGATCCACTGATCTTGGTGGTTGTAAAAGAGGGGGACGATGGTTTGTTCTAGTTTGTCGTAGATACTATTGGAATCTTTGTGGTTGCGTTCTTCGTTGGTAAGGTTGTTGTGATTGTTATGATTGCCGATAGACCAACCGGTAACGCCTTCGCCGGCTGTTATAGCTTCGGCCCACCAGCCATCGATGGAACTAAGAGAAGGGATGCCATTGAAGGCGGCTTTCATGCCGGATGTGCCGGAGGCTTCCATGAGGGGAATGGGGTTATTGAGCCAGAGGTCGGCGCCTTGGGTAAGGATTTTGGCTACTTTGATGTTGTAATTTTCCAGGTAGGCGATTTTGATGGTGTCTTTGTAATTGTTTTTGGCGTGAATAATTTTTTTGATTACTTCTTGTCCTTCCAAATCATTGGGGTGGGCCTTGCCGGCAAAAATGATTTGAAGGGGGCGGATATTGCAAATTTGGCAGAGACGGTCAGGGTTGGTCAAGATGAGGTCAGGGCGTTTGTAGCCGGTAATCCGGCGGGCAAAACAGATGGTGAAATAGTCGTTATCCATGCCGGCATTGGTAAGTTGGTTGGTGAAGTCGATTAAAGTTTTTTTATTTTCTTTATGAGCTTGCCATATTTCTTCGTGGGTGGCTTGAGTGATATTGGCAAGTTGTTCCGGATTTAGACGCCAATCGGGGGCGTAGCGATCAAAGATTGTGGCAAAGGTGGAAGAGATCCAGGATTGGGGATGAGCGCCATTGGTAATATATTCGATGTTGAAAAGCGGGAAAATATTGCGGGAAACTTCGGCGTGAATTTTGCTGACAGCATTGATAAAACCGGCAGATTGTAGGGCGAGTTGGGTCAAGTGAAAGAGATTGTTGGAGACGGTGGTAGCCGGTAGTTCGTCAATGTAGTGTTTGAGGTAACGGTTGGCGATATCGATGGGAAAAAGATCGTGTCCGGCGGGAACGGAAGTATGGGTGGTAAAAACTAGGTGAGGTTTGAGAGAGGCCATGTCGATTTGGCGACTATTGTTGATTTTTTGGTTGAGTTTGACGGTAAGGAGGGCGGGGTGACCTTCGTTGAGATGATATTTTTTGATGTTGGTGTAACCGAGTTTTTCGAGTACTTCAAATCCGCCAATACCGAGAACGATTTCTTGGCTAAGGCGATAATCTTGGTCTTCGCCTTTATAGAGATGGCTGGTGAGATGGCGGTCGTATTCGTTGTTGGAGGCAATATTGGTATCGAGAAAATAGACAGGAATTTCGAAGCCGGTTTCACCACGGACAATATATTCCCAAACTTGAATAGAAATTTCTCGGTCCTGAATGTAGATGGTGGTTTGAGTGGAGGTGAGTTTGAGGTAATCATTGATACTCCAGTTGGTGGGTTGGGCGGTTTGATTGCCTTCGGCATCGATTTGTTGAAAAAAATAACCGTGTTCATTGAGCATGGTGATAGCGACTAGGGGGATTTCCAAATCAGCGCAGGATTTGATGGTGTCGCCAGCTAAAATACCTAATCCGCCACTATAGGTAGGAATTGAATTGCGAATACCGACTTCCATGCTAAAATAGGCCACGGAAAATTTTGATTGGTCGATCATGTTGTTGATTTTTTAATTTCTAATTTTTAATTTTCTAACATTATGAGTGATGTAAGAAATATTGGAAAATTGAAAATCGGAAATTGGAAAAAAGTTATCTTTTTATTTTGATGACTTTTCCATCGCGATTGGTTTGATAGGTAATGCCGCTCCAGGTAATACGGTTGGTGAGGTAAGTGGTCATGTAGCCAAATACCTGCACCAGGCGGAAGATTGGGCTAAAGACAATATAAAGGGGGTAGTTGGGGATGGGACCAAGGAGGCGGTGGAGGGCGGCTTGGATCATTTCCAGGAGGATAAAGGCAGTGGGGATATAACCTCCCAACTGTCGAAAGGTGTATTCATCTAGTTGGCTCAAACTGAAACTGAAGATAAACCAGAAATACAAAATTAGGTAATACAAGCTCAGAAGACCAATGGCAAAAAACCAAATGCGCTTGCGGTAGAGTTTGAAATACATTAATTGGCGAAAATACCAGTGGTTGTAGCGACCGAAATCCGGAGAAGAAGTGATGGATTGACTGATGGCGGTAGGAACAAATACGGTTTGGTGATTGTGATCGGAGAGAATTTTGGAAAGACTGGTGTCATCAGAAACGGAGTGGGACCAATATTTTGCGATATTGAGTTGTTTGAATGTTTGGTGGCGGATAGCAATTGAACCGCCCCAAAGGAGAGAGAAGCGGAGAAATGAAGAAGAAAAACAAAATAATGAAAAAATATTGGTGTTGGTGAAAAGGAAAAAAAGTTCGCCAAAACTGCCGTGAGTGAGTTGAGGCCAATAATAGCTGGTAGTCGCGGTAATTTCCGGATTGGATAATGGCAGGATCAATTCAGAGAGCCAATTTTCAGCGACGGTAATATCGGCATCGGCAAAAGCCAAAATTTCGGGATTGTTGATTTTTTGAATAGCGGCAAGGATATTTTGATTTTTTTGACTACAGGAGCGGGAGAGCTGAGAAACAACTAGTTGAGCGTGGGAATAATGGCTGATAAGTTTTTTGATTAAGGGATAGGCGGGATCGGTTTGACTTTCAACGGTAAAAAAAAGTTGATAGTTGGGATATTTTTGGCGTAAAAAGCTGGTGAGGTGTTTTTTGAGGGTGGGAGAAACTCCTTTGACGGCAATAATGAGGGAACAAGTTGGTTGGAATTGGGGATCGAATTGCGGTCGAAGGTTTTGGGGGTAGGTATATTTTTGGTAGAGAAAGCTGGAAATGATGGAAAAAAAGTTGATGGAAATGACACTGATTGGCAGAAGGCTGAGAAAAAATAAGATTAAATCCATCGGAATAAAAAAATAATAGCTATAAGCTATTTTGACATAATTGCGGGGTTTAGGCAAAATTTTTACTCATAGCGAAGAGCGGTGATGGGATCGAGTTTGGCGGCTTTATTGGCGGGATATAGTCCGAAAACAACGCCAAAAAGTGAAGAAACGGCCAAAGAAAGGATAATCGAGATAGGGGTAATTTCTGGCCGGAGGGTGGAAAAAATTTTGACTAAAACTGTGACCAAAAAGCCCATTCCTAATCCAGTGGCCCCGCCGATGATGGTGAGAATGATCGCTTCAATCATGAATTGGAAACGAATGTTGGACGGGGTAGCGCCAAGAGCTTTGCGGAGGCCGATTTCGCGGGTACGTTCGGTGACGGAAACAAGCATGATATTCATAATGCCGATGCCGCCGACAATGAGAGATATGGCGGCGATGGCTCCAAGAAGGATGGAAAGAATGTTAGTAATGTCGGAAAGAATATTGAGGGCTTCTTTGACGTCGTAGATAGTGAAGTCGTCGTTGGCGGGGTCGGTGATGCGGTGGCGGTCGCGGAGGATGTTTTCGATTTCCATTTTGGCTAGAGGAAGATTATCTTCACTGGTAGCTTGAAAGTTGATGTCAAACAAATAGTTGATACCGAGTAATTGTTTTTGGGTAGTAGTAACAGGTAAATAAATAACTTTGTCGAGATCTTGTCCATCTTCGACGCCTTTATCTTCGGTAACTCCAATGATAGTAAAATTGATTTGATTGATTTTGATGTTTTGACCGATAATGTCTTGATTGGGAAAGAGGATGGTTTTGACTTTTGGACCGACGATGGCGACGCGAGCCAGACCATTGATCTCATTGTCATCAAATATTCTTCCCTCAGGGATTTTGGTGTTACGGATTTCAAAATATTCGGCTGAGGTGCCAAAAACGGTGGCGGTCATTTCATTGAGGGGAGAAGTGGTTTTAAATTGTCCACGTACTTCGGGGGCAATAAGGCTGACAAGATTTTGGTCTAATCGGTCTTTTAAAGCTTGAGCGTCGTTGTAAGTAAGACTGGTGACGGTTAGACCTTGTTGGGAAGGAGGAGCGGAAAATTCACTATCACTTTTGCCGGGGACGACGATAATAAGGTTATTGCCGACTGACGCGACTTGATCCAAAATATAGTTTTCAGCGCCTTTACCTAAGGCCATGAGAGTAACGACGGAAAATATGCCGATAATAATTCCTAAAACAGTCAGAAATGATCTGACTTTGTTTTTTAAAATAGCATTGATAGAAATTTTTATAATAGGAATCATGGGGATTATTTATTGAAAACGAAGAGCCTCGATCGGATCAAGTTTGGCTGCTTGATTGGCGGGGTAAATACCGAAGACTAAACCACAAATAGTAGATACGGAAAGGGCTAGTATGACGGAAATGGTTGAAACGCTAGCTTTGAGAGGGGTAAAGTAACTAATGAGAAAGGTGATAAAACCACCAATCAGGACACCAACAATACCGCCAAGAAGAGTGATGAAGATTGATTCGGTAACAAATTGCCAAAGGATGTCATTTCTTTTGGCGCCGATTGATTTGCGAAGACCGATTTCTTTGGTGCGCTCGGTGACGGAAACAAGCATGATATTCATAATGCCGATACCACCAACCAACAATGAAATGGCGGCAATGGCGGTAAGAAAGAGGGAAAAAGCGTTGGTGATATTGTTGACTATTTCCAGAGCGTCTTTAGTGTCTCGGATTAAAAAATCCGGTTTGTCACCTTCGTCGATATGATGGCGATTGCGGAGAATGACATTGGCTTGATCGGCGGCCAAAGGAGTATTGTTTTCTGAATCGGCGGCAACGACTACGCTATTGACGTAATCGATACCCAAGATAAGTTTTTGACCAGTGGTGATAGGAATGTAAATGATACGGTCGAAATCAATACCAAATTGTCCCATTCCTTTTTCTTCGGTAATACCTATCACTTTAAAATTATAGTTGTTGATTTTAATATTTTCTTCCAGACCGGAACTGTTGGGAAAAAGGTCTTTTTTAATTTTTGGTCCCAAAATAGCGACGCGAGAAAGTGATTCTAGTTCTCGTTCTTCAAATGGTCTTCCGGAGGTGATTTTGGTATTACGAAGTGTAAAGTAGGAAGGAGTGGTGCCGATAAATTGAGAAAGTTTTTCGTTGTTGGGAGAAGAGATGACAACTTGACTGCCGACGGTGGCGGTAACGTCGGTGATATTCGGACCGGCAGGGTTATTTTTGAGGGCTAAAGCATCATCGTAAGTGAGAGTGGTGATGGTAATACCGGAAAAAGAGGCGGGAACGGAATAGCCTTCGTCCTCGGGTGTACCGGGAAAAATATTGACCAGGTTACTACCAAAAGAACGAACGGTGGAAAGAATATAATCTTGGGCGCCTACCCCAAGAGCCATTAAAACAATAACTGATGAGATACCAATAACCACACCTAGGATACTTAAAAAGGTGCGACTTTTATTGGAAGATAGAGCATTGAGAGCAAGTTTGAAAATAATGGAAAATGGCATAAGAAAAAGTAATATTTGAATTTAGCTTTTGGTTGATTTGTCCTTGGCTTCATTTTCTTTGCCGGCCAGTTTTCCGAGATAATAGGTGACAGTAACAGCTAAAATAGTGACGACGAGGGCGTACCAGATTTTGGGAAAAATTTGTTCTTGAGCAGGAAAATAGACTTCGAAAATAGATTTTATGGCGTCATTCCAGGCTAGGGCGGCAACTAGGCTAAGGGCGGCAGTGGCGAGATTGAATATTTTATCCGCGATGTTTTTTTGTAGGTGATTTTTTTCTTTTTTGATTGATTGGTAGATTTTTTTGAGTTGAGGATCTTTTTGGGTCATTTTTATTTGTTAGTGGAAGAATAAATTGGTTGAAGTAAGTTTATTTTTGGCTATCTTTTGTAAGTCCGGCTATCGAGATATCGTGGCGGTTACCGTTTTTAACATGAGGAACGACTTCGTCTTTTTGAATGATTCCATCACGAAGACGAATGATCCTTTTGGCGCAGTTGGCGATATCTTCTTCATGAGTAACCATGACAATAGTATTGCTATTTTGGTTGATTTTTTCGAAGAGATTGATGATTTCAATTTCGGTTTTGGAATCAAGGTTGCCGGTTGGTTCGTCGGCAAAAATTAGATCTGGATCGTTGACGAGAGCGCGGGCGATAGCGACACGTTGTTGTTGTCCACCAGATAATTCGTTGGGCATATGGTATAAACGATCGGACAAACCAACATTTTGGAGGGCGGCAATGGCGCGTTCTTTTCTTTCTTTGGCGGGAATGCCGGCATAAATTAAAGGAAGTTCGACATTATCGATAGCAGAAGTGCGGGCGAGGAGGTTGTATGACTGAAATATGAAACCGATTTTTTGGTTGCGGATGGCGGCCAGATCGTCGTCGGCCAAACTATTGGTATTGAAACCGCTTAGTTTATAAGTGCCGCCGGTTGGACGATCAAGAAAACCAATAATATTCATGAGGGTTGATTTTCCGGAACCGGATGGCCCCATGATGGCTACATATTCTCCTTTGTAGACTGTAAGGTTGATGCCTTTGAGAACTTCTACAACCAAATCATCAATATAATAATTTTTGATTATGTTATCTAGTTCAATAACAGGTGTAATATTGTTGTTCATAGTTATTTTTTGAGAATGATAACCGGTTCTCCTTCTTGAAGTCCACTGATTATTTCAGTGTAAGTATTGCCGCGAAGGCCGGTTTCGACTGGTTTGGTGGCGGTTTGATAAGTTTTATTGTCGGTAATGTATTCGATAATGTTTTGATTATTTTCTTTTTTGATGGCTTGATTGGGAACAGTTAAAACTTTTTCGCGGGTGGCGGTGATGATTTCAATATTGGCGGTCATACCAGGTTTAATTTTTTCATCTTGGCTTTCTAAAATAACCTTAGTTTTATAATACACTACTCCTTGAATTATGGTTGCGGAGGGATCGATTGTGACAACTGTCCCAGTGTATTTTTCGTTTTTGGAAAAGGCGTCAAAATCGATATTGGCTTTGTCGCCTATTTTTATTTTGGCAATGTCGGTTTCGGCAATGTCAGCATTGATTTCGTATTTGGCGTTGGATTGGAGTTGAATAGCAGGGTTGGCTGAGTTGCTTTGTTCGCCTAAACTGATATTGACCTGAGTAACTGTGCCGTCAATTGGGGCGGCTATTTGTAGATTGTCGAGTTGAGCTTCAATTACTTTGCTGGCGGCGGTAGCTTGAGCGACTTGGGCTTGAGCAACGGCAATAGCGGCGGCGGTTGGTCCGGCTTTTTTAAGTTTTAATTGTTCTTGTTGGGTTTTTAGTTGATCTTTGGCGTTGTTGACTTGAATTTGAGAATTATTGAGTTTGGTTTCATTGGTTACTTTGGTGGTTGTGATATTTTCTTCGGCAGATTTGATTTGATTTTCATAGGAAACGATTTGATTTTTGGCATTATCAATTGAAGTTTGATTACTGAGTTTGGTATTGGTAATAGTATTGGTTAGATTTTGAATAGCAGAAAGGTTAGAATTGCTGGTGGCTTCATTGCTGGTTTGGCGGCTTTTTAGGGTGACCAAATCGCTGGCCGAAAAGAAATATTTGGCATTTTCTGAATAAATAAAGAAGTTGGTATTATTGAGGACCTGGGTTACAGAATTGACATAAGCTAAGGCGTCATCAATGGCTTTTTGGGTATCAACTTCGGTTTTAGTGGCTTTTGCCTGAGTTAAACTAGCCTGAGCGTTTTGGAATTGGGATTTGGCATTATTGATTAAATTATCACAGTTGGCGGTTCGGACGAAATCAATATTTTTGAAGATATTGTACCAAGTGTCATTGGCAAATATTTCTTCGGTATTGGCTTGAACGGCAGTTTGACTGATAAGGATGATATTTAATTGATTAATATTGTTATCAATTGCGTTAGCGAGATTTTGAGTAGTTTGGTTTTGAACATTGGTTAGATTGGTCTGTGATTCGTTGAGCAATTTTTGGATGTTGTTTAGATTGGTTTGGGTTTGTTGAAGATTATTCTCAGCTTCTTTTTTGGCTAGCTCATAATTGCTCTCAGCGTTTTTTAAATTGTTTTCGGCATTTTCTACATTGACTTCCTGGATGGAAATTTCTTCTGGTCGACTACCTTCTTGTACTTGACGTAGTTGGGCTTGAGCGACAGCAACCGAAGCACGTGATTGATTTAGTTGACTGGTTAGATCATTGGAATCAAGAGTGGCCAGGATGTCGCCTTTTTTGACTTTATCCCCTACTTTGGTATTTATTGTTTCAATGTTGCCAGCACCTTTGAAATTAAGATTTAGTTCGTCGGCGGCTTTGATAGTGCCGGTAACTTCAACACTTTGTAAAATATCTTGGGTTTTGACATTTTCGGTGACATAGGGAGATTCTTTGGGTTTGTTGTATTGCCAGTAACCAATGCCGATACCAAGGATTAAAATGATAACAATGGCCCAGACCCACCATAGGGATTTCTTTTTGGTTTTTAAAAAGTCTTTTTGATTCTGGTTTGAGTTTGCTTCCATAAGTAGTAAATTGAATGAAATATAATAAGGGAAAATTATTGGTCGATTGTCTTATTGATGTCACTAAGTTTGTCGGCGATTGATTTGAGAAGTTCGCTGACTTCGTTGGTCTTTATAGCAATAATACCGCTAAAATGTTCATTTTTGAAGATTAAAAATTGGTCGCCGGTTTTTATTTTTAATTCTTTTCTAAGTCGAGAGGGGATGACAATTTGTCCTTTTGGTCCGATAGTAGTAGTGCCGTAACATTGGGGTTTTTTGAGAGGCATAAAATTTGTTATAAAAGTAAGAAAAGTAATACTTGTTTAGAATAATGGATGAAATATTAATAGTCAAGGGAAATATGATTAATAAATCTCTGTTTATCAGCAGAGATTTATAGGAAAAAGTAAGTTATGTGTTTTTGTGTTGCGAGCTAATTAAGAAAATATTCTTTAATCTTAATAAATAACTGATTGAGGTAATCTTTATATATTTTTAAAATTTTTGGCATGGATGGTTCCTCTAATTTGGAAAGTAGTTCTTCTATTTCTTTTTCTTCAGTCATGTCTTTGATTGAATATTCGTCGGAGTGATGTGTTTCTGAAATCAGTGTTTTAGTTTCGGTATTCTCACTATTGGTGGCATTATTATTAGTATTGTTGATTGTTGGTTGATTTGGTATTGATTGTTTTGGTGTATCTGAAGCAGAGATTTTTTGTTGGTATTTGCGTAGAAGAGGCATTTCATCAAAATATCCAGGTTGTTGTGTTTGCTTGAATAGAGATTCTTTTTTAGTACTTAAATTTTTTAAGTAAGTCCGTTTTAATTGATGAACGGTTTTTTCGTGAGCTTTTTTCATTTCTTCTTCGGTTGGAGCAAATTTGCGGGTTGTTTCCATGTTTTTTATAAAAAAATTAATTTAGTTGTAATAAGAAAAGGAATTCTTTGTTGCCTTTGGGGCCGAGAAGGGGGCTGGTTGTTTGATTGATAATAGCAAAATTTTCTTGTTGGCAAAATTTTTGAAAATCATCAATAACTTGCTGATGGATTTTGGGATTTTTGACAACTCCTTTGCGGAGATTTTTCGGACCGGCTTCAAACTGGGGTTTTAGTAGGCAGATAATTTTCAATTTTTCCTTCATAGGGCCGAACTGCTGCTGGCAGTTTCCAATTTCCAAACAATTTTGGTTGAGAAATTCGGAGAAGATTTTTTTTAGATGGGTTAATATGGTGGTTATTGAAATAAATGAAGTGTCAATGACGACTAGGTTAATTTTTTCTGGTAATTGGGGGTAATGACGGAAATTGGTTTGTTCGAGGCTGATTACTCGGGGATCATTTTTTAATTTATCGGCGAGTTGAGCGGTGCCGACGTCGAGAGCATATATTTTTTGGGCGCCGTTTTGTAATAAACAGTCAGTGAAACCGCCAGTGGAGGCACCGATATCCAGGCAGGTGTAGTTTTTTGGTTTTATTTTGAATTCGGATAGAGCGTGTTCTAGTTTGAGACCGCCGCGACTAACGTATTTTAGTGGTTGGTTGATAGTGATAGTTGATTTTTCATCAACCATTTGTGATGGTGATATGGCTTTTTGCTGATTAACAAAAACAAGACCTAAACGGATGGAAAGTTGGGCCTGAGAGCGGGTGGGGGCGAGATGGCGGGAAACCAATTCGAGATCAAGGCGTTGTTTCATTATTTTGTAATGTGAAAAATGTTATTTGATGCTTCGCTGGTTTTTTTGGAATCGTTGTAAATAATTATCTCAAAATCAAGTATTTTTCCTGGTTCAAATGTAAATTCTTTTTTTATAATTTCCATTATGTGGCATGGTTTGTCGCTTGAGGCTTGTATTGGTGCAGTGTATTCTTTGTTGCCATTTAAGCATTTAATTGAAACAAAACAACCATAGTCGACATATAAATTGTCGATAGTTCTAACATTGGGGTTGTCGACGTAATTATTTATATTGATTTTGTTGGCGGTAATTGTTGGTGTTTCAGGATTGGTTCCAAGTCCTGGTTGTTGGGGATATTGAGGAAAATAATTACTTAATTTATTTTGATTGGTGCTGGGTAGAGTAGGAATAATTTTTTCAATTTCTTGTTTAACTTGATCAAAAGCAAGTTGTTTACCAGTAAAATTGTAACGATCAGCTGATGAACCATCTCTTCCAATATTGGTTGAGAAATTATCGGTGGAAAAACCGATATTGTAGTTGGAATAGTTGTTTTCATTTATTTCTGGACTTTCTCCGCGAATTTGAGCAACGACACTTCCGAATCTGTCGCGAATGACACCAATGATGATGTATTTATATGATCCATTATTCTGATTTGTTCCAAAGTTAATGTAACAATTTCCGATACTAAATGATGGGTTAAAATTATAACCATTTTGTTCTTTTTGAATCCAACCATAGTCTTCGAAGTCAATTGTGTAGTCGGGATTTTCAGAGTTGAGTATATTGTTTGGCATTATCCAGTTTACTCCAGAAGGGGGAGTATTGATTCTAATTGTTGGTTGATCATAATTTTGTTCGATGTTGTGGTTGATTGTTTGGTTTTGGCCTGGAAATTCTTTGGGAATAAATTGACTGTCGCTGATTGGTCGGGGATTTTTTAGATTTGGAATATTGGTATTTTCTGGTGTTTTGGCAAGACCGGTGTTTGGTTGAATGATTTGACTTAAAATGATTGCGGAATAGATTGTTTTCTTTATTGTTTTATTGTCGATTAAAGGAAAACGGTTTTTCAGTTGTAATAGAAATTGAGCTAATTTTTTTGTTGTTAGTTCATCTGATTTGTGGGAAAAATAGTTTTCTGGTTTTCCTAAAATTGGTATCGAATGGTCAATAGAGGGAGTGAGGGTGGGTGATTTTTCAGGAAAAGTTGTTAAATGACGAAAGGTAGATTCAGTATGGGGTTTTCTGGTTGAAAAACGTTCGATGTTGTGTTTTTTCATAAAATAATATAGATTTTATATATTTTTGCTGTGCTTACTATGGCACAATATTGCTTATAAATCAAGATATATTCTAATTTTTCGTTCTTTTTATTTTTGTTTTTTAAAATGTTGTTTTTGGTAAAAACAAATAAGTTGGATTATAATTTAGATGATATTTACATAATAATGAGTATTTTTTATGTCGGGACATAGTAAATGGGCCAATATTAAACAAAGAAAAGGAGTGCAAGACGCTAAAAGAGCGGTGGTTTTTACCAAATATGCCAAGATAATTACGGTGGCGGCACGAGAAGGTGGTGGTGATCCAGAGACAAATTTTCGACTGAAATTGGCGATAGATAAGGCTAAAAGTGTGAATATGCCTTCTGATAATATCAAAAGAGCGGTTGAACGAGGTGCAGGCGGAGGAAAAAGTGGTGAGCAGATTGAAGAAGTGGTTTATGAAGCTTATGGTCCGGAAGGTTCAGCGGCCTTGATTACGGTTTTAACGGATAATAAAAATCGATCATTGGGTGATTTGAAAGGAGTATTTTCCAAGCTGGGCGGATCTTTGGGGGGGATGGGGACGGTTAATTGGATGTTTGAAAAAAAGGGAGTAATTGAGGTAGGGAGCGATGGAATATCAAACTTGGATGAATTGACTTTGGAATCGATTGATGCGGGGGCAGAAGAAGTAGAATCTGAGGGGGAGACGATATATTTTTATTGCCAAGTGGGTGATTTGAAAAGACTAAAAGATTTTTTGGATGGTAAGAGTTTGCAAGTACAGGCGGCCAACATGGTCAGTATTCCCAAAAATACGGTAAAGATTGAGGGTGAGGAACAAAAGGAAAAAGTAGTAAGATGGGTGGAAGCTTTGGAGGATTTGGATGATGTGGATAAGGTAGAAATTAATGTTGAATTGTAAGGTATTTTATTTGGTTGAAAATTTTTTCATTTTTAAAACTTGATCAAAGGTTGAAGTCCATTTATTTCTGATCTTCGGGACAAGTTAAAAGCGAAAAATTTTTGATTGGATTGGCTGTAAGGAGGAAGAATATTTTATGGTAAGGATTTTGGGGGTTGATCCAGGGTTGAAGACGACGGGATTTGCGATTGTTGATTTTGATTGGCAGAATGCGGAAAGTATAAATCCGACGAAAATTGGGAGTGGTAAAAAAAATAGAGGATGGAAGGTATTGGATTACGGAGTTATTGACACAAATGTGGAAGATGGTTTATCTGTCAGATTGAAGGAAATATATAATGGGTTGACAGAATTGATAGATAATTATTGTCCGGAAAAAGTAGCAATTGAAAGTTTATTTTTTTGTAATAATCAAAAGACAGCAATGTTGGTTGGACAGGCGAGAGGGGTGGTGTTGTTGGCGGGTGAACAAGCGGGACTGGAATTGGTGGAATTTACTCCAAGACAGGTAAAACAAGCGGTTTCCGGTTATGGTTTAGCGAAGAAAAATCAAGTGCAATTTATGGTAAAAGAATTGTATTGCTTGGTGGAGGAGCCAAAACCGGATGATGCGGCGGATGCCTTGGCAGTTTGTTATTGTGCCATGATTAATTAAAATATTTTTTTGTAGTTTATTTTCTAGGATCAAAGAATTGAAAATGGTTAAGGTTAATAAAATATTGTATGTGGTAGCGGAAGCGGTGCCGTTTGCTAAAGCGGGTGGGGTGGCGGATGTGGCCGGGGCGTTGCCATCGGTTTTAAAGAAGAGAAATTATGATATCAGAGTGTTTATGCCATTGCACGGGGTGATAGATAAGGAAAAATATCCGATGGAGTTGGCGATGCAAGGGCTAGTGGCCAAAGTGGGAAGAACAGAATATAAATTTGATATTTACAAAACATCCTCATATGAAGGGGTAGATGTTTATTTTTTGTATAACTATAAATTGTATGGTTCAAGAAAGAAAGTTTATGGGTACAAGGATGATAATTTGAGGTTTTATTTGTTGAGCCGATTGGCTTTATGTTTTTTGAAGGAAATTGAGTGGCGGCCGGAGGTGATTCATTGCAATGATTGGCATAGTGGTTTGATTCCATATTTGTTGCATTATGATGATGAATTTAGTGAGTTGGATAGAATTGGAACGGTATATACTGTTCATAATTTGGCTTATCAACGGGCTAATGTTCATGAGTATGATATTCGGTATGAGCCGGATGATGGTATTGAGTGGGTGGAATCAAATTTGGTCGGGGTAAGAAGACTGAATTTTGCGAAGAGGGCAATCTTGAACGCTGATATGTTGAATGCAGTGAGTGATCAATATGCAGAGGAGGTTTTGACAGAAGAATTGGGGATGGGTTTGGAGAAATTGTTAAAAAAGCGGCAAAATAGGTTGGTGGGGATTTTGAACGGAATTGATTATTTTCGTTTTGATCCAAAAAGTGATGAATATTTGCAGGTGCATTACGACGAAGATAGTTTGGAAGGAAAAGAAGAAAATAAAAGAAGGCTACAAAAGAGGTTTAAATTGCCTTTGGAAAGAGATGTTCCATTGTTTGGAGTGGTTAGTCGTTTGGTGGGACATAAGGGTTTTGATTTGATGAGTAGGGTGATTAAAATATTATTGGATTTGCCGGTACAGATGGTGGTAACCGGGACTGGAGAAGCAAAATATGTTAGGCTTTTTCATAAATTGGCCAAAAAATATCCAAAGAAATTGGCGGCTCATTTGGAGTTGGATTTGGAAGTGGCAAGTCAGATTTATGCGGGAAGTGATATGTTTTTGATGCCTTCCAAGTTTGAGCCTTGTGGTTTGAGTCAGTTGATTGCTTTACGATATGGTTCGGTGCCAATTGTTCATAATGTGGGTGGTTTGTCGGATACGATTAGAGATTTTGATGTGGTGACGAGACAGGGGAACGGTTTTGTTTTTGATAATTATCATGCACTGAGTTTTTACGGAGCGATAATTCGGGCGTTGGAGCATTATAAAAATAAAGATGTGTGGATTCCTTTGGTAAAAAATAACATGAAACAAAGGTTTTCTTGGGAAGACTCAGTAGATAAGTATGAAAAAGCTTATCAGAAGGCGTGGAATTTACGGCAAAAAGATTAGATGAAGACAAATTTCTTACTAACCTTTTTTGAAAAAAGGTTTTTTTGGTGTTAAGATTTGTTAATTTGCTTATTTGGCAAAATATAATATGATTTGGGTGATATTTGTTTAAGGATGAATTATGTTTTTTTCATTATTTAAGCGATTGATTTTATCGGTAATGGTATTTTTTTGTTTAGTTGGTCAGGTACAAGCGGAAGAAGGTATTAAAAAAGAGGATAGAAAAAAAGTTTTAGCTGAAGTGGGAAAGCAAATTGTTTTTGATGCAGGAGAGTTGGGAGTGGGAAGTGATAAGTATGATAGTTTTTATTGGAGTTTTGGTGATGGGGGAAGTGCGGAAGGATTAGGAGTGTTACATAGTTATGTTAAGCCTGGTTATTACCAGGTTGATGTGCAGTTGAGTAAAGATGATAGTGAAAAGACGGAAAAAAATATTGATGTGTATGTTTATCGTAATCTGTTTTTGGGAGTGATTGATAATAGCGTGGATAGGAAAAAAATGTCGGAAATTGAACAACAAGTATTTAATCAGGGTGATTTGTTGTGGGTGTTGGATGGAAGTATGTTTGGTGATAATACTGGTCAGGTGGCTGATTTGGTTTTGAGCAGTCAGGATGTTTTGAGTCGGGCAAAAGGTTTGGTGATTTGGGAAAAAGGTGATCTGGGTTTGGATTTGTTGGTTAAACTCAAACAAAGAAGTGCTGGTAGTTTTGATGATCTGAATGTAGCGGTTGTGTCCGGGGGGAGATTATCTAGTTTAATTAAAACAGCTGATTCGGCGTTTAATTTGGTGTCTCCCAATTCATTGATATTGGTGGGAGAAAACGCTTTGGACTTTGTGGATGAATTGGTGGATATTCAAATATTGGTGGATAAATTGGAGGAGGAAAAAATGGGTTATCAGCTGATTGGTATAAAAGATACATATAAAATAAAACCATACGGTAGTTGGCAACTGATTTCGAGAATGGTTAGTTTTTCTTTGTTTAAGGGTGTGCCGTTATCGACGATTTCGTTGATTTTGACTATTCCTTTGATTGCCTTATTGATTGTTTTTTCGCAGCAAGTGGTGGGTATCAAAGCGTTTGGAATATATGTTCCATCATTGATTACGATTGCGTTTTTGGAGAGCGGGATTCGATATGGTGCTTTGGTTTTTCTGGTGGTGTTGTTGACTGGAACATTGGCGAGGATAGTTTTGCGAAAGTTGAAGATTTTGTATATGCCGCGAGTGGCTTTGATTTTGACTGTTGTTTCTTTTGGTATGTTGGTGATGATGGTCGGGGCGGCTTATTTTGATATTGCGGCTCTAAAAAATCTATCGATAGTTCCTTTGCTGACGATGGTAATTTTGACAGAAAAGTTTGTTTCGGCGCAGATCAGATTTGGATTCGGGCGGGCATTTCGTTTGACAGTAGAAACTTTTATTTTGTCGGCGGTTTGTTATTTTTTACTAAATTGGCAAACTTTGCGGGTTTTTGTAGTGTCGTACCCAGAGTGGTTGCTGGTAATTATTCCTTTATTGTTGATTTTGGGTAGATGGAGTGGTTTGCGTTTGATTGAGTATTGGCGTTTTAGGCGTTTGATTAAAAATAATTAAGAGTTTAATCATAAATAATTATGTTTTGGCCCAAAGCAGAAAAAATTTTGGGAATGAATGCAAGAAATTTGTTGTATATCAAACCAAATAATCCTCGATCGGCTATAAGATTGGCTGATGATAAGTTGGCAACCAAGAGGTTGTTGAAAAAAAATAAAATGCCGATTGTACCCCTGATTGATGTTTTTGAAAGTATTTATGATTTGGAGGATTTTGATTGGAAGACTTTACCGAGTAGTTTTGTAGTAAAGCCTTGTCGGGGTTTTGGGGGAGAAGGAATTTGGGTGATAAAGGGTTTAACCCGGAATGGCTGGAAATTGAGTGAGGGTATATTGGTGGGCGAGGAGGAAATAAAAGATCATATTTTGAATATTTTTGATGGGAATTATAGTCTGGGTAATGAACCGGATGTGGCATATTTTGAAGAAAAAGTGAAGTTGCATCCTCGGTTTAAGAAATTGACTTTTGGAGGAGGAATACCGGATGCGCGGGTGATTGTTTACAACCAGATACCGGTGATGGCAATGTTGCGTTTACCGACAGAAATGTCAAAAGGCAAAGCCAATCTGGCACAAGGAGGAATTGGGGTGGGGGTGGAAATTGCTTCGGGAATTACGACAAAAGCTTATTGGGAAGCGAAAGATAAATTTATTACACGTTATCCGGGTACTAGGCAAAAACTTAATGGTTTGAAAATACCTTTTTGGCGGGATATTTTGGAAATATCTTCTTTGTGTCAAAAAATTTCCGGGTTGGGTTATGCCGGAATTGATATTGTTATCGATGCTAAAAAAGGACCAATGGTTTTGGAGTTGAATGCTCGTCCAGGTTTGGGTATTCAGAATGCCAATGTTGGATATTTGAAAAGTCGGTTGGAACGGGTGGCTGGTTTGAAGGTCAATTCACCGGCGAAGGCGGTGAGAATTGGTAGGGAATTATTTGGTGAAGAGATTGGTTTGGATTTGGATAAGGATAATGAAAAATCGGTAGTGGGAGCAGTGGAAGAAGTTATTTTTTTGGGCAGGAAAGGGAAAAAGGAAAAAGTATTGGCCAAGGTGGACACGGGGGCATATATGACTTCACTGGATTACCGGGTGGCGGAGAAATTGGGATTGAGTAAGCTAAAAGGGCGTCGGAAAGCTTTGTCTTCGTTGGGAGAAGAATGGAGGGATATTTACGAAATGGAGATGATTATGGCCAAGAAAAAAATTAAGACAAATGTGTCAGTAGCTGATAGGAAGGGTTTGACATATTTGGCGATTATTGGGCGAAAGGATTTGAGTGGTTTCTTAGTTGATCCGAATAAAGTAAAAAAAGGTTAAATTATGATAAAAAATATTAAGGGTGTTGTGGAGGAGGTATCGGGAACTTCGTGTGTGATTGAGATGAAGGGATGGGGGGTGGAAGTGGTTTGTGGAGCGAGATTGTTGGCGGAGTTAGTAAAAAAAACTGGAGAAGAAGTGAGATTGTGGACGTGGTTGAGGGTTTATGAAGAAGAAATAGTTTTGTATGGTTTTAGTCAAAAAAGTGAGTTGGAATTGTTCAGAAGGTTAATTACAGTTTCCGGAGTGGGACCAAAGGGGGCGATGAATATTATGGATTTGGGTGAAGCGGAGGAATTGGCGCAAGCAATTGATGGGGCGCAAGTAGAATGGATTGGGCGAGCTAAAGGGATTGGAAAAAAGACAGCGCAAAAGATTATAGTGGAATTGAGGGGAAAGTTGGTAGTTGATGAAGTAAAAAGCAAAACAGAACAGGAGTTGGTGGAAATAATGAATGGTTTGGGTTTTGCCAAAAAAGAGTATGAAAAATTGTTGGCTGACTTGCCTTCTGATTTGGAAACGGTGGAAGAAAAGACACAGTGGTTGTTGCGAAATATTAATAGTTAGATTGTGCAAAGTTAATTTTGAGAGAGAAGAATTTTTTCGTGAATTTTATGACTATTATTTCAAATAAAAATTTATTAAATCCGAAAGAAAGCAAAGAAGATGAGGAATTGGAAGTTGGTTTGCGTCCAGTTGTTTTTGACGAATATGTTGGTCAAGAAAGGGTTAAAAAGAACTTGCAGGTTTGTATCCGTTCTGCCCAGAAACGAGGAGAAGTGGTTGACCATGTTTTATTGTATGGTCCTCCCGGATTGGGGAAGACTACTTTGGCCAATATTGTGGCAAAAGAAATGGGAGGATTTTTGCGAGTAACTAGTGGTCCGGCAATTACGCGAGCAGGCGACTTGGCGGCGATTTTAACAAACTTAAAAAAAGGTGATTTGTTGTTTGTGGACGAGATTCATCGCTTGTCGCGGGTGGTTGAGGAGATGTTGTATGCGGCAATGGAAGATTTTGCAGTGGATTTGACTTTGGGTAAAGGACCGGGAGCGAAGGTGGTGCGGTTGGATATTCAGCCGTTTACTTTGATGGGGGCGACTACCAAATTGGCTAATTTGTCGGCGCCATTGCGGGATCGATTTGGGATAGTAGAAAGATTGGATTATTATGATGATAAGGAAATTGAAAGAGTTTTGGCTAACTCGGCGAGAAAATTAAAAATTGTTTTGTCTGATAATTCGTTGCATCGAATTGCGGTTTCTTCCCGGGGTGTTCCGAGAATAGCTAATCGATTATTGAAGAGGGTGCGGGATTTTGTAGTGATCCAAAATGAGAAAAAAACAGAAGAAGAAATGGTTAGTTTAGCGTTAGAATCATTAGGAATTGATGAACAAGGTTTAGATTGGTTGGATCGGGAAATTTTGACGGTAATGATTGAAAAGTTTGGTGGTAATCCGGTTGGTTTGAAAACTCTAGCGGCAGCGACGGGAGAGGATTTGCAAACTATTGAAGAGGTTTGTGAACCATATATGTTGAGATTGGGATTGATTGAAAGGACGGTTAAAGGAAGAAAAGCAACAAGAAAGGCTTGGGAGGTTATGGGTAAAATTAGAAAAAAAGAATAGAAAATTATATAATTTAGACAGATATGGATACAATTTTTTTAATAATATTACTGATTTACGCAATACTGATTTTGATTTTGCTGGTTTTCAATGTGATGGCTATTCGCCATATTTTGCGGTATCGTTTTAAGGGTGATGCGTCGATGGCGGTATTATTTGGTTATGTTATTGTGTTGGCAGTTTTGATATTTGCGACTACTTTTTCTTTATTGGCTTTAAGTTGGACGGGTTATTAGGAGGTTAAAAGTATGAGTCCGATTGATTTGGAGGCAATTAGGTTTCCGGGACAGCAAAGCGACGAAAGAGTTTTTTTATTCTTGCGTCGACATTGGATTTCTTTTGTGGGAATTGTTTTGATAATTTTAGTGATGGTGATTTTGCCGATCATGGTTTGGGTGTTTTTTTCTTTTTTGAATTTTGATGTTGCTTCAATGTTGGAGTCGCTTTTTCGGGGTTTGGATAGTTCTTATCCGGAAATTAGAGCTAAGCAGATGATTATTTTTTTATTTTCGGCTTATTATTTTTTTGTGGCCAGCTATTTTTTGATTTTGTGGCTGGATTATTATTTTGATATTACGATTGTGACCAATGAGAGGATAATTGATATTCAGCAAGTTGGTTTGTTTCATCGGACGGTTTCGGAGTTGTATTTGCAACAAGTACAGGATGTGACGGGAAAACAAAATGGTGTTTTACAGAGTTTGTTTAATTTTGGGGATGTAACGATTCAGACGGCCGGGGAAAAGAATAATTTTGTGATTGATCAAGTTTTTGATAGTTATGCGGTGGCGAGAAAGATTGTGGATTTGCAAGAAGCATTGATTGAGAGAAAAAGTCAGGCGGATGATGCGGTGGTGGTGGGGTAAGTTCGGTTGGGTTTTGAATAATGATTTTCCAATTTGTTCCTTTTGAAAATCGCTAATTTTGGACGCCGATTATTGAACGCTCGAGTTAAAAGCAACAAATTGGAAAATCATTATTCAAAGGTGATTGGTAGAGAGAAATATGTTTGTTCCTTTTGAAAATCGCTAATTTTGGACGCCGATTATTGAACGCTCGAGTTAAAAGCAACAAATTGGAAAATCATTATTCAAAGGTGATTGGTAGAGAGAAATATGTTTGTTTCTTTTGAAAATCGCTAATTTTGGACGCCGATTATTGAACGCTCGAGTTAAAAGCAAATCATTATTCAAAGGTGATTGGTAGAGAGAAATATGTTTGTTTCTTTTGAAAATTGTTAGTTTTTTGGATATTAATTAGTAACAAATAAAGTTTATAGAGGAGGGTTTTTGGCCCTTTATTTTTATGGAAAATATTTTTGATATAAATACATACAATTATGATTTACCGGAAGGTTTGATTGCTGCTGATTTGGGCGGTAGGCGGGAAAGTGCAAAGATGATGATAGTGGACTACGAGAAACGGGAATTTGATTTGAAACATACTTTTGTAGATTTGTCGCGGTATTTGGATGAACAATACGTGGTAGTTTTAAATAATACTAAGGTTTATCCAGCATCTTTGAATGTGGTAAAAAAAGAAAGCGGTGGTAAGTGGGAAATGTTATTTTTGGAAGAGAAAGAAGAGGAGATATGGGAAGTTATAACTTCAAAGGCCAAACGAGTGCGAGTGGGAGATGTGTTTTGTTTGAGTGGGGATCAAACAGTTGAATTGAAGGTCGTGAGTGTGGGTGAAGGTGGTTTAAGAAGAATAAAAGTTGATAGGCAGGGGAAGGAATGGCAGGAGTTGTTGTGGAAATATGGTAAGATGCCTTTGCCGCCTTATGTCAAAAAAGACGAGACTGTGAATTATAAACAGGAATATCAAACTGTGTTTGCGAGACGTGAAGGTTCGGTGGCGGCGCCGACAGCCGGTTTTCATTTTTCAAATGAATTGATTGAGGGATTGAAACAGCGAGGGGTGATTTTTGAAGAGGTGACTTTGCATGTGGGTTTGGGAACGTTTCTGCCGGTTAAAGAAGATGATATTAGAAATCACAAAATACACAGGGAAAGAATTGAATATGATCAGGAGGTATGGGAAAGGTTGCTAAAATATAAAAAGTCGGGAAAAAAAATATTGGCGGTGGGCACGACAGCGGTGAGATATTTAGAATCTTTGGCGGCAGGTTTGATTGGGACGAAAAAATCCGAAACAAATTTATTTGTTTATCCTGGTTATAAATTTAATGTGGTTGATGAAATGATTACTAATTTTCATTTACCGAAATCTACTTTACTAATGTTGGTGGCGGCTTTTTTGTATGATCGGGGAAAATTTGAAGAGAAAAAAGAAGCAGTAGATTTTTTGTTGAGAGTTTACCAAGAGGCGATAAGAGAGAAGTGGCGATTTTATAGTTTTGGGGATGGGATGTGGTTAAAGAAATAGTTGGAGATATGGACTTAATTTTTTTCTTATTTTTTATTTATGAGGAGTTAATTTGAGTTTGTTATTTTGGTAGTGAAAAATATTTTTTTACCAAAATAATTATGAAAAGAAAAAATATCGAAATTACGGTTTGGTTATTGGTTTTGATAATTTTTGGCTTGATGTTGGTGGTGGTGGGAAGGTTGAAGGCAGAGACTAGTAGATGGCATTTGACAGAAGTTATGGCTAATCCGCTTGATGAAAAAACGGGTGAATGGTTGGAGTTGAAATATGACGGAGAGGAGGAAGTGGATATAAATAATTGGTCGATAGCGGATAAGCAGGAAAAAGATAATTTGGTTTTATGGCCGGATTGGGGGAAGGGAGAGATGAAGTTAAAAAAAGATGATTTACTATTGATAATTGATAGAGATTGGGATAGTGGAAACAATGATTGGTGGTTGAATGATGAAGTTGATTTGAGTCGAGTGGTGATAGTGACGACGGAAGATAACGATGTTGGTAATGGTTTAAATAATAATGGAGAAGGTTTTGTTTTGACGAATAATTTGGGGCAGGTCGAATTGGAAATTAGTTGGGAAGGAACGACAGATAATGGGAAGTCATGGGAATGGGTGAATGGAGAAAAGATTCAGTGTGATTTGGAAGAAGGAAATACAATTGGTTGGTTGAGAAGTGAGTTGGTTGAATCGACGGATAATGGTGAAGAGGAAAACAAAAAGAGTGATGGGGTTTGGCAACGATTCTGGTTAGAAGGGGAAAAACCGGTAACTGTAAATGAAATTTTACCGAATCCAGTGGGTGATGATAAGGAAGAGTGGCTGGAGTTGGTCAATAATACCAAAAATGATGTTGATTTGAGCGGGTGGTATTTGTGTGACAGTCAATGTAGTTTGGAGGCAAAAACTGGTGGTTATCAAATAAAAGAAGCAAATTTGACCGGGGGTGGTTATATTTTGTTTAAAAAGACGGAAACGGGAATAAATCTCAATAACGATGGTGATGAGGTAATTTTATTTGATCCGAATCATCAATGGGTGGATGCGGTGTCGTATGATATGGCTATCAATGAGGGTCAGTCATTGGCACGAGATGGAGATAATTGGTGGTTGACTGATCAGATTACTCCAGGTGAAAAAAATGTGATCACGGGTAGTTTAGCCGAGGAGGAAAAACAGTCGGACGAAAAACAAACAATTGATAATGCTGCCGAATATGGCGAGGGTGAAAATATTGCTTGGTTTAAGGAACAGAATGATGGTAGTAGTTGGCGGATGGAGGGGGTAGTAACAGTTGATTATGGTTTGATCGAAAATGATGGTTTGTGGTTGGAAGATGAAACAGCGGGGATAATGGTTAAGGGTAAAAATTTGGCGGGAATAAAAAAAGGGGAGAAAATTATAGTTTATGGGAAAATTGATAGTTTAAAATATCAGAAGATTATGAGAGTCGAACAAGTGGAAAGAAATGGATATGGTATGATTGAAACAATATCGGTAACTGATGGTAATCTGGGAAAAGAACAGCAAGATTGCTTGGTTGCTTTTACGGGTGAGGTGACACAAAAAAGTTCGGGGAGAAGTTTTACGATAAGAGAGACAAAGGTGATTGTTCGAGATGGGATTGTTTTTGATGAAACGATGATAAAAGTGGGCCGGCAGATTCAGGTAAAAGGAATAGTGATTTTGACCGCTGATGGTTATAAAATTTATCCGACCGAAAGTAGTGATATTATTTTGTTTAGTAATGAATTATTGCCGCAAGTTGGTCCTAGATGGTGGTAAAATATAATTTGATGAAAATAAAAGAAAAAAATATCAAATGTTGGGAGACGGTGAGTGAAGAAGAGACGGTGGATTTGGGTAAAAAGTTTGGTCGGTTGATTGCCGGAGAAAAATTGATAATTGGTTTGGAAGGTGATTTGGGGGCGGGTAAAACAACTTTTGTTAAAGGGGTGGCTTGGGCTTTGGGTATTAAAGAAAAAATTAAGAGTCCAACTTTTGTATTATTGAAGGAATATCAGGGGCAAAGAGGTGATTTGGTGCATGTGGATGCTTATCGATTGGCTTCATTGGATGTGGATAGTTTGGGTTTGACTGATTATTTTGGTCAGGTAAATGTAATAATTGAGTGGTATAAGATAATTGAAGAAGCGTTACCGCAGGTTGATTTGGTAATTACTTTCAAAAATAAAGGAAAAGATAAAAGAGAAATATGTTGGTGTGATTTAAGGAAAGAATATGGCGAAGATTAAACAAAAATTTATTTTGGGTATTGATACAGTTTCGGAAATAAGTAGTATTGCTATAGGCGAGAAGGATTTGATTTGGCGAGGCAATAGACAACAGTCAAAGGAAATTTTATTGAAAATAGAAGAGCTATGCGCGGAAAGTAAAATAAATTTATCGGAACTAAAAGGAGTGGCGGCGGTGGTTGGTCCGGGGTCGTATACTGGCATTAGGATCGGAGTGAGTGTGGCAAATACTTTTGGCCAAGTTTTGAATGTACCTGTTCGGGAGATTGATAGTTTGACAGCTCAAGTTTTGGGCAGTTTTGATGAGTTGCTGGTTTGGCCAAAAAAAATAAAGAGGAATGGTAAAAAAAATAAAAATAAGGTTTTGTTTAGTTTATTGACGGCCGGTTATGCGCGAGTGTATGGTCGTAAATTTGTAATTGATAGTAAAGGAGAATTGATTGAAGGGGATTTTTTTCACGGAGAAGTAAGTGATTTTTTGTCGTTGAAAGAAAATACGCAGATTGTTGGTGAATTTAATAATGAATTGCGAGATTGGTTGGTAAAAAATAAGGGACAGATAAAGAAAGAGTATGATTTAGAAGTTAAAAATAGTAGAGCAAGAGTGGCGGTGGATTATTTTGATTTTTTATCTCAAACTAAGAAAAATTTGGCTTTGCCGAAATATTATAATTAGACAAGACAATAAACAATGCCTTAAAATATATTTAATGATAGATAAAATAAATATTAATTTGTTTGGGTTTGTTTATTTCTGTTAGTTAATATGAAAAATAGACGTTGTTGATGTTAACGTTTTTTTATTGGCTAAAGGGATAAGTTTATGAAAATATTAATTGTTGAAGACGATGATGAGTTGAGAGAATATTTGCAGGTGGCTTTGCGGGCAGAAGGGTTTGAAGTGGACGTGGCTGACAATGGTTTGGATGGTTTGAATTTAGGAAAAATGCATGATTATAATTTAATTTTGTTGGATTATGTTTTGCCAAAATTGAATGGTGATAGGGTATGCGAATTGTTGCGACAAGACAAGAAGACGGTTCCGATTTTGTGTTTGTCGGTTAAAGATGAAGTTAAGGATGTAGTTGGTTTATTGAATTTGGGAGCAGATGATTATTTGGCAAAGCCTTTTTCTTTGGAAGAGTTATTGGCAAGAATTCAAGCTTTATTGCGTAGACCAACTTTGGTAAAAAGTGAAATAATAAAGATTGATGATTTAAAAATTGATATAGCTAAACATGAAGTGGTGCGAGGGGAAAAGAAAATTGTTTTGACCAATAAGGAATTTTCTTTGCTGGAGTATTTGGCAAGAAATCAGGGCTATGTTGTCTCCCGTTCGCGGATCATTGAAAATGTGTGGGATATGAATGCGGATTTATTTTCCAATTCGATTGAAGTTCATGTATTTAATTTGCGAAAAAAAATAAATTTGCGGGGACATAAGCCATTGATTTATACTGTGTCAGGCAGGGGCTATAAATTGGAGTTAATAAAATCTTAATTTTTTCTTAAGGGCCGGTTTGTTATATTGAGCTTGGATTTATTTGTTTTTGTAAGGAGGCTTTCTATGCGATCACTAATGAAAAAAGTATTAGTCGCAAAGAAGAAAAGGACGAAAAAATCTTTGCTCAAAGAAGCAATCAATGAGACCGAGGGTGCTTTAACTTATTGGTTGAATTAGGTTGAGAAGGAAAATCACCGGCTATTGTTTAGCCGGTGATTTTAATTTTGGGTAAAAAAATATGATGCAGAAAAGATTATTTAGTAAAATTATCGATTGGTTATTTGCTTTGCGGGTTGAAGATGAAGAATTGAGGAGAAAAGAATATTTGCTCAATATTTTTTTATTCGGAGCAATAGTGGTTGGAGTGGTAAATAGTTTGATTTTACTTTATTACCATTGGAAATGGGGCAATGACTTCCAAGGGGCATCGCCTTGGGTAGCGGTTGGCTTTGTTTCATTATTGTTGTTACTATTTTTTTTACTGAAAAGAGGTTGGATAATTTTTGTGTCATTTTTGCTGCTTGGTTTATTGTGGATAGTGGCCTTGGGTTTGATGATTATTTCTGGTGTAGAAAATCAAATAGCTTTATTGTTTTGGGCGTTTGTGATTACTATGGGTAGTATTTTGGTGGATATAAAATATTGGGGAAAGATATTTTGGCTGATGTTCGCCTCAATTTTTCTGGTTTTGTTGGCGCAATTGAAAGGATGGACGATGCCATATTTGGGTTGGCGAATGGTAAATTTGGATTGGGAAAATGGAACTGCCTATATAACAGTTTTGATGATTATTGCTTTGGTGGCTTGGTTGTTTAATAAAGAATTGTCAAAGTCGTTTTTAAAGTTAAAACAGTCGCAGCAGGAATTGAAAGAAGAGAGAGATTTGTTGGAAATACGGGTTGAACAGCGGACAATGGATTTGAAAAAGGCACAAATAGAGCAGATGTCACAATTGTCGAAGTTTATTGAATATGGTCGTTCGATGTCGGGATTACTGCATGATTTGGTGAATCCGATTACGGCTATTTCGTTGAATTTGAAACAAATTGATTTATTGAAAAATAAAGAGGAGCGAGTGGAAGAAATTGTTTCTTATTCGAATCGAGCGTTGCGAGCAGTGGAAAAAATGGAGACTTTTGTAGTTTCGAGTAAAAATCAACTGAGAGATAAACATGATATTAGGAAGTTTTCGATTAAACAAGAAATTGAAGAAGTGATTGGCTTATTTGTCTATAAATTAAAAAGAGAGAGTATTGAAATAAAAATGGATGTAGCGAAAGTGTATTTATTGGGTGATCCGGCAAAATTTGATCAAGTGATAAGTAATTTATTATCAAATGCAATTGATGCTTTGAAAAATTGCAATGAAAGCAGGAAGTATATTTCTATCAAGGTCGGACAATTTGATGGTAATATTCAGCTATCGATTGCTGATAATGGAATGGGAATTGAGGAAGAAAATCAGAAAAATATCTTTAATGAATTTTTTACTACCAAAAATGAAAAAGAAGGAGTAGGGATTGGTTTGACAATTACTAAACATATTATCGAAGATGATTTTAGAGGAAAGATTACGGTGGAGAGCGCCGGAAAAGGAAGTGGAACTATTTTTTATATTGCGTTACCAAAAGTAAGTGAAAATAAAGGACGGAAAAATGATAGAACAAAAAGCGATTGAGAAAATTTTAAATTTAGCGATTGAGGAAATAACTGATGTTCGAGGCTTGGGAAAAGATATATATCAAACAGTATCATCTAGTGATGTTTTTTTAGAAAAAGAAACAAAAAAGTATCGCACGATTTTTTTGCCGGCAATGGTTTTGTTGAATTTGGCGGAGTGTAAAAGAAAAAAAATACTTACACTAAAAGAAAAAATTACTGATTTTTTGTTGCGGGAAAAGAATCAAAATTGGTCTTATAATTATTGGGCGAGTGATGCACCGGAGAAAAAGACAATATTATTGCCAGATGATTTGGATGATACTTTTGTGTCTCTGGCGGCTTTGCAGACCAATGGTTATCAGTTTACGGCTCGAGATTACGCCAAGATTACAAATCTGTTGGTTGTGGCTGAAGATAAGACGGGTGGGCCGTATCGGACTTGGTTGGTGGGGGAAGAGGTGGCGGATAAAAGGTGGTTGGAGGTTGATGTGGCGGTAAATGCCAATATTGCCTATTTTTTGCAATTGAATGAAATTAATTTGCCAAATTTAAAAAAATATTTTTCCAAAAAAATATTCGATGACAAATTGCAGTCGCTTTATTATCCGGATTGGTTGGTGACGGTTTATTATTTGTCGCGTTTGGTAAAAGGAAATGATCGAGATAGGTTGAGTAAAATATTGTTGAAGAGGGAAA
>JAEAMF010000564.1_pt1 | contig 43029 bp, 38 predicted proteins | sample 8958721 | NCBI WGS metagenome assembly JAEAMF01 (sample SAMN16933255, study PRJNA681124) | bioreactor sludge metagenome | isolation source: anaerobic bioreactor treating anionic surfactant - SDBS | place: India: Bengaluru | collected 2019-02-28 | reverse complement strand
TCAACCAGGAGCGTCCCGCCCCTCAGGCAGCTCTCGGCAACTGACTCGACCCGGGCGTCAAACGGGTGGACAACCACGGCCGCCACGTCTGGTGGAATCTTCGGTCGCCCGTCTCGGCACTCGGCCAGGTACATCACTCCGCGCCGGCCGGTGACCTTCTGGGCAAGGCAGATCGCCTGGCCGAGTGCTTCTCTGCCGGTCTCGCACAGCATCACCCTGCGGTTCATGCCGCCCGGCGCGATTTCGGCCAGCTTGCGGATAAGGGCCAGGCGCTCCGGCCATTCCTGGCCCTCGCCGGGCCTGGTCAGACAGGACCTGTCGCGGGCCGCGCGCACTGACGGGTGGTTGTGACCCAACGGCAGGACGCTGCCGCAGGAGAAATCCAGCAGTTTTCTGCCGTCGGCAGTCTCCACCCACGCGCCGCCGCAGCCGGCCAGCAGGAGCCCGGGCGCGACGTCCGGGCCCAGCGGCCCGTGCTTCCGGCGCCACGCTGCCAGCTCCGTTGCGTCAGGTCTGTGACTCATTGGCCAAGGATATGATTCGCAGCCGGTGAAGTCAAACCGCCGGCAGCCCGGACGGGCTTGCGTTCTGACCCGACTGGACGAACAGCAGGCAGCGGCTGAGGATTCCGGCGCTAGGGCAGGTAGACGAAGCGGACGGTGTGCGTGCCGCCGGCACGTTTGAGTTGTGCCAGGTACAGCCCCGACGGCATCGCCCTGCCGCTGGCGTCAGTGCCGTTCCAGGCTGCGCTCGCGCCCGACGCCGGCAGGCTGCGCACGAGATTCCCGGCCGCGTCGTACACGGTCAACTCGCCCGCGCCTGCGCCGGCCAGATGGAACCTGACCTCGCCCTGCGCCGGGCTCTGCTCCACAGCCAGGCCTGACGGCACCGGTTCTTGCGGGAAAGGCGTCTCGCCGACCGCGCCCAGTCCGCGGTACCAGGTATTGCCGCCGTCGGTAGTAACCAGCACGACCGAGTTGCCGGCAATCATGCCGCGCAGCGTATCCGCGAACTCAATGTCGAAGAGTGTCGTGTCCACGTTGCTGGCCTGAGCCTGCCAGGTCTGCCCCCGGTCCGAGGTGTGAATAATCGTGCCGTTGCGGCCGCACGCCCAGCCGTGGTTGCCGACGAAGTCCACCGCGCGCAGCAACCGGGAACCGGTCGGCATATTCTGTGACTGCCAGTTGGTGCCGCCGTCGGTCGTATGCAGCACCACGGCATTCATCGTCCGGTCGTTGCCGCCGACTGCCCACGCCTCCTGCCCGCTGGCGCACTTCACGTCAAAGAAGTCATAAACCGTATCCTTGAGCTGCAGCGTCCAGCTGGCGCAGTTGTCGGTGGTCTTGGTGATATAGCCCTGGCCGCCGGCGAAGGTGTCGCCCTCCGGATACCGCCCGGCCACCAGCCAGCCGGTGTCCGCGCTTGCGAACGCCAGCCCGTAGAAGTCGACCGTGTCGGACGGGTAGGGCGGATTGTTGAAGAACACCATGTTCCAGTCCGTGCCACCGTTGGTGGTCTTGAGCATGATTGCCGCGCCGCCCGCCGACCAGCCGTTCTGGTCGTCGAGAAACTGGATGCGAGTGGCGAACTTCGGCCCTCCCAGGTTCTGCCGCGCCCAGTTCGCGCCGCCGTCGGTCGTCGCCCAGATGTCCGCCACCCGGCCGCAGGTCCAGCCCTTGAGTTCGTCAAGGAAGAATACGTCGAAGAAGTCGCGGACCGTCGGGATTTCCTGGCCCAGCCAGTTGGTGCCAAAATCCGGGCTGCGGTACACGCCGGTCGACTCAATGGTCACGACCCACGCGTCCTGGCCGTTGGGCGCGACCGCCACGCCGTGAAAGACATCGGCCGCTGCAAAACCGACAACGATAGCCAGTATCAGCACTGTTCTCATGCTCTCTCCTTTTCCTCAGTCGCCCAGGACAACCACGGCGTTCTTGCGCTGCATCATATCCGATAAACGTTCGATGAAATACACTCCGGCCCTGACCCGCTCACCCCGGTTGTCGCACAGGTCCCACACTGCCTTGGTGCTGATCGTCAACTCCCTAACCTCGCGCCCGAGCGCATCGTAGATGCGCACCGGGCCGGCCGGCCCGTGAAAAGCCAGCGCAGTCCTGACTGGGTTGGGCCCGATAACGAAGCGTGCCGGGTCACTCGGACCGGGTTCTTCAACAGCAGTGAACGTGTCGGGCGGGTTGGTGGTGAACCTGATTGCCCGGCTCGGCCCGACCAGAGCCGCTGCTGCCGGGTACGCGCCGGCAAAGGTGTACTCGAGCCCGTCGTCATGGTACGGGCTCATTATCCCGACCGTCGCGTAGTTGTGCGAGTTACCCCAGAGGGAATCGTCGTTCTGCGCCGACTGGTACTGCACGACGATCGGCCCGTCGCCGGACACGGTCGAGTGGTACTGCGGGTCGAGGAGCACCAACTGGAAGCTCTGTTCCTCGCCGACCGACGGCGGCCGGAAACCGTGAACGTGCCGGCAGCGGCTCCACTCGACCAGGAAACGATGGTTGACGTTATCGAAGTGGGTGAACACGCCGCCCGACGTCAGCGTGTCGGCGCGGAAGTCGTCCCAGAAAGCGGCGATGAGCCCGTCCGGCCCGCAAGCCGAGGGGATGTGCCAGTTGTAGATGTCCGAGTAGGTCCGGTTGTCGAAACCGACGTAGCCGTTGTCGCCGATTGACAGCGAGTTGAACTGCCGGCCGTAGAACCGGAAGTCGAACGGCAGCGGCACGACCTTGGCCTCGTCGTTCACCAGTTCCAGTTTCATGCCCGGCCCGCCCAGTCCCGGGTCGATTTCGACCCAGTCGTACGCCGGCCGTTCTGCGTAGCCGGCGTCGGTATCGTCGTAAGCGTAGTAGCCGTGCCGGTCCGGGCCGAGCGGCGAGCTGGCGACCGGCTGCCCGACTGTGACCGGGAAGTCGCAGAACTGGCTGAACCCGCCGTCACCGGACAGCACCAGCCGGAGCGTGAACTTCCGGCCGACACCTATTCCTGGACCCGCCCTGACCTGGAACCGATCCGACGTGTTCTGGGCCGAATCTCCGGCCGCGATCGTACCATAGGAGGCGACGGAATCCTGCACCAACAGCGCCGCATCCAGAGAGCGCAGTCTTGCCTGGACATTGCCCGCGCCAGCGTTGCCTGAGTTTGCGACCTTGACCGACAGCTCGGCGGTTTCTCCCGGGTCAAGCCAGCCGTTGCCGTCGTGCACCTGGTAGTTGCGCACGACAAGCGTCGGGCCGGAAACCGGCAGGTCGAACGCCGCGGTCCAGTTGCTGTCGCCGCTCGCAATCGCCAGCTGGAACCGCAGCACCGTTGCGCTGGTGCAGCCGGCCGCGACTCGCACCCCGAACCCGGAGGGCGTGTTGCTCGCGCCCGGCGCCAGGTCGCCATAGCTCCGCACCGAATCCGTGACCGCCGCCAGCGTGTCGAGCGAGCGCAGCCGCGCCGTGACCGCCGGCGCGGACTGGCTCGAACCGAAGTTCTTGAGCGTCACCACCAAACTCACGGCCTGGCCCGGCGCGGCGCTGGCCGGCAAATGCCCGGCGTGGCTGACGAACGCACCCTGGCTGGTGCCGGTTGCCTTGCCCAGGTACGTCCGCAGGTTTGGCCCGGTCACGGTGACGAGCATCGAATCGGCCGTGGCGCAGGCGATGGCAAACCGGCACCAGCCCGCGGCGTCGGTGCGCTGCGCGACCTGGACCTCGCCCGCCTTGTCCAGGCCGACAAGCGCGCCCGCGACCGGCCGGGCCTGTTCGTCCAGCACGCGGACCTCGAACGCGCTGGTGCCCACCGGGAAGGTAGCGGGATGAGAAACGGCAATCGCCCTCGGCACGCCGGTCCACATCTCGAGCGCCGGGTCGCCCATGAGGTTGTACACCTGGAAGTAAACCCTCAGGTCGAATGAATCCTCGGCCAGCGGGAAGTTCTCGTACTGCTCAAGCTTGCCCAGGTACATCGCCGGGCCGCAGGTGCGGACGCCATTGTCCAATATCGCATGGTAGATGCCGAAGTCCATGCAGTTGTTCCACCGGGTCGAGGTCCCGGTCCATGAGCTGCCGAAGAACGCCACGCCGCCCTTGGGCTCGCCCGGGGTACCCGCCCGCAGCCACGCCTCACCGAAGCACGGGTTCCGGGCGTAGTTGCCGGTGCCGCAGTAGATGCTGGTGATAACCGGCAGCTTCCATCCGTTGGCCAAGCCGTAGACGTCATTGGTCAGGTACTGCGGGTAGCCCCAGCCGTCGTAGTTGCCCCAGCCCCGGCCGTTGATGAACGACACCCCGCGGTTCACCGCCGAATCGACCGGCCCGCGGCCCGAGTAGGTCGGCGGGTAGAACACCGTGTCGACCTGGGTGAAACCGTACGCCAGCAGCTGCTCGCGAATCACCCGCTTGGTGATGATGGCGGTAATCGCCGGCGTCCCGCCCTCCTGGTAGCTGGTGCCGACCGCCAGCGCCCGGCGGTACCAAGTCGTATCCGCGACAAAGGGCTGCGACTCGTACCCGATGGTCTTGGCGACCATCACGTCCAGCTCCGAGGCGTTGGCCGCCGGCAGCCGGCCGACAAACAGGTCTGCCAGGAAGTCCGCGCCGTCCACGCAGGCGTACGGGTTGTCGGATACGTGCTGGGGCACCGACGAATGGAACGCCGGGACCTTGCTGATGGCCCCGACCAGCAGCACGTAGCTCGGAGCCGGGACCCAGGTTTGGTACGCAGTCCGGATGTAATCCTGTATCTGGGTGTTGGTGTTGCCGGTTTCGGACAGCTTCCTGACCCACACCACGAACCCTTTGCGCTGCTTCCACGCGGCCAGCGGCAGCACGTTGTCGTAGAAGTCGTCGGGCACGATGATCAGGTAGCCCGGCTGGTCAACCCGGTAATCAGGCATGCCGCCTTCGGCCAGCGAACTCATCAGCCGGCCCATCACGGTGCCCGGCTCGGGTTCGGACGCCCGGTCGTACTCAAGCTCCAGTTCGACGCCGCGACACGCGACGCCATCGTTCGCCGCCAGCACGCTGAGGGGCGCGAGGCTGGCGCCGCCGGCCTGGACAGGCGTGCCGATGCTGACCCAGGCCCGGTCATCCGCCGCTTCACCTGCAATGTCCAGTCGAATCACCCTGACCGCGGGCGCGACACCACCCGGCGCCGGCACCAGCCGGCAGTACGCGCGACCCGGCTCGTCGCCCGGTTCCGGAAGCGCCACGGTCATCTCAATCTTCCGGTCGGAAACACGCTCAACCTGCCAAGCCGGCTGGGCACCGGACATGGCAACGGCGATAAGTACGAGAACGCTCATGCAGCTATTCTATCACTTCTTCCTGACCACGGCCAGTCCGAGGTCGCGGTCACAGGCGAATACGTAGTCCCCGCTCTCCACTGCCTGGCGCGTGTACCCGCAGCTCACCTGCGCCAGCAACCCGGGCGCGGTCGGGTCCTTGACGTTCACAATTGCGATACCGCCGTCGCTGCAACCGACACAGGCCAGCGTATCCGTGACAGACACCCGGTTGGCGTACCCGTCCAGCGCCAGCCCGGCCGCGAGTTCGGGGTGCGCCGGGTCGCTGATATCGATGACGGTCAGCCCCTCGCGGCCGTCCGCCACGTAGAGGTAGTCGCCGGCGACCGCGCAACCCCGGGCATTGGACCGCGTGTCGATACTGCCCAGCGGCACCGCGGGCAGCCGCGCAACGTTCCAGACAGCAATGCCCAGTTGCTCGAGTGCAAGGTAGCAGAAGCTGTCCCGGACCGCCACGCCCCGGCAGCCATACGGGTAGCGGTACTGGAACACCAGGTTCGGGTACTGGGGCTGCTTGACGTTGACCATGATGAACTGGGCGTCGGCGGCGATGTAGACAAATGTATCCTTGAGCGCCAGGTCATAACCGAAACCCGGCTGCGGATACTCGAGCTCGCCGACCCTCCTAAGCGACTCGGGCCGGCTGACGTCTACCACCATCAGCTCTTTGTACCCGTACGCCACGAAAGCATAGTGGCCGTCCGAGACTACGCCGTAGGCCTTGTTCAGCGAGTCCATCATCCGGCCGGCCGCCACCGGATTCTCCGGATCGGTGATGTCGAAGGCCGCCAGCCCGGCCTGGTCGTCGGCAACCAGCGCCAGGTTGCCGCCGGCCCAGACCCCCTGGGCGTAACCCTGCGTCGGCACGCTCGCCACCAGTTCGAACCGTTCGAGCGAGACGGTCCGGACGTCGCTCCACTCGCTCCAGACGGCGCTCGAGTTCTCGATTCGCACCCGCCAGTAGTAGTCGCCGTCAGTCTCGATGGCCAGCTCGAACGCGGTCGAGTCCAGGGTATCGCACGCGGCCAGTTGCCGGAACTTGACGTCGACGGCCACCTGCAGCTCGTAGGCAACCGCGTCATCCGCGTGCTCCCAGACGAACCTGACCGGGGTCGTGTTCGTCTTTGCTCCGTCCGCCGGGCTTACCAGCCCGATGGGCAACGGCAGCGGCAGCGGCCGGACGCAGAACAGCAACAGCACCGCCAGCCCGGCAAGGCAAGACTTCCTCATCGCACGCTCCTTGAACCGTCATAACTGATGCCGATGCCCAGCCGGTTCTCCTGGTACCGCTTGATGTCCTCGATCTCCTCCTCGTAGGGCGAGGCGACGTAGCGCCACTCGCGCTCGTACTCCGCCTCCAGCCGTACCGTCCCGAGCCGGTACCACACCCCGAGGTTCATGTTTTCGATCCGGTCGAACCGGCCGGCATGGCCCGGGTCCACCGACGGCAGGTTGGCCGTCGTGTACGACCGGAACTCTACTCCGTACCCGCCCTCGAGTCCGAAGCGCCGCAGGCCTGCCGGGCTGGTCCGCACGCGGCCGGCAATGCCGTGCTGGTCGTAGGATATGTCCGGCACCGGGCCGGCCGCCTGCGCGGTCTTGAACACGTACTCCGCCGCGACGGTCAGCACCGGGCTCGGGCTGACCGCCAGTTCGCCGCCCACGCGATGGGCCCGGGTGTCATAGCTGTCGAACCGGCTCACGTAGTCGTCGACCTCGAACCCGTACTCGGGCCGCAGGGCCACCATACCGAGGCGCTGGACGAACCCGGCCCTGACCAGGTACTCGGCGAACCGGCAGGCGACGTAGTCGGACCCGCCCGGGTCGCGATAATGTCTTATCAGGTAGCCGGGCATAGCCAGCACGCCGGCCACGACTTCGCCGCCCGGCCACACCCCCTGCCGCGCATCGAGTCGGGCCAGGCCGTAGCTCTTCTCCCAGTTCGACGTGTAGGCGTGAAGTCGGAACCCGAGATCGGCCCGGCCCGGCCGGCCGCCGAGCGCGTAGCGCATCCCCAGGTCCGCCGCCAGGGCCAGGTCGAGGTCGTCGGCCGTGCGAATCGGGAACTTGGCCGGATTGACCCGCGCGACAAAGCTGTCGATGTCTCCGGACGAGTAGCAAAACGGGTTATCGTCGTACACCATCCTGACACCGAACGTGGTCACGACGCGCGGCTCGGCCCGGATGATGCGCTGGGCATGGGCCAGCGAGAACACAAGAAGGCTGACAGCTAACAGCCTGCAGCTCACAGCTTCCGGACCTCTGACATTCTGATTTCTGGCTTCTGCTTTCTGATTTCTGACTTCTGATCTCGTCTGTTCCTACTCATACTTCTCTTCCGCGAGTTTCTCTACCCTGATGACCGCGCTCTTCGCCAGCGTGCCGTTCAGCGCCAGCATGATGTCCTGTTCGCCCGCACCCAATCGGAACCTGAGCTGGGCCTGTGACGAAGGCACCTGGCCGCCGCTACCCAGGTACAGGGCAGTACCCGACTGGCTGACCCGCAGGTTCTCGCTGGCGACGAGCTTGTCGTCGGCGCGCGCGCTGAGGACGAAGTTCTGTGCGCCCAACATGCTCGGGTCGTAGTCGAGCCGGGCCCGCACCCGGAACCGCGCCGGCCCGGACAACGCCAGTCGGGCCGGTTCGCCCCGCGCCACCCGGTACCAGTTGCTGGTGTCCGAACCCTCGGCCACCCGCACGACCTCGAGGCCGGAGAGGACGACGGGCTGCCACGGCCTCGGTCCCTCGAACTTGAACCGGACACCCACCGTCCCGGCCGGCGCGTCGTTGACGACCAGCCGGTAGGTGTTGCTGCCGGAAGGGACCTCGACGAAGAATGACCGCCAGGCTCCGACCGGCTGGCGTCCCGGGCCGTAGCTCGAACTGGAGAGCTCGGTCGCGAGTTCAACCGGCCGCTCGACGTCCTCCTGCCAGAGCGACAACCGGTAGGGCTGGCTACCCTTGGAACCGGACGGCAGCCAGGCGCGCGTGTAGACCCGCAGCCACGTCGGCCCCGACACCGTGAACTCAAGCGGCGCGGACTTGGTCAGCAGGTGGTAGTCGAGATCAACCCGACGTATCACGCTGACCTTCGCCGTGCCGGCAGACTTGGTCACCTTCATGTCCGCGCCCAAGGCAGGAGCAGCCAGCAGGAAGCACAAGCACAGGGCTGTCATTCTGAGCGAGTCCGACGAGTCGAAGAATCTCGTCGCGAATCCGGGCGGGACCCTTCGACTCCGGCCCTGCGGGCCTACGCTCAGGGTGACATTACCGGTCGCCGCTTCACGCCTTCTGACATTCGCCATCTGCAATCTGACATCTGACATCTTCATACTGCTTCATCCTCCTCACGCGGCCGGCGGTCGCCCAGGTACCACTCAACGTCATAGCGCACCACCAGCCACAAGAGCGCCAGCAGCGCTGCTGCCATCGCCGCGGCCAGACCGACCGAATAACGCTTGACGAAAAACAGTCGCCCACGGCCGGGTTCGGGCATCGGCTCGGGCGCAATCGGCAGACCGTAATCGCCGGCGACCCTGGTCGGGTTGCCGATACGCACGACTGGCACGCGCCGCCTGAGCAGCGCCGCGACGACCCCGCCCGAGTCGGCACGCGACCAGGGCGCGGTCATCACCCGGGACGGCATCCGCACCAGCGGTCCGCCCAGGTCGGCCATTACCCAGCCGACCGAAACAAGTGCCTTGACGCCGGCGAACGTCGCCAGGCGCGCGCTCTCGGCCGCGGCAAACGAGGCCGGCACGACCAGCGGTACGCGGCAAGACTCCGCGACGGCGGCCAGCAGCAGCCGGGCGTCGGGCGACAACGCCTGGCCTGCGTCGTCCGTGCCACCCGCGGTCGCCTTCGCCGACCGGTAGCGGAACAGCCCTTTCTCGGCCAGCAGCCGTTCCATCTCGAGCCAGGTCAGCCCGGGTATGTTGGCTCCCCACGAACCGGCGCTCATCGCCGTGACGATTCTCGGCTCCAGCCCCATCACCTCGGCCGCGGCGAGCAGGCTGGCGTTGACCGCGGGGTAGCTGCCGTCCCAGCTGAACCCGACCGCGTCGCCCCGTTTCAGGCCGGCCTCGTGCAGCATCTCGACCAGCGCCGCCGCGAAGTTCGGGTTGGTGGTCGTCAGCGCGTCGCTCAGGTCGCTCCGGCCGAAGACCAGCGGCGTGAACTGCTGGCCGATCAGCCCGGTCCGGTTCGGGTCATTGATGGTATCGATGGGCACGGCCCGGCGCTCTCGCTGGCCCGCCAGCTCGCGCAGTGCCCGCTGGGTCAGCTCGACGGCGGAACGCTTCTCTTCGTAGTAGCGCGCGCGCCGGCTCCGGTTGGACAGGGTCAGCAGCCAGGCGGCGACCAGCGACAGCAGCGCCAGTCCGACCAGCAGCCAGCGGTTGACCTTGTTGTGCCGGCGCTTCACTAGAACACCCCGCCCGAAATCACCGTTACCACCAGCCGCGTGAGCACCGCGGCAATCGACAGCGTCGCCAGCGTCTCGATGACGCCCTGCCGGACCATCCAGTAGGCGACCAGCCCGGGTATCACGAATCCGATGACGCTGACGTCAAGGTGATTCGCGCCGACGGTGAGGTGCGGCGCGGACCGGGTAAGGAACCCGAGGACGTAGCTTATCAGCACCGCCAGCACCAGCATCCGGCGGCCGTAGACCAGCATCACCTTCGACAGCAGCTTCAGCAGGATGAACGCCGCGAATGCCACCAACAAGGTCGAAACGACTCTCGCGGGCTCGTGCAGGAACAGCGCGAAGTATCCGGGCACGACGATGCCGCCCGCGGCCAGCCCGACCGCCTCGGTCATGAAGAACGAGGCAAGCATGCCCAGACCGATGGACTCGATTACCATCTTCCGGTCACCGCTTCCCGACCAGCACCGACCGCATCGGCCCTTCCGACTCCGGCAGTCTGCATTCTAGCTTCTGCCTCCTGCCTTCGTCTGTTCGTGGTTTCCCGTCTTCACCAGGCAGTCCGTCAACGCATATCCATACCCAACCGTGTTGCCGCACGCGAAAAGCAGGGCCGATTCCGGCGCCAGCTCGGCTATCCTCGATACGACCTCGGCCGGCTCCCGGTCCCCGCCGATGTCCACCAGCTTGTCGGCCGGGATGCCCAGCTCCGCGGCCCGCCGCAGGAAAATGCTCACGAGCCCGCCGGTCGCGATGTAGCGCTCGGCATCAAACCCGCGCACCAGCTCGGCCATCTGCCGGGAACGGTCCTGCCGGTCGTCGCGGCAGTTGACCAGCACCAGCCGGCGCTGGTAGCGGTCCGCGACCATCCGCCAGATCATCCCGATTGAATCCGGGTCGTTGGCCGCCAGCGCGTTGACGAAGTCGAGACGCCTGCCGGCCAGGACCAGCCGGTGCACGCGCAGCACGCCCGAGTCGGGCAGCGAGCGCTTCATGCCGGCCAGCGCCAGCGCGCGCTCGACCCCGAGGTCGGCGCATACCGCCAGCGCCAGCGCGACGTTTTCCTTGTGCTCGAAATAACTGAACCCGGCCATCTCCTCGTCACTCACGGTTTCGGCCCGGGCCTGGACCGCCTGCACCTTTCGGCCCCGCACCAGGTCGCCGAAGTAGCGCTGCTCGGCGGTGAACAGCTTGTGGCCGTCGCGCAATGTCTGGTTGAAGGCCCGCGCGATGTCGCGGACCGTCGGCCCCATCACGTCCAGGTGGTCGGCCCGGACGTTGGTGACAACGCTGTGGGTCGGCCGGTTCAACAGGTGGTTTTCAACACGCTGGTAGAGCGGGTCGAGCGACATATTCTCGACGACCAGCGCCTCGGCTTGACGTTCGCGCGCCAGCAACACGATGCGCAACTGCTCGGCGATGTTGGCCTTGCCCAGTCGTCGGACCGCAACCTCGTCGTTGTCGCCGGTGATGAACCGCGGCTTGGTGCCGGTCACCTTGGCGACGGTCCTGAGTCCCCCCGCGCGCAGCCCGGCGGCTATCAGGCGCGTGACCGACGACTTGCCGCGCGTGCCGTTCACCTGGACGCGGACCGGTATCTGGGAGAGCCGCTGGACGTGCAGCAGGTACTCCGCCAAGCAGTACCCGGCGAAAAGCAGCAGTAACAGGAGGACGGCAAGCATCTACGTGTAACCCGATGGGGTGATGATTATAGAATCCGGCCTTCTGAGTGTCAAACACGCGGCCGGCCGTGCGGCCTTGCCGGGCGGCCCCGGAACCGAAGTAGAGCCACGAAAACACGAAGTGCACGAAGGAGAGACTCCTCGAACCCCGGTCAGTTACACGTCTCTGACCATCTCGCACACACCACACCTGCACGGTGATATCCGGCAATCAGTCCATGCCCCTCAGTTTCGTGGGTTTCGGGCCTTCGTGGCTTTCCTATATCGGTTCTTGGACGGGCGGCGCGGTGCTTGACTCCGGTAGCATTGTGCATATTCTTGAGGCGGATGTCGCCAAGCGAATCGCTGGGCTGCACCTGTTACAGGTCTGGAAACCCGCACCGGGTTTCACCGCCAGTCTGTGCCGAGGTGGCGGAAATGGCAGACGCGCTAGCCTCAGGAGTTAGTGAGCAAAACTCATGGGGGTTCAAATCCCCCCCTCGGCATCTCGATTCGGCCGGCGGACGCCGGCCGAATCGCCTCTTGACATTGGGGCAGTTTCCGCTACTCTGCCTCAGGTGAGAAGGTAAGCAGCAACCGAAAGGAGCAGTAATGCCCGCTAAGAAAGGTCTGGCCGGAATCGTGATCAAGACCGACGACGCCCTCAAGGCGGTCTTCGGCAACAAGAAAGAGCTCAAGCCCACCGAGCTGATGAAGGGCCTGATCGCCTACGCCAACAAGCACGACCTGAAGGGCAAGGGCCCGGGCAAAGGCCTGGCCGCGATGCACGTCAAGAACGACGCCAACCTGAAGGTGATCTACGGCAACAAGCCCGTCATCAAGTGGTTCGACCTGATGAAGGGGCTGTGGGTCTACATCAACAAGAAGGGCCTGCGCGTCAAGTAGCCGCCGTCCACATTATCCCGCAGCCGGCACCAGCCGGCTGCGGGAATCGTTTCTTGTGAATACTGCTCCGCGCCCGGGCGGCCTTCCCGCTCTGGTACAGCGCCTCGTCATCCGTCGCGCCTCCTTGCGCGACCATCGCGCCATCTGCCGCCTCGCCGAGCAGATGGACGAACTGCACCGCCGCCATCTGCCCGACCGGTTCCGCAGGCCGCGCGGCCACGCCCGCCAGCTGAGCTACATCCGGCGGCTCGTAAGCGACCCGCAGACGCTGCTGCTCGTGGCTGAACTGGACGGAGAGGTCGTGGCGATTGCCAACTCCGGCCTGGGCGCGACTCCCGACATACCGCAGAAGCGGCCCCGGCGGTTCGTCCAAGTCCGGGGCATAGTCGTCGATGCGCGGGTGCGCCGCCAAGGCGTTGCCACGGCGCTGATGGAGCAGGTGCGGGCATGGGCCCGCCGGCATCGCTGCCGCGAAATCCAGCTGAATGTCTACCAGTTCAACACCGCGGCCCGGCGATTCTGCGCGACTCTGGGATTCGAGCCGCTGAATACCCGGCTCGTGCGCCCGCTGCGCTAGCCGACCAGTTCGACCATCAGGCTCCAGCCGTACTGCGTGTAGCCCACCGACCGGGCGGTGTTGATCGACGCCATGTTCTGGTCCGAGGTGACATAGACCGGCACCCGGCCGGATTCGAGCACCGCCCGGGTCGCGCCGGCCACGACCGCGCGGCCGAACCCTTCGCGCCGGTGCTCGGGGAGAGTACCGGACACGCACATGTCGCATACTGCGCCCGCCATGTGCGGCACCTCGTAGGTCCCGGCCAGCGCCACCGGCTCGCCGTCTACGTACGCGGCAAAGCAGGTACCCTCCGCCACGCTCCTCGCCAGCCAGTCACCATACAACCCGACGCGCCTGAGGTCCGCGATGTCCCGGGCCGTCACGCGCCGGCTATGGTGGTCGATTTCCGGTCGGAAGGTCCGCTCGGTGCAATTCAACACTGGCCCGGACACCAGCCGCGTCTCGCTGCGCAGGGACGACGCCACGGTGTCGCGCAGCAACTCCTGGCCCGGCCGGTCGCGGAACCCGGCGAGGTCCAGCCGCGCAACCGCACGTTTGACCGGCTCTTCGAGCGGCCGCTGCACCGAAACCACGCAGCGGTTGCCGCTCGCCAGCAGCCAGAGCGCGAACACATTCTCGTAATGGAGCTCAGGCCGGTCCCGCCGGTCCGATGGCACGACCCAGACTCCGCCCGGCGTGACCTTGCTGATATCGCAGTCAAGGTAGGCGGAGAAGAACCGGTCGAGGACGGCTATCTGCGGGTCCATAGGCTGGGATAACTACAGCGTGCTGCAAACGGAAGTCAAGCCGCATCGGACGAACTTCGGATAGACCGGGACCAGGAGTCAGAGCTGAGCGACCGGCACGGCTGGTCTCTGAGCTGTCCGGCTTCGCTATGCTCTGCCGAATATGCGCGCCAGGCGCAGCTTCAGCACGAGGAAGAACGCCCGGCGGATGATCCGCTTGCTCATCTTCGAGGCACCGGCCCGGCGTTCGGTGAAAACGATCGGCGTCTCCTTGATGCGCAGCCCGGCGCGCCAGATGGCAAAGTCGATCTCTATCTGGAAACCGTAGCCGTCTTCCTTAATACGGTCGAGGTTGATCTTCTCGAGTGTCGTCCGGCGGTAGGCCTTGAACCCGGCGGTCAGGTCGCGGACCGGGCAGCCGGTGACGACCCGGGCGTAGGTGCACGCCCCGAACGACAGCAGCAGCCGCTTCATCGGCCAGTTGACGACCGAGACGCCGTCGGAGTAGCGCGAGCCGATGACCAGGTCGTAATCCTCGAGCAGCTTGATCATCACCGGTATCTTGTCCGGCGGGTGGGAAAAGTCCGCGTCCATCTCGAAGCAGTAGTCGTACCCGTGCTCGAGGGTGTACTTGAACCCGGCGATGTAGGCGGTGCCCAGCCCGAGCTTGCCCGGCCGGCGCATCAGGCGGATGCGCGGGTTCGCCTGGGCCATCCGCTCGACGATGTCGCCGGTGCCGTCCGGCGAGTTGTCGTCGATGACCAGCACGTCTATCTCCGGCGACTGTGCCAGGATGACCGGCACGATCCGCTCGACGTTGTCGGACTCGTTGTAGGTGGGCAGGATGATCAGGCCGCGCTTCACAGGGTATGATATGGAATGGTCACAACGCTGTCAATCCGTGACGGCACGGGACTCAAGACGCGGCAGACCGCCGGCCGGTTCGCGCCCGGGCCCGGTACTGCGCTGTCCCGCCGCCCGGGCAGCCGGGACCGGCCCGGTTCCCGCCCAGCAAACCCTTGCCCGGACTGACAGAAGGTGTATAGTGGTCTGCGCGTCCGCAGTGACCGGACGGCAAAAAGGAGAAATATGCGTATCATCATCCTGGTCGGCCTGTCCGTCTGCTCCGCATTGGCCCTGACTGACCTGGCGGGCAACGTCGGTCCTCTGGAATCATCCTCACCTTCCCCGCAACCCGGCCTGCTCTTCCCGGCCCTGAACTGGACGACGGTGGCACCGATGCTCGCGCCCCGGCGCAGTATGGCGGCAGCCTGCGCCGCCGGCACGTTCTACTGCGTCGGCGGCTACACCAGCGCCCGGGTGAACACCAACGAGGCCTACGACCCCGCCGGTGACTCGTGGTCCACCTGCGCGACGATGCCGAGCGTGCGCAACGCCTGCGCCGGCGCAGAGGTCAACGGCAAAGTCTACGTCGTCGGCGGCTTCGACGGCTCGTCGCGCCTCACCACGGTCGAGGAATACGACCCGGCCGGCGACTCGTGGCACGTCTGCCCGCCGATGAGCTGGCCCCGCACGGTCCCGGCGGCGGTCGGGCTCGACGGCAAGCTGTACTGCATCGGCGGCTTCGACGGCACCAACTACCCGAACACGGTCGAGCGCTACGACCCGGCCGCCGGCACCTGGGACACGGTCGCGCCGATGCCGACGGGCCGCAGCGGCCTTGCCACGGCCGTGCTGGACGGCAAGATCTACGCCATCGGCGGCTGGATCGGAACCGAACCGACACTCACGACTGTCGAGGTGTACGACCCGGAAACCGACAGCTGGTCGACGGCCGCAAGCATCAACACCGGCCGCATGTACCATTCCGCCTGCGCGCTGGGCGGCTACCTGCTGACCGTCGGCGGCCAGCTGACTTTCAACGGCCCACAGACCGACGCGGTCGAGGCGTTCGACACCACCAGCGGCCAGTGGGCCGCCACGACGCCGATGCTGGTCGCCCGGGGGTCGCTCGGGGTCGCGTCGGCCGGCCGCGAGGCCTACGCCGCCGGCGGCTGGACCGGGACGTCGGCCCTTGACCAGAACGACGTCGCCGAGCTCGCCTCCGCGCTCGCCGGCCCGGCCGGCACGCCGCCCGTAACGCCGTTGACCGTCACGCCCAGCCCGGCGCGAACCGGCACATCCGTCCGGTTCTCCGGCCCGTCCGGCCCGGTACGCATCTTCAACTGCTCGGGACGGCAGATGACAAGCCTGTCGGTGCCCGGTACCCTGGACCTGCGCGGCTTCACACCCGGGGTATACGTGGCCCGGTGCCCGGCCGGCAGCCGGCGGTTCGCCGTCGCCCGCTAGCGCGTCGATGCTCGGCAACATGCTCACCGGCGAACCGCTTGCCCTCATCCAGGCAATGGTATCGCCGGCCGTGATGATATCGGCCTGCGGCCTGCTGCTGCTGGCACTGACCAACAAGCTCGGCCGGATCATCGACCGCATCCGGGACCTGAACGCCGAAGACCGGGGCCTCAAGGCCGACGAGGCCCCGGTCCGACGGTTGAGCATCCGCAACCAGATTGACCAGCTCACCCACCGCGCGGTGCTCGCCCGCAACGCCTGCGGCCTGCTGTTCCTCGCCGTCACCGTCTTTGTGCTGACCTCGCTCTTCATCGGCCTGTCCGGCCTGACGCGGGTATTCCAGGTTCTCTCGCTCGTGGCGTTCTTCCTGGGCCTGGTCATCGTCGTCTGGGCCGGGATCCTCGCCTATCTCGAACTCCGCGTCTCGCACCGGGTCGTCGTCGAGGAAATCAAGGAACTCCGCCTGCGCGGCTGACGCGGGACCGGCGTTCACCGCCGAGATACAGAGGGTCCGGGCGCGGACCCGGAGTGAACCACCGAGTACACAGAGAGTCAGGACCACGACCTTCAACCGCAGATTGCGCAGATGGCGCAGACGCGGAAAGGATAGAGGACGAGATAGAAAGGACACAGCAACCGGCAAAGTGACAACAGGAAAGTCCGACTCCGACTTCTGACATCTCACGTCACCCATCTCACATCTGCCATCCGTCCTCTCTGCATTCTGCATTATGCATTCTGGTTTCTGACTTCGTCCTCCTGGTCCCCCCACCTGATTATCTGCCCCGCGCTCTGCCTCATCGTCCTCCTCACGATTCTCCCCATGGTCCGCCTCGTAGTTCTACCCATCGTCTGCCTCATCATCTGCCCCGTTACCCTCCTCGCGATTCTCCCCGCTACTCTCCTCGCCACCCGGCCCGCCACGGCCCAGGCAACTCGCCGGGCCAAAAGGAGAACCGCGGTCCCCATCTCCCTCCGGATTGCCGGCCTCACCACCTGACCCGTAATCCTGCCCGCAATCCTCCAGACCGCCCGCCTCATCGCTCTCCCCATGGCCTCCGGAACCACCTTTCCCGCAATCTCCCCCGCAATTCTCCCCGCAGCCGGGGGAATGAGGTAGGGTAGATTCCTCAACAGCAGCTAGTGAATTGAAAAATGTGAAGTTATGCGCTTTCCGACCCCGAGATCCGGTTAACTTATAAGAAGCTGGACCTTCCGTCAGCCCGATGGCCTGACTGTCCTCAGGAAGCTGACAGCAGAAGACAGCGCAGGCTCAAGCCCAAGCGCAAGCAGGAAAGGCTGACAGCTTACAGCTGACGGCTCACAGCCTGATGCGGGGAACTGAAGTCCGAGCTCGGACAATCTGCGTCATCTGCGGATGAACTCAGGGGTCAGGGGCCTCGGTTCCGGGGTCCGAACCATCGGTGTTCATCTGTGTCCATCTGTGGATAAACGTCTGGGTTCGCGGTACGAGGGACGAGGTTCGAGGTTCGGACCTCTGTGCTCTCGGTGTTCTCTGTGGTTCATCCTTGTCCGCTTGGTGTCTCGGTGGTGAGGTCCGGGGTCAGAGGTCCGGGGTCAGGGGTCAGGGGTCCGGGGTCGGCCGGTGCTACTTGCCCTGCCAGCGGCCGAGTTCTTTTTGGACCTTGTCCGCGACCGCGCTCTGGTCCCGGAGCAGCCCTTCGAGGAACTCCTTGCGCCGCGCCAGTTCCTGCTGGGCGGACACGCGCCGGGTGATGTCCTGTCCCACGTCGAGCACGCCCGTCACTTCGCCCACGCTGTTGCGCAGCGGCGACTTGGTGACCCGGTACCAGCCGGCGTTCGAGCTGACCGCGTCCGGCAGCGCGGTCTCAACTTCCTGCGGCTTGCCGGTCTCAAGCACCTGCTTGTCGGCCGAGCTCAAAAGGCCGGCGACCGACGGTTTGAGGACTTCGGCGTCGGCGCGGCCCAGCAGTTCGGACTCGGCCCTGAGCCCCAGCATCCTGACCGCGCCGGCGTTGGCCTGCTGGTAACGCAGCTCCTTGTCCTTGATGGCGACGGCCAGCCCGGGCGTCTCCAACAGTGCCCGCAGGCGGGCATCCGCAGTCAGCCAGGCTTGCTCGGTCTTACGCGAACGCGAGACGTTGCGCACCAGCAACAGCGCGCCGCCATCGTACGGATAGACCGTGACGCTGAACCACCCAGCCACCCGCTCCCGACCGTCGTCGTAGTGAATCTCCTGCCGCGACGCCGTCCTTTTCTTCACCGTCTCCAGCAGCGCCGGGTACAGCCCGGTCTTGGTCAGCTCCGGGTAGACGTCGGTCAGTGCCTTGCCCAGCGCCTCGTTCGCGGCAATCCTCGTCTCGCGTACCGCGCTCTCAGACCAGCGGGTCACCACCAGACCGGGGTCAAGGACGATGACGCCGTCCGCCGATGATTCAAGCATCGCCATCGCGTCGGCCTGCCGCTGCCTGAGTTCTCGCGCGGCCAGCACCTGGGCAGTCGAGTTGTGCAGCAGCAGCAGCAGCCCGCCGTCGTGCGGGTAGCTGGACACTATGAGCCACGCGGGCGCGTGCGTGCCGAGCCTGGGCAGCTGGACTTCGTGCCGGGCCGGCTGGCGGTGCTCGCTCTTGGCGAGCGCCGCCGCCACCTCGGGTAACAGCTCGGCTAACTGCTTGCCGACGGCGTCGGTGCCGATGCCGGTCTCGGCGTGCACCATCGGTGACACGCTCTTCACCTTCCCGTCCCGGTCCAGCACCATCACCGCCTCGGTCTTGCTGGTGACCAGCGCTTCGAGGTCGGCCCGGCATCCGGCGAGCGCCTGCTCGACGCTCACCAGGTACGTCACGTCGCGCAGCGACACGTTGAGCGCCCGGCCCGCGCCCGCCTTGGTCGCCGAACCCTGCGCCTCGACCCAGAGCACCGCCCCGGTCTTGGGATTCTTCACCCTGAACCGGTGCCGCTCCGGGTACTTGCCGGACTTGCGGAACTCGGCCTCGGCCTTCCTGGCCCGCTCCGCGTCGTCGGGTACCACCAGCGCCTGGAGCGCGGCCGGGTCGGTCTGCGCCGCCTCGGCCGAAATGCCGAGCAGTGCCTCGATGCCCGGGCTCGCACCGGTCAGGCGGCCGTCTTCCGTGTACTGGAGCAGCACTTCGTCCTGGCACGCCGCGAACAGGCCCCGGTGCCTCTCCTCCGCGTCGCGCAGCGCCTGCTCGGTCTTGCGGCGGCGGTGCTCGACCTCGCGCACGTCGTCGGATATCGGCCGGCTTTCGACCGCAACCGCCGGCTTGCGCGCCTCCTTGAGGTTGGCTTCGAGTTTCTGGAACTGGGTCAGGTCCTCGTACGCCACCGCGATCCGCGCCACCGCGCCCTCGGCGTCGAACAGCGGGAACACGGTCGCGCGGAAGCAGACCTTCTTGCCCGGCACCCCGGCCAGGCCGATGTCGGTCGGGTCATACCACGTCGGCGGGGTCTCGACCCTGGTACCGGCCAGGACGCGTTTGAGCTGGGGCTCGAGCAGGCCGGCGCGCTTCAGCCCGCGCTCGTCGAACAGCGGGATGCCGGGCGGCGGCACCTTGCCCAGCAGCCGTTCGGCCGCCTTGTTGCTTTGGAGCAGTTGTCCCTTGGCGTCGAAGAGCTCGATGCCGGTCGGGCTGGAATCTACGAGGCTGTCGAGGAGTGCGCCGGCCCGGCGCTCGGCCCGCTGGCGCTCGGCGTCCTCAAAAGCGGACTGCGCCTCCCACTCTCGGTAGCTGTCCCGGTTGGGAAGGCGCATCAGTTGCTAGACCTCAAGGTTGATGAACAAAGCCGGCGGTCGGAATCGAACCGACGACCTGCGGTTTACGAAACCGCTGCTCTGCCAACTGAGCCACGCCGGCGGTGAGAGCAATTGTAGTCTGACACCCTCACGAGTCAAGAAAACGAACGCGCCCCCGGAACCGACATAAGACATACCGCAAAGGCCGCAAAGCCAGACAGGACAACAAGTACGCCAAGAAGGACACCTCACCCGTGCGGTACGGAAGGACGAAGTCATAAGGACGAAGGACAAAGCAATAACAAACGACAAAGTGCCAAGCCTGAGTTCGACTTCTAGGCTTCTCTCTCGTCGCTTGCTTTGTCCATTGTACCTGGTCATCTCTCCCGGCCACCTCTTCTTATCTTCCGGCCCTGACGCTGACCGGTCTTGGCGCTCTCTCTTCGCTTTGCGTTGCTTGGCGCTCTTTGCGGTTCCCCGGTGGTCTATATCGGTTCTTGGGACACGCACCAGCACTGTATCGAACCTACCGCCAAGACCGCCAAGTCCGAAAGGACAGAGAACGCCAAGAAGGACTATTCCCCTGTCCAGTGCGAACACTGCGCGTGTCATCGTCGGTCGGTCATCAGGTCTTGGCGCTCTCTTTGGCCTGCGTCTCTTGGCGTCCTTGGCGGTTGTCGGGAGTCACGGTCGGTTCGCAAGACGTGCGCCCTGAACCCGACGTAGGAACTACCGCCAAGAGCGCAAAGCCCTGGAGGACAAGAAGAACGCCAAGACGGGAGTGACACCCGGCAGGTGCGGACACATGAGTGAGCCTGATTATTCTGAACTTGGCGTACTCTCACTTCTTCTCTTGGCGGACTTGGCGGTCTTCAGCGGTTCTATGTCGGTTCTTGGGACGTGCGCTGCCCTTGAAGCGGGAACCGACAGCGGTAGAATAGCCTCCGATGCCAACTGTCAAGGTCAACCGGCCGGATGGCCTGCACTGCTTCAACTGCAACGCGCCGGTCGGCGACGCCGAGACGCGCTGCCCGAAGTGCGGGCTCGACTTCGTGACCGTGGCGGCCCCGCCCCGGTCGTCCGACCGGGTGAAACGGGCGTTCCAGTCACGCCGCCGCTCGAACCGGCTGCCGGTCATCATCGCCCTGGCCGCGGTCGGGCTGCTGGTTGTCGTCCTGGTACCGCGCCGCAGCCGGACGCCGCTGCTGCCGGAGCCTGCCGGCCCCAGGCCGGGGTTCGCGGTCATCGAGACAATCGATATGGCGGCCCGCGGCATCGGCCGGCTGAGCGTGACGGCCCTGGTGCGGCCGGGACTGACCAACGACAGCTTGAGAAGCGTCCTGGACTGGCTCATCTACTCGACGGTCGATGCCCGCAACCGCCGGGCCGGCGGCAACGTCCGGGTGGTGTGGGCCTACCTGCTCGAAGACTCATCCGCCGGCAAGGTCAACTGGCGGGCGATGGCCATCTGGACCGACCCGAAGCTGCCCGAACGCCTCCGGCCCGCCGGCATGGGCGGCGACGCTGTCAAACAGGACGCTACTGAATACGATTTCACCAACACCGTCCGGACCCCGGACTCAACCAAGGAGAAATAATGAACCCCATCTGCCGCAGGGCTGCCGGCTGTGCGGCTGCCACCTTGCTGGTCCTGCTGGCGCCGCGCGTTGCCTCGGGATACGGCGGGTTCGGCGCCACCCTGACCTTCCCCGACTACACCGACCTCAACCGGCAACTGACCGAACTCAACCGCGAGTGGAGCGGCAGCGACGAGTTCAGCCTGGATGGGCCGATGTGGTGGGTGGGCGGCCACGGCGGTGGCCTGGTCGGCGACGTCACCCTGGCCGGCAGCGGAGCGGCGACGGTCGCCACCGCCGGCGTCGACTCCCTCACCTTCGAGTCCGGCGGGGCGATGGCGCAGTTTGAGATTGCCTACTGCTACGCGCCGGTCGAGAACGTCTGGATCAGGCCCTGCCTCGACATCGGCGGCAACGTCTGGGCAGGCTACGTTCATTCCCAGGAGTCTTTCTCCGACCCGAACTTCAGCCGCTGGTATCTCAACTGGCTGGTCGGCGTCCAGCCCGGCCTGGACGTGACCGGCTGGCTGCGCTATCACCAGGAGAACATGATCGGCCTCTACGTCAAGGCCGGCTACTCGGTCCCGCTCTACGGCCCGTCGTGGTACGGCGACGAACCCGCGCCCGACTTCGACGCCCGGGGGCTTTCGGTCAGCTTCGGCCTGCGGTTCAACCGGACGCCGATTGGCCCGTTCCGCATCTGACCGGGCCGGAATTGCCAGCGGGCCGGCATTGCCGGCCCGCTGTCTGTTACCTGACCGCTAGCGGCTGACTACTACGCGGCCGGTCAGCGCTTCCCCTGGTGTCTCGAACCGCACCAGGTACACGCCGTTTGCCAGCCCGGACACGTTCAGGGAAACGGCGCAGTGCGAACTGGGAATGTCGATACTGGAACAAAGGACCGCCCGTCCAAGAACATCGACCACACTGACGCGGGCACGCTGAGCCCTTGTGTTCAGCCGCTCAACCCTGAGCATCAGCAGGTTGCGCGCCGGGTTCGGCGAGACTGTGAAAGACGGAGGTTTGACCGTCGGTCGCGGCTGCTCCTCGACTCCGGGCACGCGCTCGCCGAACCATTCGAGAATCCGCTTCACCAGCGTCCACTTTTGCAGGTAGCGCGAGGTGGCGTGGTCGATCGCTTCGAACGGCGCAGCGAAGAATACGACCCGGTGCGCCCCGGCGTAGCGGACGGCCGCCTTCACGGTCGTGTCCGGATAGTCCTTGTACCCGGCGCACGCGACGCCGCCGTTCGCCGGCCTTATCCCGTCCAGCGACCGGCCGTTGTTGGCTCCCCCGCCCCCGCCGGCCACCATCGTGTCGCCGCGGGTAATCGGGTCGTCGGCGACGCCGGGCAGGTAGGGCTTGCCGGTCGCGGCGGTCACGAACTCGGCGTGCAGGTAGTCGGCAAGGAACGTTTCGGCCGGGATGCTCTGGGCCAGGTTCTGTCCCGAGATGAGCAACCGGCCGCCCTGGTCCAGGAACGACCCGAGGTTCGCCCGGTCGGTGGGCGTCAGCGTATTGAGCGAGTCATCGCCCGTGAACCAGACGACCACCGGGTAGTGCCGGAGCGTCTCGGCCGAGGGCGAGCCGGAACCGGCGACCGTGAACACGTCATAGAGCACGCCGTTGGAATCGCAGGCGCTTGCGTACCAGCGCTGGTAGTCGGCCCCCTCGTCGTCATCGACCAGCAGCACCCGCGGCGCACCGCAGGTGGCGGTGAAGGCGGTATCGGGCCAGGCCGGCGCCGGCTCGGCGTCGCAACCCAGGCTGAAGGACAGCTCCTGCGGCGGCAGCGAGTCCGGTACGGTAAACGCGAACGAATCCGCCGAGCAGCTCGCGCTCGCGCCGGCCGGGATGTCCGGGAAGGTCGCTTCCGACTTGGTGACGACAATCCCCGGGGTTGCGCAGGCCAGCATCGCCGACACGTCCGTCGCGTCCTGCCAGCCGGTCGAGTTGGCGTAGGTGACTATCAACCCGACCGTCTCGCCCGGGTCCGGCCGCCCGTTGCCGTTCCCCGTGGCGTCGTTGAAACGCACGCCCGCCAGCGTCAGGTTGCAGTAGTAACGCGGCAGCACGACGTTGCCGATGCTCACCCGGCCCGCACCCAGCGAGTCCGAGCGGTAGTATGGGTCCGGCATCGAATCGCAGGCCGCGTACAGCAGGCTGCAAGCCGCGGCGTTGGTGAGTGCCGGGTCGAACGACTTGAGCCAGGCCAGGCAGCCCGCCACGACCGGCGTCGCCATCGAGGTGCCGTCCTTCGGGCCGTAGCCGTGGTTGGTCACCGTCGCGTAGATGCCCGAGCCGGGCGCGACGATTTCTATCCAGTCGCCGTAGTTGGACCACGACGTCTTGGTGTCGCTCGGGCCCGAGGCCGCGACCGAGATGACGTGCTCGTAGTCGGCCGGGAAGAACCGGCGGTTGGTGCCGTCGTTACCCGCCCCGCCCACCAGCACCGAGCCGGCATCCCAGGCGTAGTTGCAGGCGTCGGCCATCGGCTGGCTGGTGCTGTACCCGCCGAAGCTCATCGAGAACACCCAGACGCCCTTGGGCACCGCGTAGTACATCCCCGAGATTGCCGCGTACAGGTTGATGAGCCCGGAACCGCCGCACGCGAACGCATAGCCACGGCAGTTCCACGGCACGCCGGCCACGCCCTGGCCGTTGTCGGTCGCGGCATTGGAAATACCCCAGCAGTGCACGCCGTGGTCATCCTCGGGACGGACCGGCGCCGGGTCCGGGTCGCCGTAGAAGAAGTCATACCCGAGCACGTCGTCGGCGTAGCCGTTCACGTCCTGGTCGACGCCGTCCATATCGCCGTCCGGCGGCGGCAGCGTGTCGAACCGGCCGTTGGCGTTGAGGTCCTCGGCGGCGTTGACCCACAGGTTCGGCTCGATGTCCGGGTGGTGCCACTCGATGCCCATGTCCAGCACCGCGATGCGCACCGTCGTGTCGCCGTGGTTGACATCCCAGGCGAACGGCGCGCCGATATTGGGCAGGTGCCACTGGACCGGGTACAGGGTGTCGTTCGGGATGTCGGTGACCTCGTACCACTCGTTGGGCACCGCGTACTCGACGGCCGGCAGCGCCTCGTACCGGGCTGCCGCCGCCGGCACCGACCGTGCCGGGTCGAACTGGACAACGTACTGGAGGTCAACGCCATGGCGTATCGCCAGCGGGTCGGAAACCGGCCGCCGGTCGAGAGGCGTGATGTCGTCGACCCCGAGGCTGCGCCCGACCGCGTCCAGCTCCGCGACGCCAAACAGCGCGGCGCCGTCCCGGGACTCGAGCTGGACCCGTCCCCGGACCTCGGGCCGGAGTTTGAGGATGAGTTGGCCTGCGGACCAGCGCGTGCCTTCCGGCCCGGTGACAATCGGCCGGGCCAGGTCGGGTACTGCGCCGGCGACGGCCAGGCAGGCGGCAAGGACGAGGGCTATTCTGGGCATGTTATCTCCATTCTGTGACTTGCAGACAAGCGGCCGGACAGTATCTTCTCTGGAAACACCATGTCAACGCCTGACCGGCACGCCGCAAACCAAGACCCGGGCGCCGCGTCTAAACCCGCTGAGAGCAAATTGAGTCAGAGTGCAGAGCCTGTCACGTTTGCCGAACCGGCTGCCGCAAGCCATGACTTCGAGGAACTTTATCGTTTGTACAAGAACAAGGTGTTCTCGACCGCCTACCGGTACACCAACAACCGGGCCGACGCCGAGGACATCACCCAGGACGTCTTCATCAAGGTGTACAAGAAACTGGCCGGATTCCGGGGCGAAGCGTCGGTTTCGACGTGGATTTACCGGATTGCGGTCAACACCTGCCTCGACTTCCTGCGCCGGCGCAAGCGCGAAACGACCGTCTCCATCGACGAGTGCCCTGAGCCCAGCGTCGGCCCGACCGGGCTCGGACGGCTGGTCGAATCGATGATCCCCCAGCTCCCCGAGGCGTCGCGCCGGATATTCATCCTCTACGACATCCAGGGCCTGAAGCACCGCGAAATCGCGGCATCGCTCGGCATCACCGAGGGCGCCAGCAAGTCGCTGTTGCACCGCGCCCGCACCCAGCTCCGCAAGCTGCTGGGACCGTATGTCGTGGGCTGGAACCGCTGACATGAAACTGACAACGAAAGGAGCCCGCAACGAACCAACATCATTCGGACGAGGTCCTGAGCGCCCTCTCGGACGGCGACTTGGAACCTGGCCTTGCCGGCGCGGTCAGCCGGCACGTGGCCGAATGCCCGGAATGCGCCCGGGCGCTTGAACAACTCACTGAGCTGAAGGCCGCGGCCCGGGCCCTGCCCGAACTCGCGCCTGCGCCCGAAACCTGGGACCGTATCGTGGCCCGGACCAGGCGACCGGCGCGGCGCTGGCTGTGGCCGAGCCTGGCAGCGGCCGCCGCGGTCGCCGGGTTGGCGACCTTCGCATCGTCGAAAGTCATCGAGGCCGGCCGCGCCCGGGCGCAGGCCGCCCAGCAGGCGCGCCTTGAAACCGGCATCGCCACCACCTACGACAGGTACATGGACGGCGTCAACGCGGCGATCCGGGAATGCGAGGCCGCGCTCGAGGAGAATCCCAACCACCCGCGCGTGCGGCTGGCGTACCTGGCGGCCCGCCACGACCGGCTCGAAGCGATGGACCGGTTGACGTCCGGGGGCGACTGATGCTGCTCGTGCTGGCACTCCTGGCCGGGCTCGCGACCGACACCCGGACCGTCCATGAGGACGTCACCTGGCGGCCCGGCACCGTCGTCAAGGTCGGCCACCAGTACGGCAACCTGACGGTCCAGGGCTGGGCCGACGACCGGGTCGTGCTCGACGCCGTCATCCGGGCGACGGCCGCCGATGCGGCCACGGCCCGCCGGCTGAGCCAGTCGGTCAGGGTCCTGGTCGCGCAACAGGCCGAAACGCTCGTTATCCGGACGGTCCAGCCCGCGCTGGCCGAACCGGACGAAGACTGCGGCTACGAAGTCCATCTCCGGCTCGGCATCCCGGACCGCGCCGCGCTCGTCGCCGCCAACTCGTTCGGCGACGTCGAACTGGCCGGCACCCGCGGCGGCTGCAGCGTCTCCAACCGCTTCGGCGACGTAACGGTGCATGACGCCGGCGACTGCGACATAACCTGCAAGTACGGCAATGTCCGGGTCAACAACCTGGCCGGCGAGCTGGCGGTACGTAACAGCTTCGGCGACGTCTTTCTCGACGGCGTCAACGCCCGGACGGTCGTTGACAACCACTACGGCGACGTAACCGCCGACGACCTGGACGGGACGGTCCGGCTCACCAACGAGATGGGCCAAGTCACCGCCCACCCCGGTTCGGGCAGCCTGTCCGTCACCAACCACTACGGCGACGTCGCGGCGTTTGTCGCCGACCCGAACCTGGCCAACCTCGACGTGGAGTCGGAGTTCGGACAGGTCAAGCTGCACCTGCTGCCTTTCCTGCCGTTCCGGCTGGGCGGCCGGACCACCAACGGCAAGGTGATAACCGAAATGCCGCTGCGGGTGAGCGAGCAGGGCCCGGGCCGGCTCGTTTCCGGCACCCAGGGCTCGGGCGGAACCAGCATCAACATCAACGGCGTCTGGACCGACCTGCTTATCGAACAGCAACCCGCGGAAAAGGAGACAACCCAATGAACATAGCACTGTGCTCGCTGGTGCTGGTGCTCGCCACCGGCGCCGGCCCGACCGCCGACAGCGGGGCCCTGACGAAACAGGGCTGGCTCGGCGTGTACACCGAGAACCTGAGCGAGGCGATGCTCGCCGCACTGGACATCGAACGCGGCGTGCTCGTCGCCCGCGTGGCGCCGGGCTCGCCTGCCGAGAAGGCGGGCTTTGCCAAGGGCGACGTGATAACCTCCCTCGCCGGCGAGGGCATCGACGACGCCACCGACCTGCGCTGGACGGTCCGCGACCGGCCCGGCCAGGAAGTGATGGTGGCGATTCGCCGCAAGGGCAAGGACCTCAAGCTCCGGGCGGAGCTGGAGTCCCGCGACCGGGCCAAGTGGCTCGAGCACTTCGACTTCGGCGGGTTCCCCGGCGAGGCGCTGATCAGGGCGCGCGACGCCTTGGGTCAGGTCGGACCGGAGATCGAGCGGGAAATCCGGCCCTTCGTGTCGGTCGACTCGCTGCGCGCCGAACTCGACGAACTCAAAGCCGAACTCCAGCAACTCAAGGACCAACTCAAGAAACAGACCAAGGGGATGTAGCCGGACCGGACGAGGCCGGCTTACAGCCGCAGGGGATTCTGACTGCTGGCTTCTCGCATCACTCATCTGACGTCGGACAGCTGCCTGCTGCACTAGCCCTCTCTTCGAATTGACACTCCGTCGCTCCCCGCTATAGTGCTGGCATGCGTATCAACGCCGGCAAGTACAAGGGCCGGACGCTGGACTACCCGCGGTCGGGCCTCCGGCCGACCAAGGACATGACCCGGCAGGCGATCTTCAACGTCATCGGCCGGCACATCCGGGCCAGCCGGGTCTGCGACCTGTACGCCGGCGGCGGCGCGCTGGGCATCGAAGCGCTGTCCCGGGGCGCGCGCGAGGTCGTCTTCGTCGAACAGAACCCGGTCATCGTCCGCTTCCTGCGGCAGAACACCCGGGACCTTGAGGGCTCCCGAGTAGTCAAGGCCGACGTACTCAAGGCAATACCCAAACTGGCCGGTTCGGGCTTCGACATCGTCCTTGCCGACCCGCCCTACTGCAACCAACTGGTCCAGCCGACCGTCGACGGCGTCGCTCGGCACGGCCTGCTCGCTGCCGGCGGCATGCTGATCATCGAGCACCACCGGATGGAACCGCCCGAACCAGGCAGTGCGTGGCAACTGGCCCGGCAGGGCGTGTACGGCGACAGCCTCGTGACCATCCTCGTGCCGGCGGACAAACCGGCGGAGCAAACGTGAAGGCTACACCACTCCCGGAAGGCAAGACCGCGGTCTATGCCGGCAGCTTCGACCCGATAACCCTCGGGCACCTGGACGTCGTCCGGCGCGCGTCCCGGCTCTTCGACCGCGTCATCGTCGGCGTGGCGCTCAAGCACACCAAGCGGCCGCTGTTCACCCAGCGCGAGCGGGTTGCGCTCGTCCGCGCGGTGACGCGGGACATCCCGAATGTCGAGGTCCAGGGTTTCCAGGGCCTGCTGATTGACTTCGTCTCCCGCAACCGGGCCTGCGCGGTAATCCGCGGGCTGCGGGCGGTGATGGACTTCGACTACGAGTTCCAGATGGCGCTGACCAACCGCAAGCTCGCATCGCAGGTGGAGACGGTCTTCTTTGTACCGTCGGAGAAGTACTTCTACCTCAGTTCCTCGCTGGTGCGCGAGCTGGCCAGCGTCAACGGCCCGCTCTCCTGTTTCGTGTCCGAACCGGTCGAACGGGCGCTGCGCCGGAAGTTCAAGAAACAATAGCCGCTGATGCGGTTCGTTGATGAGGCGGTAATCCGCGTCGAGGCCGGCGCGGGCGGCGACGGCTGCGTTTCGTTCCGGCGGGAGAAGTACGTGCCCCGCGGCGGGCCGAACGGCGGTGACGGCGGCGACGGCGGCTCGGTCGTGCTCGTCGGGCGCGGAACGCTCCAGACGCTCGCCGACCTCGAGTACCACCGGTTCTACCGCGCCGGCCGCGGCGGCCACGGCCGCGGCAGCAACTGCCACGGCCGCAACGGCGATGACGCCGAAATCGCGGTGCCGCTCGGCACCGACGCCTTCGACGGCGCCTCAGGCGAAAAGCTGGGCGAAATCCTCGCCGACGGCCAGCGGCTCATCGTGGCGCGGGGCGGTAATGGCGGCCGCGGCAACGCCCGGTTCGCCACCTCGGTGAACCAGGCCCCGCGCATCGCCGACGAAGGCAAACCCGGCGAGGCCCGCGACCTCAAGCTGGTGTTGCGGATGATCGCCGACGTGGGCTTCGTCGGCCTGCCCAACGCCGGGAAATCCACCCTGCTCGCCGCGCTCACCCGCGCCAACCCCAAGATCGCCGGCTACCCGTTCACTACCCTGACCCCGAACCTCGGCGTGATGACCACCCGCGACTACCGCTTCACGCTCGCCGACATGCCGGGCATCATCGAAGGCGCCCACTCCGGAAAAGGCCTGGGCCTTGCTTTCCTGCGCCATATCGAACGCACGCGGATGCTCGTATTCGTCATCGACGCCTCGGGCCCGACCGTCAAACAGGACTACGCCCAGCTCTGTTCTGAAGTGAGGCAGTACGACCCGGCAATCCTCGAGCGGCCCCGCGTCATCGCCCTGAACAAGGCCGACCTCCTGTCCCGCCGGCCGAGGTGGAGGTGGGACGCGCCCGCCCTGTTCCTGTCCGCGCTGAACCGGACCGGCGTGGATGAACTGCGCGCGGCGATTGACCGGTCCTTTCCGAAATGAGCCTTCCGGCTCGCGTCATTCCGAAGGAGGACGTCCGCGCCCGAGTTGAGGAATCTCGCCCGGGACGGTCGCGGCATGTCCGCCAACCGAGAGACTCTTCGACGCACGCCGTTCGTTCAGGGTGATGACCATGTTCTCCGAGGCCTACGTTGACCTCTACTCCATTCCGAAACTGACCGAGGCCCGGCTCAAACGGCTGCTCGAACGGTTCCGCACGCCTGAAGCTGTCCTCGCAGCAAGCACTGAACAACTGGCCGCGGTCGAAGGTATCGCCCCTGAGCTGGCCCGGGCCATCGCCGCCTGCCGACGCGACGACGCGACTGAACGCCGCATCGCCGCCGCCCGCGAGCGCGGGGCTTTCGCCCTGAGCTGGCTGGACGACGCCTACCCCGCGCCGCTCAAGGAGCTCAGCCACTCGCCGCCGGTCCTGTTCGTCCGAGGTAACCTCGACCCGAAGGACAAGCTCGGCGTGGCGGTCGTGGGCACGCGCCGGCCCTCGCACTATGGCCAGCAGGTTGCCGAGAAACTCGGCCGCGAGCTGGCCGAAAACGGCGTGACGGTCATCTCGGGACTTGCCCGGGGAATCGACACCTGCGCGCACAAGGCCGCGCTCGCCGCCGGCGGCCGGACCATCGCGGTCCTCGGCTGCGGCATCGATGTCTACTATCCGCCAGAAAACCGGAAGCTGTGTGACGCGATTGCCGAACACGGCGCCGTGCTGTCCGAGTACAACCTCGGCACCGAACCGTTGGCGATGAACTTCCCCAAGCGCAACCGGGTCGTGTCCGGCCTTTCACTCGCGGTCGTCGCGGTCGAGGCCGGCGAGCGCTCCGGCGTGCTCAACACCTGCGCGTGGGCACTTGACCAGGGAAGGCCGGTGTACGCGGTCCCGGGCCGGCTATCGGACCCGACCAGTATCGGCACCAACCGGCTACTGCGCGAGGGTGCCAAGCCCCTGACCTCGGCGACGGAACTGCTGCGCGACCTCGGCTTGGTGGCGCGCGTCGAGGCCGCGCCCAGGGTCGCGGTTTTGGACGATGAACAGCCGGTCATGGACTTCCTCTCCTCCGAGCCCCAGCACGCCGACGAAATCTGCCAGGGCCTCGGGACTCCGATATCAAAGCTTCTCGGGATTCTGGCTCAGCTCGAGCTCAAGGGGCTGGTCCGCCAACTGCCCGGCAAATACTTCGTCCGGGCAGGATGACCGAAACGGCATCTGCGTAACCTGCGGATTCACGCCCGAGTTCCGAGAGCCAAGTGCTCTTGGTGTTCTGGTGTCTAGTTTCGCTTCAGGAGTCCGTGGTCTTTGCGCCCTTTGCGCCCTTCACTCGGCTCCGCCTTGACGGCAGGGCCTCAGTCTGGTTCTACGTCGAGCGAGATGTCGAACGCCGGGGCCGAGTGGGTCAGCGCGCCGACCGAAATGTAGTCCACGCCGGTCCGGGCAATCCTTCGTATAGTCGCCAGGGTCACCCCACCGGACGCCTCAAGCTTCGCCCCGCCCCGCGCCCGCCTGACCGCCTGCCGCATCAGGGCCGGGCTCATGTTGTCGAGCATGATGAACTTCGCGCCCGCGGCCAACGCCTCGTCCAGCTCGGCCAGGTTCTTCACCTCGACCTCGAGCTTCAACCTGCTGCCCCGGCACCGCCTCAGTGCCTCGGCAACCGAGCCCGCGGCGGCGATGTGGTTGTCCTTGACCAGCACCATGTCGTACAGCCCGGCCCGGTGATTCCTGCCGCCGCCGCACCGCACCGCGTACTTCTCGAGTTCGCGCCAGCCCGGCGTGGTCTTGCGCGTATCAAGGATGACCGTTCTCAAGCCCTTCACCCGGCGTACGTACTCAGCGGTCAGGGTCGCGATGCCGGACAGCCGCTGGATGAAGTTGAGCGCGGTTCGCTCTGCCGACAGAACCGAGCGGCACGGCCCGGACACCTCTGCCAGCACCTGCCCCCTCTTCACCTTCGCGCCGTCCCTTGCCAGCAGCTTGAACCACACCCTGGGGTCGAGCGTCACAAACACTTGTCCGAACAAGGCAAGCCCGCACACGACGCCGGCCCGCTTGGCGATGACCTTTGCCCGACAGCGCCGGCCGGCGGGAATCGTCAGCCGCGATGTGACATCGCCAGAACCGATGTCCTCGGCAAGAGCGGAGCGGATGAGCAGTGCTGGGTGCGGAGTGTGATGGGCGAGGCTCGGGGTCCGGAACGTCGTCGTCTTCGTGTCTTTGTGTTTCGTCCGCTCAGGCCGGTTTCGGCGGCTCGGATGGCTGCACCAGGCCTTCTTCGGACTTGCGCTTGGCCTCAAGCAGCTCCGCCACCTTACCCAGCAGCACTTCCTGCTCGAACGGCTTAGTGACGTAGGCGTCCGCGCCCATCTCCTGGCCGCGGCGCGCGTCGTCGGGCGCCGACCGCGCCGAGAACAGTATCACCGGCACCTTTTCGAATCCACCCGACTTGAGCATCCGGCACACCGTGTAGCCGTCGAGCTTGGGCAGCATCAGGTCGAGAATCACGAGGTCCGGGTTGAACGCCCGGGCCTTCTGGATGCCCGCGAAGCCGTCGGGCGCGACATCGACCGCGTAGCCGGTGAGTTCGAGCCGGGCCTTGACCAGCTCGCGCATGTTCGGTTCGTCTTCGATAACGAGAATCCGGGGAGGATTATTCATTGTTCTCCTTTGCCGGCAGTATGAAGGAAAAAGTCGTGCCTTCGCCGAGTGTCGACCGCGCCCAGACCTTGCCGTGGTGCATCTCGACTATCCAGCGGACGATTGCCAGCCCGAGGCCGATGCCCGGCCCGTGCGGGTCGACGCGTTCGAACTTGCCGAACACCCGCTCCAGGAACTCGGCCGGGATGCCCGGGCCCGAATCGGTAATGTTGACCTGGACGTAGTCCGCGCCCGGGATGACGCCGCTCTCGTTGAGCACCGAGGCGTCGGCATCCACCCGGTGCGCGGTTATCTCGACCCGCGAGCCGGTCGGGCTGTACTTGATGGCGTTGTCCAGGAGGTTGTTCAGCACCTGCAGCGTCCGGTCATGGTCCACGTACACCCGGGGCAGCCCGGTGGGTAACTGCTTCTCCACCCGCAGGCTGCGCTTGGCCACCAGCAGCGCCAGGCTGTCCAGCGACTTGGATATCAGCCGGTCGAGCGGCTGCGCTTCTAGCCGCAGGCTGACCTTGCCGGCCTCCATCCGCGACGCCTCGATGAGATTGTCCACCATCCGGTTCAACCGGTCCATCTCCTCGCGGGCGATGGCCAGGTATCGGCGCTGGCGGTCCTGAAGCGTCCCGGCGCTGGTCTCGAACAAGAGCGCGATTGCCTCCTTGAGCGAGGCCAGCGGCGTCCGCAGCTCGTGCGACACCATCGCGATGAAATCGGTCTGGGCGCGCTCCGCCCGGCGCAACTGGGAAACGTCGCGGAAGAAGCACAGCAGCACGCCGCGGCCGCCCGACTCGGAAGGCGCGACCCGCAGCTCGCAGTCCACCTCCTGGCCGGTCCGCCGCAGCAGCCGCACTTCGAGCTGGACCGGTTCGCGCGGCTCGGTTAGCGACTGGACGACCGCCTGGCGATTGTAGGGCGCCACCAGCCGGTCGATGGTCAGCCGCGTCAGCTGCGGCGACGCGTAACCGGTCAGTTCCTCGAGCCGGCGGTTGGCGTACTGGATGCGGCCCGCCTCGACGACGCAGACGCCGTCGACCGCGTTCTCCAGTATCTGGCGCGCGGTCGTATCCGACATGCCGGATGCGGCGCGGTAGTTCGGCAGTACCGAGCCGATGTACCATGCCGACTTGCCGGTTTCCCTGCGCACGACGGCGACACCGGCCGGTATCGGCTGGTTGTCCCGGCCCAGCACCGCCGAGTCGGCCAGCCGGCGAACGTTGTCCTGCGGCCGGGCGGCCGCAAACCGGCTCACCTCGCCGCGCGGCAGAAAATCGCTCCACAGCCGGCCGATCAGAACCTGCGGTGTCTCGTAGCCCAGTATCCGGGCGAGCGCGCTGTTCGCGTAGACGATGGCGCCGTGGCCGTCCGCGACCCAGATGCCTTCCTGGAGCTCATCGAGGAACTCGCGGCCCGAGACGGCGGCGTCGTAGCCGGCGCTGCTCACGGCAGGAGTACCTCTAGTATCGGTGCGACTGGATAGATGATGAACATATGGCCCGGCTTGAACCCGTCAGTGTATTATGGCGCGGGTAGAAGTCAATGGAGAAAAGGAACCCGCGTTCCATTCAGGACTGCCGGCCTCGCGCTCCCGCGCGCCGGTCGGCGGGCACTGTGCTGTAACGCCTGTCCCGCACGACTCCGCCACCGGTGTCTGGTCTCTAAAGCGCCGCGCTCATCGCCTGACTGGCCGGTCGACTGACCGCCGGCGTAGGCCCGGTGCTGAACCCGACCCTGAAGCCGCGACTGAGAGCTCGACTGAACACCACCATCATACTGGCTCTGAACCAGCCACTGACAACTCGGCTCAGCCGCTCGTTGAGTCGGCGCTTGAGATCCGGACCGGCAGTCCAGATCAAGCCCGGCCTCAGACTGCCGCTGAACTGGCCGATGAGAAGGTGGCTCAGCAGCGGACTCAGACCGGGAATCACTCCCTCAGTGAGTGGGTCACCCCCCCCCTACTATATGTAGTACCCTGGAGTCCTCAAGTCTGGCCGACGGCTACAACATATCGACAAAGAACAGCCAGAGACACCTGCCGTCCGGCCGGCTTCGGCAACGGACGATTCAGCGGCCCTGCGGTTGTCTGCTGAGGATTGGCTAGCCGGGCTTACAGAGGGTGTTGTCTATTAGCCGCGTCTTGCCGAACCAGACCGCGAGCGCGATTACGACCGGCCCGGAAATCCGCCGGACCGGTTCGAGCGTGTCCGGGTCAACTACTTCGACGTACTGCACGCTGCCGCTCGACCGGCCCCGAACCATCTGCCGCACTCGGCGCGCGACCTTGCCCGCGTCCCGCTCCCCGTCAGCAACCAGCCGCCGGGCATCGCGCAGCGCCCGGTACAGCACCGGCGCTTCGGCCCGCTGCGGCCTGCTCAGATAGGTGTTGCGGGAACTCATCGCCAGACCGTCTTTCTCCCGTGTGGTCGGCGCGACCACGATGCGCGTGCCGGTATCAAGGTCAGCGGCGATTCGCCGGATGACCGCGGCCTGCTGCCAGTCCTTGGCCCCGAACACCGCGACGTGCGGCCGGACGATGTTGAACAGCTTGAGGACGACGGTCGCGACGCCTCGGAAATGCCCGGACCGAAACCGGCCGCACATACCGGTTGTCAGCCGGTCTACCTCGACCCAGGTCGCGTATCCCGGCGGGTACATGTCCGATGCCTTCGGGCAGAAGACGATGTCCACGCCTTCTCTTTCGAGCAGCTTGCGGTCGCGGTCGAAGTCGCGCGGGTAGCGGGCCAGGTCCTCTTTCGGCCCGAACTGCGCCGGGTTCACGAAGATGGACACGACGGTCGAATCCACGAGCCGGTTGCAGCGCCGGACCAGGTCCAAGTGTCCTTCGTGCAGGTAGCCCATCGTCGGCACGAACCCGACCCGGCCCTGACAACGCAATCGCCCGGCCAGGCCCTGCATCTGCCTGACCGAGCGCACGACTCTAGTCGCCATGGAAGCTGTGTTCTTCTCCCGGGAACTTGCCCTGCCGGACGTCCGAGCTGTACTCGTTGACCGCCTTCGTAATCGCCGCGCCCAGTTCGGCGTAGCGCTTGACGAACTTGTACCCCGGCCCCTCGAACATGCCGAGCATGTCGTGCAGCACCAGCACCTGGCCGTCGCAGCCCGAACCCGCACCGATGCCGATGGTCGGGATGGCAAGCGCGGCCGTAACCCGGGCCGCGAGCTCTGCCGGTATCTTCTCGAGCACCACCGAGAAACAGCCGGCCTCCTCCAGCGCCCGCGCGTCGGCCAGCAGTTTCTCCTGCTCATCGGGCTTGCGCGCCTGCAGCCGGTAGCCGCCCAGGCGATGGACCGACTGGGGCACCAGCCCGAGGTGACCCATCACCGGGATGCCGAGTTCCACCAGCCGTTTCGTCGTTTCCCGCATCGGGCCGGCGCCCTCGAGCTTGACCGCCGCCGCCCCGGCCTTGAGGAACCGGCCGGCATTGGCGATGGCGTCGGCGACCGACGTCTGGTAGGACAGGAACGGCATGTCAGCGACGACCAGCGCCCGCTTCACGCCGGCCGCCGCTGCCCGGGTATGGTACAGCATCTCTTCCATGCCGATAGCCAGCGTCGTCTCCTGGCCGTAGACCACGTTGGCCGCCGAGTCGCCGACCAGTACCAGGTCCACCCCGCACTTGTCCAGTATCTGCGCGGTCGGAAAGTCATAGGCGGTCAGGCAGACGATACGCTCCTTGCGCGCCTTCATCTTCGCCAGCCGGACGGTTGTCACCCGGTCGGAAGAAGGCAGGTAGGAACTCATCTACCGGCCCTTGCCCTTGGGCGAGTAGAATCGGCGGCCCGAGGTCGTGGTTTCAATCGCCCGGAACAGGTCCTCGAAATCCTCCAGGTTGCGCACGAAGTCGAGCTGCTCGGTATTCACGATGAGCAGCGCGGAGGAATCGAAGTGCAGGAAGAAATGGTTGTAGGCGTCCGCCAGCTCCTCAAGGTAGGCCGGGTCGATCTGCTGCTCGTAGGGCCGGCCCCGCTGCTTGATGCGGCTCAGGAGCACTTCGGTCCGCGCCTGGAGATACACCACCAGGTCAGGCTTGCTCACGTCTTTGGCCAGGAGCTCGTAGACCCGCTGGTAGAGCGAGTACTCGTGGTCGGTCAGGTTCAGCCCGGCAAAAATGCGGTCCTTGTCGAACAGGTAGTCGCTGACGATGTTGTCCTCGAACAACCCCGGCTGCCTCAGGTCCTCCTGCTGCTTGTGGCGGGAAAGGAGGAAGAAGAGCTGGGTCTGGAACGCGTAGCCGCGCGCATCCTGGTAGAACCGGTCCAGAAACGGGTTCTCGTCCACCTGTTCGAGCACCAGCCGGGCCTTGAGCCGCTTGGCCAGCAGGTCGGCCAGTGCGGACTTGCCCACGCCGATAACGCCTTCGACCGCGATGTACCTCAAGCCGCCCTCCTCACCCCGCGGGCATCGACCCGCGAGCGCAGCTCGGCCACTGTTGCGCCGAGAACCGGGTGGCGGAAACCCGGCTCCAGTTCGGCAAGCGGAACGAGCACGAATGCCCGCCCGGCCATCCGCGCGTGGGGAATCTCGAGTCCGGGCCGGCTGATCGTCTCGTGCCCGTAGAACAGGATGTCAATGTCGATGGTCCGGGAACGGTAGCTGCCTTCCTCCGGCATTCTGCAATCTGCATTCTGCAATCTGCATTCTGCAATCGCCCTCTTCCGCCCCAGCTGCTCCTCGATCTTCCTCGTCTCTATGAACAGCTCCTCGGGCCCCAGCCGCGTATCCAGGCTCACCGCGCCGTTCAAGAACAACGGCGCGCCCGGCATGCCGACCGGCTCGGTTTCGTACCAGCTTGACCGCCGCACCGGCCCGAATGCGGCCAGCGCCGCGACCGCTCGCTCCAGCGCCGAACGCCGGTCGCCCAGGTTCGCACCCAGCCCGATAAGCGCGTGCGCCATTGGTTATAGAGTAAGACCGGCATCCGGCCTGTCAACAGCCGGACCGCGGCAGCGTGCCGGTCCGCCGCCCGCAGCTTCGCGGCCTTCCTGTCCAGTCCGCATCGGGATTCCGCCTCCGGGCGGCTAATCGGCCCGGCGCAGCCTCAGGGCCCGACGTCCGTAGGGCGTTTCGCCCAGTTCGAACTTCACCTTCTCACCCGCCGCCAGCGGCTGCTTCTCGTCCGTCACGATGTCCGACTGGTGAATGAAGACGTCGCCCTTGCCGTCGTCAGCCTCGATGTAGCCGTAGCTCTTCTTCTCCTCGAACCACTTGACCTTACCGGTGATTTCCATTGCTGGACCTTTCTTCCGGGCAGTTCGAACGCACGCACTAATCTAGACAAAGCACACAGCCTGTCAAGCAGCCGAGCCGGGCTACCTGGGTTCGGCCCTGGTGTACACGACTCGCCGCGGGAACGGTATCTCGATACCCGCAGCGTCAAACGCCGCCTTCAGCTCGGCGCGCAGCTCGCGCTCGGCCTGCCAGTGAGCCATCGGCCGGACGTCGCAGACGACCCGGACGACGACCCCGGACTGGCCGAAACTCAACAGCCCCTGGACCTCGGGCGGTTTGAGCGCCACCTGCTGGCTGCGCTGGTACCAGGCTTCGGCCGCTGCCAGGGCGACCTGCATGCCCCGCTGCACGTCCTGCTCGTACGCCAGCTCGACCGGCACGACCGCCCGCATGAAACCGCGGTTCTGGTTGCCGAACCTGGTCAGTTCGCCGTTGGGAATCACGTAGAGCGTGCCGTCGAAGGCCCGGACCTGGGTCACGCGCAGCCCGACTGCCATCACCGTCCCGGCGATATTGTCGGTCGAACCGCCGGTGACGACGTAGTCGCCGACGCTGACCAGGTCCTCGAACAGGAGGAACATGCCGGAGATGAAATCCCGCACCAGCGTCTGGGCGCCGAACCCGACCGCCAGCCCGACCACACCCGCACCCGCCAGTATCGCCTTGTAGTCCACGCCCAGCACCCGCAGGCACAGCACCAGCGCGACCGCGAAAATCGCGTAGCCGGAGAAGCTGTCGATGATGGTGACCAACGTCCGGCTGCGCCGGCTCCGCGCCACCCGCTCGCCGCGCAGCAGCCGGCGCGCGAGCCACGACAGCGCCAGGTGCACGAGCCAGGCCGCGACCGCTATCAGGGCGACGTAGACGACCCGGGCTGCGGCCACCGCCAGCCGCTCAGGGTTGAGCAGTTGCTCGCGCAGCCCCTGGCGGAATTCCTCCCAGAACATCGCTAGGGTCTGACCAGCACCGTCCCGGCCGGGCCGTCGAGCACGCGGCCGATGACGGCGGCCGAAACGCCCTTGTCCGCGGCCAGCCGCTGGAACCGGCCGGCTTCCTGCTCGGCCAGCGACACCAGCAGGCCGCCCGACGTCTGCGACTCCCACAGGATGCGCTTCGTGCCCTCGCCCAGTGCCGGGTCGAGCGTCACCTTGGACGCAAACGAACTCTGGTTCATCGCCACCCCGGGGTCCTCGAGCCCCGCCTCGGCCAGCTCGAGCACGCCGGGCAACAGCGGAATCGCGGCCGCGCGAAACTCAAGGGCCTTGCCGCTGCCCTCGGCCATCTCCTGCGCGTGGCCCAGGAATCCGTAGCCGGTGATGTCGGTGGCGGCGCTCGCGCCGCACTCGACCATCGCCTCGGCCGCCGCCCAGGTCAGCGTCGCCATCGACCCGGTCGCGGCCCGGTACCGCCCATCGTCAACGACGTCCTGCGTCATCACCGCCTGGATGAACGTCCCGCAGCCCAGCGGCTTGGTCAGCAGCAGCACGTCACCGGCCCGGCAGCGGGCGTTGGTGACGATCCGGTCCGGGCGTATCCGGCCGGTGACCGACAGCCCGTACTTGATCTCCTTCTCATTGAAGGTATGCCCGCCCGCGACCACCGCCCCGGCCTGGACGACCGCGTCCTGCCCGCCGCGCAGTATCTCGGCGAGCCAGTCCTTGGGCGCCGGTGCCGGAAAGCCGGCGATGTTCAGCGCAGTCAGCGGCGTTCCGCCCATCGCGTAGACATCGGAGAGCGAGTTGGTCGCCGCGATACGGCCGAAGGTGTAAGGGTCCTCGACCATCGGTGTCAGCATGTCCACGGTCTGCACCAACGCCAGCCCGGGCTCCACGAGGAACACGCCCGCGTCGTCGGCGGTGTTGATGCCGACCAGCAGCCGCGGGTCGGATATCGGAGTCAGCTTCGAAAGTACCTGCGCCAACTGCGCCTTGCCGAGCTTCGACGCTCAACCCGCGCAGCTGACGGTAGCCAGTATTCCTTTTTTCGCCATCTATCCTCTTTCGTGTTGCTCGGGTTTGCTGCTCTTCGGGTCTTCGTGTTTTGCCAGTCTCAGTATTCTCACCTCGCCCTTGCGCTGGGTCAGGCCGTGCGAGTCGAAGTAGTTGAGCAGCGGGATCGCGTACTTGCGCGACGTGCCCAGATCCTGCCGGATTTCCGATGCGGTCAGCTCGGGCTTGCGTCCGAACAGCGTGACGATTCGCTTCCGTGCCTCGGCGATCGCGTCCCGGTGCATGACGACGCCTTCGCCGACGTCGACCAGCGTGCCGGTTTCGACCAGCGCCACCCGGACGCGGTCCTTCAGCCGCGGCTGGGCCAGGGCCAGCGCGTCGTCGAATGAAGGCGTTTCGAAACCGGCGTCCCTAAACTGGGCCGCGACCTTGTCGAACAGGGTCTGTTCGTCGGGCTTGAGCCGCACCTCGTGGCCGGCCAGCCGCAGCCGGTCCTGCTCCTCGACGACCTTGCCCTCGGCCACCAGCTCGCCGGTCACCAGGTCGAACAGCGGCACGGCGAACCCCCGGCCCGCCTTTTCGCGCAGCTCGGCTCGCTTCATGCCGAGCCGCACCGGGTTCTGCCGGTGAAACTCGGCGAGGGCGGCAAGCAGCAACTCGCGCGCGCTGCCGAGGCTCTGGAAGTGCACCAGGTACTCCTTACCCTCGTGGGCAAACTTGACGACCTTTCCCTGGCGCAGGAGCTGGTCCAGTACCCGGGCCATGTCCTCGTCCGACAGTGCGATCTCCTTGCGCACCGCCCCGGCGGTGTGCACGTCGTATCCGCACTTCACCAGGTACTGCTCGAGGACCGACCCGGTGTCGCCGGACAGGATTGCCCGGAGCCGGCCCAGCACCGCTTCGTCGAACCGGCGTTCCTTGCCGGCGCTCGCTTCCAGCACCACCCCGCCCCCCAGTGTTTCCGGCGGCGCGTAAGCCCGCACCACGAAACGGTCCCCCCAGTCGCAGACGACCGGCTGCTCGAGCCGGAACTGCACCAGCCCTTCGCTGTTCGGGCCGAGCGCCGGCTCGTTGAGGATCGCCACCCGGCCGATTGCCTCGGCGGTGCCGATGTGCACCCGGACCCGGGAGAGGTTCTTGAGAGGCCTGGCCATCGACCTCAGACAGTAGAGCGTGGCGTTGAGACAATCGGTCGGCTGGTAGTAACCGGCGGTGGCCAGCACGTTGCCGCGCTCGACCAACTCGCGCTCGACGCCCTGCAGGTTGAGCGCCGCCCGGTCGCCCAGCACCGCGGCCTCGACCGCCTGGTTGTGTACCTGGATGCCGCGCACCTTCACCTCGGACTGCTCGGGCAGCAATTCGAGCTTGTCGCCCAGCCGGCATCGTCCGGATAGCACCGTGCCGGCCACGACCGTGCCGAAACCCTTGATTGAGAAACTGCGGTCGATCGGCATGCGGAACACCCCCCGGTCCGGTTTGGCCGGCATCCTGGCGACCAACTCGGCCAGGGTCTGCTTCAGCTCGGGTATGCCCTTGCCGGTGACGGCCGATACTGCGACGACCGGCGCGCCCTCAAGGAACGAGCCGGCAACAAGCTGGGCGACGTCCTGCTTGACCATCTCCAGCCAGTCGTCGTCGACCAGGTCCGCCTTGTTCACCGCCACCAACCCGTGCCTGATACCCATCAGCCGGCAGATCTCGAAATGCTCACGGGTCTGGGGCATCACGCTGTCGTCCGCGGCCACCACCAGCATTACCAGGTCGATGGTGCTCGCGCCCGCCAGCATGTGCCGGACGAACTTCTCGTGCCCGGGCACGTCAATGATCGTGACGTTTTCGGAAAGGAACGCGAACCCCAAGTCGGTGGTCATCCCCCGTTCCTTCTCCTCCTTCAGCCGGTCCGGGTCCGTACCGGTCAGCGCCTTGACCAGCGCGCTCTTGCCGTGGTCGATGTGGCCGGCGGTGCCGACTACGACGTGCATCGGCTAAAGCCTCCCGCGCTGGTTCTTGCCCAGGATTCCGAGCTCGGTGCGGTACTTGGCGACCGTCCGGCGCGCCACCTTGGTGCCTTCGCGCTCGAGCGCGGCGTCGACTTCGTCGTCGGACAGCGGCTGCTGCGGGTCTTCAGCCTCGATGATCTGCTTGATCCGCTCCTTGATGCCGACCCGCGACTTGTCGCCGGCACCGGCGGCGAAGAAGTGCTTGAACGGAAAGATGCCGTAGGCGGTCTCGAGGTACTTGCCCGCGATCGCCCGCGAGGCGGTCGAAGGATGGACGCCCAGCCGGTCCGCGGCCTGCTTGAGCGTGGCCGGCTTGAGGAACTCCGGTCCTTTCTCAAAGAACTCGTGCTGCTGCTCCACGACGAGGTTGGCCAGCCCGGCGACGGTTCGACGCCGGGATTCGATGCCGCGCAGGAACATCACCGCCCGCCGGAACTTCTCACGGGCAAAGGCGACCTGGTCCTTGGGAAACTGGCCGGGATTCTGGAGTATCTCGACGTAGCGGCGCGACAACCGCAGCCTCGGGAAGCTCTCATCGTTTGGCTCGGCGACCGGCCGGCCGTCGCGCCAGGTAACCGAGAAATCCGGCGACACGTACTCGGTCGCCGGCCCGGCGAACTTCCGCCCGGGCCGCGGGTCGCAGGTCAGGATGTGCGCGACGGCGTTACGGACGTCATCCTCGGTGACCCCGCACAGCCGGGCAATACGGTCAACGTGCTTCTGCAGCAGCAGTTTCCAGTGCGCCGAAACGACCTGGACCTCAAGGCTGTCCGGGCCGTAGCCGCGTAGTTCGAGTTGGACGAGCAGCGCCTGCTGCTGGTCCCGGCAACCGAGCCCGCCCGGCCCGGCGCGCTGGATGAGGTGCAGGACCGCGCGCAGCCGGGCCTGGTCGACGCCCTGGGCCCTGCTGAATTCAACCTCGTCCTGGATGAAGAACCCGTCCTCGTCAATCGCCTCGACGACCGCTTCGGCCACCCGCGCGTCGTCTTCGGATAGCACCGACCGCAGCCCGGGCACCAGCGTCTCGCGCAGGTCCGGCCCGGCTCCGGCAGCCAGTTCGACCGCGTCCGTCGACTCGTCGCCCCGGCCGAAACCCAGCTCCTCAGGCAGGAACCCGTCGTCCGGCATCAGGTCGCCGACGGTGTACTCGTCCAGCTTGGCCCGGTCCGGCACCGGCTCGTCCGGGACCGCGGCCGGCGCCGCCGCTCCCTGGTACCCGTCCGTCTCCACGACCTCGCGGCCACTGCCCTCGTCCACCGGGTCCTCGGCTGCCTCGAGCGCCGGGTTCTCCTCGAGCTCCTGCCGGACCAGCGCCTCGAGGTCTAGCGCCGGCAACTGCAGCAGCTTGAGGTTGAGGATAAGCTGGGGAGTCAGTACCTGTTCCAGCCGCTGGCCGAGGTGTAAATCCAGTCTCATATCCTGAACCGCTCCCCCAGGTACACCTGCCTCGCTTTCTCGTCCTTGACGAGGTCCTCGGAGGTGCCGGACAGGAGCACCCGCGCGTCGTACCTGCTGTACGCCCGGTCGGTGATCTCGAGCGTCTCGCGCACATTGGGGTCGGTGATCAGAACACCCCGCCCTTCGGC
>JAEAMF010000563.1_pt1 | contig 43059 bp, 33 predicted proteins | sample 8958721 | NCBI WGS metagenome assembly JAEAMF01 (sample SAMN16933255, study PRJNA681124) | bioreactor sludge metagenome | isolation source: anaerobic bioreactor treating anionic surfactant - SDBS | place: India: Bengaluru | collected 2019-02-28 | reverse complement strand
GTACGCACGGTGGTGTGAGAGGACGGCGGGTGTGAACTCGCCTCCTACTCGATTTTGCGAGCCAAGCACAGGACCGTGTTGGCTCGTTCGGACAGACCGTTAGTCGGTGAGCGCCCGTTTCATTACGTGATCACGGGATGCTGGCTTCAGATTTATGGCCGCCACGACTAGAGTTAGGTTCATATTTCAGCCGAAGTAGAGATCGGTCTCATAAGAGAAGCAGCATGGATTGCGCGCATACTCAGCATCAAAACGGCAACTCGGTGTTGCTGGTCGTTGATGATTACCCTGAAAACCTGATCAGCATGCGGGCGCTGTTGGCCCGGCGAGACTGGCAGGTACTGACGGCAAGCTCCGGGAGAGAAGCGCTGAGCGCGCTGCTCGAGCATGAAGTGGACCTCGTACTGCTTGATGTGCAAATGCCGGAGATGGATGGATTCGAAGTGGCCCGCCTGATGCGTGGCAGCCAGCGTACACGCATGACCCCGATTATTTTCCTGACAGCCAATGAGCAGTCCCAGGCGGCTGTGCTCAAGGGCTATGCCAGCGGGGCTGTTGATTACCTGTTCAAGCCTTTTGACCCGCAAATTCTCAAGCCCAAGGTGCAGACATTGCTTGAACAGCAGCGCAATCGCCGTGAGCTGCAACGCCTGAGTCGCGATCTGGAGGCGGCGCGCGCTTTCAATGCGTCGGTGCTTGAAAATGCCGCTGAAGGCATCCTGGTCGTGGCCGAGAATGGCCTCATCGAGTTTGCAAATCCGGCGATTTCACGCTTGCTTGAAATGCCCGTCGAGCGTTTGCAAGGTGTGGATCTGCTGACCTTCCTGCAGACGCCAGAGGCTACCCTATGGCGCGATTCAGCGTTCTACCAGGCTTACCAGAGCCGTGAAATCTACCGCCTGCATGATGCTGTGCTGCGTACCGGAACCGGCCAGTTGCTGCCGGTGGCATTGTCCTGCGCGCCGCTGCCTGGCGAGCAGCAGGCGATGGTTGTGACGGTGTTGGACATGTCAGTAGTGCGCAACCTGCATCAGCAGCTTGAACATCAGGCGGTCACTGATCCGTTGACCGGCCTGCTCAATCGCCGGGGGTTCTGTCAGGCAGCAGAGAGCGTGTTGCTGCGCAGTGAGCATTCCCAAAAGGCGCAGGCCCTGATGTACCTGGACCTGGATGGCTTCAAGCGCGTCAACGATACGCTGGGTCATGAAGCCGGCGATCGGGTGTTGCATTGGGTGGCCGAGCAACTGAAGGATTGCCTGGGGGCGCATGCGATCCTCGGGCGCATGGGCGGTGATGAGTTTACCGCCCTGCTTGATGCGCTGGACTACCCGGAGCAGGCGGCTCGTTTCGCGGAAAGGCTGATCGAACGGATGTCGATCTGCCAATTGATCGATGGCATGGAAGTCACCTTGGGCGTCAGCATCGGCATTGCCACGTGCCCTGATTGCGACACAGGCCTTGCCGGGCTGCTGCGTGCTGCCGATGCTGCCATGTACGCGGCGAAACAGGCGGGTCGTCAGCAGTACCGCTATTACGATCAGGAGCTCAATGGGCGTGCGCGTTCGCGCTTGATGCTCGAAGACAGCGTGCGTGGTGCTATCGAGAACCACGATTTCAACCTGGTCTATCAGCCGCAGGTTGCATTTGCCGATGGCCGCTTGCGAGGCTTCGAGGCGCTGTTGCGCTGGCAGCACCCAAGTGTTGGCGATGTGCCGCCAGGGTTGTTCATTCCGTTGCTGGAGGAGGCGCGGCTGATTACCCGGCTGGCCAGTTGGATCTATCAGCAGGGCGCCGCGCAGCGCAAGGCCTGGGGGAATGTGTTAGGGGCTGAGGTTGTGTTGAGTATCAGCCTGAGTCGGGCCCAGTTCTCGATGCCGAACCTGGCCGAAGAGCTCGGGCGGGTCATTCAGTGCCATGGCCTGATACCGGCGCAGTTGGAGGTCGAGGTTGCTGAAACTTCGTTGAACTTCAGTAACGATATCGCACTCAAGCAGTTGCAGCGCCTGCGGCAATTGGGAGTGCGGGTGGCGCTGGACGACTTTGGCGCTGGCGACTGCTCATTGCGCATGCTGCGCGATTTGCCGATAGACACCCTTAAACTCGATCGCCATCTGGTTGGCAGGTTGCCCGAGTCGACGATGGATGCAGTACTGGTTCGCGCCGTCATTGAGTTGTGCCGGCAGTATGGCATCAGCGTGATTGCCGAGGGGGTCGAGTCACGTGCTCAGGCCGATTGGCTTCAGGCCAATGGCTGTGAGTACCTCCAGGGCTTTTTGGTGGCGCACCCATTGACGACCGAGGATGCGGGGGCTTTTCCGGCGTTTTTTGACTGGCAGCACCGGTAGTTGGTTACACTGCGTCTTTATCTATTCAGCTGTAGCCATGACCGTCCTCAAATACCTGCAAGCCTACCCCGCCAACCTGCAAGATCAGGTGCGCCAGATGATCGCCAGCAACCGCCTGGGTGATTATCTGGCGCAGCGCTATAGCGAGCGGCATCAGGTACAGAGCGACAAGGCGTTGTACGCGTATGCCCAGGCCATCAGGCAGGAGTACCTGCGCAATGCGCCGAACCTGGACAAGGTCCTGTTCGACAATCGGCTCGACCTGACCCACCGGGCACTGGGTTTGCACACGGCGGTGTCGCGGGTGCAGGGTGGCAAACTCAAGGCGAAGAAAGAGATACGTATTGCCTCGTTGTTCAAGGAGGCGGCCCCGCAGTTTCTGCGCATGATCGTGGTGCATGAGCTGGCGCACTTCAAGGAGGCCGAGCACAACAAGGCCTTCTATCAGCTCTGTGAGTACATGCAGCCGGGCTACCATCAACTGGAGTTTGACCTGCGTGTTTACCTGACCTGGCGGGAGTTGTCTGCCCAGGCCTGACTGACAAGGATTTGCCGATGGATGTGAGCAAGACCAAGACCAGCTTCTACCGCCGCCTGTACGTTGCCTGGTTGATCGACAGCCAGACCGCCAGCAGCGTTCCCGCCCTGATGGATGCCACCGGCATGCCACGGCGTACCGCTCAGGACACGATTGCCGCGTTGAGTGACCTGGACATCCTCTGCGAGTTCGAACAGCAGGCTGGGGCGCGCAATCATGCCGGGCATTACCGTATTCGTGACTGGGGAGCGATTGAACCTCAGTGGGTCCTCCAGCACCTGGGGCAGATCCGCGAGGTGCTGGGTTATCCCTGATACCGCTGCGCAGACGACTGCGCCATGTGCCGTGGAGGTCAGTGGCTAGCGGCGCATGCCGACATGCGCAATACCGTCCTCCAGGTAGGCCTCACCTGCGACCTTGAAACCATGACGGGCGTAGTAGTCCTGCAGATGTGCTTGTGCTGACAGGTACACCGGCACGTCGGGCCAGAGCTGCTCGGCATGCTTCAAACCTTGCTCCATCAGTTCATGCCCCAAGCCTTTTCCGCGTGCGTGCGGTGCGATCACCACCCGACCGATCACCACGTCACCGCCCTGTGACGTGGGGTCGAGCAGGCGCAGATAAGCCACCAGCGTGTCGTCCTGCCATGCCATCAAGTGGCAGGTGTCACTGGCCAGGTCTTCCCCGTCGATGTCCAGATAGGGACATTTCTGTTCAACGACGAATACTTCCGAGCGCAGTTTGAGGATGGCGTAGAGCTGTTCCTTGCCAAGGTCCGAGTGGTGTTTGCAGAGCCATTCGATGGGCATGATAGGCCTCGTCCTGATGTCAATGACTCATCATGGCAGAGCAATGTGCCCACGACGAGACTGAAGTTGCGGCGGATTGTGTCTGTTGTGCGCCCGATCAACGGTGCAGGCAAATAGCTATTATTTCTGCTGCCCGAGCCCTTCATCTTTGTGTAATCTGAATTCGCCTTCTAGAGTTCTGGCACTAGGTGCATTTTCAGGCAGTTGGACATTGGCGCGGGCAGGGTGCTCGCTAAGGGATTTGAGCATGTCTGTATTGCTTCGAGTCTTGGTTTTGCTTGGAATGCTTTGCGCAACATCCCCCCTGATCGCAGCGGACAAGCTCAAGCTTGTGGCGGATGCCTGGCCTCCGTTCACCGATGCCAGCCTGGAAGGGGGCGGGCTGGCTACGGCGCTTGTTACCACAGCGCTCAAGCGTGCCGGCTATGACAGCGAATTTGAGCAGGTCCCTTGGGCGCGGGCATTGATGGGCGTGGGCGAGGGCCGTTACGACATCCTGGTCAATGCGTGGTACAACGACTCACGTACTCGGATAGGGGAATTTTCGGCCGGGTACCTGACCAACCGCATACGCTTGCTCAAGCGCAGGGATGAAGCGATTACCTTCCAGACCTTGGCGGATTTGTATCCCTATCCGATCGCAGTCGTTCGTGACTATGCATACTCCCTCAGCTTCGATGCCGATAGCCGCTTGCAGAAGGTCCCGGTGCGCAGCTTTTCGGTGGCGGTGCGAATGCTGGCAGCAAGCCGGGTAAGCTTGACCCTTGAGGACGAGTACGTCGCTCGCCATTTTCTCAAGCAGGAACCTGCGCCTGTTCGCGACAGCGTTGAGTTTTTCGGCAAGCCGCTCAGTGAAAACAGCCTGCACATTCTGGTCAGCCTGAAAAACCCTCGTCATCAGCAAATCGTTGCCGCGTTCGATCAGGCTATCGTGGCGATGCGGGCCGATGGCAGCTATGCCCGCCTGCTCAAACAGTACGGTTTGTGATCAGGCCGCAGACTCTTTGATCAGATGCGCCGCCAAGGTGCGCAGCGGGCCCAGTTGGCGGCAGATCAAGGCCAGCTGGGTTTGGACCAGACGTTGGGTTTCGTCGATTTCCTCGGGTACCTGTTCCAGTCTGCTGGCGAGGGCTTCCTCGTCATCGCTGTGAATCGCAACGGGTAGTTTGGTCGACAGGCCGACGGCGATTTCATCGAGGCTGTCTGCCAGGCGTGCCCCGGCCCCTTCGACCAGATCGGTACGTGCCTCGGCCGCCAGGACGCTATCGCGATGGGCGCCGAGGCCTGAAAGGTAGCTGAGCAGGGTGTGCGACAACACCAGGAATCGAAAACCGACATCCGCCTCCTTTCGGAAATGCCCGGGCTCCATCAGCATGTTGGCCAAGGTGGTCGACAGCGCCGCATCGGCGTTGTGGGCGTTGCGGCGCGCCAGGCGGTAGGCCAGGTCGTCGCGCTTGCCGTTGGCATACTGTTGGAGGATCTGGCGCAGATAAATGCTGTTGCAACTCAGGGTATTGGCCAGCACCTTGTTCAACCGCCGCCCCTGCCAGTCTGGCAGGAACAGGAAGACTGCGAGGATGGCGATCAGGCTGCCAATCAACGTATCGAACAGGCGTGGCAAGAACAGCCCGTAGCCGTCACCGATCTGGTTGAAACAGAACAGCACCATCAGGGTAATCGCTGCCGTGGCCAGGGTGTAGCGGGTGGTTCGGTAGACGAAAAACACCACGCCGGCGACAACTGCGAACATCGACTGGATCAGCGGGTTGGGGAACAGGTCGAACAATGCCCAGCCAACGGTAAGGCCAATCCCCGTTCCAATGATCCGCTGCACCAGCTTGCGTCGCGTGGCGCCATAGTTGGGCTGGCAGACGAACAACGTGGTGAGGATGATCCAGTAGCCTTGGGTGGGGTGGATCAGGTGCACCATGCCATAACCGATCGACAGTGCCAGCGGCAGGCGCAACGCGTGACGAAACAGCAATGACGTCGGCGTCAGCTGTTGGCGTAGCCGATTCCAGACATCCGCCAGGCTGTGGGGCGAGCGGTCGAGCAGGCTGGAGTCACTATTGTCAGCCAGTTTGTCGGGGTTGCTCGCGTCGCTGAGCAGACGGTCCAGTGTGGCCAGGTTGGCCGCCAGGGCGCGAAGCGAACGGAGCAGGCCGCGCCAGGCTGGGTTGTTTTGACTGCGCAGGTGCTCGAGTGAGGCGTGCAGGTCTTCCTGGGCCTGGGCAAACCCTGTGTCGTAGGTGAATGGCTGACGCAGCTGGATCGATTCTGAAAGCTGTTGGCAGGCCACGCCCTGTTGGCGCAACAGGCGTTGGCAGCGAAACAGGACATCGCTGTGGAAGAACGCCTCGGCCAATGCGTTGTACGGGTAGTGCGACGAGCTGGCGCGCTCGTGGATGTCCTGGGCGAGGAAGTACAGCTTCAGGTAGCGACTGACTTTAGAGCCAGGGCGACCATTGCCGACCCGGTGCAGAATGATTTCCTTGGCGGCATTGAGCGCGGCCACCACCCGACCGTTCTGTTGTGCCAGTTCAAGGCGTCGTGCTTCGACATCCAGCTGACGAATCGGCTCGAACAACGTGGACTTGAGCTTGAGGTAGCGGCTCAGCTCGCGAAACAGCCGGGCCAGGCTTTGCTGCACGGGCTGGTTGGAGAACAGGGCCTGCCAGAGAACCGAGAGCAGGCCGTACCAGGCAGCGCCGGCCACCAGCAGCAAGGGTTCGTGCCAGAAGTCGGTGACTTCGCCGCCGCGCTGGTCGACACCGATCATGGTGTACACCGAGAGAATCAGCGTCGCCGAGGCGATCGCGCCGTAGCGTTCGCCCAGTGCGCCGAGCATGGTCAGGCCGAAGGCCGCCAATGCCATGGCGCAGACAAACACAATGGGGTAAGGGAACAGCATCTCTACCGACAGCGCGGCGACGGTAAAGCAGACCAGGGTAACGGCCAGGGCATTGAGTCGGCCTTGCCAGCTGTCATCGGTTTCTGCCAGGGCGCTGGCAATAATACCGAGGAACAGCGGGATCAGCAGGCCCATTTCGTCCCGGTACCAACACAGCGCCATGCTTCCGGTCAGGGCGATCGATACCCGGATGCTGTAGCTGAATTTATCCAGAGCCCAGAGGCGACGCAGTGAATGGCGCAACGATGTGGATGACATGGCGGGAGTCAGGCCTGCAGGGCAGTGATCGAAATTGAGCGGGTCGCGACGGCAAGCTGCCGTCGCGGTAATGTCCCAGCAAAATTTGTTCCGTGATGCGCCGATTCTACCGCGAAGGTTAGACGAATTGTGCGGCGGCGTAGGCCGAAGCCCACGCCCACTGGAAGTTGAAGCCACCGAGGTGGCCGCTGACATCCAGCACTTCGCCAATGAAATACAGGCCAGGACTCTTGAGTGACTCCATGGTTTTGGAGGACACCTCGCGGGTGTCGACGCCGCCCAGGGTCACTTCGGCAGTGCGGTAGCCTTCAGTACCGGCGGGAACCAGTTGCCAGGCGCCGAGTTTCTCCGCGACCTGAGCCAGTTCAGCCGGGGTGTACTGTTTCATTGGCTTGGACACGAACCACTGCTCGGCCAGCAGGTTGGCCATTTTCTTGGTGAAAAGTTCACCGAGCAGGGTTTTCAGCTCGCTGTTGGGGCGTTCGGCTTGCTGCTGTTGCAGCCAGGTCAACGCGTCGTGGTCCGGCAGCAGGTTGATTTCCAGCGTATCACCGGCTTCCCAGAACGAGGAAATCTGCAGGATCGCCGGGCCGCTGAGGCCGCGGTGGGTGAACAGCAGGTTTTCGCGGAAGCTGACGCCGTTGCAGCTGGCGATACAGTCGACCGAGGTGCCGGACAGCTCGGTGCAGAGCGCCTTGAGCTGGTCGGTGATGGTGAAGGGCACCAGGCCTGCGCGGGTCGGCAATACGCTGTGACCGAACTGACGCGCCACCTGATAACCAAAGCCGGTCGCCCCCAGCGTCGGGATCGACAAGCCGCCGGTGGCGATCACCAGCGACTGGCATTGCAGCTTGCCTGCACTGGTTTCCAGCAAATAGCCGCTTTCGAGTTTTTCGATCTGATCAATGCGAGTGTTCATGTTCAGTTCGGCGCCTGCGGCGTCGCACTCGGCCAGGAGCATGTCGAGGATGTCGCTGGATTTATGGTCGCAGAACAGCTGGCCGAGTTTCTTCTCGTGGTACGGCACGCCATGCTTGCTGACCATCTCGATAAAATCCCACTGGGTGTAACGTGCCAGCGCGGATTTGCAGAAATGCGGGTTCTGCGAGAGAAAATTGCTCGGCTCGGTGTACATGTTGGTGAAATTGCAGCGGCCACCACCCGACATCAGGATTTTCTTGCCCGGTTTGTTGGCGTGGTCGAGCAATACAACCTGGCGGCCACGCTTGGCGGCGGTCAGGGCGCACATCAGGCCGGCGGCGCCTGCGCCGATGATGATGACTTCGGTGGAACGCACTGCAAAATCCTCGGGGTAGAAAGCTGAAACCGTGTCGTCCTGTCGCCAGCCAAGCCCGCTCCTGCAGGGGCGGGAGCCGGCTTTGCGGGTAATGGGATCAGACGATTCGCACGCGCAACGAGCGCCCTTTGATCTTGCCGCTGTTCAGGCGCTGCAAGGCCTGCTTGGCCACCGCACGTTCCACTGCGACAAAGGCCTGGAAGTCGAAGATCGCGATCTTGCCGACCTGAGTGCCTGGCAAACCGGCATCGCCGGTCAGGGCACCCAGAATGTCGCCCGGACGCAGTTTGTCCTTGCGGCCGGCAGCGATGCACAGGGTGCTCATGACCGGCAGCAGCGGGGCGCCGCTCTGGGGCTTGAGGCTGTCGAGCTGTTCCCAGCGTAGCGGCGCCTTTTGCAGGGCTTCGATCGCTTGGGCGCGATGACCTTCGGCAGGCGCCACCAGGCTTACGGCCAGGCCTTTCTCGCCTGCGCGTCCGGTACGGCCGACACGGTGTACGTGAATTTCGGCATCACGGGCCAGTTCGACGTTGATGACCATGTCCAGGGCGTCGATGTCCAGGCCGCGGGCGGCGACGTCGGTGGCGACCAGGACCGAGCTGCTGCGGTTGGCGAACAGGGTCAGGACCTGATCGCGGTCGCGCTGTTCCAGGTCGCCGTGCAGGGCCGCGGCGACGATGCCTTTGGCCTGCAGGTGCTCCACCACTTCCTGGCACTGCTGTTTGGTAAAGCAGAACGCCACGCAGGACTGTGGGCGGAAATGCCCGAGTACGCGGGTTACGGCTTCCAGGCGCTGTTCCGGATCAATTTCGTAGAAGCGTTGTTCGATCTGGTTGTCGGCGTGCAGGGCTTCAACCTTGACCTGCTGCGGGTCACGCATGAAGGCTGCCGACAGTTGCTTGATGCCGGCCGGGTAGGTGGCCGAGAACAGCAAGGTCTGACGGCGTTTTGGCGTTTGCCCGATGATGTCGGCGATGGCGTCGTAGAACCCCATGTCGAGCATCCGGTCTGCTTCATCGAGTACCAGGGTGTTGAGCCCGTCGAGCACCAGGGTGCCTTTGCTCAGGTGCTGCTGAATCCGCCCCGGGGTACCGACGATGATGTGCGCGCCGTGTTCCAGCGAGGCGATCTGCGGGCCGAGCGAAACCCCGCCGCAGAGGGTCAGGATCTTGATGTTGTCTTCGGCACGGGCCAGCCGCCGCAGTTCCTTGGCGACCTGGTCGGCCAGCTCACGGGTTGGGCACAGCACCAGGGCCTGGCAGCCGAAGTAGCGTGGGTTGATCGGGTTGAGCAGGCCGATGCCGAAAGCGGCGGTCTTGCCGCTGCCGGTCTTGGCCTGGGCGATCAGGTCCATGCCCTTGAGAATCACCGGCAGGCTCTGGGCCTGAATCGGGGTCATCTGGGCGTAGCCGAGGGCGTTCAGGTTGGCCAGCATGGCGCTGGACAGCGGCAGGGTATCGAAGGCGGTGGCAATGGTGGTCACGAGGCGGGCCTGCAAAACAAAATGTCGCGCAGTGTACCAGCCTCGTGGCCATTCGCCCTAAGGCTCGATTTCAGGTTCCAGACGACGGGCACGCCTTCCGTCCGTCTTTGACAGCTGCATGAAGATCGCTGCGGCCAACATGGCCATCAGGCCGATGGTCAGGAACGTCAGTTGGAACGCACCCAGTGTGCTTTCTACCCCTTCGGCACTGCCCGCTGCAGTGAACCCGCCCAGCAGCGCACCGGCACAGGCGACACCCAGGCTCAGCGACAGTTGTGCCACCACGGAAAGCAGGCTGTTGCCGCTGCTGGCGCTGGCATCGTCAAGGTCGATCAGGGTCACGGTATTCATGGCAGTGAATTGCAGCGAGTTGACGGCCCCAAGCAGTGCCAATTGGACCAGCAGCACGGCGTAGGGCGTCTGTTCATCGACCAGTCCCATGCTGGCCAGCAGCACGCCCAGCAGCAGGGTGTTGCCGGTGAGGATCGTACGGTAGCCGAGGCGCTCGATCAGGGGTTGGGCCACCGACTTGGCCAGCATCGCCGCGGCCGCCAGCGGAATCATGCTCATGCCGGCTTCTGAAGGCGAATAGCCCAGCGCGACCTGCAGCAGCAGTGGCACCAGAAAAGGCAGGGCGCCACTGCCCAGGCGGGCGAACAGGTTGCCAAGAATACCCACCGAAAAGGTCCGGGTGCGAAACAACTGGGGTGAGAACAGCGGGTCCTCCGTACTGCCGGCGCGCAGCCAATAGGCTGCCAGGCAGGCCATGCCGGCGAACAGCAGCAACATCACCCGCAAGTGCGGCAGGTGCAGCTCGCCCAAGCCCTCCATGGCAATGGTGATCAGCACCATTGCCGCGCCGAACAGCAGGAAACCCATGCCGTCGAAGCGTGTGCGCTCGGTACCGCGCAAGTCGGGGATGAATTTCCACACGGCATAGCAACCCACCGCCCCGACGGGCAGGTTGAGCAGGAAGATCCAGTGCCAGCTGAGTATTTCCACGAGCCAGCCGCCCAGGGTCGGCCCCAACAGTGGGCCGAGCAGGCCGGGAATGGTGATGAAGCTCATGATCCGCACCAGCTCGGAGCGTGGGTAGGCGCGCAACACCACCAGGCGTCCGACGGGCAGCATCAGCGCGCCGCCCAGGCCCTGGATCACCCGTGCGGCGACCAGCATCCCGAGGCTGTCGGCCAAGGCGCAGAGCAGCGAGCCGATACTGAACAGCAAAATCGCGCCGAAAAAGATCCGTTTGGTGCCAAAGCGGTCGGCGATCCAGCCCGACGCGGGAATCAGCAAGGCCACAGTGAGCATGTAGGCGATGATGACAGACTGCATGCGCAGGGGGTCTTCGGCCAAGTCGCGGGCCATGGCGGGCAGGGCAGTGTTGAGGATGGTGCCGTCGAGTGACTGCATGAAGAAAGCGATGGCCACCACCCAGGGAATCCAGCGGGCGGTGGTGCTGTCTAGGGGCGCGCGATCAGGCATAGGGCCTCTCTCCGAGGTGGGGCCTTATCGCCGGTATTGCCGGCGATAAGTAGCTATCACAGGGTCAGCGTCAGGCATTTGACCAGCGCGCCCGGCAGGTGCGTAGAGCGGGTCTGGCGTTGGTCATAGGTGCTGGTCGACAGGATCAGCTCGCGGTCGCAGGTCAGTGCTTCCAGCTGCGTACCGAGCAGGCTGTAGACGCTGTCGTCAAAGCGCATGGTGCTGACCGGTGCCTGGATTTTCCCGTCCTCAACCCAGAAGGTCGCGAAGCGCGTCAGGCCGGTCATGCGCGCCGCTGGCAGGTCTGAGTAGTTCAGGTACCAGAGGTTGCTGATGTACAGGCCCGTGCCCAGTTGGGCGAGGATTGCATCCGCCGCCAGTTCGCCGGGGGCCATGCTCAGTGCGCAGGGTGACTCATCGCTGTCGGCGCCATTGGCCAGCAACTCGAACTCGGCTGCACTGCGGGCACCGACCAGTCGTTGGTGGGCCTTGCCCTGTGCGATCAGCGAGAGGTCGCTGCGCGGGTAGCCTTCCTCGGAGAACGCCGGGCTGAGCGAGCCGCTGACCTGTTCGGCGATGCCGATCAGCGGGCTCAACTGTGCATCGCTGGCGTAAAGACGTTGTAGCGGGCTGTCCTTGTTGGCGATGGCCTGGGCGGAAAAACCACCCCAGCAGAGCATGCCGATGATTTCGTCCAGCGCTGCGGGCGCCAGGTAGGCACGGTACTGGCCGGGTGCGAGGACCTTGAGTGGGCGGTCCAGGTAGTCCAGTTGCTCGCGGGCCTGATGCAGGCGCAAGGCCAATGTCGCGGCGTCCCAGCATTGGCCGGCATAGTTGGCTTTGACGGCCTGCCCGTTGGCATGGAACAGGCTCCAGTCGAAGTTGAAGCTGTTGGCCTGATGCCAGCCAAAGGCGCCAAATGAGCTGGCGAAGCCTCGGCAGATCGGGCCTGCGGCGTAGATCCCGACCAGGTCCAGCCCCGTGGCACCTGCGGCGATCTGGGCGAGTACCTCGGCGGTGTCTGGCAGAGGCGTGTTCTGCACGTTGTGGCTATGCCAGACGGCCTCGTTCAGTTTCAGGTAGGGGTCGACCGGGATCAGCGGCAAGGTCTGGCGCAGTTGTGCCAAGGCCTGCTGCAGGCGTTGGAGGTCAACGTTGCTGTCCCCGCTGAGGGTGAGCTGAAAGTCGGCCTGACGTCCGCTGTCGATCAGTTTGAGGCTGGCGCTGGCCTGCGCGACGTTGCCGGCCTGGCGGACCTGGGCATGGTTGAAACGAATGAACTGCGACTGCTCGGCGCTGTAGCTCAGGGTGAAGTGTTCGGGGGCGCGTACGGCATCGCGCAGGCTGTTCACCAGGCGTTGGAAATGTTCCAGGTAGGCCATCAGGCATCTCCTCCGAATACGTCGATCTGGCTGAACACGCAGGCCGGTGAGGCATGCCCGACCCGAATCACCTGGTTGGGTTCGCCCTTGCCGCAGTTAGGTGTGCCGAGTACCTGGAAGGTGCTGGCATCGCCCACGGCGCTGAGGTTGCGCCAGAACTGTGCTGAAACGCCCCGATAATTTGGATTTTTGACCACGCCCTTGAGCTCGCCGTTTTCGATCAACTGGCCCCACTCGCAGCCGAACTGGAACTTGTTGCGCGCATCGTCGATGGACCACGAACGGTTGGTTTTCATCAGAATGCCGTGTTCGATGCCGCTGATCAGTTGCGCCAGGCTCTGTTCGCCCGGCTCGATATTGAGGTTGGCCATGCGGTCGATCGGCGCACGGTTCCAGCCACAGGCGCGGCTGTTGGCAACGCCATCGAGGCCGGAGCGAAACTGCGACAACGCACTGCCCAGGGGGCGTAGCAGCAGGCCGTCACGGATCAGGAAGGTCTTGTGTGCCGGCGTACCATCATCGTCATGGGCATAGCTGGCCAGTTGTTCCGGGATATCGGGATCGAAGGTGACATTCAGCAACGTGGAGCCGTACTGTAAATGGCCGAAGTCGCTGGCGTTGACGAAGCTGGTGCCTGCGTAGTTGCGCTCGTCACCGAGGATGCGGTCCATTTCAAGCGGATGGCCGATGGACTCGTGGATCTGCAGCATCATCTGGTCGGGCATCAACAGTAGGTCGCGCACGCCGCTGGGCGTATTGGGTGCCAGCAGCAGTTGCAGTGCCTGGTCGGCGACCAAGGCGCCGGCACCTATCAGCCCGCAACGCTCGATCACATCGAACCCGCCCTGCTGGCCGAAATTTTCCCGGCCCAGGCTGCGGCTTTGGCTGTCCTGGCCGTCAAAGGCGGTGACCCCGAACCCTGGATAAACGAAGCGCTGGGCCTGGCGCAGCTGCGCGCCAGCGTTGTTCAGGTAAATCTGTTCGACCGTGGTGATGCCCAGGCTGGCCTGCCAATTCACCAGGCGCGAGTCCGCTGGTACGCTGGCTGATTCGCTGGCCAGTAGCGCATAGCAGTCGCTAAGGCTGGGAAACGGCTGCGCAAGGTTGGGGGAGCAGTAGTCGGCCTGAGCGCTGGTCACCGGCTGCTGGCTCAGGTTGAGCAGGGCGTGGCCGTTGATGCTTCGGGCCAGTGTTTCGGCCTGCTCCAGCGCGCGTTGCAGGCCCGCCTGGGACAGGTCGGCGGTTGCTGCATAGGCTTCCACGCCGTTGAGGCGTACTGTCAGCATCGCCCCTTCATCGCAACCCAGGCTGGGTGGCTCGGCGACGTTCTTGCGTACCGACAGGTGTTGTCGGGACTCCTGCACATAGCGCAGCGAGAAGAATTCGGCGGTGCTGCGCAAGGCTGCGAAGCGCTGGCGCAGCAATGCGGTGACATCGAACATGGGTGAACCTCCGTGCGCGCGGTGGCTCCCCCTCAGAACCACTCGTGATGCGCGCTCATTATGGCAGCCCGTTACTTTCCGGGTGAGGAAAAAGCGCGCTGTGCATTGAGTGCTTTTTTTGGGGTTTGGGATGCGTCCTACTTGCCGCTGGGATGCGGACTACATCAAAGGGATTGTTCGATCTGGCTTGATGGCAAACCAACACGTCTCTAGGTCGCTGCCGTGCAAATCGAAATACGCGAACTTCAACTTACGTCAGCGTGTCACGTTCGGCCGAAGCGCCAATGTGGGCAGAAGAAAGGTTTGTACTGAATGAGCGCAAAAGACAGTGGCTGCAAGTCGACGGTGTGGTTTGCATGGGGATGGTTTGATGTTCTCTACATCGCGTTGTACGTGACGACAAATCTACGGCACGACAAAGTGCCGTACCTGGCTGCGTGGGAAATGACATTGGCTTATTGGGGTGACCTCGGTCCTGCCCAAGCGCTGAAGCTCGTGCTGAATTGGGTGCTGCAGGTGTCGTTATTTGTGAGCTGTTTTTTATTCTTGGCCCAGCGAGATGCCGCGAGGTGGGTTGGCTACTTGCAGATGCCCTTGAGGATTTTTTTCATTGCGCCTTCAGTGTCGGTTTTAGTGCTGGGTGCTCAATTTTTTCCGGACCGTAGCACGGTGTTAATGGTGGTGTTGGCTATTGCGTCTGAACTAATGAAATTCTGGAGTCTTCGCACGTTTGGTGGGCGCGCTGTAGCTTGCTGATAAAGCCAACTTCCACTGGGGTTAGCGCCAGCACGCTGTGGCGGTCACTGTCTTTGGCTTGAAAAACAAACCCCCGCTAAAGAGCGGGGGTTTGTCAGCTGTCTGAGGTGCGCGAACGCGCCTCTTTTGCTTGTTTGGGTGCGAATCGCTTAGCCGATGGTCATCAGGCTCGCGTTACCACCCGCTGCAGCGGTGTTGACGCTCAGTGCACGTTCGATCACCAGGCGCTCCAGAGCAATCGTGGTTTCGCCCGAGGACAGGCCCTGGACGCCGACGATGGCACCGGCACGCTTGGCCACCTGCTCGCAAACGCTGCGCAGTTGGTCGGAGTCGCCGTGGTGCAGAACAGCGTCGAATACGACGTCGTCCTTGTTCCACTCGGCCACCAGCTTGATGCGGGCTTGTACGTCTTTCGGCAGGCGAGTGCGCAGGGTTTTGCCCAGTGCATTGTCTGGCCATACCGCCGAACTACCGACCGCCAGTACCGCCGCCAGTTGTGTCAGCAGGTCAGCTTCGCCTTCGGCCAGGCACAGTACATGCTCGCGTGGCAGGATGGTGTAGCTGTTGCGCTCGCCGGTCGGGCCGGTGAGGACGCGTGTGATCCCGCTTTGCGACTGCTCGGCAAACTGCTCGCAGAGTGCGCCCAGCTCGACCATCTGGTTGCTGCCAGCCCAGGCTTTCAGGGCCTGCAGTGGCTTGGTCAGGCTGTCGTGCATCTGGGTGTCTGGCGTGTTTTCGCCGTCGGTACGCTTGAACGATTGTTCGATGGCGTTGGCCGGACGGGTCGACAGCAGGCGGTACAGGTACAGCGGGCCACCTGCTTTCGGGCCGGTGCCCGACAGGCCTTCACCGCCGAACGGTTGTACACCGACCACGGCGCCGACGATGTTGCGGTTGACGTAGACGTTGCCGGCGTTGACGCTGCCGACGACCTTGGCAATGGTCTCGTCGATACGGGTGTGCACGCCCAGGGTCAGGCCGTAACCGGAGCCGTTGATCTGGTCGATCAGTTGGTCCATCTCCTTGCGCTTGTAGCGCACGACGTGCAGTACCGGGCCGAAGATCTCGCGTTGCAGCTCATCGAAGCTTTCCAGCTCGATCAGTGTCGGCATGACGAAGGTGCCGCGTTTGCATTCTTCGGTATCGGCGATAGCCACTTGATAGACCGAGCGGCCTTTCTCGCGCATGCCCTGGATGTGCTTCTCGATGCCGGCCTTGGCTTCGGCGTCGATCACCGGGCCAATGTCCACGGACAGACGTTCCGGGTTGCCCATGCGGTATTCCGCCATGGCGCCCTTGAGCATTTCGATCACGCGGTCAGCCGAGTCTTCCTGCAGGCACAGCACGCGCAGTGCCGAGCAACGTTGACCGGCGCTGTCGAAGGCCGACGTCACCACGTCCATGACCACTTGTTCGGTCAGTGCCGAGGAGTCGACGATCATGGCGTTCTGGCCACCGGTTTCGGCGATCAGCGGAATCGGACGGCCCTGGTTGTCGAGACGACCGGCGATGTTGCGTTGCAGCAGACGCGCGACTTCGGTGGAGCCGGTGAACATGACACCTTTGACGCGCTCGTCACCAACCAGGCGGGCACCGACGCTTTCGCCGCGGCCTGGCAGCAGTTGCAGCACGCCTTCTGGAATGCCGGCTTCGAGCAGCAGGCGTACCGCTTGCGCTGCGACCAGCGGGGTTTGTTCGGCAGGCTTGGCCAGTACCGGGTTGCCTGCGGCGAGCGCAGCTGCCACCTGACCGCTGAAGATTGCCAGCGGGAAGTTCCACGGGCTGATGCAGACCACTGGGCCCAGTGGGCGGTGGGCGTCGTTGCTGAAGTCGTTGCGTGCCTGCACTGCGTAGTAGCGCAGGAAGTCTACGGCTTCACGCACTTCGGCGATGGCGTTGGCAAAGGTCTTGCCAGCTTCGCGAGCCAGCAGGCCCATCAGCGGCTGGATATCGGCTTCCATCAGGTCGGCGGCGCGCTCCAGAATGGCGGCGCGTTCTGCCGGAGGCGTGGCCTGCCAGATCGGTGCGGCATTCAATGCACACTGAATGGCGTTGTCGACGTCTTCGATGTTGGCTTCCTGAACGTGACCGACCTGATCGCGATGATCGGCGGGGTTCAGTACCGGCTGCTGAGTGCCGGCGCTGGCGGCGCAACCGAGCATCGGCGCGGCCAACCAGTTGTTGTGGGCGCTGCTGAGCAGGGCGCAGGACAGCGAAGCCAGGCGGTGTTCGTTGGCCATGTCGATGCCGGCGGAGTTCGCCCGCTCGCTGCCATACAGTTCACGCGGCAATGGAATGCGTGGGTGCGGCAAGCCAGCGCTGCCCTCTTGGGTGGCCATGCGCTCGATGGTTGCAACCGGGTCGGCCACCAGTTCCTGAATGGAGATGGAGTGGTCGGCAATACGGTTGACGAACGAGGTGTTCGCGCCGTTTTCCAGCAGGCGGCGAACCAGGTAGGCCAGCAGCGTTTCGTGGGTACCGACCGGGGCATACACGCGGCATGGACGGTTCAGCTTGCCATCGGCAACCTTGCCCACGACTTGTTCGTACAGTGGTTCACCCATGCCGTGCAGGCACTGGAACTCGTACTGGCCCGGGTAGTAGTTCTGCCCGGCGATCTGATAGATGGCCGACAGGGTGTGGGCGTTGTGGGTAGCGAACTGCGGGTAGATGGCTTCCGGTACCGACAGCAGCTTGCGGGCGCAGGCGATATAGGAAACGTCGGTGTACACCTTGCGGGTGTAGACCGGGTAGCCTTCCAGGCCTTCGACCTGGGCGCGCTTGATCTCGCTGTCCCAGTACGCGCCTTTCACCAGGCGGATCATCAGGCGGTGACGGCTGCGGCGTGCCAGGTCGATCACGTAGTCGATGACGTGTGGGCAGCGCTTCTGATAAGCCTGGATAACGAAGCCGATACCGTTCCAGCCCGCCAGTTGTGGTTCGAAGCACAGGCGCTCGAGCAGGTCCAGCGACAGCTCCAGGCGGTCGGCTTCCTCGGCGTCGATGTTCAGGCCGATGTCGTACTGCTTGGCCAGCAGGGTCAGCGACAGCAGGCGTGGGTACAGCTCGTTCATCACGCGCTCGTACTGGGCGCGGCTGTAGCGAGGGTGCAGGGCCGAGAGCTTGATCGAGATGCCCGGGCCTTCATAGATGCCACGGCCGTGAGACGCTTTGCCGATCGAGTGAATCGCCTGCTCGTAAGAGGCCAGGTATTTCTGTGCGTCATGCTCGGTCAGTGCGGCTTCGCCAAGCATGTCGTAGGAGTAGCGGAAGCCTTTGGCTTCAAAGCGAGTGGCGTTGGCCAGCGCTTCGGCAATGGTTTCGCCGGTGACGAACTGCTCGCCCATCAGGCGCATGGCCATGTCGACGCCCTTGCGGATCATCGGCTCGCCGCTCTTGCCGATGATGCGGGTGAGCGAGGAGCGGCGTTGACGAACAGCGACGGGCTGTTGCCCAGGTGCGGCTGCCAGTTGCCGGTGCTGATCTTGTCGCGGATCAGGGCGTCACGGGTGCCTTTGTCCGGGATGCGCAGCAGCGCTTCGGCCAGGCACATCAGTGCTACGCCTTCCTGGGACGACAGGGAGAACTCCTGCAGCAGGCCCTGAACGACACCGGCGCGACCGCTGGCGCTCTTCTGGTTACGCAGCTTCTCGGCGATACCGGCGGCCAGTTTGTTGGCGGCATCGGCCATGGCTGCCGGCAGGCGAGCCTGCTCCAGCAGCATCGGCACGACTTCCTGCTCGGGGCGGCGATAGGCCGATGTAATGGCCGAGCGCAGAACGGACTGCGGCAGGATGCTTTCGGCGAACTCGAGGAAGCACTGGTGAGCGTGATCAGGTTGCACTTCGCCGGCTTCGTCAGCGTGGTTGTGGGCTTGTCCGGCGAGTTCGGTCAGGGTGGCGCCACCCTCGAGCCTTTCCAGGTAATTGAAAATTGCCTGTTTGATCAACCAGTGCGGCGTGCGGTCAATGGACTGCGCAGCTGCTTTGAGTCGCTCACGGGTCGGGTCGTCGAGTTTGACCCCTAGGGTGGTCGTCGCCATTTCTTATCCTCATTATCGCCACGTGATGTGGCACTAGCTGGCGCAAAGATTAGCTGTGGCGGGGTCTGGGTGCAACCTGGTGCAACCCATTTTTCGTACAAAAAAAGTGCAGCTCGTCCGACAGTTTGAGGGGCTCAGCCGTTTTGGCTGTTTAGGGTGCGTTTACTTCTGTAGATCGTGCTTTTTGCTCCATAAGGGAGCAAAAAGTGGTCGTCATCGGAAATATCCGACGAGGTGCAACTGGATTGCAGAAATTGGTTGCACCTTCTTTGCGTTGTTGCATAGCATTCGCGGCCTCGGTGCAACCTCGCTTGAGGTCAGGTGTACCCGTGCGGGGCTTTATCTGGAAGTCTTCGCATCACTCCATGCGCGGTTGGGCTTCAGTGCTACCCGTGACGAGCGTTCAGGGAATGAACGGCTTTGCCGGCGGCATCAGCCAACTGCGGCTACCATAAAAACAAATTCCAGGGCGCAACATCATGAGTGCAAGCAACCCAACCCTGATCACCTTCGTGATCTACATCTTGGCGATGGTGCTGATCGGCTTCATGGCCTATCGCTCCACCAACAACCTTTCCGACTACATTCTGGGCGGCCGCAGCCTGGGTAGCGTGGTAACCGCGCTCTCGGCGGGTGCCTCGGACATGAGCGGCTGGCTGCTGATGGGCCTGCCAGGCGCGATCTACATGTCGGGTCTGTCGGAGGTCTGGATCGCTATCGGCCTGATCATCGGTGCCTACTTGAACTGGCTGTTCGTTGCCGGGCGCCTGCGTGTTCAAACCGAATACAACGGTGACGCGCTGACCCTGCCGGACTACTTCACCAGCCGTTTTGAAGACAAGAGCGGCCTGCTGCGGATCATCTCCGCGGTGGTGATTCTGGTGTTCTTCACAATCTACTGTGCTTCCGGCATCGTTGCAGGTGCCCGTCTGTTCGAAAGCACCTTCGGCATGTCCTATGAAACTGCCCTGTGGGCAGGTGCAGCCGCCACGATCGCCTACACCTTTGTTGGTGGTTTCCTGGCTGTGAGCTGGACCGATACCGTCCAGGCGACCCTGATGATCTTCGCGCTGATTCTGACGCCGATCATTGTTCTGCTCGCCACCGGTGGCGTCGATACGACCTTCCTGGCCATCGAAGCGCAAGACCCGTCGAACTTCGACATGCTCAAAGGCACTACCTTTGTCGGCATCATTTCGCTGATGGGTTGGGGTCTGGGTTACTTTGGTCAGCCGCACATCCTGGCGCGCTTCATGGCGGCAGACTCGGTCAAGTCGATCGCCAAGGCTCGCCGTATCTCCATGACCTGGATGATCCTGTGCCTGGTCGGTACCTGTGCCGTCGGCTTCTTCGGTATTGCCTACTTCTCGGCGCACCCTGATCTGGCCGGCCCTGTGACCGAGAACCATGAGCGTGTGTTCATCGAGCTGGCCAAGATCCTGTTCAACCCATGGATCGCGGGCGTGCTGCTGTCGGCTATTCTGGCTGCCGTAATGAGCACCCTGAGCTGCCAGTTGCTGGTGTGCTCCAGTGCGTTGACTGAAGACTTCTACAAGGCTTTCCTGCGCAAGAGTGCTTCTCAGCTTGAGCTGGTCTGGGTCGGTCGTCTGATGGTGCTGGCCGTAGCGCTGATTGCGATTGGCATCGCCGCCAACCCTGAGAACAAGGTCCTGGGCCTGGTGAGCTATGCCTGGGCGGGCTTCGGCGCTGCCTTCGGTCCTGTGGTACTGATCTCCGTGCTGTGGAAAGGCATGACCCGTAATGGTGCGCTGGCCGGTATCCTGGTCGGTGCGATTACCGTGGTTGTCTGGAAGCATTTCGCCCTGCTGGGTCTGTACGAAATCATCCCGGGCTTCATCCTGGGCGCCCTGGCAATCGTGCTGGTCAGCACCCTGGGTCGTCCGTCGCAAGGTATGGTTGCCCGTTTTGAGAAGGCCGACGAGGCGTTCAAGAAGGGTCATTGATCGGTTAATGCTGGTCTATGCCTGACAACGGCCCGATCTCTTCCAGAGGTCGGGCCGTTGTCGTTTTGCCTGGCCCCTGCGACAGGGTAAACTTGTCGGCCTTGCAGGAGTTGCCATGAACTATCGTCACGCCTTCCACGCCGGCAACCATGCCGACGTCTTCAAACACCTTGTGTTGGCCCGCCTCATTGCGCTGATGTCGCGCAAGGAGCAGCCGTTCGCCTACATCGATACCCACGCCGGCCTTGGCTTGTATGACTTGCAGGGCGATCAGGCGACACGCACCGGCGAGTACCTTGAGGGTATCGGGCGCCTGTGGGGGCGTGACGACCTGCCCGAGTTGGCTGCCGATTACCTGCGCATCCTCAAGCGCATGAACCGGGATGGCGAATTGCGCTATTACCCGGGTTCGCCTGAGCTGGCGCGGCGTCTGGTGCGTGATCAGGATCGCGTGCTGCTCAATGAGAAACACCCGGAAGACGGTCGTCTGCTCAAAGAGAACATGAAAGGTGATCGACGTGTTGCAGTGCACCTTGGCGAAGGCTGGCACGTGCCGCGTGCCTTGCTGCCCGTGCAGGAGAAGCGTGCGGTGATGCTGATCGACCCGCCTTTTGAGCAACTCGACGAGCTCAAGCGATGCAGTCAGGCCATGAAAGAGGCCATCGGCCGTATGCGACAGACCGTCGCGGCGATCTGGTACCCGATCAAGGAAGAGCGTCAACTGACGCGCTTTTATCAGGACTTGACCAGTACAGGGGCGCCGAAACTGCTGCGGGTTGAATTGCTGGTGCATCCCTTGGATACCCCGCAAAGCCTGAACGGTTCCGGCCTGGCCATTGCCAATCCGCCATGGGGGCTGGAAGAGGAGTTGCGCGAGCTGCTGCCATGGCTTGCGCAAGTACTCGGTCAGACACAAGGCAGCTGGCGTATGGACTGGTTGATCGCTGAATGAGTCGGCGCGCAGTGCTGGGTTGCGCGCTGCTTTACGTTATAATCCCGCTCTTTGGCTGCCGCTTGCCACACGCGCAGGGGCACATTTTAAAAGTTTGAAGAGGCTAGACCCTTGGCATTGACGATTCTTGGCCTGTCCGGCGCCCTTAGCCATGATCCTTCCGCGGCCCTGTATATCGACGGCAAACTGATTGCTGCCGCTGAAGAAGAGCGCTTCGTGCGCGATAAACATGCAAAGAACCGCATGCCCTACGAGTCGGCGAAGTTCTGCCTGGAGCAGGCCGGGATCAAACCGTCCGACGTCGATGTCGTCGCGATTCCGTTTGCCCCGATCAGCCTGTTCGGCAAGGCGCGCTGGCACTACGCCAAGCGTTACTGGTATGCCCCTGATCGTGCCCTTGACGCGATTCTGATGGGCAACCGCCGTTACAAGCGTTACCGCAAGAAAATCGTCTGGTGCCTGGAGCAACTGGGCTTTGATCCGAAGAAGATCAAGATCGAGCCGGTCGAGCACCACCTGGCTCACGCTTCCAGCGCTTACCACTGCTCTGGCTTCAAGGAGAAGACTGCGATCCTCGGGATCGACGGTAAGGGCGAGTACGCCACCACGTTCTTCGGCTATGGCGAAAACGGCAAGATTCACAAGATCAAGGAGTTCTTCGATCCGGACTCCCTCGGTGGCCTTTACGGTGCGATCACCGAGTTCCTCGGTTTCGAAATGCTCGATGGCGAGTTCAAGGTCATGGGCATGGCGCCGTATGGCGATGCCAGCAAGTATGACTTCTCGCGCCTGGCCAGCTTTGAGAATGGCGAGCTGGAAATCAACACCGAATACGCCAACGTCATCGGCCTGCGCCGCCATAAAGAGAAGGGCAAGGGCTTCTACTTCTCGCCAAAACTGATCGAGTGGCTGGGGCCGAAGCGTGAAGGCGATATCGCCGACGAGCCGTACATCCACTATGCGGCCAGCATGCAGGCGCTGTTCGAAAAACTGGCGTTGCAGATGATCGACCATTACCTGGGCGACATCCTCAAGGAAACCGGCAAGCTGGCGTTTGCCGGTGGTTGTGCGCTGAACGTCAAGCTGAACCAGAAGATCATCGCCCGTCCGGACCTGAAGGAGCTGTTCGTTCAACCGGCTTCCGGTGACGCCGGTACCGCTGTCGGTGCGGCGGCCTATGTGTCGCACGCCCGTGGCGTTCCGGTCGAGAAGATGGAGCACGTCTACCTCGGCCCTGCGTACTCCAACGAGGACGTGATCGCCGCCTGTGCCCGTCATCCGAGCCAGCCAAAATGGCGCAAGATCGACGACATGCCGCAGCGCATCGCCAAGATCATGGTCGACGGCAATCCCGTGGCCTGGTTCCAGGGCCGCATGGAGTTTGGGCCACGTGCCCTGGGTGGTCGTTCGATCATTGGCTGCCCGAGCGTGCCGGGCGTGGCTAACCGGATTAACGAGCAGATCAAGTTCCGCGAGCGCTGGAGGCCATTCTGCCCGTCGATGCTCGACACGGTTGGCCCGCAGATGATCAAGGTCGATCACCCGGCGCCATTCATGACCTTCACCTTTGAAGTGGCGGAGGAGTGGAAAACCCGCGTGCCGGAAGTTGTCCATGAAGACGGCACTTCGCGGGCACAAGTACTCAAGCGTGAGTACAACCCGCGTTACTACGACATGATGAAAGCGCTGGAAGACCTGACGGGTAACGGTGTGTCGCTGAACACCTCGCTCAACCGTCGTGGCGAACCGATGATCTGCTCGCCGACCGACGCCTTGAACATGTTCTTCGGCTCCGACCTGCAATACCTGATCATGGAAGACATTCTGGTGGTCAAGGACGGTGCGGACAGTTATGACACCATCGGCTGAGCGGCATGTCCTGCAGTTCTGTCATGGTTATGACGGGCCGTTCCTGGACTGTGCCCGTCAGTATGCCAGCCTGTTTGCGGGCACGGGTTACCGGGTTACCACGGTTTTCCTGACCGGTGCTGCCGATCCACAGGTGGCTGCTGGCTGTGCGTCTGACGAAGTGCTGTTCATGGAATTCAGCTCGAAGGCCATTCGCGGCCTGAAGCTGGGGGCGATTCGCGCATTGCGCCGGATCGCTTCCAGCCGCCGTTTCAGCTTCTGCATTGCCCACCGTTTCAAGCCGATCTATGTGGCCTTGCTGGCGACGAATGTGCCGGTGATCGGTGTGCATCACGCATTCAGCGATTACAAGCGTGGCAGCCGGCAGTTGTTTGCCAACCTGTTCCGTCGACGCCTGAGCCTGCTCGGCGTCTCTGATGCAGTGCGCGACGACATGCGCCACTGTTTGCCCAAGTGGCCGGAGCAGCGTATCCAGACCCTTTACAACCGTGTCGACATCGAGGCGCTGCAGGCGAGCTTGTTGCCTGCTGCCGAAGCGCGTCAGGCCCTGGGGTTGGACCCGCAGGCCTGGATCGTCGCCAACGTCGGTCGCCTGCACCCGGACAAGGACCAGGCCACGCTGCTGCGCGGCTTTGCCAAGGCGCTGCCGGGGCTGCCGGCCGGTGCTCGTCTGGCGATCATGGGCAAGGGGCGCCTGGACGAAAGCCTCAAGGCGCTGGCTGCCGAACTGGGAATCGCCGGACAGGTCGATTTCCTGGGCCAGGTAGCAGACGGTCGTCGCTATTTCCGCGCATTCGATGCTTTTGCCCTGAGCTCCGATCACGAGCCGTTCGGGATGGTTCTGCTGGAGGCCATGGTTGCTGGCTTGCCGCTGTTGGCGACAGCTTGTGGTGGGGCAAAGGAGGTCGTCGAGGGGGTCGGTATTCTGTTCCCACTGGGTGATGCCGAGCGCCTTGCTCAAGGGCTGCAGCACCTGGCCGGCTTGGATGAGTCGCAACGCCAGGCCTGCGCCGAGCGCATGCTGCAGCGTCTGCGTGAACGTTTTTCCGATGTTGCCGTACGTGAGTCCTTCTGGCAGCTGCCAGCCGTCAGCGCATTGGCTGCGGAGGCTTGATGCTCAATCGAATCAAAGGCTGGCGCGAACGTGGCTGGCACGAAGTAGATGCTGCTGCCTATGAACAGGCCTGGCAGCGTTTTGGTGGCAGCGTTGCCACTCACCCGTTGGTGGTCGCGCAATTGGCTGACCTTGCCGAGATCCCGGTGCGCTACCTGGCCTGGGAAGCACAGGGTGAGCTGAAGGCGGTGATTCCAACCTGGGGGCGCTACCTGGCGCTGTCCAAGGACGTGCTCAAGCGTGCGGGCAAGAAAGGCTTGTTCGACTTGGGTAATGCCGAGTTGATTCTGCCTGCTGCGACCGATGCTCAGGTGCCGCTGCGGCATGCCGGGCGTTACCTCTCCGAGTTGAATCAGGGCCGTTTCGCCAACCTCAAACCGCAAGTGGAGTCCTTGGCCATGGCCAGGACCCCGGAAGACCTGTCGAAGAAATTCCGTTACAACCAGCGCCGCGAGTTGCGTCTGCTGGAAGAGGCGGGTGGGCAGGTTCGTCCTGTGACCGACTTCAGCAGTGCGGAGCTGGCGGCCATGTACTGCGACCTGTTCCAGCGCCGCTGGACGTTCCCGGCCACCGGTGCCGAGCGTATGGCCGAAGTGCTTGAGCGCTTGCGTGAGCTGTTGATCGGTTCGGTGTTGTTTCTTGACGGTGCCCCCATCGCCATTCAATTGGTGTATCGGGTTGAAGCGCCGGGATGGATCAGCGTTGAGTACGTCAATGGCGGTGTCGATCCCGAAACCAAGGCGTTCAGCCCTGGCAGCGTATTGAGCTTCCTCAACACACAGAGCGCCTGGGAAGACGCCCGTGCGCGGAACAAGCCGTTGCGGTTTTCTTTCGGTCGTTCCGATCGCGAGTACAAGGACCGATGGTGCAACCCCGTTCCGGTGTTTCAGGTGTGAGCCGCAAGCAACAGTTGCTCAAGCGCCATCGGCGCAACAAGCGTCTGGGCTTGCTGCTCGGCCTGCTCGTGCTGCTTGGCGTGGGTGTCGGCGTTCACTGGTGGTTGCCACTGGTGCTGTTGCCGCTGCTGTGGGTGGCCCACGAAGCGTGGTTCGCCGACCACTTGTTCTATTCGCCAGCCGAGGATTACCAGTACACCTTCCCTGAAGGCTGTGAGCCGGTTGCGGTTTCACTGGCCGGCCAGGGCCTGCGCGTGACTCAGCCATTGCCAGTAACGGGTGACGAAACATTGATTCTTCAGGTCCGCCTGAAATGTACCTGGCTAGGGCGTTTCTTCGACCCTGCCGTCGAGGTGCTGGGCGGTGACGTCCCGGACCTGCAGACGTTCGAGCGCGGTGTGCGAGGCGTGCGCTACCTCAACCTGACGGGCCAGGCGACGGCTGTAATGGCAGGTAATCTGCGCCTGCGTGGCCGGCATTGTCGGGTGCTGGATGCATCGCAACTGTGGCTCGTGCGCAACGGTGACCTGCACCCGCGGCGGGTGATGGTCATTGCGCCTCATGCCGATGATGCCGAGCTGGCCGCCTATGGCCTTTACAGCAAGGCCGCAGAGTCCTGGATCGTGACGCTGACGGCGGGTGAGATCGAGGCAGAGCATTACCAGCAGATGGGCCTTGAGCGTGCCGAAGCTGCACGCCTCAAGGGGCGTCTGCGTGCCTGGGACAGTATTGCGGTGCCACGCTGGGCAGGTGTGCCGCAGACGCAGTGCGTACAGTTGGGGTACTTCTGCCTGCAGTTGCCTGCTATGCAAGCTGCACCGGATCAGCCGATGGCTTCTCGGGAAGCAGAGATGGCCGACACGCGGCTGTTCCGGCAGTTCAATAGCCTTGTCTTGCCCGGCGACCACGATGGCGCTCCAACCTGGAACAACCTGCTGGCTGACTTGCGAGCACTGATTGTGCTGGCGCGTCCACAGGTGCTGGTGATGCCGCACCCTACACTCGACCCTCACCCCGATCACGTGTGCGCCCAGGCGGCGGTGCTCGAAGCCTTGCAAGGCCTTGAATGGCAGCCTGAAACCCTGTTGTGCTACGCCAACCACCTGCATGACAACGATCGTTGGCCGATGGGCGACAGCGGTGCAGGCGTGGCGTTGCCACCGCAAATGGAGGCTGGCCAAGGCTGGACTCCGCATAGCCTGGTGCTTGACCTGAATGCACAGCGTGACAAGGCCATGGCGCTGGGCATGATGCATGACCTGCAGCCTGCTCCCCCGTTCAAGCGGCGCCTGCGACGCCTGTTGCAGCGCTGGCTGGCAGGCCGCAAAGCGTCGCCCTACGGTGAGAATGAGTTTTTCCGTAAAGCAGTGCGTCGACATGAATTGTTCTGGCGCCGGGATCTGTAGGTCCAGGGCGTGATTGATAGCGGTAGCGCATGCGCCGTAAGGAAGACAATGAAAGTTCTATTTCTGGTGCAGAAGGAACAGCGGGCCATTCTGGATCGCTTGTACGAAGGGGTTGCTGAGCATTGCGAGTGCGACCTGCGTTGGTTGACCAGCGCCGATCAGCGCAATCTACGTGCGTACTTTCGCCGTGAAATCGACGTCAGCCAGTATGACCGGATCATCTTCTTCCTGCGCTTCAAGCAGGAGATACGGCAGGTCGGTTTCATTCGTACGGTTCCCAACCTGGTCATCCTCGAGCACGATGCTTACCAGAATTACATTCCCTGCAAGTACACCGGTGCTTTCAGCAAGCATTATCGCAAGCTGCCTTGGGCGCGCGTGATCAGCTCCGGCTTCATGGTCAGCGAGCGTCTGCGGCAGGAAGGGTTTGATGCGGTGTTCGTGCCCAAGGGGTATGACCAGCAGTTGCTGGCTGATCAGGGGCGTGAGCGGGACATCGAGTTGGCATTCGTTGGCAGCACCAACAGCGTTGCCTACAGCGGTCGCAAAGCCTTGCTCGATGAACTGGCTCAGGTCGAAAATCTGGTCGTTACCCGAACAAAATCGGGTGAAGAGTACTGCGATACGCTTAACCGGATTCGTTTTTTTGTAAGCGCTGATGTTGGCATGGGCGAGTACATGATCAAGAACTTCGAAGCCATGGCGTGTGGCTGCGTACTGCTCGCTTACGATCAGGGCGATGCCGAAAACCGTGCGGTGGGTTTGCAGGATATGCACAACGTCGTGCTGTATGGCAGCATTCCCCAGTTGCAGGAAAAGTTGAACATCCTGCGTGCAGATCCTGCGCTGGCGCAGCGTATTGCTGCCAACGGCCGTGATCTTGCGGTTTCGCGCTTCAGTTTTGCTCAGGTCGGACGCAGCATTGTCGAGCAGTTGCAACCGCCTCTTCGGCCTCGCCCGGCGTTGACCGGTTGGCAGCGCCTACGGCTAAGCCTGGGTTTCTGAGTAGCCCAGGCAATCTGCCGGTATGCCCTGGTTTCAGCAGGCATGCCGGCGTAACGTCTTCGATTACTTCAACCTGAGCCTTTTGCGCTTGAGGGGTTAGCCAGGCGCAGGCGGCGAAGGGCAGAACTGCTCCGCATCAGGCGCTCGGTTTGTGGCAATATCCTGCCTTTTTGGCGTCATGTATTCGTCGTGTTCATGCGCGCTGTTCGGATTGTGCAGTAAAGTGTGGAATGGGTTTTATCAATGGAGATGACATTGGCTTTTTCAGTGGATGCGTTCGCCTGTGTCATTTTCGTATGGCGTGAAGCAGAGTGTGCTGCCTCATGAACGTGATCAACATCATGTGGGCTGGTGGCTCGCCTTTTGTTTCAGTGCACAAGGTCCATCAGCAGATTCTTTCGCTGGCGGCGCCCGGAACTTCAGTCATCAACTGGTTGCTGCAAGGCCGTGCCTTGTCCGACAGTGCTGGGTCGCCAAGCCTGGAATGGAACCTGTCCCCGCGCTTGATCAAGGGGCGGCACGTCTGGAAACTGCTTGGCCCTTGGTTGCGCGCGCGTTTTCGCAAGGCCTTGCTGGAGGCTGATGCCGGTGCGGTGCTGCTCGACGGTGTGGGTGTAGCGCGGTTGTTGCTCCCGGTCCTGCGCAGCTTGCCCAGTGTCCGGGTTGCCGTCCTTTTTCATGGCGAGACACGTCTGAGTACGGCCGATGTTTCGTTGCTCAAGTCCCTCCCTACCTCTCAGCTGACGTTGGTTGCCGTTTCTCGCACGCTTGCCGATGCACTGCAAGGCACGACAGGCTTGCCGGTGACCGTGTTGCGCAGTGCGCTTGAGCCCTCGTGCTTTGAAGCCGCACTGTTCGCACGTGAACAGGCTCGGCAGACACTGGGGGTGAGTACGGACGGGGTCAGGGTAATGGGCGCTGTCGGGCGTCTGGTCGCTAGCAAGGGTTTCGATTATCTGATCGATGCCTTTGCCCAGGCATCCAGGGCGCACCCCGATCTGCGTTTGTTTATTCTTGGTGAGGGTGCTGAGCGCGTGAATCTTGAAGCGCGTGTCGAGCGACTCGGGCTGCTCGGGAAGGTCATTCTGCCGGGGCACTTTTCTGGCTGTGATCAGCTTTATCGCGCTTTCGACTGGGTGTTGATTCCCTCCTATTCGGAAGGGCTGGGGCTGGTGCTGCAGGAGGCTGTTCTGGCCGGTGTGCCGGTGCTATGCAGCGACCTGGCCGTTTTCCGCGAGCAACTGGGCGAGGATGGATGCTACGCGCCCGTGGGTGATACCCAGGCATGGGCGCAGGCCATCGAGCGCTGTGCTGCGCTACCTGCCGTCGAGGTAGCGAGTGCCCAGTACCGAGCCTTGGCCCCCGTGCAGGCCTGGCAAACGTTCAGCCAGACCTCCCGCGATCTGCTGGCTCCTGTGTCTGCTTCAGCGGGCCAGTAACGCATGTTCCAGCTCAACGAGTGGAAACGCTTCGCTGAGCTGCTCGCGAGACAGGTAACGGGCAAAATGCTGCACGTTGCGTTTGATCATGCGTTCAGGTAAGGGTGCCCGGAGAAATTTCATGTCCGCTACGTCGATGAGCCCCAGGTGACTGTCGGGTGTCACGACGATATTGCCCAGGTGCAGTGAACGAAAATAGATCCCGCAGTGGTGCAGCTTGCGAATCAGCGACACCATTTCCGGCAGCGTTTTCTGCCAGCTGAAGCCGGGCTGTTGGCTGATTTGGCGCAAGGTCTTGCCGGGCAGCGGGCGGTACAGCACTGCAGTCTTGCCGGGTTCGTCGAGTCGGTAATGGGCTAGTACATGCAGTGTGGGGATGCCAAATGCTTCCAGGCGTACGGCATTGTCGATGAAGCGACGGGAGTAGGGTCGCAGCAGCGCCGAAGAGAAAAAACGCTTGCGCCTGAAGAGTTTAAGAATATTACCGTTCTCGAGCAGGTAGACTTTCGCGCCAAAGCTATCGGCCTCCAGGATCTGGGCGCCGAGTATCAGCTGTTCGAGGTCGGCCTGAGTGAGCCGGGAGCATTGCATGGTTGAGGCCTTGTTGAAAATGGCACGCAAAATGACAGGCCATAATGCCGAAAACTTCAGGAATGCACCATGGCAGGATGCTTTGATTCAATGGGGAGTAGGATGATGTATCTAAAACGCTGGGCGCAGTCGTGGCTGGCTGCTGGGTTTCTTTGGTTTCTTACTGCGGTTGCTCTGGCTCCCAGTAACAAAATTTACCAACAAGGCTTGATCGTACTTCTATGGTTGCCGACGCTGCTGTTTTGTTGGTCGGCGCGTGGGCGGCTGGCCGAGGTTTGGCGGGAGCAGCGATTGTTGTGGACGATCGTTTTGTTGCTCCTTGGCTGGTGCCTGCTGAGCCTTTACTGGGCGGTTGGCGAAGATCCTGTGCGTGGCGTTAAGCGGCTCACCTACATTGCCGTGTTTCTGTTGTTTTTCCCGCTACTGGCCAATGCCAGTGTGCCGCGTGTGATTTTGTTGCTGCAGTGGGGTGGGGTTGGCTTGGGTCTGTCAGCTCTTGTCTCGATAGTTAATTTCTATATCGTGCAAGGGAACCCATGGGTTGCTCGATTGCAAGGTATCGGCGAGATCTCTCACCCGATCCTGGGGGCTTATGTTATCGCTGTAGCTATTGTCTGGATGTTGCGCTGGGTTCCACAACAGCGCTGGTTTCAGGCGCTCTGGGTGCTTTCAATAGCTTGCCTGGGTGCATTTATTGTGTTGTGCCAAAGTCGTGGCGCAGCTCTCGGGTTGGTGATCACTGTGGTTGCCATGCCGCTGTGGTGTCGTGATCGGCGCAGTTGTCTGATATCTGGAGCAGCAATTTTGGCTGCGGTAGCAGGCTTTGTTGTGATGCATGATCTGATTATGGCGCGTGGTTCTTCTTACCGGCCCGAGATTCTGCAGGCGGCAGTCCAGATGATTTGGGCACATCCCTGGACAGGATTAGGTCTTGGTTCGCCTTACACCGTCCAGGCAGTAGGTAAAGTATTCGACCACTCGCATAATATGTTCACCCACATCGCTATTGAGCATGGAATCCCTGGACTTCTGTTGTGGGTTGCCTTGTGGTTGTGCCTACTCCGAGAGATCTGGAGCGCCAGAGCGACTGAGTTTGGGAAGGGCATGATGGGTATTTGGCTGTTTTCCACCTTGGCCATGCAGTTTGATGCCGCAAGCTTGACCGGGACGCCGCGTGCCGAATGGTTTGTAAGTTGGCTGCCGATTGGTTTGGCCTGTGTCCTAGTGTGGTCACGTGCCCATCACGTCGGCTGTGATAAAATTTTGCGTTCTACCTGAACAGTGAGCTCGAAGATGGCTGAAACACCGCGAGAGGCGGAGCAGGGCTCCAGTCTGAAAATTTACTTTCGGCTGCTGAGCTATGTGAAGCCTTATATAGGCATTTTCCTGCTGAGCATTGTTGGCTTTGTGATCTTTGCCTCGACCCAGCCGATGCTGGCGGGCATTCTCAAATACTTCGTCGACGGCTTGAGCAACCCCGAAGCGGTGTTGTTCCCCAATGTGCCGTACCTGCGCGACATGCAGTTGCTCCAGGCGGTGCCCTTGCTGATCGTGGCCATTGCCGCGTGGCAGGGGCTCGGCTCCTTCCTGGGTAACTACTTTCTGGCCAAGGTTTCCCTTGGCCTGGTGCATGACCTGCGGGTTGAGCTGTTCAACAATCTGCTGGTTCTGCCCAATCGCTACTTCGACAGCCACAACTCCGGCCATCTGATCTCGCGGATTACCTTCAACGTGACCATGGTCACGGGGGCGGCGACCGATGCGATCAAGGTGGTGATTCGCGAAGGCCTGACCGTTGTTTTCCTGTTCATCTACCTGTTGTGGATGAACTGGAAGCTGACGCTGGTCATGCTGGCGATCCTGCCGCTTATTGCAGTCATGGTCGGTACCGCCAGCAAGAAATTCCGCAAGCAGAGCAAGAAAATCCAGGTGGCGATGGGGGATGTGACCCATGTCGCTTCGGAAACCATTCAAGGCTATCGCGTGGTGCGCAGTTTTGGTGGTGAGCGCTATGAGCAGGAGCGGTTTGCCAATGCCAGCCAGACCAACACCAACAAACAGCTGCGGATGACCAAGACCGGTGCGATATATACACCAATGCTGCAATTGGTGATCTATTCGGCCATGGCTGTGCTGATGTTCCTGGTGCTGTTCTTGCGCGGAGATGCTTCTGCCGGTGATCTGGTGGCTTATATTACTGCCGCGGGCTTGTTGCCCAAGCCGATTCGCCAGTTGTCGGAAGTCAGCTCGACCATCCAGAAGGGTGTGGCCGGGGCCGAGAGTATTTTCGAGCAGTTGGATGTTGAGCCCGAGTGTGACACTGGGACGGTGGAGCGTGAGCGCGTCAGCGGTCGCCTTGAAGTGCGCAACCTGAGCTTTACCTACCCGGGCACCGAGCGTCAGGTGCTCAATGACATCAGTTTCAGTGCCGAGCCCGGTCAGATGATCGCACTGGTGGGGCGTTCCGGCAGCGGCAAGTCGACCCTCGCCAGCCTGCTTCCGCGGTTCTACAACCACGAGCAGGGCCAGATCCTGCTGGACGGCGTGGAAATCGAGGAGTATCGCCTGCGTAACCTGCGTCGGCACATTGCCCAGGTCACCCAGCACGTCACCTTGTTCAACGATACTGTGGCCAACAACATCGCCTATGGCGACCTGGCCGGAGCACCGCGTGAGCAGATCGAAGCAGCGGCTGCCGACGCCTATGCCAAGGACTTCATCGAGCAGTTGCCGCAGGGTTTCGACACCGAGGTTGGTGAGAACGGCGTGCTGTTGTCCGGTGGCCAGCGTCAGCGCCTGGCAATTGCTCGGGCATTGCTCAAGAATGCCCCGCTGTTGATTCTTGACGAGGCAACCTCGGCGCTGGATACCGAGTCGGAGCGGCACATTCAGGCTGCGCTGGATCAGGTCATGAAAGGCCGAACCACCCTGGTGATCGCCCACCGACTGTCGACCATCGAAAAGGCCAACCTGATTCTCGTGATGGATCAGGGGCGTATCGTCGAGCGCGGTACACACAGCCAGTTGATCGCGGAGAACGGCTATTACGCCCGCCTGCATGCGATGGGGCTGGACGAGCCAAGCAAGGCCGACATCACCTGATGCATGAATGCCGGGGCCTGCTGTGCCCCGGCTGCCAATCGGCGTGTGAGCGCCCGCGTGTGCGGCGGCAATCAAGCCTCTGTTTCGCCTGTGCTAATATTCCGCCCCTGTTCATTTTGTATATGGGTTACCCATGAAGTTGTCCATGCCGCGTTTCGATCAAGCCCCGGTATTGGTGGTCGGCGATGTCATGCTCGACCGCTACTGGCATGGCGGCACCTCACGTATTTCGCCTGAGGCCCCGGTGCCGGTGGTCAAGGTCGAACAGATCGAGGACCGCCCGGGCGGTGCAGCGAACGTTGCCTTGAACATTGCTGCGCTGGGTGCGCCGGCGTTGCTGATCGGCGTTACCGGCCAGGACGAAGCGGCCGACAGCTTGACCAATAGCCTGAAGGCGGCCGGTGTCCGTTCGATCTTCCAGCGTATTGCCCATCAGCCGACCATCGTCAAATTGCGGGTGATGAGTCGTCACCAGCAGTTGCTGCGTATCGACTTTGAAGAACCTTTTGCCACCGACCCGTTGTCGCTCGGTGCCGAAGTTGATGCCTTGCTGGACGGCGTCAAGGTGCTGGTGTTGTCGGATTACGGCAAGGGTGCGTTGAAGAACCATCAAAGCCTGATCCAGGCCGCCCGTGCCAAAGGTATTCCGGTGTTGGCTGATCCCAAGGGCAAGGATTTCTCCATCTACCGTGGTGCCAGCCTGATCACGCCTAACCTGAGCGAGTTCGAGGCCATCGTTGGACGTTGCGCTGACGAGACCGAGTTGGTCGCCAAGGGCAGTCAGTTGATGCGCGAACTTGAATTAGGTGCGTTGCTGGTGACTCGTGGCGAGCATGGCATGACCCTGCTGCGTCCAGAGCAACCGGCCTTGCACTTGCCTGCGCGTGCGCGTGAAGTCTTCGACGTCACCGGTGCTGGCGATACGGTCATTTCCACCTTGGCGGCGGCCATTGCGGCCGGAGAAGCGCTTCCGCAGGCAGTGGGCCTGGCTAACCTGGCCGCCAGTATCGTGGTGGGCAAGCTCGGTACTGCAGCCATCAGTGCACCGGAGCTGCGCCGCGCCATTCAGCGCGAGGAAGGTTCCGAACGCGGCGTGTTGGGCTTGGAGCAGTTGCTGCTGGCCATCGATGATGCCCGGGCGCACAACGAGAAAATCGTGTTCACCAACGGCTGTTTCGACATTCTGCACGCGGGCCACGTGACCTACCTGGAGCAGGCGCGTGCCCAGGGTGATCGACTGATCGTGGCGGTAAACGATGATGCATCGGTCAGCCGCCTGAAAGGGCCAGGTCGCCCGATCAACAGCGTGGACCGGCGCATGGCGGTGCTGGCAGGCCTGGGTGCTGTCGACTGGGTCATCAGCTTTCCTGAAGCGACCCCGGAGAACCTGCTCAGCCAGCTCAAGCCTGACGTGCTGGTCAAAGGTGGCGACTATGGTATTGACCAGGTGGTCGGCGCCGAGATCGTCAGAGCCTATGGCGGAACCGTGAAGGTGTTGGGGCTGGTGGAAAACAGCTCGACCACAGCGATCGTCGAGAAGATCCGCAAAAACTGACCCGAACAGCCTGCGCTACTTGTGCAGGCTGCCACGGGCCATCTCCAGCAGTTGCCTGGCCTTGCCCGTCAGGCGACTCAGCCCAGACTCGCTGCGGGCCGGGCTCAGGCCTTCCTGCCTGAGCCAGTCCTTCCAGCGAATACGCTCTTCCTTGACGACCCAGCCGTCCTGCCGGGCAAAACTCTCAGCCAGATACACGCCGCGGGTGCTGGCCGGGTTCAGACGATCCTTCTTCAGCGTGTAGAGCTCAGCCAGCGGTCGCCCGTCTTCGAGTGGCATCAGGTAAAGGTCGGGCCGGCTGCGGTTGAGCCGAGCGACCAGTTGGTCACCTTCCAGGCGTTCGTCGACGTGGAACAGGCTCAGCGACCTCGCTTCCTTGGGTACCTGAAGGCGCAGGTCATAGACCAGTTGTAGCGACGCCGTGGGTAGATGCACATAGGCCCGTGGCCGTTCCAACAGTTGCAGGTTGGCGCAGCGTACGGGCCGTGCGGCACCTGAAAGTGGCGTCACGACAAAGGGCAGGGCGTCACGGTAGTGCAGGGCTTCAGCATAGGGCGCCGGTAACCAGGTTTCGTTGAAGCGTCCACTCAGCCACCCCTCGGGCGTCTCCAGCAGGCATTCCTCGGCCACTTCCTGTATCGCAGTGTGCAGCGGCAGGTTCAGTTCCTGAGCGGGGACATAACCGGAGATCAGCTTGAGCACGACATCGCCCCGGTCCTGACGGCGCTGGCGCACCAGTACCCAATAGTCGCGGTTCTGCCATTGCAGCGTCAGTCGCACCGACACCCCGAGGTTGGCCAGCTCGGCCACGAAGTGTTGGTGATCGCTCAACTGGATGGGTTTGCGCCGCTGCAGGGTCTGGGCAAAATTCAGCGGTTTGCCGATGCTCTGGTAGCTCAGCCCTTCCGGGCTGGCTTCGACATGGAGCGGCAGTGTCTTGAAGTTGCTCGGGTTCTTGCGGATCAGCGTTCGCGGCATGTCGGCTCCTTCTTGCGTTGGGGTCGGCCGCGAAGGCGGCTCAGCGCTTGCTTAATACCTGGGCAACGGTGGCCACGTTATGGGCCAGGTGTACGGGGTTGATGGTGCCGACAATAGCACTGCTGACGCCGGGATGGGCAAACAGTAGCTCAAAGCTGGCACGCACGGGATCTTCGTCCGCGTGCAGGCAGACATGGCCGCTGGCCAGTGCCTTCTTCACCAGAATGGCTTTACCGTGCGCGGCGGCATAGTCCAGTACCGGTCGTTCACCCTGCTCGTTGAGATTGTAGGTGACCATGGCGCAATCGCCTTGTTCCAGAGCTTTCAAACCACCGGCAACGGTTTTTCCGGAGAGGCCAAAGCCGCGAATCTTGCCTTCCTGCTTGAGCTGCGCGAGGGCTTCGTAAACGCCTTCCTGCTCAAGGATATGCAGATCGTTGCCGTCAGAGTGCACCAGTACCAGGTCGATACAGTCGGTTTCCAGGCGCGTCAGGCTGCGCTCGACCGAGAGGCGGGTATGGGCCGCGCTGAAGTTGAAGCTCGAAAGGCCGTTGTCGAACTCTTCGCCCACTTTGCTGACGATCACCCATTCATGCCGCTGGCCACGCAGCAACGGGCCAAGGCGTTCTTCGCTGCGGCCATAGGCGGGCGCGGTGTCGATCAGGTTGATGCCCAGGTCGCGGGCCTGGTCGAGCAGCTGACGGGCTTCACGGTCATCCGGGATCGTGAAGCCGTTGGGGTATTTCACGCCTTGGTCGCGGCCCAGTTTGACGGTGCCCAGGCCCAGTGGCGAGACCATCAGGCCCAGGCTGCCCAGCGGGCGGTGCAGGTCATGCAGGGTGGCTTGGTTCATGGCAGCAACTGTTCCCAGACAGGTGGAGCAATGGGCGGCTTTGGCAGTTCCGGCAGTGTGCTACAGGCCCCTGGCGTAATGCCGTCGCGCGTCAGGCTGGCCATTACGCGATCGGCGAAGTCGGGGGCCAGTGCCAGTTTGGTTGGCCAGCCGACCAGCAAGCGCTGCTGCTCGGCGAGGAAGGCGTTGTCTGGGCGTACCAGGCCTGACTGTGCCGGCTCTGCCCGATCAACCCGCAGGGTTGCCCAGCGCACCTGACTGAGATCGACCCAGGGTAGCAGGCTGGCCACTTCCTTCTTCGCTGCCGCGACCTGTGCATCCGGTTCGCGTGCAACGCCGTCTGCTTCTGCAAGGTCGCCGCCCAGGTACCACACCCACTGGCCATCGGCCGCCGGGTGGGTGGTGACGGTGACGCGTGGTTTGGGGCCGCCACCGAGGCAATGGGCATAGAGGGGTTTCAGGCTTGGCCCTTTGGCCAGCACCATGTGCAGGGGGCGTGTTTGCATGGCCGGCTGGCTAAGGCCAAGTGCCGTGAGCAGTTCGGCGTTGCCGGCGCCCGCGCTCAGCACTACGCGCTGCGCACGGATCTCGCGGCCATCGACCCGCAGACCGACCAGTTCATCGCCTTCACGCAGCGGCTCGATCCGCTCACCGGCGAGCAGGCTGTCACCGGCCAGGGTCGCCAGGCGATCGAGCAGGCTGGGTACATCAATGACCAGTTCGGCCAGGCGATAGACTTTGCCTTTGAAGGCGCGATCCTGCAGGGCAGGTGGCAGCTGCTCGCCCTTGACCTGATCGACCCGGCCGCGCACGGCCTTGCTGGCAAAGAAACTGGTGAGATTGCCCGCCAGGGTACCCGGGGACCATAGGTAGTGCGCTTCTGACAGCAGGCGCACGCCGGACAGGTCCAGTTCGCCGCTACCGGCCAGGGCTTCGCGCCAGCGCCGAGGCATGTCGGCAATGGCTTCCGAGGCACCGGTCAGGGCGCCGTGCAGGGCGTACTTGGCGCCGCCATGGATGATCCCCTGGGATTTCAGGGTTTGCCCGCCACCGAGGCTGTCGCGCTCTACCAGAACCGTCGAATAGCCCTGACGACGCAGGCGCGCATTGAGCCAGAGGCCTGCGACCCCTGCGCCGACAATCAGGACGTCGGTAGAAATAACCGATGGCATGTACAAACCTCACAAGCTGGGACAGGAGCGCAGTATACAGCCTGCGGCGGTTTGCACCCTGTCTGGCATCAATGCCCGGCGGTTTTTGAGAACACCTGAATCACCACCACGCCGCCGACAATCATCGCCATGCCCAGGATGGCGGGGGTATCGAGCTTTTGGCCATAGAGGAGTAGTGCGGCGATGCTGATCAGGACGATACCCAGCCCTGACCAGATCGCATACGCGATGCCCACCGGAATGCTGCGCACGACCAGGGTCAGCATCCAGAACGCCACGGCATACCCACAGACCATCAGCAGCAGGGGCAGTGGCGTGCTCAGGCCTTTGACCGCTTTCATGGAGGCGGTGGCAATGACTTCCGCGAAGATGGCAATAGCGAGGTAGGTGTAGGCATTCATGGTGGGTGTCCTCTGTAGTAGGTGGGCATTCTAGAGGATGGTCGAATGCGGTAAAGTCATTAGCTATCTTAGTTGGAGATAGGTTGCGATGAGCGAACAGTGGAGTCTGGAGCAGGTGCGGCTGTTCGTGCGCGTGGCGGAGTTGCGCTCGTTTTCCGCTGTTGCCCGTGAGCAGCGCAAGGCGCAGTCGGCGATCAGCAGTGGCATTGCCTTGTTGGAAGAAGACCTTGGGGTCGTCTTGTTCGAGCGCAGCAGCGGCCGCCAACCGCGTCTGACCGAAGCAGGCGCGGCGTTGCTGGAGGACGCCCGCGAACTGTTGCGCCAATGCGAGCGCCTGGATGGCCGGGCCCTGGCGCTGATGCGCGGGCAGGAGGCGCAATTGCGTGTGGCCCAGGATGAGGCCATGCCTTATCAGCCGGTGATCGACAGCCTGGATGAACTGGCCCAGCGTTTTCCGCTGCTTGAAGTGCAGTTGGCCAGCGGCGCACAGGGGGATGTAGCGCGCAAGTTGGTTGAGCGTCGAGCGGACCTCGGGTTGCTATTCCATCATGACCATATGCCTGCTGCGCTGGAGCGTCGGGCGTTGGGCAGCGTCGAGATGGTCACGGTGTGTGCGATCCATCACCCGTTGGCGCAACTGCCGTGGGTCAGTCGGCAGCAATTGGCGCAGCACCGTCAGTTGTTGATTACCCCTCAGGAGAGCGGCTACCCCGGTGGTGAACCGATCAGCCCGCAGATCTGGCGTGCAGACAGTTTCTACGCCATCGCCGAGTTGCTGATGCGAGGCCTGGGATGGGCCTGGTTGCCCCGGCATGTGGTGCAGTACCCGACTTACCAGACGCAGATGGTCGAGTTGGCCAGCGAATGGACGCCGCCAGCATTGGTGGTGGAACTGGCATGGCGGCGGGATGAGCCTCTGGGGCCGGCCGCACAGTGGTTGGCTGAACGCTTCGCACTGCACTTGCGCGCCATTGGCTAGTACACTGCGGCGCCATGAACAGAACCCTTTATACCCTGTTGTTTCACCTGGGCCTGCCGCTGGTCGCGCTGCGCCTGTACCTGCGCTCGCGCAAGGCGCCAGCCTATGCGAAGCGTATCGGCGAGCGCTTTGCCAAGGGCCTTGCACCGATGCAGACCGGCGGCATCTGGGTGCATGCCGTGTCGGTGGGCGAAAGTATTGCTGCGGCGCCGATGGTGCGGGCCTTGCTCAAACGTTATCCACAACTGCCCATCACCATCACGTGCATGACCCCGACCGGCTCCGAGCGGGTCAGGGCGATGTTTGCCGATGAGCCGCGCGTTCAGCACTGCTACCTGCCGTACGATTTGCCTTGGGCGGCGGCACGTTTCCTGGATCACGTACAGCCGCGCCTGGCGGTGATCATGGAAACCGAGCTCTGGCCCAACCACATCAACCAGTGCGCCAAACGAGGCATACCGGTGGCCTTGGCCAATGCCCGGTTGTCTGAGCGCTCTGCGCGTGGCTACGGGCGATTTGCCAGGCTGACCCAGCCGATGCTGGCGCAGATGAGCCTGATTGCAGTTCAGACCGAGGCCGAGGCCGAGCGCTTCCGTCAGTTGGGCGCCCGTCCCGAATGTGTTGAGGTTACCGGGTCGATCAAGTTCGACCTGAGCATCGATCCTCAGCTGTTGGTCCGTGCCGGTCAGTTACGTGCCCAGTGGCAAGCGGATCGGCGCCCAGTATGGATCGCGGCGAGTACCCATGAGGGCGAAGACGCGATCATTCTGCAGGCGCACCGGCAACTGCTGGAACACCACGCCGACGCCTTGCTGATTCTCGTGCCGCGTCACCCAGAGCGTTTTAACGCTGTGTTCGAGCTCTGTCAGCAGCAGTGTGTGACACAGCGCCGCTCCAGTGGCGAAGCGGTCACTGAGCAAACCCAGGTACTGCTCGGTGACACCATGGGCGAGTTGCTGTTCCTGTATGCGTTGGCAGACATTGCCTTCGTCGGCGGTAGCCTGGTCGCCAATGGCGGGCATAACGTCCTGGAACCGGCGGCCTTGTCCAAGCCGGTGCTCAGTGGGCCGCACCTGTTCAACTTTCTGGAAATCGCAGCGATGTTGCGTGAAGCGGGGGCTTTGCAGGAAGTGGACGACGCGCAAGGCCTGGCTGCACAGGTGCGCCGCTTGATTGAATTGCCAATCGACGCTCGGCGCATGGGTGATGCCGGGTTGTCAGTGATGCGCGCCAACCAGGGTGCATTGCAGCGCTTGCTGGACGGGTTGGCGCGGTTGTTCTGAGGGTGTCACCGGCAAACCAGCACGGTCCATTGCGGTCCATTGGGCGGCTTGCCGGTGATGCGGTCAGGGGCGGCGCTCAAAGTTCGCTTGTGCGGCCTTGGCCAAGTCAGGCGGCAGGAAGTCCTTGTCCGGGTTGTAGTCGGCTTTCAGGTAGCGCGTCAGGTCTTGCAGGTCCTGCGGGCTCAGTGTGCCAGCGGCTTGCTTGAGGCGCAGGTTGTCGAGGATGTAGTCGTAGCGGGTGTTGTTGTAGTCCCGCACCGAGGTGTACAGCTGACGCTGGGCATCGAGTACGTCGACGATGTTGCGTGTCCCGACCTGGTAGCCGATCTCGGTCGCTTCCAGTGCGCTCTGGTTGGAGATGATCGACTGCTTGCGCGCTTGTACCTGCTCCACATCGGTGTTCACTGCACGGTGCAGGTTGCGGGTGTTTTCCACCACTTGGCGGCGCAGGCTCTCGCGTTGCTGCTCAGTCTGGTTCAGGCGCTGGTAGGCCTCACGCACCTGCGAGCTGGTCAGCCCGCCGCTGTAGATCGGAATGTTCAACTGCAGGCCAATGCTGCGTTGTTCGACATCGCCTCCGTATCGAACACCCGGCGTTGGGTTGCTGAACCCCAGGTTGTCGTTGTCGCCCTTCTGGTAGTTGGCCACTGCATCGAGCGTCGGGGCATGCCCGGCCTTGCGTTGACGCAGGGTTTCCTCCGCGGCGCTGACGGCATAGTTGGTCGCCTGCAAGGTCAGGTTCTGCCGTGCGGCGGTGTCGACCCAGGCGGTGGCGTCGTTCGGAACCGGCACCTGCACGGGCAGGGTATGGACGATGCCCTGGATCGCGTTGTACTCACGGTTGGTCAGGGTGATCAGCGCCTGGAAGGCGTCTTCGACCTGACGCTGGGCAAGGATCCGGTTGGCCCGTGCCGTGTCATAGCTGGCCTGGGATTGCAGTACGTCGGTCTTGTCCGACAGGCCCACGTCAAAGCGTTCGTTGGATTGGTCCAGCTGGCGCTTGAACGCGGCTTCCTCGGCCTTGGTCGCCGCCAGATTGTCCTGGGCACGCAGCACGCTGAAATAGCTGTCTGCACTCTGCAGAATCAGATTCTGTTCGGTAGCCGAAAGCTCCAGTGCCGCTTGTTCATTGACGGCCTGTGCCGCTTGTAACTGGAACCAGCGGTCGGCACGGAAAATCGGCTGCGACAGGGTCGCTTGCCACGAGTTGCCACTGCGGTTGGAGGTGGTCGAGGGTTCATCGAACTGGGTGCGGCTGCTCTGCATCTCGGCCCCGGCCGAGAGGTTTGGCAGTAGCCCGGCACGCGCCTGGGGTACGACTTCGCGGCGAGCACCGTAGTTGGCCTGGGCCGCTGCCAGGTCGGCGTTATTGTTGACTGCTTCTTGATAGACGCTGACCAGGTCGGTCTTTGCGGACAAGGGCGCTTCTGCTGCCCAGGCCATTCCGTTGGTAGCACAAGACACGGCAAGGGCCAGTGAAAGTTTGCGCAGCATAGGGCAATCCTTGAACGAGTTAGATAGTCGCTTAGTTCAGAGCGTAGTGCAGTGTAGTTGCGCTGGCATGTTGCAACAATCTGCCATATCCGCCATTGATCGTACGCAGTTTTACAGTGGTGGCTTTACGCGTCACTCCAGTCTAGACTGACCCGGTTCTTGTCGGGGTGCCTTGTGTTGAGGCTGAGATCGGATAATTCCGGATCCCGTTGAACCTGATCAGGTTAGCGCCTGCGTAGGGAACAAGATTGCTCGCCTTCCCGCGAGCCCTCTTGTGCCAGGGTCCGGGAATGTCGAGTCAGCTTCAGGCTGCCAGGCATCGCCGACTATGGCACAGCACCAGTCCAGGTGCGTCCGTGCCTTTCAGGTTCACTCCGACATTCCACCGCTGGATGCCGTCTGGAGAGCCTGTGATGAGTAAACAAGAAAAATACGCCAACCTGAGTGAATCGGCTCAGGTCGATCAGCAGTCCGTGCAACCTTTTACCCGTTCGCGAAAAATTTATGTCGAAGGCTCGCGCCCTGACATTCGTGTGCCGATGCGTGAAATCAGCCTGGACGACACGCCGACCGACTTCGGTGGCGAGCCTAACGCTCCGGTGCTGGTCTACGATACTTCGGGCCCTTACACCGACCCGAACGTGGTGATCGATGTGCGTAAAGGCCTGGGCGACGTGCGCTCGGCCTGGATCGAAGCCCGTGGCGACACCGAGCGCCTCGACGGCCTCAGCTCGCATTTCGGCCAGCAACGCCTGAGTGACCCGGAGCTGACCGCACTGCGTTTTGCCCACGTCAAAAACCCGCGTCGGGCCAAGGCCGGTGCCAACGTCAGCCAGATGCACTATGCGCGCAAGGGCATCATCACGGCCGAGATGGAGTACGTTGCCCTTCGCGAAAACATGAAGCTGCAAGAAGCCCGTGCCGCAGGCCTGCTCAACCAGCAGCACGCCGGTCACAGCTTCGGTGCCAGTATTCCGAAAGAGATCACCCCTGAGTTCGTCCGCGAGGAAATCGCCCGTGGCCGTGCGATCATTCCGGCCAACATCAACCACGTTGAACTGGAACCGATGATCATCGGCCGTAACTTCCTGGTGAAGATCAACGGCAACATCGGCAACAGTGCCCTGGGCTCGTCCATTGAAGAAGAAGTGGCCAAGCTGACCTGGGGTATTCGCTGGGGTTCGGACACCGTCATGGACCTGTCCACCGGCAAGCACATCCATGAAACCCGCGAGTGGATCATCCGCAACTCGCCGGT